>Ga0163153_10000820_pt1 | contig 51757 bp, 35 predicted proteins | sample OliLakLV19MP6IB1_FD_148629 | JGI IMG/M metagenome (GOLD analysis project Ga0163153, IMG submission 148629) | Freshwater microbial mat bacterial communities from Lake Vanda, McMurdo Dry Valleys, Antarctica - Oligotrophic Lake LV.19.MP6.IB-1 | ecosystem: Environmental > Aquatic > Freshwater >... | reverse complement strand
GCCCATGGCGTAATCTTGAGCAGCATATACGTCCTGTTGTCCTCTGCCGGCTCGTTGGTTGCATTGATTGAGAGGTAGACGATGCCGTTCTTCGGATCGATGGAGGTCTCAGAGAGGCTCATGTAACGCACCGGACGTAGAACCCATACCCATGTCCTGCCTGTGTCCGAGGTCGCCACGATACCTTGCCATGACGTTACCTGCGATCCCTGGAGCGAATCGACGCGGAGCAGTACGGTGAACAAGCCCGGCAGATCGGGATGAAAACCCAGGTATCGAGCCGATTCGAAGTCTTCCAGGCCACTTTCGGAATACACGACGGCACGGGTCGTATCGTTTTCGGGAAACAGCGACGTTTTTATGTTCTGAAGCCAGGGTAGCGTGTCGGATTGCCCTGTTTCCCTCTGCGTAACGACGGGATTTTCAGAGCTGTTGGTTAGGCTGTTGTACTGGAATGTGACCACCGAGCCAGCACCCAGCAATCCATTGAGATGTCCCATTCGCGGCAAGCGTGTGTACGTGCGACCCGAGTCTGCCGTATTGTACCACTCCTGCTTGCGGCCGCCCAGGAAGAGGTCGTCACCCTTGACACCGAAATACCAGACTGACGGATCAGAAAAATCGAAGCGGATTTCGATCTGGAATCCTATGCCCTCCGAAGGTGGCGGTATGTTCAGCAGTCGCCACTGCCTTCCATCGTCGGTCGAAACGTAGATGACATTAATCACACCGCTAACAGGCCTGATGCCACCCGTGTAGAATATCGTCTGGGGGTCTGTCGGGTGCACGACCATAGCGGAGATACCCCATGGGTAGTCCGTATGACCGTATCCGATGGTGTCCTGGAACACAACCCTGCCCCGGCGCACAACCCAGAATTGTTGCGGCGAGTCACCTGTTCCTTCAGGGCTGATCCGATCATAACCCACAGCATAGCTCCCGCGCCCCGGAATATGATCGACCACACGGCGTTTGTCGGTGACGTACTGCCACGACAGGCCTGCATCGTAGCTTATGTCGAAGTAATCATTCGAGTCCCGGGATGACTCGAGGCGTATAAGCACCGTATCCCGATACGCCTGAAGGTAATTAATCGATCTGCCGTCTTTCCAGTAGAGCAGCGTGTCTATTCTACCGTAGTCCTGTGCTGTGGCTACTGAAGCCAGAACGGGCAAGATGACTAACACCAGAGCCATGTGCAAGGCCATGGGCAACCTCGGAGTCAGGCCGTGAATAATCGATGCGAACATTGGCTTCCTAGCGGAGTGGCGTTAGCAGGCAACACAAAACGAATCTGACCGAACGATACAACTGGTTATGGTCATCCATGGCGTACTCAAAGGTAAATGGAACAACATGAATGGGATGTAAAGGTTACGGAATACACCATTAAGGCTGCGACATAGTGGGGCGGTCAGAACCTATCAGTCGGTTTTGATGAACCGTATTTTTGCGTTACCGATTCGGACGAAGTACACACCTGCTGGTATGCTGCGCACGTCTATGGTTATACTGCCGTTCGCCGATTGCGGCTGCACGACAACACCGGTTCCGGCCCCCCGACCGAACATGTCAACCAATATAATTTCATCTTCCGCTCTAAGCGGATCGCTGAACTGAACATAGAATTCATTGCTTGTCGGATTTGGCCAGAGGCGTCCGAGTACATCGTATTGAATTTCACTACTTGCATGGGAAACCCAAGGTGTGATTTTCATGAGGACATAAGTACGAACGGGTTCGACAACCTGATCGCCTAATCTTAAACCCAAATAGACCGTTGAGTTTTTTGGATCGATCGAAACTGCGGACATTGTCATGATCTTTTGGGGCTTAACCAACCAGGTCCATGTACTGCCCATATCCGTTGTGGCGACGATGGCGTACCAGGGGACAATTATTGAATCCTGTATCGAATCGATTTCAATACGGACAATAAACATGCCTTTAACATCTGGATGATAACCCATAAAAATATCTGTCTCTTCGCGGATCAATCCACCAGCGATGTACACGATCTCTCGTGTAGTGTCGCTATTGGTGAACAGCGACGTGTATATGTTTTGCAGCCATTTCAGCGTATCCTCAGAGTTGGACGCGATGTCGATTACAACCGGATTACCTAGCTCAGTTTTTTTCTGCCATGAAAGAACTTTCCCATATGGGAATTTCACCGATTTCCCTGGGCCAAACATGCTATTTAGAAGTTCGATTGACTTGATTGACCGATACGTATAGCCTTCATCGGTTGTCTTATACCACTCTGTCTCGCCCCCTCCTCCTTTGATGTCATCCCCAGTGATGCCGAAATACCAGATCGATGGATCCGAGAAATCGAATCGAACCTGTACCTGCCGTCCTAGTCCAACCGACGCATCGGGAAGCTGAAGAAAACGCCAGGTACGTCCATCATCCGCAGAAACATAAACGAAATGAAACACCGCCGTAATTGGGTGATCAATACCCACATAGAATAACAATTTGGGATCCGTCGGATGGATGATCATTCTGTCAATCCGAAGTGGGAACTCAGGGTGTCCGTAGCCAATCGTGTCCCTGTATACGACGCTTCCATTGCGAATCACCCAAAAGTGTTGCTGTTGAGAGGGATCTCCTTCCCAAAGGTAATCGAAGCCAACCGCATTAATTTCCCGTCCAGGTATAGAAGGGGCCGGCCGCTTTAGGTCTGTCACGTATGTCCAAGTTACACCTGCGTCATAGCTGATCTTAAAAAAGTCATCTATGCCGTTGGGCTGTTTTTCCCTCAGTAAAACTGTATCATAGTAGGCTCGCACCGATTCTGCGTAACCTGTCCTTCCCTTCCACGTTAACAGCGTATCTATGCGGCCATACTCTTGTGCACAAGCTTGAGAGGTACATGCAGGTAAAACGGCAAGCACTGGTGTTACCAAACGAATGATCACAAACCACTGAGTCCAGAAGCGCGTCATCCGTATTTACCTTTAAAGTCTACAGAGGAAGAGGGGAGGTCAAAATTCAGAGCTTCACATATAGCCGGAAAGCAAACCAAAACAACTTGTACGTCGGGTAATAGTTACCGAAGCTCCATATTAATTCTGAATCATATTGGCAATCTCGATTTGTTCTCAGCTCGCAGACGTGGAAATTCCGTTGATGATGCCCCACCTACCGGCCTATGCTGACCCCCAGCTGATGTCAGGCGGAAATGATAGTTGAAATCCTGCTCCAGTCTAGGTACCATCCATCACTTTTTTACAAAAGTAACTCGGTCATAGTACAAGTTGTCCAAAACCAGCTTTGCCTGCTACCACTGGTCTCAGCCCCTGTCATCGAGATATATTCCAGTTACGAATAGCCTTAGTTCGCCTCGGCAGGTACGAAATATCTTCGCGTTGGTGATGTTTGTACCTAGCTCTCCTTTTATGAAACTTTGCAGGTTGCTTTTCGCACACAAATCGCCTCTGCGGCGATTCAAGGCGGTTTCCATATCAGAGTGCATGTTTACCTGTCGGGCTTGCAGGCTGCCCCAAGGTGCCCTTGTGTGCCCCCTTCCTAGATACAAGCTCACGGACCACCGCTGTCACGATCACTACATCGCTAATTACGTGATGAGGTGCTACTCATATATCATGATGTCCTTCATACACCAGCGATTTGCGCCGTAGATTTCGAGATGCTTTCACTATCAGAAATCCGAAGTCGTGCGGTCGCATTCTCTCAGCGATGGAATGGCGAAACATCGGAGCACTCCGAGGCCAAAATCTTCTGGCACGAATTCTTTACGATATTCGGTATCGACAGAAAGCGTGTCGCTACATTCGAAAAGCATGTCAACAAGGCTGGTAACAGGGCGGGCTTCGTCGATATGTTCTGGCCAGGAGTTTGCCTCGTCGAGCACAAGTCTGGTGGCTTAGACCTCGACCGCGCTTTCGACCAAGCACTCGACTATTTCCCAGGCCTCACAGATGCCCAGTTGCCCAGGTATGTAATCGTATCTGACTTTCTACGCATTCGACTGCACGATCTCGTAGAGGGAAGCGAAACAGAAATCACGTTGGATGAGCTTCCAGAGAAGACGCATCTGTTCGGTTTTATCAGTGGTTACGTACAGCGAACATTCAGAGACGAAGACCCAGCGAACATCAAGGCAGCCGAGCTAATGGGGAAGTTGCATGACGCGCTCAAAGGCAATGGCTACGATGAACACCCTCTCGAAGTGTTTCTGGTGCGCATCCTTTTCTGCTTGTTCGCCGACGACACTGGAATTTTTCCTAGAGACTCGTTTGTAGCATTCCTAGAATCCAAAACCCGAGAAGACGGTATAGGCTTTGGATCTCAGATCATCGAGTTCTTTCAGATTCTCAACACTCCGGTCGAGAAACGTGCAAAGAATCTCGACGAAGAGCTGGCCGTCTTCCCCTTCGTCAACGGTTCACTCTTCAGTGAATCACTACCTGTACCAACGTTTGATTCTACAACTCGATTACAGCTTCTGGAGTGTGCGTATTTCAACTGGCAGAATGTATCACCTGCTGTGTTTGGATCGATGTTTCAGAGTGTCATGAACGATGTGGAACGGCGTAACCTGGGTGCCCATTACACTTCGGCAAAAAACATTTTGAAAGTAATTTCTGGATTGTTCTTGGACGAACTTCGCACAACATACCTTGCCGCAAAGGATAGTCCGTCGAAGCTTCGTGCGTTGCACGAGCGTATGGCATCTATGCGTTTCCTTGACCCTGCGTGTGGTTGTGGGAATTTCCTCATCGTTACATACAAGGAACTCCGCCTCCTTGAAATTGACATTCTCAAGCGTCTAGAATCTCTTGGCAAAGGTGTTGAGAAAGGGATTCTACTGGGCCAATATGCCTCTGACATGAGTACGCTGTCACGACTGTCCGTGCATTCCATGTATGGCATCGAGATCGAAGAATTCCCGGCTCGTATTGCAGAAACTGCGATGTGGTTGGTTGACCATCAGATGAACGTCAAGATGTCAGAGGAATTCGGTGAGTGGTGGGTAAGGTTGCCTCTGACGGAAGGACCTACGATATATAACACAGATGCACTAGAACTTGACTGGAAACCCATTCTCGACCGTGAGCAAAATAAGCAATGGTACATCCTTGGCAATCCGCCGTTTATCGGGTCGAAAATGATGACAGAGGATCAGCGAAAGCAAATCAAAAAACTATTCGGCAATGTCTCTGGCTCTGGTGTGTTGGACTTCGTTACTGGCTGGTATGTAAAGGCTGCGCAGGTCATGCAAGGCTCAACTATTACTTGTGCCTTCGTATCGACCAACTCAATATCGCAGGGTGAGCAGGTCGGAATACTTTGGAGACACCTCGCGCAGAAATATGGGGTACACATTCACTTCGCGCACCGAACCTTCCGTTGGTCGAATGAGGCGCGTAGAGTTGCAGCAGTCCACTGTGTGATTGTAGGGATAGGGTGCTCCGATATAGACAGAAAACACCTCTTCGACTACGAGACGATTACCGCCACGCCTATCGATGCTGTCGTGTCCGGGATCAACGGATACTTGACAGAAGGTGCGGACATTTTTATCCACTCGCGGCCCAATCCAATCGATGATGTCCCGAAGATGATGTTCGGGAACATGCCCTTAGATGGTGGACATCTTCTATTGACCCCAGAAGAACGCGATGAGCTTCTGAAGTCCACACCCGCTGCTTCTAAGTACGTCAAGAAGGTAGTCGGTGCATGGGAATTCTTAAACAACGGTGAGCGGTATTGCCTATGGCTCGAAGGTATTTCGCCGAGTGAGTTACGCGCGATGCCAGCAGTAATGACACGCGTAGAGGCTGTGAAGGAATTTCGATTGTCAAGTAAGGCACCTTCGACCCAAGATCACGCGGTCCGTCCGTGGGAATTCCGCGATACTAGACACCCAAATGCACCATACTTGATTGTGCCTAGAGTCTCAAGTGAAGCCCGTCCAATAATCCCAATTGGATTTGCCAATATCGATACCGTTACAACCGACAGCAACCTCATGATACACGATGCAGAGATTTTCCACTTCGGAATACTTTCGTCTGCGATGCACATGTCATGGGTACGCTACGTATGTGGAAGGTTAAAGTCTGACTACCGTTATTCCAAAGACCTCGTCTATAACAACTACCCTTGGCCATCAACAACAGTCGCTCAGCAAGTCGACATCTCGCGCCTTGCGCAAGATGTTTTGGATGTGCGTACCAAATACACAAGTTCAAGCCTAGCTGATCTGTACCACCCCACCACGATGCCACCCGACCTTCGGAAAGCACATCAGCAACTCGACAGTGCTGTGGATGCGAGCTATCGAAAGCAGGCATTCAAGACAGAACGTGAACGCGTTGAGTATCTCTTCGAATTGTATCGCACACATACTGAAGGCTTCGCTGCAACGCCTGTTCCCGCCAAAAAATCTAGGCGAAAGAAAAACTGACGTGATCGTACCGACCCCACAAGAATTTATTCGTGAGCATGTTCCTTATAGGTTGGAGATACTAGACTCATATTGTGCCGCAATCCTGCTGCGGATCACGACACCATCCAACAAAGCCAATGCAGTTGTTTTCGGTCCAAGGTTCTTTTTGCCGACCGAGTACGGAATGCTGGAGGTTGACTCATCGCAGCTCGCCCGTGATGTCGGTATCTTCGACACATGAGTAGCAGTAATCGAAACGTCGTTTTCATCAGCCACGCAAATCCTGAGGATAATGTCTTTGCTCAGTGGCTAGCTTCGAGACTAGCCAGTATAGGATATACTGTTTGGTCCGACGTAACCCACCTACTTGGTGGCGAACCGTTTTGGGACGACATTGAAACGTTGATTCGTACCAATGCCGCAAAACTCGTTCTCGTGTGTTCAAAAAACATGATCGGTAAGATCGGGGTAAAAAATGAGGTGGCAGTAGCCCTTGCAACAGCGCGTCGTGATACCTTGCAGGAGTTTATCATTCCTGTACGCATCGACGATGTGGAGTTTTCTGATTTCAGCATTGAGATAATCCGTATCAATGCTATTGATTTCACTCCGGGTTGGGCAAGTGGGTTCAGTCGACTTACAAAGAGACTTGAGAAGGATGGTGTCCCCAAAGCGGATGAAGGTTCTAGAACTGAGCTTAGAAGATGGTCGAATTCGTTCCTCGGAGTCGACCGTGACCTCGTTCGTGAAGACACGCCCATCGTGTCTACGTTACTTTCCTTACTTCCGCCTTATCCCCATGTAGTCATTAAGAAACTTGGCCAACGTCAGTTTGATCCAACAGAAGAAGCGATTGCTGTACGTGGTTATAGCGTTTCTCTTAATTCTAGGAACATTCATCAACGAGGAGAGCATTGCATAGAACTCATTGAGTTCCTGACTAACGGTTTTCATGATGGAAGTAGATTGGGTAGTGGCCTTTATCCTCGCGATGCACATTCAGCGATTCAGCAGCTTGTTGACCGTGGTATCGATCAGTTCTGCTCAGGAAAAGGGCTTGTCAAGACAGCATTCTCCGGGCGATCTTTTGGTTATTTCCGTAGCTGGCATGAAGGGGTGTCATCACGTGTTAGGTTCACAATGCCGGTTGAAGGGAGTGCGCATGGTGCTGACCTGTGCGGCACGAGCCCAAAGTATCGTGTACACTGGCACTATGCCCCTCAATTCGGCCGAATTATTCTCGACGCACGATCAGGTACGTTGTCGGTACCGATAATCGCACATATTGTTTTTACTGTGAATGGCATTGATCCTATCGACGACTCTAGCCGTGCTCATCGCTTGCGACGCACTTATTGCAAGAGCTGGTGGCAAGATCGGTGGCGTAATCTATTACTTGCATACTTGAGTTATATCAGTGCTGGCGAAGCCACTTTATTGATCCCTGTGTCATCCGAGGGTGTCTTGATCGTTGGCGCGAAGCCTTTGATTTTTACTGCTGTCGTCTCCGCACGTCCACCACATCTGGAGCAAACAGAAGACGATTCATGGATCATGGACGCGGATTCATTGTTGGATGATAGTGAAATGGACGAGGACATCGGGGAGGATGGCGCAAATGAATAGAGAGCTAGTATTTATCGATGAGCCCGCATTGCTATTTGGACATAATCAGGTGACCGAGTCTCCGAAAGACGGTCTGTTCATGTTTGGTCCCTTGGACGCCTCTACCAATCAGATGCGAATCGGAGTCATCGGTACCCGAGACGGATTAACGTATTTCAATAAGTGGGCCCGTCGTCTGGGTGATTTCATTCCAGCGCGTTCAGGGTCGACTTCGCCTCAGCATCGACCTTTTCCGGGATTCGATGCAGTTTTTAATTCGGCGTTCCCTGTCATCTATCCCGAGATCACAATAGCCGATCAGGAATGGCGTAGCGCGTTGTTTATCAATGACCGTTGGCAGGCGATTTATAAAACAGTTGAAATCTTCGCGTCACGAATTTTACAGCATAGAAGACAGGAAGATGCACCCGTTGATGTGTGGTATGTCGTCATACCTGAAGACATCTACAAGCATGGTCGACCCAATCCAGTTTCCATACCGTCCGACCTGCGTGTTAAAGGTAAAGTAACAGGCGGTAAAAAACTTGCTAAGCAATTGATAACTGCGATCCCCCTGTTTCAAGAAGATGCCGAGGACGTCGTACCCTATAACTATGAAGTTAATTTCCACAACCAACTTAAAGCTCGTCTCCTTGACGCAGACCCGAATGTTGTCGTTCAAATAGTTCGTGAAACAATGTTGTCTCCATCATCCTTTGTAGACATCCACGGTCGGCCAATTCGAAAAGTTCAGGACGAAGCCACCATTGCTTGGAATTTTTCAACGACTTCCTATTTCAAAAGTGGGCAACGTCCGTGGCGGCTCGCCTCCGTGCGTCCGCGCGTCTGTTACATCGGTCTTGTGTATAAAAGGCCAGTCTTGAGTGCAGATGAAAGAATGGCTTGTTGTGGGGCACAAATGTTTCTTGACTCCGCCGACGGCCTAGTCTTTCGTGGGGCAGTTGGACCTTGGTACAGTGGACGGGCAGGAGAATTTCACCTTCCTCGCACTAAGGCTCGCGAACTCATTAAGCTTATTGTCGAAGCTTACAGAGACAAGCATGGTGCATATCCACAAGAGTTGTTCTTGCATGGACAAACGTTTTTTCGTGACGAGGAATGGGAAGGGTTTAAGGAAGCCGTGCCATCAGAAACCTCTCTCGTGGGAGTTCGAATTCGACGTGCGGGTAATATTAAATTCTTTCGTCTAGACAAACATCCAGTGTTGCGAGGAACTGGCTGGATGTATTCCGATCGCAGAGGGTATTTATGGACCACCGGTTATGTGCCCTACCTTCAGACGTATGCTGGAAGGGAAACCCCTAGCCCCATTAGTGTGGATATTGTCCGCGGTGAAGCAGACTTGAAAACGGTAATGAGTGACATCATGGGCTTGACTAAACTGAACTTCAACTCCTGTATATATAATGATGGTATCCCAGTTACCTTACGTTTTGCTAACTCGGTAGGTGAAATTCTGACAGCTGGTCCTGTCAACAACGCGCAACGACCATTACCTTTCAAACACTACATCTAGCATCGTGGTACGTCACCCTTCCGCGTCTTCGGATTAGATTCAATTCCATACTCACTTCCCTAGTAAGCAGTCAGCTTGAAAGGCGATAACAATGAGAACACACCAACATATAATTCACACGACCACAGGATGCGTCATCCACAACATTTGGAAGTATCTCTCGGAAGTACTCAAAACTGAAGGTGTACTATTGTATGAAGAGCATTTACAAGTAGGCCGTGACGTTCAGAATTACCGTTCGAAAGTCATCTCTCATTCAGGTAGCAGCAATGCAAAGGTTAAATCCAGATTCTGTGCAGCTTAGAATGGTCGTGTCTGAACAGATTACAAATGTGACATCAATTATTCGCTTCTTAATTGGGTGGCTTGAAAGGAAACGAGATGGCTCATGAACTTGATCGGAATTCGAAAAAATTTACAAATCAGAATTGCCAATAGTAACAGAAGCGGGATGAACGATTTATGTGCTATGAGAAGCACTACATCTGATACAACGGTACATCTGATACAACGGTACATCTGATACAACGGTACATCTGATACAACGGTACATCTAAGCGAAAGCTCTTCGAAATTGTTGTCTCTATCTTGAAAATCCAATTGGGTGCAGGGGTAGAGATTTTCAATACAATGGAGCTGGTAGTCTGGTAGGTAAGGTTTGGAGCTGATTCGAAACTGATGTGATAAAGTAGAGGTTCACGTTCGAATGTCTATTACTACTGCTTTGCTGATGCTAGAAGAAACCCATACAGACCTTGTACATTGTAGAAGGGAAAGGCTTTCGTTTTTCTTCGTTTCTTACTCCTCTGGTCTTCCGTGTTTACATCGAGTTAATCTTCGCCTCAGCATCAATTACCTTGACGGATAGAAGTACCTTGATCAGAAGAGGACAATCCAGACTTCAGACGATACGACTCTCCTAGAAACGGATTCATCGTCAAAGTTGTAGTCTTTCAATTACCTAATTCTGACGATAGGTAGCACTTGGAGTAGGGAACTCGGGATTGGAAACAGGTTTCGGTTGAAAGGGTTAAGGGTATCGACCGCCCTGCATCGGCGTATCGCCCTGCATCGGCGTACCGCCCTGCATCGGCGTATCGCCCTGCATAGGCGTATCGCCCTGCATCGGTTGTTCGCTCATGGAGTCGTCCTGGGCATTCGTGCCCATTGCAGTCAACAAGCCTAATGTCTCAGCTCGCTTCTTCAGCCGCTGAACCTTTGAGGTCGATATATCGCATGTGACGGCCACGGCTCTGATCGACTGCCCTCTATTAAGCTCATCAACTGCGAGCAGTTCTAGACCTGAAAGTTTCTCATCAGCACTCTTGATGCCTTCTTGCCTAGCCTGTCTCTCAACCTCATCAATTTCTAGGAATGTAAAGGCGCCACCGTCTTCACATTTATATGCCAAGGCATTCTTTTGCCTCGAAACATTGTTCTTCGTTACCGTTGCGCGTATAATTTCTGGTGATTTACTTAAGGGCCTATCCAAGCAAATAATTACGCGGGGGTACTGTACAATGGCACTGCTGCCACGAACCTTGTCCAGGGTGGGACGGTTCGCTGAAGGGGTCCATGATGTCTTAGATAAATGGTGAATGACAATAATTGGGATGGAGTTCTTTTGAGCCAATGAAGCAAGGTACTGGAGTGGCTTAGCCGCCGCAGTAGAGTTCTCGTCTATGCCACTCATGCTAGCACTCAGGGAGTCTAGTACGATCATCTTAATGTTTCCGTTCTGTAGTAGCCATTCTATGCGATCCTTGACATTCGGGTCAAGAATAGGTCCGACATCCGCAGTGTCGAAGAGGAGGTTTGCTGTGATTACTTTCTTCGGATTGATGCCGATTTGAAGCATCCGCTTAATGTGGAGCGCAAGACCTCCTTCGTACTCCAGATAGAGGACATCACCTTGCTCACCTTGATACGGAGACCCATCTATGGAGGGCAGACCGTTGGTCACGGACGCAGCGATTCGTAAGGCCAAATATGACTTTCCAACTCCTGGAGCTGAAACGATCAGCGAGACAAAGCCCACCGGAATCCAATCCGGCCAGGCCCATATTATCTCGTTCAACCTTTGTCTATGGTCTTCGAGTGACATGTAGCGATTTTGTTGTTCCGATGGTGTGCCATCAGGTGTTTCGCCATCAGTAGGTGTCATGGACATATCAGTAGGTGTCATGGACATATGTGAATCTTTCACGATTGCAGGGCATCGCGCAACACATCCATTGATCATGCTCCCATGGGGAGTGATGCAGTAAGGATATTTCTGCGTGTCCGCGTTTGTACAAAAAGGTTGTTACTCGCTACCTAAGCAATACGAAAACTGCAAGTCTGAGTTTCGGTCGCCTAGCAATTATTTTTTTAATGCGCGGAAAGCGTTGGTATTCCTGCCTCTACGAGCAATATTATTCTTGAAGCGACTTTGATGAATGAAGATCTAATCGCTCCGAGATTGATCAGTGACGAACAAATTGTTACGTTCAAGCCGCACCTACGGGGACTTCTCATTTTGTGGTCCGAGCGCGTATCATCCATCTTTGATACTCCTCAACCTCTACGCGCCATTGCCCACCAAGCTTGGACGCTACGAGGTCTCCCCTGTTCAACGCTTTGAGCAGGGTTGGTTCAGACAGGCTTGTTAGCCTCAGCAGGTCCTTAACATTCAACAATGGACTAGATGGCGTAGGAGTGGTCGGTGATAGCGTTTTAGGTAATGCTGCTAAACAGGCGAGGATGGCATCGACCTTAGCTTCGAGCGTCGCGTCGCGACGGTCCAACAGAAGAGTGAGCTGGTCTTGATTCAATACAGCAATGGTTTGTGCAGGGGTTGGTTGGGCTGTGTCCATAAGAGCCTCCAAGGCAAATCTTTAAGACGTGGACCTAACAAAACGGCGAAGCGCACCCCCTACGGCACAATTCTAGTCGTCGGAATTAGTGGAGCTCATACATTTAAGGCCGCGATTTCAATTCCGGTATGTTTGCACTGCGCGTTGTCGAAGTAGACAATCGAGTAAAAAAGCCCCTTTTTCAAGTCTGTGCCATCACTAGTGCCTTTACCAATCTTCACTTTCCAGCAACCATGCGGCTTGCCGGTCGCTGGTTCGAGTCCAGCCGGGCGTACCAAGGCCACTCTATGTTATGGGGTGGCTTTTTGCTCGTCCGTGTATAGCACCACCTGTTCGATATACACTCCTAGCCAATAATGAAGAACAACCCCTTCAGAATGCTTGCCGACTCTGTTTCAACGTCGTTTCAGGCATTCTTCTCACGCAGTTTCTCTACTGGGATTACGATCATCGTGTTCTCGGTGATTGCCTTGCTGTGGGCTAATTCTCCTTGGAGCGAGTTCTATGAACAGCTCCGCCATGCCCCGGTGCGGTTGACTTTACCGGGACTTGACCTTCAGTTCTCGTTTGAACAATTTGTGAATGACGGTCTGATGGCGTTGTTCTTTCTGCTTGTTGGACTTGAAATCAAGCGTGAAATTCTTGTGGGTGAACTTTCCACTACACGCAAGGCAATGTTGCCAATGATTGCGGCATTAAGTGGAATGATCGTTCCGGCATTAATCTACCTGGCCTGTAATCTAGGCACACCGTACGCGCGAGGGTGGGCCGTTCCTGTCGCTACTGATATCGCTTTTGCACTGGGAATTCTGGCGTTGCTCGGACCGCACGTTCCAACAAGTTTGAAAGTATTTCTGGCGGCTTTAGCAATCGTGGATGATCTTCTTTCGGTTGTGGTAATCGCGTTATTCTATTCCGGACCGCTAAGCCTTCTTGCCTTCTTGCCTGCTGTAGTGGTCGTTGCGTTACTTGTGCTATGTAATCGCGCGGGTCTCTACCACATGTGGATCTATGTGATACTTGGCTTTGCATTGTGGATCTGTGTTATCTACTCGGGCTTGCATCCGACAATTGCAGGTGTACTCTTAGCTCTTACAATTCCGTCTAAGGCGAGGATTCATACGGACACATTTGTTCGAAGAGCTACAGTATTAGTTGAAAGGATATCTGAGGCGGTAAAGTCAGAAGAGGATAAAGGCCTTCAAATGGACGCAGTCCACAATCTGGAAATACAATGCGAAAAGGTCCAGACCCCGTTGCATCGTATGGAACGCGGTTTAAACAATCCTGTTTCCTATATCATTCTGCCCTTGTTTGCTTTGGTGAATGCTGGCATCATGATTAGCGGCGATGTGATTCAGAGTCTGACCTCTTCAATTGGAGTCGGCGTCATCTTGGGGCTCTTCCTTGGCAAGCAGATCGGAGTCACTTTAGCTGTTTGGGTCGCTACACGTTTGGGCATCGCCGATTTGCCCGATGATATGACTATGTGGCACGTCTATGGGATAAGCCTCCTTTGTGGAATAGGTTTTACAATGTCCTTGTTCGTGGGACAACTAGCGTTCTTGACCTCCGAAGACCTTGATAAAGCAAAGTTTGCCATCATCGTGGGTTCAGCTCTGTCCGGTTTGCTCGGTGTAATTGTTCTACGGCGCGCTATGGCGAAGGCTGAAGAAGCGCAGGGTACATTGTGACGTGGCTACATGTTTTTTTTGTCAAATTCCTATCGTTGATTCGCGATGTATTTCACGTCGATGGTGTATTGAATGAGGAAGCCGTCATTCGGCGCATACGCAATGACGTTGAATTCAGAGGTGCTCATGCGTGGATCCTTGTTACTGCCATTCTCATCGCTTCGCTTGGCCTCAATACGAACTCGACAGCCGTAATTATCGGCGCCATGCTCATCTCGCCACTTATGAGCCCGATCATTGGGATCGGTACGGCACTTAGCATCCTAGAAGCAAAGCTGCTGTCGCGATCTGCGAAAAATCTAGCTATCGCTGTTGGCATATCATTGTTTACCTCGACGTTGTACTTTTTGGTCACGCCTCTTGGCGACGCACGTAGCGAGTTGATTTCTCGCACTACTCCAACCCTACTCGACGCCTTGATCGCCATCTTTGGAGGTGTTGCTGGGGCAATCTCATTAATCCGTCAAGATCGCAGTAATGTGGTGCCAGGTGTGGCTATCGCTACGGCGTTGATGCCTCCGCTATGCACGGCTGGATTTGGCCTCGCACATTTGGACCCTCGATTCTTTCTGGGTGGTTTCTATCTCTTCTTCGTCAATAGTGTTTGTATAAGTGCTGCCACATACGCTGTAATGCGAATAGCTGGCATGCACAGTCATATAAGCCTTGACCCGTCGAAGGCTAGACGGGTTCGAGCGTTAGTGACGTTTGTGGTAATAATCACTTTAGTCCCAAGTATTATTATCGGATATGCTATCGTGAAGGAGTCGATATTTAACCGGCACTCACAGGAGCTTATTTCAGACCTTCGGTCAAGGTATCCGTCTGCCGCAATCATCGAAACCTATCAGCAATACGGAGAAGACTCTTCAAAAATTGAGCTTACCGTAGTCGGTGCTGAGCTGTCGGAAAGTGACAAACGGTCGGTAGACACGTTGCGAAGAAGTCACGGACTGCAAAGCACCTCTATCATGATCAGACAAGCCGGTGATGGCGACCAAACGTCAGGCAGCGGCTTGGTGAAGGAGGCTCAATTAGTTGAGTTATATCGAGGAGTCGAAACGATGTTGGCGCGTAGAAAGCAAGAGAATGAATCGTTACGCACGGTCTATGCACGAGACTCAATAAGACGATCTACTGCACTCGAAGCTGCAAAGGAAGCAGTAGTGCTGTTCCGGAATATGCGAACCCTAAGCTTTGCCCCTTCTGTTGTGCGCTGGCACGCTGACAGGCCGCCCGATACCACCTCGGTCGTCAAGGTCACGTGGGCGTCTCGTCCTTCTAAGTCAACCCTACGAGATTTCACAAACTGGTTTCGGGTTCGCCTGCGAGATTCGACGGTGGTTGTGGAGTAGCAGATTCTGGACTTCAACTAGGAAACGGGCAGCGCCGAACCCAGCCGGGCTTAGCTATCTTGTCGGGTATACCATAGGTCGGATATACCATAGAGTGTTGTGCATTCGATAAAGGGGCGATTCTGTGCTACTATACAAGCCAAAGATTGAGCGTAGTGAGTATCGGCTGCGTTCGGTTCCAAGTAGGTCGGTGTACAAGGGTTATAGATCGGTCATGACACGGCAGTCGTTGCGTCAGTTGTATCATGGATTGCTGCAAACTGACGTGATTCTTCCCCGGTTTGTGCCGATTGGTGTGTACAAGCCGATTGTCGATTCCGGGAAGACCATTCACTGGTACGATGTCCCAAACGACCTTCAGATCGACCAGGAACACATCAGGTCGATGAAGCTGAATCCTGCAACGACGATTTTTCACTATGTACATCAGTTCGGGATACACGTTCCGGACAATGTCGAGTTCATACGAAGCCTGCAGCGCGAGGGGTACTTCATCGTTGATGATCGATCGCTGACGCTTCCGGTAGACAAGTACGAAGAATTTGGCGATGCAACAGCGTATTCGTTTTATAAACTAATTGGCATTCCGTGCGGAGGCGAGGTTCGTACGAAGGAGGTGCGCACTTCTGTAATCAACCTACAAGACGAAGCCAATCGACGGCTTATCAGGAAGATGAAGCAGAACTTTATTTTTTATGCGAACCCTGTTAACGCACTCGTACCGTCAGCAGTATTCAGAGTGTTCAATAGAGCGTTTTCTCGATATGTCGAGTACGGACACTTAGTTGATAAAGCGTTTGCAGATTCGTTGCCGCAGTTGCCAGAACCTTTAGTACAACACATCGATAACGCTGATTTCAATGCGGTTTCAAGACGTAGAGCCGAGATTGCACGCATGTTTTACAATGGACTTAGTCCCGCGCTGCTGTTGCCTCTACCCCTTGAATCGTTTACGCGGCAAAGCATGATGGGTTTCCCAATCTTGTCTGAAGATCCGGTCGCATTACTGAAAATGTTGGTGCGCCGCGGAATCACGACGTTCCGCTTTACCAAAATCTGGTGGTGGGACACATCGAGGCCGTTCTGCGATCTATATGTGCGCAACCTTCTCCTCCCAGCGCACCAAGGATTGTCTGACGCTAACGTCCGAACCATTATTCGCCACGTAAATGAGTCAGTTGCAATTATCGCAGCTGATCGCCGATGACCGGGGACACAACGCAGCAGGTCGCATTAGTAACTGGAGCATCCGAAGGACTTGGCAAACACATCGCGTTTGAGTATGCACGGCGAGGATTTGCTGTAATGTTATGTGCACGCCGAGAAGAATTGCTCAGAGAGAATTGTGCAGTAATTGCTGACAGTGGTGGTATTGCACAGTACAAAGTTTGCGACGTTAGAGACCCAAACCAGATTAAAGCCGTGGTAAAGGAAACCCTTGCCACCTACCGAAGAATTGATGTTGCAATACTCAATGCAGGAGTTGGTAGTCGAGTTGTTTTTTCGGACCTCGATATCGATGAGTACCTGCGCATCATAGATGTGAATCTCAATTCGGTAATGAGATTCTTTGCTGCACTGGTACCTGTCATGAAGGCCCAAGGTTCAGGCACGATTGCTGGAGTGAGCTCTCTACTCGACTCACGTCCGATTCCGGGCAGCAGTGTATATGTCGCAAGCAAAGCCGCACTGTCTACATTACTAGAATCGGCAGCAATTGAGCTGCAACCACATAACATACAGGTAGTAACAGTGCGTCCGGGTTTCGTAGCAACAGCAATGACAGCGCAGAACAAATTGCGCATGCCAATGCTAATGAGCGTTGAACGAGCCGCCCGCATCATTGTCGACGGTATCATTAAGGGCAAGAAAACGATTTCCTTCCCGATGCCTATGGCTTTTTTGTCTTCCTTGATGAAGGTTCTGCCTCGATGGTTGTGGCGCCGACTTTTCCCTCAGTAGTTGGGTGTTTGCAACCCTTTATCATTCCCACTTCGGTTATATTCGCTCACATGAACTACCAATCTGGTTTTGGCAACGAGTTTGCCACAGAAGCAATTGCAGGGGCGCTGCCGGTCGGACAGAATTCGCCACAGCAGCCTGCGTTCGGACTCTATGTGGAGCAGGTGAGTGGCACTGCCTTCACGGCTCCGCGCACATCGAACAAACGCACGTGGATGTACAGAATACGTCCGTCGGTCGTGCACGAGCCGTACGCGCGGATTGACAACGGACGTATCCGCTCGACGCCGTTTAATGAGGTGGAGACGACCCCTAACCAGCTTCGCTGGAGCCCCCTAACACTGCCGACTGCGCCAACGACGTTTGTCGAGGGCATTGTGACGCTTGCGGGGAATGGCGATTTGGCGACGCATACCGGACATGCCATTCATCTGTTTGCGGCGAACAAGTCGATGACGGATCAGTTTTTCTATAATGCCGATGGCGAAATGCTCATTGTGTGTCAGCAAGGCGCAATGCGCTTTCTTACAGAGTGTGGCATTATTGAAGTAGTGCCTGGCGAGATTGTTGTGATACCACGTGGTATCAAGTTTCGCGTCGAAATCGAAGATATATGCAGAGGTTATATTCTAGAAAATTACGGCGCGATGTTGCGGCTGCCCGATCTTGGACCGATTGGTGCAAACGGACTAGCCTATCCGCGCGATTTCAAGACACCCGTAGCATGGTTCGAAGACCGCAGAGAAATGGTTGAAGTGATAGCAAAGTTTCAGGGCAACCTGTGGAAGAGCACGTACAACCACTCGCCGTTGAACGTGGTTGCGTGGCACGGCAACTATGCACCGTACAAATACGACCTGAATAATTTCCAGTGCATCAACACCGTTTCGTTTGACCATCCCGACCCGTCGATTTACACGGTGCTTACGGCCCCTTCAGAAATTCCAGGCACTGCGAACCTCGACTTCGTTGTCTTTCCGCCACGCTGGATTGTGGCCGAGCACACGTTTAGGCCGCCTTGGTTTCACCGGAACTTCATGAACGAGTTTATGGGACTCATCCTTGGCGTGTATGATGCCAAGGAAGGGGGCGGCTTCGAGCCAGGGGGCGCGTCGCTGCATAATTGTATGAGCGGACACGGTCCGGACGCCGACACCTACAAAAAGTCGACATCGGTCGAGCTAAAGCCGCAGAAACTCGATGGCACCCTGGCCTTCATGTTCGAGACCAGATTTGTGTGCCGGCCCACACAATGGGCCATGGCATGTGCCGAGCTGCAGAACGACTACTGGGAATGCTGGCAAGGACTGACGCCCGAATTCAAGAGTTAACGGTAGGCTCTGTATATTTGCGGCCCCGAAGCTGGGACATCTCCTCGAAAACAACACGGCCAAGTCCCGTGCGGTTGTACCAAGCCCAATCCCGCCAGGTCCGGAAGGAAGCAACGGTCAGTTTGCGTACAAGGCGCCACGGTCAACTTGGCTGTATTTTTATGGTTCGTCGAATACTTATTAGTTCTACTCCGACGCAACTCCGTATCGCCATAACGGAGGACGGACGTCTAGCAGAACTTTTTACCGAATCGCCAGATGTTGCTAGCCACGTTGGCAACATTTATCTGGGTAAGGTCTCGAAAATCATTCAGGGGATGAACGCAGCGTTCATTGATATCGGACTGGAGCAGGACGCGTTCCTTCACTTCAGCGATGTCGACTCAACAATGGAAGACGTCGCGAGCGATGAAGACGAAGACGACGATCGTCCGACCACCGATGCCGTAGAATCTGTCGATGTTGCATTGCGCACCTCGAAAATTTCCGGCAAGCGCCGCATGCCCACGTTTCATACGCAGCGCAGCGGCAGCATCAAAATTAACCTCCAGGCCAAGCAATCGATTATCGTGCAGGTAACACGCGAAGCATATCACGCCAAGGGTGTGCGCGTTACGACGAAGGTCGGTCTGGCGGGACGTAACGTAGTGCTACTCCCGTTCGATGAAGCGGTAGGGGTCTCACGCAAGGTGCAAAGTGTGCGTGAGCGAAAGCGTCTGCGCAATCTTGCAAAGAGCATTCTTCCGCCGGACATGGGTTGCATTATTCGTACTGCCGCATCGGGTTTATCCGACGAAGAAGTCAAGATGGACTTCCAGGATTTGCTCGACAGATGGCGCGAGATGGAACGCGAAGTGAAGAACGCTAAAGGTCCGATGTTGCTTCACAAAGAAGCAGGCATTGCCCACAGCGTTATTCGCGACTTGTTTAAGGACGATGTAACGCAGGTGGTTGTAGACGACCGCAAACTCTACAGAGAAATCAAGAATTACATTCAACGAACAGCACGACATCTTGATGGCAAGGTTGAGTTGTACGTCGAATCACGTCCGATCTTCGACTCCTTCGGCGTCGAAGGCGAAGTCCACAAAACCCATCAGCGACGTGTGCCACTTCCAAGCGGCGGCTCGATTGTCATCGACCAGACCGAAGCAATGGTTGTGGTTGATGTAAACAGCGGACGTGCTTCGAACGAACGTTCACAAGAAGGCAACGCGGTAAAGACAAACTTCGAAGCGGTGAAAGAAGTAGCGCAGCAGTTGCGTTTGCGCGACATCGGCGGCATTATCATGATCGACTTCATTGATATGCAGCAGGAAGAAAACCGACGTCGGTTACTCTCAGAAATTAGACGCGAACTACAGCGCGATCGCGCAAAGACGGTTGTGTATCCGTTGTCTCACCTTGGTGTGCTGCAGATGACACGTCAGCGTATTCGTCAGAACATCTCCGAACGCACGAGCGAAGACTGTCCGATGTGTTTCGGCACCGGCAAGGTGCAGCAGCCTTCCACCACCGTAGATGCAATTGCCGTCTGGTTGCGGAACTATCGCTCTCAGACATGGGGGCTTCATGTTACGATAGCTGCGCACCCATACGTTGTGCATTACATCGAACGTCATAAATCGACGACGCTTAGGAAGTGGTTAAGGCAATACTTCGTTTGGGTAAGCCTTCGCGAAGACGATACCCTAGAGGCCGGTGAGTTCCGAGCATTCAAGGGCACATCTACAACAGACCTTACGCGTCGGTACATGTAAACATGAGGCCAAACCAGTCCACAACACGTACTGTTACGGTCCTTGGATCTACTGGTTCGATAGGCACACAAACACTCGACATTCTGTCGCGCAACAAAGATCGTTACTTCATAAACTTTCTTACATGCAACACCCGCGTCGAACTTCTCGCCGAACAGGTAAGGCAGTACAAGCCTTATGGTGTTGCAATTCGCGACGAAGTACTTGCAAATCGGTTCAAGGCATTGTGTCCGGAATTTGCCGGACCAATTCTTTCGGGCGAAGCCGGACTCTGCGATGCAGCCTCGCACCCCGACAACGATGTCGTGATGAGTGCCATGGTTGGTTTCTCTGGCGTTGTTCCGACGATGGCAGCCATTCGTGCTGGAAAAATTGTTGGTCTAGCGAACAAAGAAACGCTCGTTAGTGCCGGCGAGGTAATGATGCAAGCCGCGCGTGAACATTCCGCTACGATTGTTGCAGTCGACTCAGAACACTCTGCAATTCTGCAATGCTTGGCGGGCGAACGCATTGCGGATGTAGAAAAGTTTATCATCACGGCAAGTGGAGGTCCGTTCCTTACTTGGGACGAAGAAGCCTTGCGTGATGTATCGGTAACGCAGGCCCTCAACCATCCAAACTGGACAATGGGTCCGAAGATTACAGTCGATTCTGCCACCCTCATGAACAAAGGTTTCGAAGTAGTAGAGGCGCGGTGGTTATTCGACGCAGACCCCTCCCGCATAGAAGTTCTTGTGCACCCGCAGTCAATCGTGCATTCGATGGTGCAATTCGTCGACGGTTCTGTCAAAGCCCAGATGGGCGTACCGTCGATGCTCGTACCCATTCAGTACGCTCTTACCTATCCAACGCGCTATTACCTTGATGTAGGCCGCGTAGACTTTGTAGCGCTTGGCACACTTACTTTTGCAAAACCAGATTTACTGCGATTTCCGTGTCTGCGCATAGCGTACGATGTTTTACATGAGGGCGGCTCTGCCCCATGTGTTGCAAATGCTGCGAACGAAGTAGCGGTAGATGCGTTTCTAAAGGGTCGAATCAATTTTTTACGAATTCCAGGATTGATTGAGGACACGCTCACAAACATGCAGCGCGCATCTCGTCCGTCCTTAGACGACATTGTCGGCATCGATGCAGATGCACGACGTATTGCTTCGGAGATGCTCTAGATATGCCCCCAATTATCCTTCCGATCATCGCTTTCATCATTGTCATTGGCGTACTTGTATTCGTACACGAGATGGGACATTTCCTTGCTGCACGAATGACAGGCATGCGCGCCGATATCTTTTCAATCGGTATGGGTCCGAGGCTCATGGGCTGGAACCGCAAGACCGGCTTCACCTTGGGCAAACTCCCAGAGGACATCGACCTGGGTCCGGACACCGACTACCGCCTCTGCTGGCTCCCCATCGGCGGCTACGTCCGCATCCTAGGCATGATCGACGAATCGTTCGACACAGAATTCGCAAAAAAGCCCGTTCAGCCTTATGAATTCCGTTCGAAGAAAAACTGGCAGAAAGCGTTCGTGCTTTCAGCTGGTGTTATCATGAACATCCTCTTTGCGGTCTGTGTGTTTGCCGGCCTACTTCTTGTCAACGGCACCGACCTTCCGCGCTCCACAACGGTCGCATGGGTCGAACCGAATACCGCAGCGCACCGCGCAAACCTCACAGCAGGCGACAGCATTGAAAGCATCGACGGCATTGCAGTGGACAATTGGGGTGGGGTTGTAGACGCATTAGCGCGCACCACAAGCGGCACACGAGTGATACAAGTTCGGCGTGGCACCGAGCACTATGTCGCCAGGATTACATCAGACGACATTGTCAAGGGTCTGGCAGACCAGCAGGGTCTCGGAATCGACATTGCCATGTCGCTCGTGTTTGGTGCAATTTCACCTGGCTCGCCGGCGAGTCGTGCCAATGTCGAAGCGGGCGATACTGTTATCGCCGCGGATGGTCAGCCCATACATTCTGTGCGGCAGTTCCAGACCATCGTCCGTTCAAATGCAGGAAAGTCCATTGTACTTGCACTAAAGCGTCAAGACTCTATCCTTTCTTCACAAGTAAGTGTAGGCCCTGACAGCACCATTGGTGTTGCGTTAGGAGCAGCGTACATCGGACCAATTGATCACAAAGATTACAATCTGTTCGAAGCAACAGGCCAGGGCATGAAGAGCGTTTTGGGCACTGTAGACCTTATATGGTCTACGCTGAAGCGCGTATTCCGTGGTGTAGTAGCTCCAGATAAAGCACTAGGCGGCCCCCTAACCATAGCAATGCAGGCTGGTCAGAGTTTCTCAGCAGGTGCGGTACCGTTCCTATCGTTCATGGCGCTCATTTCTGTGTCACTAGCATTCATGAACGTGTTACCACTACCGGGTCTCGATGGCGGCCACTTGCTTATTGTTGCCATCGAATCGGTGCTGCGCAGAGAGCTCTCGACGAAGGTGAAGATTCGCATTCAACAAGTCGGCGTTTTCCTTCTACTTACGCTCATGGCTGGCATTCTCGTCATGGAATTGCGCAAGATTTTCTTCAGCTAATGCTAATATTAGTTACAAATGACGATGGCATCGATTCACCGGGTATTCAAGCCTTGGTGCAAGCGATGAGTCGTATCGGCAGAGTAATTGTTGTTGCCCCTGACCGTCAGCAGAGTGCTGTAGGACACGCACTCACAGTTTCTTCGCCATTGCGTGCAACTCCGTTTTATCGTGAAGGTACGATGCTCGGCTACGCCATTAACGGCACACCTGCCGATTGTGTAAAGCTTGCCGTCAGCACGCTCCTCGAGGAGCGTCCATCGATGGTCATCAGTGGCATCAACCACGGCAGTAACACATCGGTGAACGCCATCTACTCTGGCACTGTAAGTGCGGCAACAGAGGGCACACTCATGGGCATTCCGTCGATGGCTGTTTCGCTCGACTCGTTCAATCAGGCAAGCGACATGACGTTGGCCGCAGAGGTAGCACATTCTGTAGCGTCCCGGTTATGCGACCTTGGACTTCCTGCGGGCACCTTGCTCAACGTAAACGTGCCCCACATAACACGCGACGCTTTCAAGGGACTACGCGTAACACGTCAGGGACGCAGCGTCTGGAACGACTCGTATGATGTCCGTAAAGACCCCCAGGGCCAGCCCTACTACTGGCTCACGGGCGACTTCGTCTCTCTCGAACCTCTCCCCGACGCAGACGACCTCGCCGTAGCCGAAGGCTGGGCTGCCATCACGCCCCTGCACCACGAGCTCACGAACGTCGACGAATTCAACCGCCTCAAAACCCTGAACCTCGCGTTGTAGAGCATGCGAATCCTGCTACTGGGTCCGTTGCGCTCGTCCTTCGTCAAGACCGACATTCAAGAGTTAAGCAAGGCCCACACTGTTGTCGCACTCGACACCATCCTCGGTAAGGGTCTCAAAGCAGGGGTCTCACTTGTATCACTCACGTTCCGAACGATCGTGCAACTTTTGCGCGCTGATGTTCTCTATTGTTGGTTCGCAGACTATCATACGCTCATTCCAATCCTAGTTGCTCGCTTGTTGCGAAGGCAGGCAATCGTTATCGCAGGTGGTTATGATGTAGGATGGTTGCCTGAGTTAGGATATGGTGCACGGGCTCGTCCATTACGCTGGTTCTTCGCCCGCAATTCGTTCCGTTTTGCTTCTCTCGTGTTGCCCGTTTCCGAATACGCACAACGTCAGTTGCACATGCTTACAAACGGCAAACACGCACATAGTGTAGTAGTTTACAATGGTATTTTGGCTGATCGCTTTCCTGCTGAAATAACCGGTGCACGCGAACCATTAGCAATTACAGTTTCGCAGGGCAACAGCATAACAGAGTATGTCCGTAAGGGACTCGACCGTTTTATAGCAGTGGCACGTCTTGTACCAACAGTCGAGTTCGTCATCATAGGTCCGACCGGCGCCGCGTTACACCGTGCGCAAGCAGACGCTCTGGGTGTCGAGAATGTCAACGTCATCCCCGGCTTCGTCTCTTTACACGACACCATCATTCCGTATTTCATGCGTGCATCGTGTTATTGTCAATTCTCCATCGAAGAAACCTTCGGCATGGCCGTCGTCGAAGCAATGTTATGTGGATGTATACCTGTCACTACAAACGGTGGCGCATTGCCTGAAGTAACAGGTAATGCGGGATATAGGGGAGAAGTTGATATCGAGTTGGCGCAAGGTGTTATGGCATCTATCAATGCAGAATCTGATGCTCGGCAGGAAGCAAGAACTTATGCGATGCGATTTTCATCGGATGCACGAGGAAAGAAGCTCTTAGAATTGTTTCACACTATTAAGATTGCTAGAATCTGACCTGAATAAGATTTAGAATCTCGTCACGGGTGAGAACCCGATTGTAAATGAAGACGTCATCAATCGCCCCTTTAAAGCCTTTAGCACCCGCAATTGAAACCTGATGACTGCCTAGACGGAAGTGTCCAGTGGTAGTAACCTTGGTAGTACTTGGGCCGACTTTGCCCATACTGTATGGTTGCCCATTAATGTACGCCGTGCCCGATGTTGCAGATATTGTCATTGCAACGTGAAACCATGCATTGGATGCAACTTCAAGGTCGCCTCTAAAGCCATTAGAATATCCGTTGGTCACATACCCAAACACCATTTTTTTATTCTCTATAGTCAGGTAATAACCATCGCCGGTTGGATGGATGTTCTTACCAAGCACCAAACAATTGGCGATGAGTGGATCATCGATCCTTACCCATGCGCACATCGTTAATGGCAGTACATTCAAGATTGGAACGTGCTCTACTATCAATCCAGCATCAATACTGCCTTCTGTGACTAGTGCTGCGCCTGGAGTACTGTGTCGGTCTGTACCAAACGTAGCATTAATGATTTCACCAGTTAGGCCATTGGCACTGTAATCGGTGCCTGTTCCGTTGACAGGGTAAAATGCTATGAGATCGTCGTGTGAAACGCCTTCTGGAAACCCAATATCTAATGTGACAATCGAGGCGGTTCCAGAAGTGACAGACGTCGTGTGTTGTCGTCCAGTGCCAGGTGCAAAATTGATGCGCAACGCCGCTACTCCTGGCACGACGTTAGAGAATGAGAAACGTCCCTGTGAGTCAGTAGTGTCTTTCTCATTCGTCTGTAGTAACTCGACCTCTAGATCTGGCACCACGTTTCCACGGTCAAAAATGCGGCCTACGATCCAGCCGAGATCGAAATTCTGCTCTCGAATGCTGATGTCTGCAATTGTTGTGCGACCTGCAATAACATCGGCAACAATTTCTCCGAAAAGTTTACCGCTGCGTGCGATAATCCGATAAGGACCAGGCTCGACGCCTGTCATGATGTACGTGCCAGCGATATCAGCTTTTACACCTTGTAAAACGGGTACAGTTGTAATGCTAGCATTAGACATGCCTTGCCCGGTCTCATTTCTGACCTTCCCAAGGATAGAACCTTTAGTCAGCGGCTCGAACAACAGCACCAGATCTGCCTGGACAGATCGACCAGCAACAACATGTACGGTTGCCTGTGCTGTGGCCGAGTCGTGGTAATTACCAACAATGATATACGGTCCGGGTGTGACATCTGCGATTACAAATTGCCCACTTGAGTCTGTAAGGATCGTCGAAGACGGCGGCGTTGTGATGATTCGCACAGACCCTTGAGCCTCTAGGGTTCGTCCATCAATTGTTCTTCCCGAAATACTTCCCAACGTCGGCGACGTTGGTGACTCCTTGGAGCAGCCAACAAGCACAACGATTGCGATAATACAGAGTAAGAGTTTAGTATGCATGTGAGACACAGCTGTTAATAATCACAATGAACTGTGCTTTTCGTTTTTGAAGGATCATCTCGCGAAGATCTGAACACTGAGACTTGTACGCACTGAAAACATCGATGGGGTAGTGGGGTTGGTAATCACGACAAGTTATTGTTTACGCCCCATATAAAGTTTCATGTCCGAACATTTCATTCTGTAAGCATCATAAATGAAGGGATTGACGCCGGGCTCGTATCCTAGGTAATCAGCATAGACAACGGCCTCCACGCTCAATCCCTCTGTCATCGCCTTTAGCGCTTCCCATTCGATGTGATCATCTGGCCAAACGTGAATATCCCCCTCATCCTGGTAACGCGGATTTCGTAGTTTATTAAACTTCTTCACGTACCAGCGGGGTGATAGTAAACTGCGGAGGTAATAACTGACGGTGTTTCGCCTAGTTGTGAGATGTCGGTACGCAAGTAATGAAGGGGATGGCGCCCATTTTTCGCCATTGTGTTCGTGATCGATAAATAGAATGCCTCCTCGGCGAAGTACTCTTATGCATTCCGCAACAGCGGTCAAATAATCTGGTATATGATGTAGTACCGAGTACAGAGCTACGATGTCGAAACTATCGTCCTCAACACCATCAAGATTCTTGCCATTGAGTGGTATTGTAATAAGATTAGGGGCGTAGCCTGTTCGTTGTCGTACAACTTCAAGAAAGGCAGGAGCCACATCTGCGGCTGTAACGGTACAACCCAGGTTCAGAAAAATTCTGCTGAGATTGCCTGCTCCGCAACCATAGTCTAGAACTCGTAATAAGGAAGGGTCTTGCTCTGTATACTTAACGCACGTATTCACTGCACTCAATAGCCGCTCTTGCTCAATTTGATTATAGATTTCGGGATGGCGGTGATCGTACTCACTTGCTATGCGGTTGTGCTTGGCGATGTTGTCCTGAATGTCATCAATCATTGTGAGGTACTGCTTGCTTTACGGATGAAGTATCTAAAAAGGCTCTTCGTCAAAGTTAAGATCTGAGCTGGATGATCAGTGCTATCGACGGTAAGAATTCGATATCGTCCTACGTCCGTTTTACATTGCTATTTTGCAGCGCGATGTTACCTAGGAGTAGCGGCAGCAACTGTGACGCGTATTCAATGTTCACCCTAACCGTAGCCGGTTTAGTTATGCAATTCAGACTAGTATTGGTTTGTGTCCTGTGCACTGCAGGCGTTTTTTTTACTCCAATGTCGGCTCGTGCGCAGTCCAGCTGGCGGGTTATTGGATCTTTGCCAGACGCAAAGGTTTTTCATAAAGCCCATCCAATATCAGCGCACGAGGCAATTATTATTGGAGGTGGTGGAGCAAACACCACCATTTTGGATGGTCGCACGAAAACCCTGTCCGACGGACCCGAAATGTTGATTCCCAGGGGATCTTGTGAGTCAATAGTTATGAGATCGGGTAAGATTCTTGTTTTTGGCGGGACGGATGCTGAGTTAGGAAAAATCGTCGAAGAATTTGATCCTAGAACACGATTATTTCGCCCAATAGGTTCTATGACTTTTTCCCGATCTCAAATTTGTGCAGCTGCAATCAATGACGAAGAAGTGATCGTCATTGGAGGTCGAAACGGAACTGGGAACGGTGTGAAGCGAGAATGCGAGATTTTCAGCATGATGACGGGAGCATCCACCCGAATTGCTGACTTCCCTTACGTGACGAGTTATGCGAAAGTCGTCGTAACTCCAGATGGCCATATACTATGCTTCAGCGGCAGATCCGGAGGTCCGACTTCATACCGATCTGCTGTCGTACATGAGTATAACAGACAGAATAACACTTGGGATTCGGTTGGTGTGATGAGTCGTAAAATTTATTACCCCACCGTGACAAGGATGGACAACGGACAAGTGTTTATCACTGGTGGTGCACACGCGGAGTCGAACTCAGTTGACGATTATGTGGACAATATTTCAATGTTGATTGGTACGTCGTTCGATTCTATTGGTTCCCTTTCCGTGGTTCGATGCGGGCATGCTGCCGTTCAATTGGATGCCGATAGAATTCTCATAATGGGTGGCAAGAACAACGATAAGTCTTCCAATTCAACTTGTGAGTTCTTAGACGTCGGGACCGGGCTAACATCGCCGGGTCCCACAATGAATATTCCACGCGGTTTTTTTGCTGCGGTACGCGTACTTGACGATGCTAATGAGCCAGTCGTTTTCGCAATTTCTGGTAACAGTTCCTCCACCGACAACACAGCCACCGTCGAGGTACTAGACTTGCCGTGCGCAGCTCCAAAAAACTTGTTCGCTGACAAATCGCTACTGAGGGTGGCTGGTACGGCTCGTATCGAAGAAGATAAAATTTTACTTACAGACACAGCCGAGTATTCAGCTGGAGCTGTTTGGTATAGGAGTAAGCTTTCCGTTCGTCAAGGTTTGACGACATCCTTCTCCTTTAGAATTGTTAATGGTTCTGACAAGGACCTACCCGACGGTGGATCAGAAGGTGCTGACGGTGTTGTTTTTGTGGTTCAAAACTCTGCCCCTTCTCTTTTAGGAAAGTCTGGCCAAGGAATCGGTTACGAGGACATTCCGAATGCTGTAGCCGTTGAGTTCGATTCGTACCTAAACGCTTCCTACTCAGATCCAGCCAGTAGTCATGTAGCCGTGCAGTCAGCCAAGGGCACACAGATCAAGTCTTGGCATAGAGCCCCTTATTTGCGAGGTATGACATACTTGGCGCCCGAGCTGAAGGCGACTGGCAAAATTTACTACGCTAAAGTTGATTTCACGACGGGTGCAGGCATCGACGTTTACCTCGATACAGTGCCAACATTCCATTTGCCTGTATTGAGCATTCCTAATTCCGATATCAGTTCTCTAATTGACCTCGATGCCGATGGTGCCGCGTGGATCGGTTTAACTAGCGCAACTGGTTTTAGTGTGGAACGACACGAATTACTCAGTTGGAGTATTGAAGGATGCGACGCTCTGATAACAAATTTGGATGAACGTGAAGAGATGGAGCTGGTCTCACCGACGTCGACACCATTCATCGTTCCTGTGCCGTCTTCTGACGTCGCGACATTGCGTTGGCCTAATGCTGCATCTGGCGCTATTATAAATGTTTATGATGCTAGAGGAATGCGACTGTGGACCTTAAATGCCACGTCATCAGAACTTATTAACGGTATTCAAATACCTGCGATGGAGATGTCATCTGGGCTCTACATAGTTCAGATATCCACTGACGTTGAGATGAAGTCGATTCCATGGATTGTACAACGATGAACCTTTTCCGCATTATCGTATTGGCAATGACCCTAGGCGTCACGGCGTCTAAAATTGTTGCGCATGAATGGAAGCAGTGGGGAAATCTCTCGGGGCCAAGGGCGTTTGGATATGCCGCTGCAATTTCTCCGACATCGGCGATCGTTTTTGGAGGCTTCCCTGATTTTGACCCTACTTCCCAAGTATTTGGATCGAGTGTGTTAAAAACTTGTGAAATTTTAGATGTGAAGACTGGAACTGTTCGACAAGCAAGTCCCACAGCTGTTGGGCATGCAGACGGACCCGTCGTGAGGATGAGTAACGGTAAAGTTGTTGTGTTGGGCGGGCTGACTGATGGGGATGGGAATACGACAACACTGGTCGAGGAATTCGACCCAGCTTCAGAGACCTGGACGTCAAAAGGAAACCTTTTGTATAGTCGTAGACAACATGAAGCAATCGCAATTGATGATCATAGAATTATGGTGGTCTGTGGACGGGGACCAGATCGGGCTGGAACTCAGACGACTGAGATTTTTGATTTAACCACAGGCACAAGTACGGCACTTCCGACATTCCCACATCAGCTCACAAATTTTGAACTCATGATCGTCGACAGCAACGTTTATGTCGTCGGTGGCAGAGAGGGTGCTCCTAGTAATCCGCGCTCTAAAAAAGTTTACTTCTACTCCGAGCCCGCTAATGATTGGGTGTTAGCATTTGAGCTTCCTATCCAGATGCCGCTGATTGAAGGTGTTAAAGTATTCGGAGGGATGTTTACCTCAGGCGGATCGACTAACATGGCGGATAGTAAGTTTTCTGATGTTGTGTATTTCGTCAATGGCGTTGGCGCTACACCACTGACAGGTCGCCTGGAGACATCTGTAAAGGGTCATAGCATGGTGTCTTGGGTAAATGATACGCTGATTGTTTTCGGTGGAGAAAACGGCTTCTCTAGCTCTGCTAAGGAATCCTCTTGGATTAATACGATTACAGGAGTTGTTTCTCTGGGACCAGAGTTGAATGTAGCACGTAGATATGGCATGGCTGTCCAGCTAGATGGGGATGGAAGTACTCCACCATGCGTATTTGCAATAGGTGGCGCCCTTAGTGGAAACTCGCTCACACCTTCTGTTGAGATTCTCATTGCCGGAGTTTGCTCTGAGTCTTCGACAACATCTTTGCTTAACGCTTCGACGACTAGTACAGTAGGAGCTGCTCGATTTACATCGAAGCCTTCTGTCTTGCTGACTGGAACTACTGAGTATTCTAAAGGCGCAGTCTGGTACAGGAGTAAAGTGGTTGTGAGATCTGGACTGTCAACGTCTTTTTCGTTTCGATTCATTGATGGCTCTGATAAATCACAACCAGATGGTGGTCCGCCAGGCGCCGACGGGATTGCGCTTGTTATTCAAAATGGAGAACCCACACCATTGGGTGCATCCGGACAAGGCATCGGTTACGAAGACATAACTAACGGAATCGCAGTAGAATTCGATTCCTACCTTAATGCCTCATACTCAGATCCTAGCGCTAGTCACGTAGCAGTGCAATCACAGCGCGACAGAAAATTAAAACCATGGCATAGGCCAGGGTACAATCTCGGATTAACATCTGATATACCTGTGTTGCGTTCTGATGGTACAGTGTATTACGCCCGCGTTGATTTTAACGACTCTGGTGTAGATGTATACCTAGACACGATGCCGACACTTACACAACCTGTGCTGTCAATTCAGGATGTAAGCATTTCAAGCTTAATCTCGATGGGCCTAGATGGAGCTGCATATATTGGGATAACCAGCGCAACTGGATTTAGTGTGCAAGAACATGAGTTGCTGTCATGGACGATTCAGGGTTGCAACATCGGTACAGTCGGAGTTGACGATGCGCAAAGCGAAGATGTCCTAAATGGTCAACCCTCAATCGTCCCTATGCCATCTCTCGACATCGCAACCTTGCGTTGGAACGGGATGCTTTCCTCTGGCACAGTTAGTGTTTATGATGCCACTGGGTACCTACATTGGTCCAAACATGTCACTCCGTTCGAGTTAGAGCAAGGTGTATTAATGCCGGCAGGTGAATTCTCTTCTGGACTTTATATCATTCAGATTTCAATGCTAAATGCGCTGAAATCTATTGCTTGGATTATTCAATGATAAAGCTCACACAAACCCTGATTTTCCTCGCGATACTTAGTTCGAATCTCTACTCTGCTTCTGCGCATGAATGGAAGATGTGGGGAAGCCTAGGCAGACCTCGAGCCTTCGGCTATGTTGCGGCGGTTTCGCCTACTTCGGCCATCGTTTTTGGAGGCTTCCCGGACTTTTTCCCAGAGTCTCAAAATTTCGGCTCGCGGGTTTTGCGTTCGTGCGAACTACTAGATGTGAAGACGGGAGAGGTGCGTTATATAGATTCAACAGCTGTCGGACATGCTGATGGACCAGTAGTCAAAATGAGCAACGGGAAAATTGTAGTCCTAGGGGGCGTGACAGATGGCAATTCTGGAATGACGAAGCTAGTAGAAGAGTTCGATCCGGTGACAGAAGCATGGGCAACAATTGGCTCAATGATGTATAGTCGTCGTCAGCATCAAGCGATCGTGTTAGACGATCATCGGATAATGATAGTCGGTGGTCGCGATGCGAGTCTTGCCGGAACATCAACGGTCGAAATCTTTGATGTTTCGACAGGCACCAGCACGAAGGTTGCCTCTCACCCGCACAGGCTCACAAATCACAGAGTAATGATGGTAGATAGTAGCGTCTACATCCTTGGTGGACGTGTAGGTGCGCCCGGAAGTCCGCGATTCGAGGACGTGTACTATTATGATGAAGTGACCGACGAATGGACTAAAGCGTTCGACCTGCCCCATCAATTGCCCCTTGCCGAAGGTGTGCAGGTGTTTGGTGGAGCGTTTATTTCTGGAGGCTCAATTGACCTATATGACAGTGAGTTTTCTGACATTGTTTATTATATCGATGGCGATAGCGCTACTGCATTAACTGGTCGACTTGAAACTTCTGTCAAGGGACACAGCATGTTGCCATGGATTGGCGATTCGCTCATCGCGTTTGCTGGCGAAAATAATTCACGTGGCTCTGCATCGGAGTCATCGTGGATTAACACCCTTACTGGTGAGGTCTCAGAAGGTCCCGATCTTAACATCGGCCGTCGCTACGGGATGGCAATATTTCTTGAAGGTGATGGCGAAACGCCAAGTTCAATCCTCGCTATCGGTGGTGCAAAGACGGACAATGACGTCACGGAGGCCATCGAAATATTAAGTGCACCTATCGACGAAGATCTACTCATAGGTAAAATGCTCGATCCCAAGACAGTTGACGCGTCTGGCGCGGCGTTGTTGACCCCGTCATCCACAGTACGCCTGACGGCAGACAGCGATTTTGAAACAGGTGCGATCTGGAGTAAGAGTAAAATCAGTTTACAGACTGGTGTTTCGACGTCGTTTTCGTTCCGACTCACCAACAATCCTGGTAGTAATCAGCCTACCAAAAACTCGACGGGCGCAGACGGTCTTGCTTTTGTAATTCAAAACGGTGCGACCTCGCCAACGGGTACACAAAACATAGGCTTGGGGTATGAGGACATTACAAACGCTATCGCCGTTGAGATTAATACGTTTATGAAACCTCAGGGTACTGAGCAGGCATCGAGTCTGATTGCGGTTCAGGCGCAACGAAACAGAAAATTGAAGTCAACACATGAGGCAGGGTACACCATTGGGACAGCTCCCGCAGGTACGAATCTTCGCGGCGATGGTACGGTGTACTACGCTCGGGTCGATTTCAAGGAATTCAAGGTTGATGTATATCTCGATACCATTCCAACGTTCACACAGCCGCTTCTCACCATACCTGCGACCTGTATCTCTAACCTAATCTCACTCGGACTCGATGGTTCAGCGTGGGTTGGAATTACAGGTGGGTCGGGCTACGGCGTCAAGGAGCATGAAGTGCTATCATGGTCAATCGAAACTAATAGTACAGGAACTGTCGATGTTGAGGAGAACATACCTACCGTCGTTTCGTCGCCATCCATCGCGCCGATGCCATCATCCGAATTCGCTACACTACTCTGGACGGGTGCACAATCGTCAGGTACTGTATATGTTTATGATGCGACCGGGAATCGTGTGTGGACCTCCACATTGGAGAGAGAAGAAATTGTGAATGGCATGCAACTACCATCTAGTGGTTTGGCGACTGGACTCTACGTCATTCAGATTGTCACGCCTAAGGCAGTGAGTTCCGTGAGCTGGATCGTGCAACACTAACACTTCGCTGTAACGTACATAGCTAACACTGGCTGCACACACGCTTCAGCCGTCCTAACAGCGTCCACCACTAAACCGCCACTAAACGCTTGGCGCTCGCATCCCACCGCAGGTCGGTGTCGGAGGTTGGGGAGTAGCCGCCGAGGACGACTGGGGAGCCGGACTCAGGCTGCAGGCGGTTCATGATGCGCTCGAGCTGCACGTCGCCGAAACCGTAGCCTTCGTTGTGTTCGCGGAGGAATTGGGTAAGGGGCTGTGGGTCATCACTGCTAAGAAGGGTTTCTTCGACGAGGCTGCGGCCGGTGTCTACTGATGGGAAGCGGTGGAGGTGTAAGGCGTATGCGTCACGGACAAAGCCCAAGGCGCCTGCTGGCTCTTTGTTGATGAGACGTTCGAGTTCGCGCGGCTCGGGGCCGGCATAGGCGCGCCACATCTGTGCTGCATACGCCAAATCGTCGCGCGTGAGCTCTAATGGTTGTCCGTCGAGCATCCACGTAATGTGTGTGCCCATGGCGTGAGATGCACGCAAGTGGTAGATGAGGAACGTTGCGTTAACAACACAGAACAAGTCGCGGTCGAACCAAAGGACGATGTCGTTCCAAGAGCCGATATGAATGATCTTCATAAACTCTTCTATAATATCTTTTTCGTAGGAAGCAGGAGAAGCCCCATACGCCCCTTCAACGAATGTTTTGCGTGTGCTCCAGAAGTCTTCGGTTGCAAGGGCGCCTCGCACCGGACCGTCCACGAGTGCCTCGCGCCAAGGGATGATGCGCCCTTCGAGCCCGAGCGATTGCAGCTCAGGAAGCTGAGCATCGCCATTCGCGATATGGAGTTTCATGGGAGCTTCTCGCGCTTACTTGCAAGTATGCAGTTCTTGTTGGGTAGAAAGTCTTGTGAATTAGAGCCAGTGTGCAAGGAGGGGGAGTGTGATCATTGCACATACCGTCGACAATATAATGGCATCTGCAAGAAGTTCTGTGTCGAGTCCGTAGCGGTCTGCAAAGACCATGGTAAGCATCATCGTTGGCATGGCACTTTCGAGTACGGTGGCTTTGAAAATGTCTGCATCGGTAATGATGCGCGATGCAATGAACCAGCCGACAAGAGCACCGCACACAAGACGAATGAAGACAGCGGGCACGATGTAAGGAATGCGCTTGGGGTTGGGAATGCGTAGTGCCAATCCAACAGAAAACATCATTAGCGGCGATACAGTGCGGCCGAGGGTTTCGAACGTTGCTGTTAACTCTAGCGGGACGACAACATGGCCTGCATTTAAGGCAATACCTGCTGCTGCGGCCCAAAGTGGTGGCAGCCTTAGCAATTGCACAAGTGCGGAGCCGATAGAATGGTTCTGGCGTTGTGTGCCTTGATCGAGGCCGACACGCTGACCATTAACTCCGTTGCCGTATTCGACTCCGATAAACGTAGCTGCTACAAACAGAATGGGCGTCATTGCAAGCAGGTCGAACAGAATAGGCACTTGCTGCACATGAGGTCCGATAACCGATGTAACAATTGGCAATCCCAGATAGGTTGCATTACAAAATGCCGAGGCTAACAGAAGAGAACCGATGGCTGGTTTTGTGAGGAGGCGGTGTGACGGTTTGAGCCGATGGAGAAAACGGACATAGAAAAGATAGGCTGCAGCAAGTCCAACGAGGGTTACAACGACTGAGGTTAGAGGCACGGTCCAAAACGTGGTGTTTAGGGGTGCTCGGTACAGAGCGATGAACGTGAGGGCAGGCAGGAAGACGTTTAGGACGATAGAGCCTATCACGCGTCGGATGTCGGCTGCCGGTGGTATTCCCGGAATAAATCGGAAACACACACCCGCTGCCAGGATAAGGATGAGCGGAACGAAGGCGGAATACATTGTGCGAATCTACGCCTGCTCGATGCACCACTTCAGAACCGTGTGTGTTGGCTAAGGGTGCATTCGGAGTATGTCAGCATGTGACATACTGCGAAGGCATGTAACAAACACCGTGTTTTTCAGGGGGTATGTTGCAGACCAAGACCTCGTACTCGCTATGCTCGACCTCATTGTGACCTCACGCACGTTATTCGGAACCTCATTATGACCTTTCGCACTCTTTGCATCTTGCGTCCGGATGGAGCCGCCCGTCTCCACCTGTTGCTCGCCAGCGTCATAGGCCACGATGTGCGCATTGTGTCTGAAACTGACAACGCAGACAACATCGAGATGATGTGCGATGAGTTGCGACCTGACCTGATTTTCTACGACCCATCGATTGACAGCGGGGCATTGCTCTATGTGCGTCTTGCCGCTCCGAGTAGAACACCCATCATTGCATGTTTTACGAAGGATGTGAGCTACGCCGTCGATGCGTTCGAAGCAGGTGCAGTGCACTACCTGCTGGCTACGGCTGACACATTTGCCGTCGAGGCCGCGCTTGAACGGGCGACGCGGAGAATGACGACCTACGCATCACGAAACACGTCGTCGATGATTATGCGCGAACCTTCTGCACAAATGGCACGCGTGATTGCGCTGCCACTTCAGGACGGAATCGATATACGTCCGTGCGAACAGATCGTCCACGTCCACGGCGAAGGCAGCTACGCACGAGTGGTCTTTCAGCGCGACCCGGCAATCATTGTATCACGGTCGATTGGCGATTGCGAAGAGACACTCCGCGATCGCGGATTTCTGAGAGTTCACCGCTCACACCTGGTGAACCTGATTCACGTACGAAGGGTGCTTCGAGGAAAACAACAACGTCTGTGTATGAGCAACGGCGACGAAGTCGACATCTCCGATCGATACCGCGAAAGTCTCATGTCACACTTGAACGTTATCGCACGCCGTGGACGCTGAGACCGACATGCAACGTATCACGCGCCGTGTGCGCTGAGGCTGTCGTGGGTATTTTCGTGGTAGATGCAACGATTATCGCAATTCGCAAGGGAAATACTCGGCGTCGCACGACGCGTTACGCGATGTGTGACCGCATGCGTGAGCTCGTGTGTGATGGCATGTGTGACCGTAAGTATGATAGCATGTTTGATGGCATGTCTTACCACATCGAATGCTCAGTCCGTTGACATTTCAGGGATAGTAAACGTTTATAGTAGTGTGACGGCAGTCTTGCCTTGTCCGAACATCGTGCGCGTTGAAAACCCCGAGCGATTTGCAGTCGGTGACACGGTGCTGCTCATTCAGATGAAGGGTGTTACAGCCGACACAACACCAGGTGCTACATTCGGCAGCATCATGGCCGCAAACAGAGCAGGTAGGTACGAGCGGAATGTTATTGATGCAGTTGTTGGTGCGGACGGACTTCATTTGCAATTCAGAATGCTTGGTGCATTCGAAGCCCAACAAGGCGTGCAGCTAGTTCGCATTCCCTCGTATGCGAGTGCACGTGTAAGTGCTACGCTCACATGTCCGCCATGGGATGGTAAGACCGGCGGCGTACTCGCAATCAGCGTGCGCAACACGTTAGTACTCGACGCCGACATCACTGCCGATGGCATGGGCTTCGACCAAGAAGATGGCATTGCTCGCACAGATCAAGTGAGTGTGGCAGGGGGCCTCGCCACCGCTGGACGCGGTGGCGCATGGAGAGCAGATGCAAACAGTGAACGGAATGGCGGTTCGGGCGGTGCGCATTACGGACGTGGCGGTTTGGCCACTGGGCACACAAGCCCACCTGTTAGTTATGGCACTGGAGTCAATTGGCTTTTTATGGGCGGCGGTGGCGGAAGCGCGGGAGGCAGTGGTGCAAGCAATGCATTGGCAAAGGGTGGACGGGGTGGCGGCATCGTTATCATCGATGCACCAACAACGGTTGTTGGCAACGATAGAGCGGTGATTTCAGCACGAGGTCTTGCCGGTGCTCGAGGTCAGCAGTCGCCCGTTTCTGGCGGCGGTGGCGGCGGAGCCGGAGGCGCAGTGGTTATAGCTGCATTGTCGATTATAAATATTCCTACTATTGTTGTCGATGGTGGCGCAGCAGGCAATGCAACCTCTCCAGCGATTGCCGGTGGTGGCGGCGGTGGTGGTGTTGTACTCTTCGGCACACTCAACCCATTAAATCAAAACACTACGTCGTATGCGGGTGGAGGAAGTGCAGTAAAAGGACAAGAAGGTGGCTTGGGAAATCCATCGCATAACAACATCATAAACGAAGCAACGCAGAAGCCGACTTTTCGATTGTTCTCGATGAGCGACGACACAATTGTGTGTGAAGGCAAAAGCGCAACGCTCGTTGCAAGTGGTAGTGGTGTTGTTGCATGGACCGATGGCGCAACAACGTTGTGTGTGAACTGCGATACACTGAACATTTCACCAGCAACAACCAGCACCTACTCCGCAATCATTACATACCCCGATGGTTGTGTCGATACTGCTCGCATCGTCGTAACAGTGCGTCCGTTACCAATGCTCACTCTTGCCGATCCACCTCCGTTCTGCGACAGCGTCGTAATTGACGCACCAGCAGGGCACACGCGTTATGCGTGGAGCAATGGCGACACGACACAAACAATTGTTGTACGCACTGCACGAACGCTATCGCTCTCTGTCTACGACGATCTCGGATGTATGTCGACTGCAAGTGTTACAACGCGCTTTCGTGGCGACACCGTTCTCGCATTCGAGTCGTTGCCCCCTAACGGAGCCCCATTAAAGCTCGACACTGTGTTTCCGTCGGAGAGAGTTTGTGGTTTCGTTCCTGTTCGGAATAAATCGGACATCGACCTTCCAATTCTAAGTGCGCGCATGGCTCGTGGAGTGGAAATAAGTGCGCCACTTGCTCAGTTCCCGGTACTCACGTCGCCTTCTGCTGCCGGCAACGTATCGGCAACAGTGTCTGTATGTGCTTCTGCGTTTGTACCCGGTGTGTTTACGGACACACTTTACATTTTGTCTGCATGTGGCGAGATCGCGTGTCCGCTTTCGTTCACCGTGCTAGAAACACGTGCATACACGCGTTGCAACGTGCGCGTCACAAGCGATGGTGAAATCGAAATTCTTTCTGCAGATCAATTTCCCGTTGCCGGGTCGTTTTCGAATTCTGGGTCGCTTCCGAATTATGGGTCGTTTCTGGTTGTGTCAGATCTGATGGGACGCACCCTCGAATATGATGTGCAGTCTGTAGTAGGGGGCTTTGTAATTAGGGGTCTGCCAAACGGCGTATTTGTCTTGCGCTTGGGAGACGTTTCGCAGTTGTTGATTCGCTAGACTTGACACGTACTAACCTTTGTTAGTAATCACATCAAACGCTTAGACTGTGCGCATCCAGGCACGGAGCATAGCGAGACGCCAAACAAACAGAGCGTTCGAGTTGTCGCCGGCGTGATATTCAGTAAGCACCTTGCGGAGCGCCCCTTGCTCAACAAGTCCGTTTAGTTCGCTCCAGTCGCCTTGCAACAGATGTGATAACGCACCTCGTAGCCACGTGATGTGTCCGGGTGTGGTAAAGCCCGTCTTGTCCTTGCGGTCGAGTACCTGGTCTGGCACGATGCCGTGCATTGCAGCGCGTAACACGCGTTTGGTTTCGCCGCGGTGCACCTTGTGTTCGTTTGGCATATTAAAGCAGAGCTGAACGAGGCGGTGATCGAGGAACGGCACGCGTGACTCGAGCGAAAATGCCATTGAGTTGATGTCTTCTGTATGCAGAAGTGTTGGCAGCAACGTGACGTTCACAAGGTTGTAGAGGAATGCGTTGAGCTTCGGACCCTTAGGAGACTTTACGTGTAGGGGAACCGACTTTGACGACTTATTCATTAACCACGGGTACGTGCGTTCGAACTCCATGCGGTACAATGCAGGTTCGTCGCGTACAGCAGTTAGTAAACTTTTTGCAAATATTTCTGCTTTGCGCCGGAATGGGTAAGACTGACGTTTTGCGTGTGCATTAATCTCTGCAATTGCTGCTCCGATATGCATACCACGCGACTGATCGGCAACTACTCTATACATGGAGTGCATGTAGCCTCCCATGATTTCATCAGAGCCTTGTCCGTCGAGTACAACCTTGACGCCATAACGTGCGGCTAACTGCATGACGAAGTATTGCGAGATGTACGACGACGAGGGCATTGGCGCGTCCATCATTGGCACAATACGGTCGAGCGCTTCGGCTACGTCTGCGTCGGAAGGCGAGATGTAGTGCGGACGAATAGAGGGGTAGCGGGCAAGGACGTGGTTGATGTACGGACGTTCGTCTACTTCGTCCTTGCCAGTGTAATACGCAGTGAACGTGAGTACCTCGTGTTCGTCTGCCGATGAAGCAAGAATGCTTGCTATAGATGTACTATCGAGTCCGCCACTCAAGCACACACCCATAGGCACATCGCGCCTCGAGCAAAGTTTTACCGAGTCGAGAAACAGTTCTCGAAACGCATGGGTGCTTTCTTCGAATGTTGCAGTTGTCTGTTGGTTGGTGACAATGTCTGCATACGACCACGTTGTTACTTCGCCATTGCGCCACAATAGATTGTGTGCAGCTGGCAGTGCATACACGTGTGTGTAATAGGTCTCTTCCCAGTGTTGCATCCAGCCGAGATACAAGCCGCGTGCAACCTGATTTTCGTTGATGTCGTTGCGGAACAACGGCGACACTTTTAATGCCTTTATCTCTGAAGCAAAGTAGAGACGTCCGTTTGTCACAAGATAATGAAGGGGCTTGATGCCAAATCGGTCTCTCGACATAAAGAGTTCTTGGGCTGCGTCATCCCAAATGGCAAGCGCCCACATTCCAATGAAATGTGTTACACAATCGTGTCCCCACCTGTCGTACGCCGCAAGGACAACCTCGGTATCGCCCGTGGTTGTAAACCGGTAGCCATCGAGTTCGAGCTCTGCTCGCAGCTCGATGTAATTGTAAATTTCTCCGTTAAATGTCATCGTACGCTCTCGGTACGACATCGGCTGATGCGAGGCGCTGGAGAGATCGATAATGCTAAGCCTATTGTGTCCGAGCCACACCGGAGGCGTACACCACGTCCCTCGGTGATCGGGTCCGCGGTGCGCCATGCTCGCGAGCATACGCTGACCCAATCGGGCCAGTTCTTCCTCGGACAACTGTTTGTCTACAATGCCTGCAATTCCACACATAGGCAGCAAAGATAGGTTGTTGTGGGTGGCGTCTACGTGTTGCTCGCAGGCTGCCGTATACTTGCGGCCGATGGACGTGCTCACACGACTGCGATTGTTGGCCGGACCGGTGCTCAAGTTTGCACCCGGTAAGCTTGCTTTTGCCCTAAAAAAACGTTCAGCGTATGCTGCGTTGCGTCGAACGGCAAGTCGAGGCACCACCTACAGCCCCCTCTCAAAAGCCCCTTCCCTGCGACACAATCTGTTTCCGATGCCATCGGCTTCGTGGCATGAGCAGCATGAGCAGCATGAGCAGCATGAGCAGCATGAGCAGCATGAGCAGCATGAGCAGCATGAGCAGTATGAGCAGCATGGCGGTACATTATCAACTTGGTTAGAATCGATTGCAGAACATCGTATAACAGTCGCCGATTCTGTGTTTGGTGCAAGACGTGCGGGTACAGAATGGCATGCACCATACGTGCACGCCGAAACGTTCCGTGATATGCGAGAGCGCATTGCGATGCTCGATGCAGACTATGTGCCAATTGACTGGAATGCGCATCCTGCTGCAGGAGTACGTTGGCCCGAACTACAATGGTTTGCAGACGCGCAGAAACACGAACATGTAGAAGACGCTTCGGTCGCACCTGACATTCGCATACCGCATGAACTGTCGCGTATGCATCACTGGATGTCGCTCGCACTCGATAAACGTTATCACCGTGAGTTGCGCAACCAGATTGTTGATGTGCTAGCACACAACCCACCTGCGTACGGCATACAGTGGGCGTTCCCGATGGGTGTTGGAATGCGTCTGTTCTGCATGCTTACAGCCACGGACTGGATGCGTCAGCTAGGCACCGTCGACCAAGAGCTCGAACGCATTGTGGCTGCATCTGCCGTAGACCATGCGCGTTTTCTTGTAGAGACTTCTGAATGGTCGGGCGGCATGCGCACGTCACACTATGTGGGATGTTTATTTGGTCTGCTTGCAGCGGGCGTGTACGTCGACACAGCAGAGGCAGCAGGTTGGCTAAAGCCTGCAGTGCATGGACTTGAAAAGGAACTCGAAGTACAGTTTTTGACAGACGGTATGAACTTCGAAGCGAGCACCGGGTATCATAAACATGTCATCGATTTTTATGTACAGGGCACTGCGTTGCTGCGACACGCTAACAAATCACATCCGAAGGTTGTGCCTGCATGCTCGTCGCAATGGCTCGAACGCACGCGAAAGGGAGTTGATGCACTTGCAACGCTCGAACGCATCGGCATGCCCCTGATCGGTGATAACGATGATGGCATGGCCGTGAAGTTATGCGGGTATCAATCGCAACCGGTGTTCATGAACGACTACGTAGGTGCACACAATACGCACACTGCATTCGAGGCATTCGGACTTGATGTGTACCAGCAGAAGCTCTACACACTAACAGCACGATGTGGTCCGGTCGGACAGTGGGGCAAGGGCGGACATTCACATAACGACCGTAATGCAATTACGATGTCTGTCGGCGCCGTACCACTCATTATCGACTCGGGATGTATGACCTATACCGCCGACCCTATACGTCGGAACCGCGACAGATCGACTGCGGCACATGCAACACTTTGTGTTGACGGACGCGAGCAGCTTGCGTGGCCAGAGGATGTCGACGAAGGACTCTTCTGGATGATGCCCGACAACACCAATTCAACGGTGCTGAAGCGCAATCTCGAGGAATGGGAAGGTCGGCATCATGGGTTTGGAAATCCGCACAGTCGATTACTGAGAATTGGCGAAAAGACGCTGCATTGCCAAGACACGTATGCTTACAGGGCTGGCGAGGTGTGTGCAATCAGGTTCCCATTGGGCGAAGATGTCACGTTTGACAACGGCATCTTCTCGAACGATGGCACTGCAATTGCGACGCTGACGGTGGCAGGGGGCGAAAGGGTCTGGCTCGAAGAGGCCAATTTTTCTCCCGCATACGGCATTAGCCGAAAAAACATGGTGTTATGTATTGGGGTTACGAATTCAACGACAACGTGGACCATTTCCGTGCTTCAGTAAACGGTAGTTTTGTTGCTTATGAAGGTTAGGTCACACCTCGGAAAAATATCGTGGTCGCTTGCTGACAAGATGCTGTACGTAATGTACGGTCTTGTTCAGTTGTTTCAGTTTGCCATACTACCCACCGACGTCGTGGGTGTATTTGCATTTCTGGTACAGTTGAATACGTACATCATGATTGTATCTGACGGATCGGCACTTCAAGGCATCATCCAGTTCGGAGTCCGTGCACACGATAGAAAACGCGTCAACACTCTGGCGCTACTAATTCATGTTTCGATTGTGTTGGTTGCGGTTGGGCTATTGCTCGTGCTGCAGGGTCCGCTTGTATACTTGTTTAACGAGCCGCGCTTCGCGACGGTGGCAAACATGTTGCCGCTCTATTGCTTGTTGACCATGCCGCGCATGTTCTGTCTAAAATTCCTTTATCGCGATATGCGCATGCGCGATTTATTCATCGTGGATTTTGTTTGGTTTGCTGTGCGGACGGTTCTCACGTTCTGGTTTGCGGCTAACGATCGTTTGCATACCGTCGAAGACCTCATTCAGATCGACTTCATTGGCATGGCCGCCAGTTCGCTCGTTGCAATAGCCATGACGCGAAGAGACCTTGTGTTTGGCTGGTTGGGCGAGCTATCGGTGAAGGAGTACGTCAGGTTTGGCGTTCCGCTGGCACTTGCAACTGCGTTAAATAGTGCTCCAAAGCAACTGGACATCTTCATTATTCAGGCCTATTTCGGTGCAACAATTGTTGGCGTGTACAATCAGGCAAAAAATCTGTATAGAATTTTCGAACAAGCCTTCGATGCAGCAACAACACTGTTATATCCGGCAGCGGTGCGACTTCGATCGCAACATCGAGACGCCGATATGCGAGCCCTGGTAACAAAAGCAATCAGCCTAACATTGATACCAACAATTGTTGTACTGATAGCACTCGAGATGGGGGGCAGCTATATCATTCCGATGCTACTAGGGCCAAAATTCGCTCCGGTAGTAACCCATTTTAACGTTCTAATTTTCGCCGCTCTCGCAATGCCGTTTCTGTTAATGTCATCGATACTTGCCGCATTCGGACAGAGCATTCTAGTCGTCAGGTATTCCGCAATCGGTATGGTGCTTAGCGTTGTGACTTTGTTTGTCATTGGCGAGCTGGGTCAGTCTCAGCTCGTCGGTCTTGCGATTGTTGTAAACGCTGTGGTCGTCGGCATTTTATGCACCATCGGCGCTCGCCAGTTTGTACCATTCCCGTGGTCTGATGTGTGGCGTTCGGTTGGTGACTTTAAAGGTCTTGTGCGCAGTGTGCGGGGTCGTGCATGAGGGCCTGGTTCCACTGGATGGCATTCAAGCGTGTACTCAGATTCCGCATACGTCCTGTACTTCGCATGACGATGGTTTCGTTTCTTACGACGCTTATTGTTGCGCTTGCATTCTGGTGGACCATGGCCGCGTGGAACGACCTTGATCGGATGAGTCGGGATGTTGTGATGGACGTGTTTGTGCAGGACGATGTAGCAGATTCTACTATCGTGTCGTATGTGAAATCCATTTCCTCATTGCCAGGTGTTCAAAACACTTCGTTTGACTCGGGGGACCGGGTTTGGCTTTCGTACCGCAACCGACTGCGTGTAGAGGGCAACGATCTCGACGATGTTGTGCGATTACCACATCGTGTTCGCATGAGCATGACAACCCGCGGAGCACATGCTTCTCGCATGACTGAAACAGATCACCTCGTAACAATGATTGTCGGTGACGACCTCGTGCGTGTTGCGTGGTCGCCTTCATACGTTGCGCAACTAGGTCAGCGTCGGTTCGAGCTACAATTCGCGGTGATTGTTGGCGCCGGACTTTTTCTTCTTCTCATCATGATTTCGACTGTGTACTCGTTTAGAGCAGAAGTACATCATGCTGGTGCCGATCTCGCCGTTGGCGCCGACCTTGGCGCCGCCCCTTCCATTACAGCCTTACCGCATTTTCTTGTGTGTGCAACGGCAGCTATCGCAGGGGCTGCCCTTGCAAGCGTGGTGATAGCGGTAGCACACAGCCTATTGTTAGCCGAGATACACTGGTTGGCGAGCGTACCAATGCGTGAGGTGTTGTACGTAGTCTTGGTCGTGATGGTGGCCCTTATGGTTGAAGGCTGGCTGCTTACGTATGTTGCTGCCCGCATGAGCGCCCGTCATGGAAAGGCCGACCGTGCTTCTTGACCGATACGTATTACGTCAGTTCATCTTTACTCTCATCTTCTCTGTGGGTGCGTTAAGCATCATCTTCATCGTCGTCGATCTCCTCGAAAGTCTCGACGATTTTCTCGATCAGAAGGCCTCGATCTCAGTCATTCTTACGTACTACGTTTCGTACCTGCCGAATATCTTTAAGCTGCTTTTGCCGATAGGCATGTTGCTGGCTTCGCTGTTTACGGTCGGACGTCTTTCGGGCGCAAATGAAATCACGGCGATGCGGTCTGGCGGACAAAGCCTGTTTCGTTTTATGGTGCCGTTGCTGCTGTTTGGTGTTCTGCTGAGTGTTGGTCAGATCTATTTCAATGGCTGGGTTGTGCCAGCGGCGAATGCAAAGAAGTTTACTATCGAGCGAACGTATCTCGGACGCAGCACAGGGGGCGGGTCGCTGAATATGTTGTACTTCCGAGACTCGCCGCTTCGCAACGTTTCTATTGCGAGCTACGACGCAGCAGCGAGGCAAGCGAGAACCGTTACCATTGAAACGTATTCGAGCGAAGCCCAACCACGACTTCTTTCGCGCATCGATGCGCCTATGATGAAGTGGGACACGACGCGAGCCGTATGGACGATGCCAACGGCTGTGCAACGAGTGTTTCGTGGCGACACAATTGTTATGTCAGATCTGCGAAATGCGACTGTCCCGTTTGGCATACGGCACGATCAGATTATTAGCCTGCAGCGCAACGTCGAGGAACTAACGTTCGACGAACTGAAAGACTACATCTCAACCATGAAAAAGGGTGGCAAGGACACGCGACGGCAGGAGATCGAATACTTCGGTCAGTGGGCCTTCCCCGTAGCAAATGCAATTGTTGTGCTAATTGCTGTGCCCTTTGCAAGCGTCAGAAGACGCGGTGGTGTTGCAGTGCACATCGCTGCTGCAATGGGGCTTTCATTCGGATATATTGCATTCACAAAAATTGTGCAATCGGTTGGCGTGTCAACCGACTACGATGCTGCAATGGTTGCATGGAGCGCTAACGTATTGTTTTTCCTTGTCGGTGTTGTGATTCTGTTGCGTACTCGTACATAACCTGTCCGCGTACCCGTTCATAACCTGTCTGCATACCCGTTCATAATCTGTCTGTGTGTCATGGTTTATTCAACTCTCTTTCTTGTACTCGTACTCGTTGCGTCGACCGCTAGCGGACAACGCTTCGAACGCGTTAAGCCGGAACAATCGGGCATTTCGTTCGCAAACCCAATTGTCGAATCGGACACATTTAACGTTCTGCGCGATTTCTATGCGTATAACGGAGGTGGCGTTGGTGTTGGCGATATTAACGGCGACGGACTCCTCGATGTGTTCTTCACAAGTACGCAGGGCAAGAACAAGTGCTTTCTGAATAAAGGCAACTGGAAATTCGAGGACGTAACAACGCAAGCCGGACTCGATTTCCCCGATGTTAAGCTCAGCGCTGGAGTTTTGATGGCCGACCTCACCGGCGACGGACACGTCGACATTTATGTCTGCCGACGTCCGGCCCGAAACTTGTTTTTTGTGAATCGCGGCAATGGCACCTTTGATGAAAGGGGTCTTGAGACGGGGCTTGGCGTTGAAGGTGCATCGAGTTGCGCTTCTGCAATCGATTACGACCGTGATGGCGACATCGACATCTTCCTCACACGTAATGGTGGAGGCAGACGACAGGGCTACCTTAATCCTGGTGACAACGACATGTTGTTTCGGAATGATGGCAGCGGCCGTTGGACCGAGGTCGCAAAGCAGGTTGGTATAGTAGACAAAGGTTATGGTCTTAGTGCGAGCATCGGCGACCTGAACAACGACGGCTGGCCAGACATCTACGTTGCGAACGATTTTGAAGAACGCGACAACCTGTGGATGAACAATGGCAACGGCACGTTCACCGATCGTGCCTCGACATCGTTTCAGAATATGTCGTCGGCTTCGATGGGCAGCGATATTGCAGACACCGACGGCGACGGACTGCTTGATATAATGTCCGTTGACATGTTGCCCGAAGACCACACACGCCGCATGACGCAACTCGGAGGCATGTCTATCTACGGGCCGTTCTTCGACAGCGCCCAACGCGTGAACAACACACTTCAGCTAAACCGCGGTTCTCAACACTTCTCCAACATCTGTTATCTGGCAGGAATGGCTGCCACAGATTGGAGCTGGACGGTGTTTGCTGCTGACATTGATAACGATAGTTACAATGACATTTTTGTGACAAACGGCGTCAAGCGCGACATCGGCGACCAGGACTACGTGTACAACCTTGTTGCGAACAATGCAGGTGCTGCGTTAGACTATCGCTTGATACCACGATCGCGAAGGCCAAACTACCTGTTTCGCGGCACAGGTGGCCTCCGATTTGAGAATGTAGCAGTAGCAATCGGTCTCGCAGACAGCCTTATTTCGAACGGTGCAGCATATGCCGACATGGACAACGACGGCGACCTCGACATCATTGTAAACTGTACAGATACTTCTGCCTTTGTGTATCGCAACATGACAGTTGAGGATGGCGGTACTGGTCACAACTATCTGCGGTTTCGAACCACTGGTATCGGCGGTAATCGGCAAGGCGTAGGAACACGATACGATGTGTATGCAGGTAGCGTGCACATACTTCGTGAATTGCAGTTAGGACGTGGATACCAATCGACAAGCGACCCTGTCATTCATGTCGGACTTGGTTCTGCGACAGTTGCAGATAGCGTTGTAATTCGTTGGCCTGACGGCAAGCGTTCAGTAATGCGTAACGTCCGTGCAAACACAACGGTCGACGTCTCATACGCTTCATTGGTAAGCGCCTCGACAGCAGAGGTCTGGAAGCCAGATGTCGCAGCCCCTTACATGACGTTACAAACAAGCACATTTCTGCCAATTCAGCACCGCGAGAATTCGTACGACGACTTTAAGCGCGAGCGTTTGTTGCCGTACAGGTTTTCGCAGGACGGACCTGGTATAGCTGTTGGCGACGTGAATGGTGACGGACGCGCGGACATTCTATGTACAGGTGCAAAGTATGGTGTCACGACACTAGCTCTACAATCTGCAGATGGCACCTTCGCAGTAAAACCCGATGCCGGCTTCGACAATGCAATAGAGTCTGAAGGTGTCGACGTGTTGCTGTTCGATGCTGATGGCGACAAAGACCTCGATGCGTTTATAGTAACTGGTGGCAATGAATACGAACCAGACGATGTTGAGCTCGAAGATCAGTTATACCTGAATGATGGCAAGGGTCGATTCACACTATCGAAAGATGCACTACCATCGATGCTTATTGCTGGCTCTCGTGCTGCAGCTGCTGATTATGATAAAGATGGAGACATCGATCTCTTTGTTGGCGGCCGTGTTGTACCCGGAAGATTTCCAGTTATTCCGAAGAGTGTGCTGTTACGCAACAACAAGGGCCGATTTACAGACGTGACTGAAAGCGCTGCGCCTGGGCTGAGTACTGCTGGCATGACATCGGATGTCGCGTGGATTGATTACGATTCGGACGGCGATCTCGATTTACTTGTTGTTGGCGAGTGGATGACGCCGCGTTTGTGGCGCAATACCAAGGGCATGTTTTCGGAGGTGACGGAAGGGGTCGGACTAAAGGGGCTGGAGGGCTGGTGGCGATGTGCGACGGTTGCCGACATCGATAAAGACGGTGACGACGACATTGTGCTTGGCAACATGGGATTGAACTGTCGATTTGCACCTAGCGAAAACGCTCCGCTCGAAATGGTTGCAGCAGATTTCGACGACAACGGAAGTATAGATCCACTTATGTCCTACGTGCCCGATGGAGTGCGGCGTCCGACGCGAGGAAAATCTGCCGTTACCCAACACATGCCGGTTCTAACCCGATCTTTTAACCTCCACAGTCAGTTCGCCAGTGCGCGAATTACAGACCTGATTCCCGCGGGCTTCACGGGAGATGTACTAAAAAGCACATCATCGACGCTCACCTCCGGTATATTGGTGAATGACGGTGGCGCATTCACGTTCCGCGCGTTGCCTGATATTGCTCAGATTGCCCCAATAAACGACGTAGACGCTTGGGATGTGAATGGCGATGGTGCATTAGACCTTGTGATTGTGGGGAACAGTAGGGGCATGGACCCAGATATCGTGGCCTATGATGCCGGTATCGGTCTTGTTCTACTTGGTGACGGCAAGGGTAATTACACCGAGTGGCGTTCAGATTCGTCGGGCTTTGTTGTCCCCGAAGTCGCACGACGTATCGTGCACATGAAGTGGGATGTCGATTCGATGCTACTAGTTGCAGCAGTAAATGGGGGACAGCCCCGATGTTTTGTGGCTCCAGCGATAACGCGCAAGCGACCACCCGTGCGAAGTCGCTAGCACATCGTCATTTATCTATTTCAAAAAAAAGTCATGCCAAAACAGTTCATCCTTTCTCTAGCAACCATTCTGTGCTTCGCATCGGTGCCGTCCTATAGTGGGTCTGTACCCACCGATGCCGAAATTATACATCAGTGGAATAGACTTGTGATCGAGGTAATCATGGAGGACGGATTCGCCCCGCCCATCGCAGCTCGCATCCACTCCTATGCAAACCTTGCGGCGTATCAAGCTGCGTATCACGGTACGCCAGGATATCGCAGCATGGTAGGGGTCTTGAATACATTCGCAGAGTGTCCGAAACCCAATGCAAGAGAAACCTACGACTGGCGTGTTAGCGCCGTTGCAGCATATCAAACAGCACTAGGTAAACTTCTTTACAGAATAAGATTTTCGGACTCCCTTGCAAAGGCACATTTTGATGCACTCGAGGCCGAGGTACCAGCCGATGTATTTGCACGTTCAAAGAAATACGGCATCGATGTTGGTAAGTCAATCCTCGCCTATGCTAAAGCTGACGGTTATGCGCGCACACAGGGCTTGCCTGATTGGGAGTGGCCGCGTTGTGATTCGTGCTGGGAGCCAACGCCTCCAAATTTTGCAAAACCGTTGTCACCCTACTGCGGAAATGTGCGAACGATTGCATTGAGAAGTGTGAATCAGTTTACGGTCCCTCCGAGTATTCCATTCTCAAAGGAACCTGGCTCAGAATTTTATCGGGCAGCCATGGAAGTATATGATATAGGTAAAGCACCAACCGATGAGCAAAAGGAGGTAGCAAACTTCTGGAATGACAATCCTGTTGTAACGAGTTATCACGGACACTTCATTTTTAACTCGCGGCAGATTTCACCGGGTGGTCACTGGATGAATATTGCCATGCAGGTCTTGCGTGACGACAAGGCATCGATGATACGATGTATAGAAGTGTATGCGACCGTGGCATTTGCATTAAACGACGGATTTACGTCGTGTTGGGAACAGAAATTTAAGGGCAATCTCATTCGACCCGTCACCTATATAAATAAGTATATCGATCCGCGTTGGGAGCCCCTTCTTCAGACCCCTCCCTTTCCAGAGCATGCAAGCGGACATTCCACGATTACTGCTGCTGCTGCAGAAGTGCTGACGCATTTCTTTGGTGAACGAGCATTTATAGACAGTACCGAGGTTCCGTTCGGGTTGAAGCCCCGCTCATTCCCTTCGTTTCGTGCTGCTGCGCTCGAAGCGTCGAATTCGCGGTTCTATGGTGGCATCCATTATCGTCGAGGGTGTGATGCGGGTAACATTCACGGCACCGAAATTGGGAAGTACATCGTGGCGACCGTGACCATGAAGGAACAGCCTTAGCTGCAATGAAGGGCCGCTGTAATCGCAATGAAGGAACAGCCGTAAAGGTTATCTTTGGGGCGACACCACCAACGGTAAGAAGCCATGTACGGAAATCTTAGCATCGTAGAAGGTCCGACCGAGGACCAGGAACAGGACGATCCTGTAAAGCTTGCTGCCTTTGAGGCCAAAATCGAGCGCGGCGATAAAATTGAGCCGCACGACTGGATGCCAGCCGAATATCGGCGTCAGCTCGTTCGCATGATAGAGCAGCACGCACATTCCGAGATCATTGGTGCATTGCCAGAAGGTACGTGGATTACGCGCGCGCCGGGCTTTAAGCGCAAGATGGCCCTTATGGCGAAGGTGCAGGACGAAGTCGGTCATGCACAACTTTTGTACAGCGCTGCAGAGACCCTTGGCAAGCCCCGTGAACGAATGATTGATGATCTTATCTCGGGCAAATCGAAATACTCGAATGTGTTTAACTACCCAGCGGTGACATGGGCAGATACTGCTGTGATTGCATGGCTGATTGATGCGGCCGCGATTATTAACCAGGTTGCAAATTCTAAGGGTTCGTACGCCCCGTATTGCCGCGCACTCGAACGTATCTGTCAGGAAGAGGCGTTTCACCTTAAGTACGGATACGACAATGTCGTTGCGCTCGTAACCGGTACCGATCAGCAGCGCGCAATGGTGCAGGAAGCTCTGAACCGCTGGTGGCGTCCGATTATGCACTTCTTCGGTCCGCCCGATAAAATGAGCGTTCACACCGAGAAGCTTGTGAAGTGGAAAGTAAAAATGGCTACGAACGACGATATGCGTCAGCAGTTTTTTAATCAGTATGTGC
>Ga0163153_10000814_pt1 | contig 51990 bp, 36 predicted proteins | sample OliLakLV19MP6IB1_FD_148629 | JGI IMG/M metagenome (GOLD analysis project Ga0163153, IMG submission 148629) | Freshwater microbial mat bacterial communities from Lake Vanda, McMurdo Dry Valleys, Antarctica - Oligotrophic Lake LV.19.MP6.IB-1 | ecosystem: Environmental > Aquatic > Freshwater >... | reverse complement strand
TTTTTAATCAGTATGTGCCGAAGATTTGGGAGCTGGGACTCACCCTTCCTGACCCAGAGTTAAAGAAAGACCCCGACACGGGTGTATGGACGTATGGCGATCCTGATTGGGCAGAGTTCAAGCGCGTAATTAACGGCGACGGTCCGTGCAACAAAGAGCGTCTTGCTGTTCGCAGAACTGCAGAGGAACTTGGTCGTTGGGTTCGCGAAGCATTAAAGCGTCCAGATGAACGCTACGTCGTACCATTGGCGTGATCTCACTTCGACTTTCTGACCTCGTAACAAGATTGTGCCGTTGCATGGTCACGAGCTGCATGTTCTTTGTGCTGGCCACAGTAACGTTTGGCTCGTTAGCATCCGTTACCGTAAGAGCACAGGACGCACACTATTGGAACACACACTTCGGTGAGCGTAGCATTCTGCTTGGTGGCGCTGTTATCGGCAGCGTAACTGATCTAAGTGCCGCGTTTTATAATCCGGGTGCAATCGGGGTTACAACGAAGCCGCGACTCGGACTAGGTAGTCAGATTCTCGAGATTTCGAAGATTAATCTCGACCGCGATCGAGTTGACGGACACGACCTCTCGCAGTTCTCATTAATACCGCGTCCCGGACTTGTTGCAGGTCAGGTTCCATTCGATACGAACTCGGCGTTTCAATGGACATACGTGTTACTCACGCGTAATCGTTTCGAATTCGACATCACCGATCACCAAGGCACGCCACTGCGCCATAGTGATGTGGTGCTGCAAGAAAATTTATCGGAGACATGGGCAGGCGTCTGCGTATCTCGTCCCATAGGCGACAGGTTAGGCATTGGCGGCACAATCTTCGGCGCCTATCGAACCCACTCACGTTTAGGCAATGCTCTTGTGGGTAAACTCGATAGCAACGGTGCAAGCTCCGTTAGTCATTCTAGCGAAGTGCAGTATTTCACGGCGCGCGTTCTTGCAAAATTCGGTGTAATGTATACGCACGGCGATTGGACGGCTGGCCTCTCGTTAACGACGCCTTCCGTGCACATCTACGGTGGAGGTTCGGTGTATGAACGCATTACGATCGCAGGCACAGAGAACGATCGCATCGCGCAACTCAAACAAACAGAGTTGCCCGCTTACTATCAGAGTCCAATTTCGATTGGGATAGGGGGCAGCCATCGCATCGACAAGACACGCCTGCACTTTTCTGCTGAATGGTTCGCTGGTGTTCCGGGTTACGACCTCCTTGACACGAAACCCGATACCATTGTAAACTCCACTCCAGTGCGTCCGGATGTACGAGAGAATCTGCGCAGCGTCCTAAACTTCGGCTTCGGTGTCGAATACCGTCAGAACGATGTCCTCTCATGGCACGGCAGCGTCGCAAGCGACTTCAGCGCGCTCGATAGAAACGAGCCTAGCACACTTGCCATCGCCACATGGAATATTGTGCACTTCAGCGGAGGCATTGTGCTTTCACTGCCGCAGTTCACGCTAACAACCGGACTCAGTTATAGTGTAGGGCGCGACGGAAAGTACTTCACGAACCGTGACGTAGACGTGCTCGACAACCTCGTTGGCGGTCCGGAACACGGACCTGTTTCACTCACATGGCATCGCCTGAAGCTCGTTGGCGGTATCGCCGTTGTTATCGATTGATATTTTTGAACTCCATGCAACCGTTACGTACTGTACCCCACCCTACCGATGCATCCGACGTGATGTCGCAGTTCGAGGCATTTCTCGAACTTGTGCGTGTGCTCAGAGCAGACTGTCCGTGGGACCGCAAACAAACACACGAATCAATCTCGCACCTGCTAGTCGAAGAAGCGTACGAAACGCTCGAAGCAATTTCTGACAAAGACGACGTAGAACTATCGAAAGAACTTGGAGACCTCTTGCTGCACGTTGTAATGCATGCAGTAATAGCAGAGCAGCGAGGTGCTTTTGATTTGCGTGACGTTATTCACCAAGAGTTCGACAAGCTTGTGAACCGACATCCGCACATTTTTGGCAACGAGCGTGCTGACGACGAACAAAAGGTCTTGGAAAACTGGGAACAGCTTAAGATGAACGAAGGCCGCACGTCGATTCTGGGTGGCGTCCCTCGGTCTATGCCTGCAGCTCTAAGAGCGCAACGTGTTCAAGAGAAGGCGGCGAATTCGGGCTTTGACTGGGACGATAAAAAAGACGTCTGGGCGAAGGTCGAAGAAGAAATGAAGGAGATGCGCGACGAGCTTCTTTCGGGTGACAAACAAGCTGCAAAGCGTGAGTTCGGCGACCTTCTGTTTGCGCTAATCAATGCCGCACGTCACGAAGGCATTATAGCAGAAGAGGCGTTACACGGCACGACAAATACATTTATGAAAAGATTTCAGCATATAGAAGATCGCGCAAAGGTTGATGGTCGTGCACTTTCAGACATGACCCTTGCTGAGATGGATCTTTTATGGGACGAAGCAAAACGCAGAGAGAGAGAGAAATAATGAAGAGTTTGATTTGGGCCTTTGTTGGTACCCTTATTGTGTTGTGCATTGTTGGTTGTCCAAAAATGTCAGATGAAACGCCGCAAGAAATTAGAAGTACTCGCGCCGATACTGTAGACTCTATGAAGAAGACCCCTACAAAGTTCAACGACGAAGGCATCGATACCACGACGTTTGTTATTAACGACAGTATGGTAACGCTTAAGCAACAGAATTTTCCGGCTCCGACCGGACGCGTTGTAAACGTTATGATAACTGGTGTCGACTCGCGTCTGGGCGATCCTATGGGTCATGCCGACGCAAATCACGTCCTTCGCTTCTTTCTCGACTCTGGCGTGGTTGAGATTATCTCGATCCCGCGTGACACACCTTCCGATGCTGGCTTCGACGATACGACAGGACTTAACAAGCTCACAAACGTTCGTGCAAATCGCGGACGCAACACGTATCTCAAGGCGGTGCGCGAAATCGCAGGTATATCGTCGATAGACTACTACGTCGAGTTCGGATTCTCGCAAGCCATCGGTCTGCTCGAAATGTTGGGCTACAAAGACAATGCGACGTCAACTCTACGCGTACTACGATCAAGACAGGCGTACAGCGCAGGAGATTTTCAGCGTGTTTATAATCAGGGTCAGTTCATACGTCAGGCGCTTCGTAAAAACGTTGACAAAACCGAAGGGCTTTTCGGGTCGCTTGCATTGCGTGCCGCGCTCATGCTGGTCGAAACGAACATGTCGTATGACAATGCGCGATCGTTGCTCGACACGTTGCAGGCAAATGGTTTTACCGGAAATGAATCTCAGACATGGGTTCGCCTTAAGCCGGCAATGATTGCAAAGTTTAAAGTGTATGAATTCGACACGGCAAACGTAAGTGCTATTAACAATCAGATATCGAGCAAGATTCACAAACTCGGACTCGATAGTGTTAAGATCACCTCCGAGACATACGAAGCCAAACTGTCGAATCTGATAACGAAGGCCGCACTCGATAGTGCGAAGTCACCCGGCAATGTGATACGCTTACTGAAGCGTCCGTACGACCAACGCGCATGGCTACAGGTCACGGATAAGGGGCGCCGCGAGGCATATCGTAATAGAGTTTGTACGCTGTTGTCAACTTCGTACACGCGAATCAAAAACCCTACAGCAGCCAAGAGAATCGAAGAGTACAAAGCACTCGAAGAAGAACTTAACGACTCAGATGCTGCCGACTAAATTGGTGAGTTGGTAGGTGCCGTGCCTAACGACACGTCAACTTAACGCAGATAGGTAAGCGGGTTCTGACGTTCTCTTCCGTACCAGATCTCGAAGTGCGCTGTGGGTCCGTCGATACTTTCGCCACTTGAACCGACGATAGATCCGCTTTGCACGGCTGAGCCAATACCGACTGTTACGGACGTTAGGTTTGCGTACACGGTGCGGAAACCGTTTTTGTGATCGACAATAACGAGTGAGCCAAAGCCCGGCAGCCATGTCACCGAAGACACAACGCCCGCTGCGACACAAGCCATTCTCGTCCCTATCGGCGAACGAATATCGATACCTGGGTTATCGAGTGTTGTACCTGTTTCGCGATTTCTGTACACGCCGTAGCCGTGAATAAGTGAGCGCGATTGTGTTGGCCACGGCAACGAGTTCGCGGCAAATCCGCCTTTGCGCAGTGGAACTGGTTGAGACCCTTCTGAGCCCCTTGCCGCATCTGCATTCTTGTTGGATTTATTAGCGCGGTCACGTCGAGCTTCTAGCTGTCGTCTCGATTCCTTTAGTCTGCTTGCAGCTTCTTGCCTTCGAATCATGCCAGTAAGTGTGTTGGCACTTGCGCGCTTCGACGCGAGCTCTTTCAAGAGTAGACTTTTATCTCCACGTATTCTATCGAGCTCTTTTTTGCGGCTTTCTATCGTGTTCGCAAGGCGGCGTCCTTCTGCCGATCGCTCATTAAGAAGTCGTTCCTGCTCAGAAAAAGAATTGTTTAGTAATTGCTGTTCGCTTGACAGCGAATCTTGCCTGCCAAGCATGGTGGTGCGATGGTTCGTAACCTCTGATGTAATGTGTTCGAAGATGAACGCATCGCCTGCACCTAGACCAGCGTGTTCAGCAGCACGAGCATCTGTGCTAGCGCCTCCATCGGCACCTGCACCAGCATCTGTGATGTTCGGATGTTCGGTGTCGTACGAAAGTGCGGCAAACGCAAGGTCGGCATACGCCGATTCTACTCGTTGTCGGGCTGATGTCGTATTGCGAATAGCACGTTCAAGTACCGATGCCGAGTCTTGCAACGCACGCAAGTCGCCTTCGAGGTTTTGCACAATGCGACGTACTTGCTGCCGCTGTCGTTGAAAGGTCGACAGTGATTTCATCGTCGATGATTCACGCCGTTGCAACGCATCGATGCGTTTGCGTGTTGATTCGATCGAGGACCGCATGCGCTGTAAATTCTTACGCGTTGCATCGGTTGCAGGCGCAATAGCAACAGGTGCCGCTAGGCGTGCGACAGCTACAACTTGCGCTGCGATACTTATGGCAACACAGAGTGTAACTAAAATCAAGATTGATTTAGAATTCTTCGGTTGAGACACGCTCAATGGATGCTCCCAATCGCATGAGCTTCTGTTCTATTGCTTCGTATCCGCGGTCGAGATGATACACGCGAAGAATTTCTGTTGTGCCTTCGGCAATACATCCTGCCATGACGAGCGACGCACTTGCGCGCAGGTCGCTTGACATTACCGATGCACCCGTAAGACGATGTCCGCCCTTTACGAGGCAGTACGCATCGCCCGTTTCGATTTCAGCGCCTAGACGTTGAAGCTCGGGCACATAACCAAAGCGTGTTGGATAGATGACATCCTTGATGCGCGATGTGCCCTTCGCCTGAAGCATGTAGGCAGCCCACTGTGCTTGCGAATCGGTAGGGTAGCCTGGGTACGGCATTGTTGTAATGTCGACAGCCTCTGGGTCGGTGTCCATGGAAACGCGTATCGAATCGCCACGCACGACGACGGTTGCGCCGGACTCTTCGAGCTTCTGTATCACTGCGGTGAGATGGTCTGCGTTCACACTTCCGAGCGTAACGTCGCCCTTCGTCATGGCAGCCGCAATCATAAATGTCGCAGCTTCGATACGGTCCGGAATTGTTGTCTCTGTCACAGCATGTAATTCGTCTACGCCCTGAATGGTAAGCGTTGCCGTGTCGATGCCATCGATGCGAGCACCCATTTTTACAAGCATGTGTGCAAGCGACGAAACCTCTGGTTCCATTGCTGCATTCGATAGGACCGTCTCGCCTCTTGCAAGCACTGCAGCCATAAGAATGTTTACAGTTGCACCAACGCTCGAAATTTCAAAGTGGAAATGTGCGCCTTGCAACCGTTTGCACGATGCTTCGATGTATCCGTTTTCGACTTGTATTTCAGCCCCTAGCTTTTCGAGCCCCTTGAGGTGGAGATCGACAGGACGTGGACCGAAATTACAGCCACCTGGGAGCGAAACGCGGGCTTTGCCGAAGCGGGCGACGAGCGGACCCAGCACGTAGATCGACGCACGCATTTTCTTCACGTGCTCGTACGGCGCCTCGTGACTCGTGATGTTCGTAGAGTCGAGCGTTAGCGTGTTGTCCGCAAACGCATACCCAACACCCATCGTCTCGAGCAGACTGCTAATCGTCCACACATCACGATTGTTTGGCGTGTTATGTAGCGTAAACACACCAGGCGCAAGCAGACATGCTGGGATTAAAGCAAGTGATGCGTTCTTCGCACCAGAGATTGTCACGTTGCCGTGAAGGCGAACGGGACCTTTAACGAGGAATTTGTCCATAGAAGCATCAAAGATACGTTTCGCGTATCTTCGTGCGTCCCATAGAGGTGCTGCCCATGCAGCTGAGATCATACTCTTGGAACCTGATCCGGTTAATACCGGCGTAGGGAATGCGGACGAATACCCACTCCAAGAGCTTTATGCGGACGTAATCTTTTTACGAAAGCCGCTGCATTGCTCGCAACACTCCTTCTCTCGTTCACGCTACTCACACCCGCCGACTCAACACGTGTTGGCAACACAGCGCGTGCCGCTGACTCAACACGTGTTGCCGACACTTCACGTGTTGCCGACACAGCACGCATCTATAAAGCGCCGGCTGTTGTTGTCACCACAACACGTGCCATCGAACGTCAGGCACCGGTCGTGTTCACCGACATTACACGTGCGACGCTCGAGCGTATGCAGATCGTAACGGACATTCCCAAGTTGCTGAGCGATTTGCCGTCGACAACATTCTACAGTGAAAACGGCAACGGCATCGGATACACCAACCTTACGATGCGTGGCTTCGACCAACGACGCATTGCAGTGCTCATCAATGGCATTCCGCAAAACGACCCCGAAGACCACAATGTGTATTGGATAAATTTTCCGGATCTAGCGTCGAACCTCGAGAACATTCAGGTGCAACGTGGGGCCGGACTCATCAACTACGGTGCTGCTGCCATTGGTGGAAGTGTGAACATGACGACGTCGAACTTCGTGAACAAGAAATACGTGCGCGTGTCTACGGGCGTGGGGTGGCAAGAAGGACTCCCCGCGCAACAGAACACAGTAAACCCGTTCGACCGTTCAGTTACGCCTGCACTTTCGAAATACTCGCTTGAATTTTCTTCCGGGTACGTAGATGGGTACGCGTTGTACGGACGTATCTCGCAGATTCAGTCGCAGGGTTATCGCACACATTCGTATTCAGATTTAACAAGCTGGTTCTTTAGTGTCGCGAAGCTCAACGACAATTTCTCAACCCAGCTAAATGTATTCGGAGGTCCGATCGAAGACGGCCTTGCCTACACCGGCCTCCCTCGTACATGGGCGCTTGATAGGGGGCTACGTCGGTCGAACCTTAACGGCTTCGGCTACGATTCCACGGGGCGCACACTTGCATACACAAGCGAACGGCGCGTACAAGAAATTGAAAATTTCTCGCAACCACATTTCGAAATACTGAACGAATGGATTGCCGACGACAGCCTTACGTTCAAGTCGTCGTTGTTCTACTACACGGGTAACGGCTTCTTCGACTACGACGCTTCGTGGTCAAGTGCATCGATGTTTGGTTTGTCGGATACGCTTGCGCTTACAAATGCACTTGTGCGGGCCAACGTCGACAACCGTCAGGTCGGGTGGATACCGCGTGTGGTGTGGACGAATTCGCTTGGCGAACTAACTGCTGGACTAGAACTAAGACTACATCGCTCCGAACACTGGGGCAAGATTCGGTACGCAGCGGGCTTGCCCCCTGGCTTCGACCCTGATTATAAATTTTACAACTATCAGGGCGAGCGCGACATCTTTAGCGTGTTTGCAAGGCAGATGTGGAATGTTACCGAGGACGTTACCGTAACCGCAGAACTGCAGGCGGTCACACATCGGTACGGACTTACAAAGGAACAGAAGAACGGACAGTTCACGCAATACGCAACGACATCAGGAACAACCGTTGGCAACGGCGGCGATCTCTTCAATGTGCGTTATGTGTTTGTAAATCCTAGAGCAGGCATCAACTTCAACATCGATGAACACCAGAGCGCGTTGCTCTCTCTTGCATACACATCGCGCGAACCGCGGCGCAATAACCTGTACGCTGCGAGCGACGCATGGTACAGCGCAGGCACTCCGTTGTTTGTTGTCGATACTGCGAACGGAGCAACACGCTACAATTTCGACGAACCCATTATTCGTCCCGAAACCATGCTCGACATCGAAGTCCAATACACATGGCGGAGCAGCACCGTGCAAGCGTCCGCAACCGTGTATGTCATGGACTTCAGAAACGAACTTGTAAAGAACGGACAGCGCGACATCTTTGGCGTGCCCATTGAAGGCAATGCGCCGCATACCATACATGCCGGTCTCGAATTACAAGCTTCCGTCGAGGTCCTTCGCGCAAACGACAACGACCTAACACTCTGGGGCAATTTCTCTTTCAGTCGCAACCGCGTTCTCGAATGGCGCTTTGCATCAACCGCCGCCGGCATCGGCGAAATAGATCTTGCAGACAAACCCATCGCCGGTTTCCCCGATATCATAGGCAACGTAGGGGTCCGTGCAACACTAGGGGGCTTCAAGCTCGACCTCGTCGGCAAATACATCGGCGCCTTCTACACCAACACGTTTGGCGACGTTGCTTCGGCGCCCGTCGATTACCAACAGCAAGTTGTTGCATCGGTCGGATACCTCGACAATCGCATAGACCCTGCCGTTGTAATGAACGCCGTGTTGTCGTACGAAATCCGCGATCTGCCCATGTGCAAGGCACTACGTCTAAAAACGCAGATCAACAACGTGTTAGACAATCTTTACATCCAGGGCGGCAACGGACAAGAGTTTTTTCCTGCAGCAGAACGCAATTGGTTCGTTATTGCGGAGGTCGAATTGTAAGATTGACGTGGATGAACTGTTGGCACACGAACGTCGAACAGTAAGGGAGCCGTATCTTCGCGCCCTATGAAACGTCATTCAGTTGAAATCTCGAGACAGTGTGCATATCGCGGCGTGAATGGCCGATGCAAGCGCAAGACCGTAGTAACCCACCCGTACTGCGGACCACATACAAAATCTGAAATGGGCCTAAGCGTAAAGAAGAGCAACATCCCTGCTGCAGGTATGGGGCTTTTTGCGATGCGTCCGTTCAAAAAAGACGAACAGATTTGTGAGTACACCGGCGAAAAACTCACCGTCGCAAAGTACGACAAGCGTTATGGCGCAGATGCCATGGGCTCGTACGGCCTTCAACTCGACGACAACCACGTCATCGATGCCGCAAAGACAACGTCGGGCGTAGCACGTTATGCATGCGATTTTCACGGTTCACGAAAAAAGCCCAACGCAGAGTATGTGTCCGATGGTGGACATGTATACATCGTCGCCATTCGCAATATCAAGACGGGCGATGAAATCTATACCGACTACGGCGACGAAATGCACCGGGCTATGGGGCTGTGAGTTACAGTTTCATTCTGACCAACGTAGTAAGTACTACGCGGATACATTCAGAGTGGAGCTTGCGAGTATAGCGTCCGCGCTTAGATGATCTGCGTCATGCGCGTACATGCGTGCATAGGCGGACGCATCACTTCTAGAATCGTCAGCGACTACATTCAGGCTCGATGGGCGTCAAATCTAGAAGACCCAAATTTTTAAACGATTCGATGCCGGGTACAGGACGAAAGTTTGTGTGTTACGTGGTGATATGGTACTCGCGTGTAACTATGATGCAGGATTAATGTTGCTACAGTAACTTGTATTGCAAGGATGAACCTGGCGCATCATAGCCCGCCTTGTATTGCTTCAAACTGAATTCCTCAAACTTTTTTACGAGTTTTATGAGGCCTCAACATAGGAATTCACGGCATTTCAATCGGCATTTTTCGGCGAATCTACTTACAATGGTCGTATCAGCATACGGAGTAGCATTTGGTCAAGACTACGGCCGCATAGATACTTTACTGTCTTTGAGGAATGGCAAACTTGTTGATTATGTGCAGTCCAACGATGATACAATACTCATCCATATTGAAGATGAACCCGCCCCGTTTAGAGGTACAGAAAGTTAAGGGTAATTTTCACCCTAACGAAAGGAGTATCAACGATGGCAACGAAGAGAACGCGACAAACGGTCGAACCGGACTTCAAACGCGAAGCGGTTCGCCTGGTGGTAGAGAACCCGACCCGGACGAAGGCCAGCATCGCACGTGAGCTGGGCATTGAACCGCATGCATTCTACGAGTGGATCAGAGAAGCGCGCAAGCATCAGCAGAACGCGTTTCCAGGTCGCGGCAACGCCACCGACGAGGTTGTTACCCTGCGCCGCGAACTGAAACTCGTGACACAGGAACGGGACATACTAAAAAACGCGATCAGTATCTTCTCTCAACGGCCGAGATGAGATACGCATTCATAGAGCAGCATCGCTCTGTATGGCCGGTCGAAGTGCAGTGTCGCGTGCTACAGGCATCGCGGCATGGGTATTACGCATGGCGCGCTGGTGCTGTGGGCAAACGGAAGGTAGAGGATGCCGTCCTGATGCCGTTCATTCGGGAAGTCCACACAACCACAGGTCACACGTATGGCGCAGAATGGATTGCCAAGGACGTGCGCAAGGTCGTCGTGTTGGCAAGGAGCGCGTACGACGACTGATGAAGGCCATTCGTGCGCTTGAACTTGCGCCGCACCAGATCCGGCGAAGGCTTCCACTCGGACCAAGGAGGACAATACAACGAGAAGGAGTTCAAAAAACTGCTTAAGAATTATGGTATGCGCAGCAGCATGGGTACATCGGGCGACTGTTACGACAACGCTCCGATGGAATCATTCTGGGCTACGATGAAAACCGAACTCATGCATCATATGCCATTCCGCGATGTTCAACATGCGCGCGAGGTCATCGAGCGGTGGCTGCACCTGTTCTATAACCCACGTCGCAGACACACATCCATTAAAGGCATGTCGCCAATGAAATACGAAGAGCAATGCTTGAAGCATCTACCAACTGTCCCTTAACTTCGTGTACCTCGATTCAGGGCGGGATCACGAAATCACCAGTGCTTCACAACAACACTGATCGCTGACTTTCGACCTCTGTCGTCCATTACCGTAATGTCGGTGTTGCCACCTTCGGGTTCGAAGAACACAGCGCCGTCGGGGGGTGCTGCTGTGAGGAAGATGTCGTTCACGTACCAGTACACGGATGTGGCGTCTGCACTGGCCTGACATCGCAATTGCAAACGCGACTCGCCATTCTGTTCGAGGATGTACTCTTTGTTTGCCGTCGGCGCGGTAATCGCAATTTGTCCGTCCGACTCTATACGCGTACACCGCTGAGAATGCGGCGGAGGTGTTTTCACAGTTAGATGTTCGTTACGATAGAGCGCCAACACAGGTGCCGGCAGGTTTAGAAATGTTGCGCGTTTATAGCCGCGATCTGGAAGGCAGGCAACACAATAACTTGTTTTACTATCGGCACTCACGAACATTTCCTGCACGTGATTGCACGGCGTACTGTTCGAGATACCTGGAAGAAAGTCGTCGATGATTTGATCGGTGCACGAATCTGAAGGGACGGACCCTGTTACGCTACACACCAAGCGGAAGTCGATTTCTTTCGGACGCTGATGCCACACACGTTCGCCACTTCTATCGATAGCATTAAACACATCGAACAGCAATGGCGTTGCTGCTTCTGAACCACTTAGATGTTGCGCGCCGACGCCATTGAAATTTCCGACCCACACACCAATGGTGTAGTTGCCATTGTAGCCGATGCTCCATGCATCACGACGTCCGTACGACGTGCCGGTCTTCCACGCAACACGTGGTATGCGCGTGCCGAGAGCGACGTTCGAGGGTAGGTCGGGACGTGTTAGTTGGAGCAAGGTCTCTGTTACGACCCATGCTGCAGAGGCACTAATTACGCGTGTGGTGTCGGCCGAACCGCGAGCGCTTGGTGAAGGGTTCTGCTCGTTTGAACTATGGTCATTCGAGTTCTGCTGATCTGTTATCCAGCGCAGTGGTCTGTAGATACCGTCGTTTGCGAATGCGGCGTAGAGTCCGGTGAGTTCGTCGAGGCGCACACCGCAGCCCCCTAACACAAGAGAGAGTCCGAGGTCTTTGCGCCGTGCGCCGATGGCGTTCATGCGTGCGCGCATGAGGACGTCTACGAAGTCTACGACGCCGACGCGACTGAGCATCGAGACTGCGGGTACGTTTAACGATTGTGCAAGGGTTTGCTCCATGGAGACAAGACCGTGGAAATGTTTATCATAATTCTGCGGGGTGTATCCATCGAAGTTGATGGGTACGTCTTGCAGCATGGTCTTGGGCGTGACGATGCCGCGGTCGAAGGCCATGCCGTAGAGCAGTGGCTTGAGTGTGCTGCCCGGTGAACGAATGGCGCTTACGCCATCGACTTGTCCGGCGTGTTCGGTGTCGTCGGGGTTGCCGGACCCTACATACGCGACAACATTGTTGGTGCGGTTATCTACGACAATCACCGCAGCGTTGTAGATGCCCCATGATGCAAGGCGTCGGGTGTGGTTTAGCGTCAGCGACTCAACACGTTCCTGCATCGAACGCTGCACTGTTGTTCGAATAATGGGGTCGGTTTGATTGCTCTTGCGCATGCGTACAGCTAGATGCCACGCCATGCGCGGTGTAGCGATGCGACGTGGCTGAAACGGTTCGGCAAGTGCGTTATCAAGATCGACTTTATTAGCAAGACCGTCGCGCTCCATGCGTCTTAGCCATTTGTTGCGTGCATCAACAACTCGTGGATTGTCTTCGCCGAGACGCAACGACGTCGGACGATTTGGGATGACCATGAGGGCTGCGATTTCGGCGAGGCTGAGTTGTAACGGCGATTTGTTGAAATACATCACTGATGCAGCCTTTACACCTTCGATGTTGCCGCCGTACGGAACGAGACTTAGGTACATGCGCAGGATTTCATCTTTCGAGTAATGCAATTCGAGTTGCACCGCATGTATCATGTCCATGAACTTGTTCGACACCGTCCGTTCGCTCGGCGAAAGCAGTCGCGCCACCTGCATGGAAATGGTCGACGCGCCCGATGTTCTTCGGCCGCTAACGATGTTATTCCACATCGCTCGCACGACCGCAATGGGGTTCACGCCCAGGTGCCAACGGAACCATCGGTCTTCTTTGTAGAGGATTGCATCGCGAAATCGGGGCGAAATATCGTCGAGTTCTGTCCGAAATCGCCACCGATCGTCAGAACTTAAAAACGCGGTAAGGGGCTGTGCGTCTTGGTCCTCGACGATCTGCGCATACGATATCTGGACACGAAAAGGCACGAGCCAATCGTAGGCAACAAACAGTAGTAACACCCCGATAACTGCCAAAACCGTATTTTTGAGAATGGGAGCAGGCTTCATATCAAATAAGGACGAGACAGTGCCAATGTTCAAGAACCCGGTTCTTGAATATTTCTCGCACATTCATCCCATTACGCCTGTAGTTGTGTTTGTACCAGTAATTGTGTTTGCCATCGTTCAGGGCATCCTTTTAACAACGGTCTTGCTGACGATTGGGATATTTCTTCTGGGTGTTCTGCTTTGGACAGCCGTCGAGTACGTTATACACCGCTTTGCATTTCACATCGAACCGAAGACAGTTACAGGCAAACGTCTGCATTTTCTGGTGCACGGTGTGCATCACGATTATCCACGCGACTCAACTCGGCTTGTAATGCCGTTGCTTGTAAGTGTGCCCTTGGCTGCAGCGTTCTTTTTTCTGTTTCAGTTTATCGTCTCGCCGCACCACTGGGCGTTGTTTGCTGGTTTCGTTGCAGGCTACGTTGCCTACGATTCTATCCACTACGCAACACACCATTGGCCGATGACGAATAAGGTTGGACGCTTCCTCAAAGAATATCACATGAAGCATCACTACGTGGAAAGTTCTACCGCTTACGGTGTGAGCAATCCGTTGTGGGATTATGTCTTCAACACCGTACCCGCATGGGCGCGCAAACGTCGTCGCACTACATCGACCTCTAACGGATAACGGCTAACATCTAACGGATAACGGATAACGGATACCTGATGCCGCAGAGCAACGAATTCATCTTGAAGACGGCGCAAACACTTGCGCCAGCAACAACAGCAATTAGTCATCATGGCGACTTCACACTTGTTGTGCCGCTAGATGCGTTAGTTGATGTATTGACTGAGTTCAAGGAGCACCCCGAACTACAGTTCAATTCGCTTGTTGATGTAACGGTTATTGACTGGAAGCGCAAGGGCGAACGATTCGACGTTGTGTACTTCCTGTATTCGATTCCGACAAAGGCTCGCGTTCGTGTGAAGGCAGCAGTGCGCGAAGACAACGCGCATGTTCCGACGATGGTTGACGTTTGGGAAAGTGCGAATTGGTATGAGCGCGAAGCATACGATATGTACGGCATCATTTTCGACGGACATCCAGATCTGCGCCGATTCTACATGCCAGAAGATTTTATGGATTCGAACGGCGAACCTCTTTGGCCCCTTCGCAAAGATTTCCCGCTGTCAGGAATTCCAGGATCGCTGCCCCTTCCCCAAAAACCAGAATCAGAACGGCCCGAGTTCAGAAACTGATTCTACCGTAAAGCGGTGGTGGTTTGTAAGCTGGCGCTTACTAGTCGGTCTGCAACCAAGAAATAGCGCTTTGTACGCTTGGCTGAAACTCAAACAGATACTCGATTTGCGAGATTGCAAATAGCTTGCGAACCGTTTCCTGCACGCCAACGAGAATAACAAAACCCTCGTGATCTTTCATCTGACGATGTGCGAGAAGCAGAGAGCTTAGGCCTTGCGAGTCGCAGAAGTGGACCATTGACAAATCGATGACGAGTGCCTTAATGTCGGGCTGACATAGGATGAGCAACTCGCTCTTGACGTCTGGAGCGTTAGTGGAATCAAGTGAAGGTTCCTTGATCGCGAAGACGACAAGTTCGTCGTCCTGTTCAACCGAAAAGCGCATAGGTTCTTTTATGAGTGCGATTAGATGGCGCTAATATCCCAAAAAACCACCGTATGCGCTCTATCCTCGTAATAAGACTTTCTTCGATGGGCGACGTAATTCTTGCCACGCCTCTCGTGCGACAGCTACGCGCCACCTATCCCGACGCTCAAATTGATGTAGCTGTGGCCGAACGATTCTCGGATGTATGGAGAAATAATCCTCGCGTTTCGAATGTATGGGCGGTGCCAGAGCAGATGCCGAACCAGTCGTATGATCTTGTTGTCGATCTGCAAGGCAACGCTAGGTCGAGGACAGTTCGCACGTCGATAGCGGGTAAGACGGTACGCATTCGAAAACATCGACTCGAAAAACTTGCCCTTGTGTACCTGAAGCGACGTCCACCTGTTGTCACGCCCATCACCACGCGTTATCGGAATGCAGTGGCGCAGTTGCCGTTGCTGGTGGATGCAGACGGACCCGAGGTGTGGTTGCCCGAAGATGCCGCAGCGGGTGGTGAATACAAACCGCCATACACGGCACGTAAACGCGACTACACGCATCAGCCAACGCAAGGCGAGTTACGCATCGCCGTTGCACCAGGAGCCCATCACTACACGAAACGCTGGCCAGCAGAACGATTTGCCGCGTTGTGTAAGGGGCTGGTAGACCAAGGGGCATCGGTAGTGCTTGTGGGTGGTCCGAATGATGTTGAGTTATGCAAAGCTGTTGCTATTGCATCGGGAGTAAGTGTCGTGAATCGGGCTGGTGCACGGTCTGTACAAGACACAGCACGTATTCTCGACACATGCGAGCTGCTCGTAACGAACGACACGGGTGTTATGCATCTGGCATCGGCACGCAGGATTCCCATTGTAGCAATCTTTGGTTCGACCGTTGGTGACTTGGGCTTCGCCCCTTACGGAGTGCCCCATACCATTGTCGAATACACCATTGCATGCAGACCCTGCACCCATATCGGGCGCGCATCGTGTCCGCGTGGTCACTTCCTCTGCATGCATGGCGTCTCGGTCGACATGGTTCTCAATGCCACAAACGATCTTCTCCAACGCAACAATTGATTCCCTCTGACGGCACGAGATTTGATATACAAGGTTCTGAACTTCGTCACTCAGTAGCATCTCATTCCATGACCCCTCTTAACGTCGCACTCATCGGTGCAGGTAACATTGCACAAAGCATTCATTTGCCGATTCTCTCAGGTATGCCCGGGGTGAAGCTGGTAGCAATTACCGATAGGCAGAAATCGAAAGCTCAGATACTGGCCGACAAGTATGGCGCAGCCCATGCGTGCAGGACGATGGAAGAAATGTTAAAGCTGCCGGATATCGATGCGATATTCATAACGACAAGTACAGACGCACACGCAGAGAACGCACTTGCTGCAATCAGAGCCGGCAAACATGTGTTTGTGGAACGTCCCGTTGGACGCACCCTGCAGGAAACGCTCGAGATTCGTTCGGCTGCAAAAGAAGCTGGTGTGCAGGTAATGGTTGGTATGAACCACAGGTTTCGTTCTGATGTGGTGTCGATGAAAAACGCAGTGGACCGAGGCGAAATAGGTCAGGTGTTTTATATCAAGTCCGGTTGGGTGAAACAACGCAGCACAGACTCGCGGTGGCTGGCGCAAGCAGACAAATCGGGTGGTGGTGTACTTGTAGACCTAGGCATCGTTGTTATTGACATGATTCTGCATGTATTCAATTTTGGTAGGGTGCGCAGCGTAGTGTGTTCGACGTTTCACCACGAGACAAAAAGCGTAGAAGATCTTGTGGTCGCCATGCTGCACTTCGAGAATGGCAGTATTGCGACGATAGAAACATCGTGGTCGCTTATGCGCGCCGAAGATTTATACTACTGCAATGTGTTCGGGAAAAAGGGAAGTGCGTTCATTAATCCGTTCAAACTCGTGAAGCGCGAGGGCAATGAGTTTCATACAACGCAGCCTCAACACCAGAAGACGCATCATGCAGTGTACATGAAGAGTTATGAGTCTGAGATAAAGCATTTCATGAATGCGGCGAAGGGACTCGTTCCAATGATTAGTACGATAGACGAAGCAGTCGAACGCATGAAGATTGTAGAAGCACTTTATGCAAGCGCGGAACTCAACCGCGAAGTTGTGATTCCGTAGATACTGCCACAGAGAAGCGCATTTCGTCGGCGTGAATTCATAACGACTCACGATCAATAAATCAAGCGCTTTCTATGATGTGAATAATTTGTTCGTGTCTGTGGATGACGGCATGAAAAAATTGGGACAACGAGTGCTCAACCTTAGGCCTATAGACACATCACGATTTGGTAATCTTGCACCGTGAACAGCAGCTCTTTATCCCCGCGTGACAGGCCAACTCCGGCCCGAGTTATATCCATAGACGATCCTTCAGCGCACGTACCACCGCATTCGACCGATGCAGAAGTAGCGGTGCTGGGAGCGATGCTTGTAGACAAGGACGCAGTAAGCAAGGTCTTTGAAGTCCTTGATGCAGACTGCTTCTACCACGACCGCCATCAGATAATTTTCAAGGCGATGATTGCCATGTTCGAACGTGGCATTACGATCGACCTTGTGACGCTTAGTAACGAGTTAAGTCGAGCGGGTGACCTCGAACGTGTGGGCGGAATGTTTGCACTTACAGACATCAGTGCGCGCACTGTGACAGCAGCAAACGTCGAACACCATGCACGCATCGTTCTTGAGCGTTATCTAAAACGTCACCTCATAAAAGTGGCGGGCGAGATTATCAGCGACTGTTACGACGAAACGACAGATGCACTCGACGAAGTAGACCGCGCAGAACAGCGCATCTTCGATGTCGCAGAAAAGCGCCTTCGTCGCTCGTATGCAGGTATGAAGAAACTCACAAAAGATGCCATCGAAAAGATTTTCGCAATGGCATCGGGCGAAGGCAGTGGAATAACAGGCGTACCAACGGGATTTCACGGCCTCGATCAGTTACTAAGTGGTCTACAGCCGTCCGATCTTGTTATCCTAGCAGCCCGACCTTCGATGGGAAAGACAGCGTTTGCATTGTCGATTGCACGCGAAGCTGCACGCCAAGGAAAATCTGTCGGCATATTCTCGCTTGAAATGTCCGCGCAGCAGTTGGTGCTTCGTCTTATTTCGGCCGATGCGCAGATCGGACTTCAGGCGTTGCGCTCTGGACGTCTTTCGCAGAAAGACATGCACGACATTGTGTCGCGTATCGATAAGCTGATGAACGCTCCCATCTACATCGACGACTCTGCGGCGATATCACCGGTAGAGTTTCGTGCGAAATGCCGACGCATGAAAATCGAGCACAAAATCGATCTCGTCATTGTTGACTATTTGCAGCTCATGCACGCACCGAAGGCAGAATCGCGCGAACGCGAAATCTCGATGATTTCACACACGCTCAAACAGGTTGCAAAAGAACTCGATATTCCTGTGCTTGCATTGTCGCAGCTTAATCGCACGCTCGAACAACGCGCCGATAAACGTCCGATGCTTTCTGACCTTCGCGAATCTGGCTCAATTGAGCAGGATGCCGACGTTGTGATGTTTGTGCACCGTCCGGAGCACTACAAGATTGCTCAGTTCGAAGACGGACGTTCTACCGAAAACATCGCCGAAATTATTATCGGCAAGCAACGGAACGGTCCGACCGGCGACGTGCGCATCTTCTTCCAGAAGGAAAACGCATCGTTCCACGATCTGACGTTCAACCACGATCAGTTCGATGCTGCGCAAGAGCCGCCGCAGTTGTCGGGTCCGGACACGCCATTTTAGGAGAGCGTGCGCGCATTTAGAAGAGTCCAGCGCGCCTTCCCGGAGCGCGAACGCGCCTTTCTATGGATTGTAACCTGCTTGCGTTTGTCGTACATTTCGAAGTCTTAATACCGCGTAGCAGGGGAGTGCATGATTCTAGTCCGATGTCGCCAGACCTTTTTTGTCTGCTCAGCATTTTTTCTACTGCTAAGCGCTGCCGTTTCTGTTAAGGGGCAAGCAACGGGGCTGAAGCTCGATTATCCGAACGGTAACGAGATCTTCTATACAACGCGCGATACAAGCATCGTGATTCGTTGGAGTGGAGTAGACGACACAACGAAGGTGAATCTCGATATTTCTTCCGACGCAGGACTCTCTTGGAATCTTCTGAAAGATAGTCTGACCGGATCGTCGTACGAATGGAATATCCGTGGTGCTGCAATTAGCAGTACCTATCGCATTCGTGTAGCGCAGGTAAGACCTCCGGCGCCACGTGACGACATTCAGTACACAGGACACGTTGGTCCGGTGTACGATGCAGTATGGTCGCCCAGCGGTAGGCGCGTTGCGAGCATTAGCGCGCAAGTGCATGTCTGGGACGCCGGCACGGGTGGCACACTCGAGGCGACGATACTTCCGGGACCCAGGACTGTATATAACGGACTTAACTGGAGTGCCGACTCACTGCGCATCGTTGCAGGAGGCGAAGACCAGGTGGCTCGTGTTTATGATGCCACGACAAATGCGCTGGTTCAAGGACTAAACATCCCAGGCGTCATTAATGAGTGTTTCTTCAACCCACAATCAACAGAAATTCTTGTAGCGTCTGACGACTCAAGAGCGCGCGTCTTTGTTATGCCTAGCGCCTTGTCTCTAGCCCCCTACATAGCTACTGGTCAGATCGAACATGTTGCATGGAGTCCGAACGGACTTCGCGTGTTGGTGTGTGCATCGCAGGCCCGCGTTCAAAACCGCGCAGGTGGCGCACCACTCCAGTTTACACGACATGGTGTTTCTGTTGATGACGGTGCATGGAGTCCGGACGGAAAATTCATTTGCTCAGTAGGTGGAGATGCATCGATACGCATGTGGGACGCGCAAACAGCCGTTGAACGTTGGTCGATACTGAATGTCCCCGATGGAGTTCGTTGCGTTACATTTAGTGCCGACGGTTCGATGGTCGCTGTTGGTGGTGGTGACTCTTCGCTCGTTGTGTACAACGCAGTAGATGGTTCTGTGCTACATGCCATAAACAGCCACGCGCTGGCAGTGCGTATGGTGGCATTCTCGAAAGACGGACGTTATCTGGCGTCTGCCTCCGATGACGACTTTACGCGCGTCTTTGACTTGAAGAACAATCGAACGGCACGCGATCTTAAACATGGCAACAATGTGTCCGCGGTAAGATGGGGTCCGGATGACGGACGTATACTTACCGCAAGCACTGACGGAACAGCGCGCATTTGGCAGATACGCGAGATTATTCTTCAGGGAGACACTTCGGATGCGTCGTTCTCTATCGCGCCGCCACCTCCGGCCTTCGCTCGCTTTGTCACAAATGGCGACACGTTGCAGATTGGTGACCAAACAACGATTACGCTTCGGTTAGAGGGCGCACAGTTCATCGATTTGGCGGACATCGACTCGGTCCGATTTACGCTTTCGTACGATGGCTCGATGTTGCACAGACTGGCGAGCACCGTTCCTGTGTTGTTCGAAGACGATTCTGCGAATTACAAAATCCTGACGATGCAGACAGTGCCGTTGCCACTAGCCGACACCGTACTCATGAATCTGCAGTTCAGAGCCACGCTTGGTGCCGACACGGTTACGTCGCTGTTTCTGTCGCGCATCGCGCTTATCGGGTCTGGACCTGGTCTTACGACAGAGAAAAGCACCGACACAATTCTCGTGCGTGGACTCTGTAGGACCGACGGACAGGTGCGGTTATTCAATCCGCTTGGCGAATCACTTGGCCTTATCGTTCAACGTACTGCGCAAGGTACCACGACGATGTCGGTGGTTCTTGCAGAAGCAGGTGCAACAACTGTAAAAGTTTACGATCTCTTCGGCCGCGAGTTGTGGTCAGATGTGGCTTCACATTCGGAACTTTCGGACCGCTATATGGAGCGCAGCTTAGATGCAGCGCTAACCGGACGCGGACCCATCATGGTAATCATTACCACGCCAACGCAACGCCTTGGCAAGTTGACACTGGAGTGATTGTATGATGCATCGATACCTGATCGTTCTCTGTCTTCTTTTGACAGGGGTCCAGCAAGGGGCTGCTCAGTGGTGGACTGATGGCACACCAGAAGACGTCTGGCTGCTTCAGATCGGATTCTCTGGGTACGGGGCAGCAACGTTGCACACCGGCGACTTTACGCTCCCCGAGGCACCAACGTGTTGCTCGTCGTATTCTACAGCATTGGGAATAGGTCCGTCGCTGTCAGCGTTCTTGCGCCAAGAAATAACAAAAACCTTCCGCCTACATGCACGCGTTTCGTACGCGATGTACAATGCAACATTCACAGCAACCGAAGACCTGCTGGTATCGGGCAACGTCAATGGCCGATCATTGCATACACTCGAGACACGGGCTGGTTGGCTGGGCGGTGAATTGCTGGGCGATCTTCGAGTAGGTGGGAGTCTAAGACTCATGGCCGGAATGTCATTTGGCGTTCTTACCCAGGCAACCTTTTCGCAGAATGAAGAACTTGAGATTCCTGCAACCGGCACATTTGAAAATGGGTCGCGTGTTCGAGGTGTAACCACAAACATCGCACGCACAAGTGCGCCGTCTAACATCCTTGGCATCGTTGCAGGCGCAGGTTACGATATACCTCTTACAGAAAATCATTCTGTTGTACTAACACCCGAAGCACTAGTAACGCTGGGGCTTACAGATCTCGTAGTAGGGCAAAGTTGGAAAGCGACTATGGTGCGTGTAGGCGCGTCGCTTGCGTTCTCGTTGAATGCTCCGCCAGCGCCGCTTCCTGTAGAACGTCGTAAAGAAATGTTTATAGATTCTGTGATCGTAGACGTTTTGCCAGACGCACAAGAGAGGCGAACAGAAGGACCTGAACGTGTTGTGGCCGATACGACAGTTACAACAGAAGCAGTTGTGATAACAGAGCGTGCATATCGCACCGATACGGTTTTTGCACCACAACGTCCGGATATCGTAGCTCGACTTAAGACATTTGCTGTGGGAACAGATGGCAAAACCAACGACGTGTTCACCATCAATGTGTCGACACAGTTTATAACCGAGGCATTGCCTTTACTACCCGTGGTTTTCTTTGAATCTCAGTCAATTTCATTGTCGTTTAGGTACAATCAACTCAAGAGTTCATCTGAATTCATCGAGGGTGCAATACCACCTCGCACCACAGACGTTCACCATGAAGTGCTGAATATTATCGGACGCAGACTAACTGACAATCAAAGCAGTACAATTCGCTTGCGCGGTACTGCCGATCCAACAACAGAAAACGGAGATTGCGATCTTGCGCGCAAACGTGCGCAGGCAGTGAAAGATTACCTCGTTCGCATCTGGAATATCGACGGAGCGCGGATCGCCATTGCTTCTGGCTCAGGTTCTTGTGCGCCAGAACGTACAACACGCCAGCCATCCGAAGAGGGGTACTCTGAAAACCGTCGTGTAGAAATTGAGACAGACGACCTTACGTTGCTTATGCCTGTAGCACGCCGGCGCTTCAACGAAGCACGAACAGTAGATCCACCTCGCATTCTATTCGATCCTGCAGGTACGTCTACACGTTACATCACAGACTGGAAACTCGTGGCTACATCAGGCGAAACGATCGTGTTTTCGCAGGAGGGCAAGGGTACGCCTTCATCTATTCTTCAAGACCTGAGCATGAATCAGGCAGATATGATGCGTGACAATCAGCCTGTTGTGGCGAAACTTACAGTCAATGGTCTGCGCGGAGTTACTGCAAACACGACAGCGCAGTTGATTGTAAAGAAGGATACAGTGCGTCAGGAGATTGAAAGACTAACGTTGACGTTGTTCGATGTAGCAAGCGACAAAGTATCTCCAATTGCTGAGCAACAAATTCGGAAGTTCGTCGAAGCAGTTCCGGTGAACTCTATTGTTCTGGTTCGTGGATTTGCTGACATGCTGGGCAACGCAGAATTCAATCGCACCCTCTCACAAAAACGAGCCACTGCCGTATGTGATGAAATCAGGAAGAACCTGCGAAAGACGGTCGACCTTCAGTGTGATGAAATTCGTACCGATAGATACCCCCCGGGAGTCGAGTCGTACAAAACACCCGAGGAGCGCTTCCTAAGTCGGACTGTTCAAATCGAGGTCAAGAAAAGTAGGTAGTCGCGCATCGCGTTTTACGACCTAGTGCTGTAGTTGCGCGTCGCGTTTTACCGGACACGTAGAGCCCAATGCACTCATGCACGAGCGGTCGCATGGCATTACATACACGCGGGGAATGGCCGTTGGAAATCGCTCACGCAGCTCCGACAGAATATTAGCCTCGAGCGCATAAAGCTGTTCAAGCGTATAGTCGAAAGGCATGACGAGGTCGATTTCTATAAAGATGTCCTTCCCCGACTGACGTGTGTGCACACTCTTGAATTCACACATATGCCGATAGTTCTGCGCAATGATGGCAATGATTTCGTACTGCATCTCATCGGGCAGCGTCCGATCGAGCAACTGCCGAAACGCCTCACGTCCGTGTGTAAATGGCACCTTTAACGTTACGAGTAGCAGTACAATCGCAGATACACCATCAACAATCACTGCAGCTTCTGTCATTTCAGCCATGAACAGCAAGCCCCCTACCACCAAGCCTCCCATTACGCCAAGCTCTAACCAAGAGTCAACGCGCCACAGCTCCGCATCATAACGAAACATGGGCATGTGAAATCGGTTTGCATAGCGATCGAGCGAATTGGCCGTGATACGCATCACAATTAACGAAAGCACACTCCAGCTCAACAAAAGCCAAAGGTTGTGCGCAACCGGTGGCTGTCGAAATACATTTACAGCCTCGATAAGCGTATAGAATGTAAGAATGGTTAATAGTGTAGCGCTGGCAAGAATTGCAAGCGACTCATACTTACCGTAACCATAGTTGAACGTCAGGTCCGGATTGCGCGAACTTCTCTGCACAGCCGCCAGAAACAACAGCGAGTTGCCAATATCGATAAGTGTAATAAATCCGTTCGTCTGGATAATAAGCGAATGCTCAAGCGCACCTAGAACCAGACTGCCTATGGCCAGAATGACACAGGCAACCAGTGAGAGTGCTGATGCAAATTCAGGAGCATCTCTGCGCAGGATATTCCGAATCATGCGACGTGCTCTACCGACGAACTCTTTCATGCACCCATGCCGAGGGCTGATTTGAAGTATTCAATCGTACGCTTCAAGCCTTCCCCGCGCTGAACTGTTGGTGCCCAGCCTAACAGTGTACGTGCAAGCGTTATGTCAGGCTGACGAACTTTTGGGTCGTCTTCTGGTAAGGGTCTAAAGACAATGGGGCTTGAAGAACCTGTCAATCGTATGATCTCACGGGCGAGGTCGGCCATCGTTATTTCGTCTGGGTTGCCAATGTTTACGGGGTCTTGCATACTGCTCTTGAGCAGGCGGACGATGCCGTCTACGAGATCGTCGACATAACACACAGAACGCGTTTGCGTGCCATCACCAAATACCGTTACTTCTTTACCACGTAAAGCCTGCGACACAAAGGCGGGAATTGCACGTCCGTCTTCGATACGCATGCGTGGACCGTAGGTATTAAAAATTCTTACAATGCGCGTATCGACGCCGTGATAGCGCCTGTATGCCATTGTCATGGCTTCGGCGAAACGCTTGGCTTCGTCATATACACCACGGATTCCCACTGGGTTTACATTTCCCCAGTACGATTCCTCCTGCGGATGCACAAGTGGATCGCCGTACACCTCGCTTGTACTTGCTAGCAAGAATCGCGCACCCTTGGCTTTTGCAAGTCCCAATGCTTTGTGCGTACCTAACGATCCAACCTTCAAGGTCTGGATAGGATAGCGCAAATAGTCTATGGGCGAAGCTGGTGATGCGAAATGAAGCACGGCATCGACTGGACCTTCAACGTGCATATAATTGGTAACGTCGTACTGAACGATTTCGAATCGTTCGTTACCAATCAGATGTGCAATATTGGCCGGTGAGCCAGTGATAAAGTTGTCTATGCAGACAACTCGAGAACCATCTGCTATGAAACGCTCGCACAAGTGCGAGCCAAGAAAGCCGGCTCCGCCGGTAATGAGGACACGCTGCATCTCTACAAATTACGGAACGTGCTGCTAGGGAAGGTGCACCACGTCGTTAGGGACGGTGAACAGTGCTGTTAGGGAAGGTGCACGCCTATACTATGATAAAACCTTCCGTCTGCCTCGACGGTTATAAACACAGCTCCGGACGGCCATTCATGCGCAAGGAGATTGAGACTACCAAGAGTTGCGGCATCGTTGACTCTGCGTTCGACGAGCAGCGAGCCATTCATGTCGTGCACACGTATGGTTGCGGAGTTGCACCAGGGCAGACCAATGGTTACGCGGTCTGTAAATGGCATGGGCGACATCTGTAGGGAAGTGGTGCGGGCGCCAGTTTGAACGTCTTCGCTGACGTCTGAGATGGTAAAGCCAGTTTTGAACCACCAGATGTCGGACCACGGACCGAAACCGAATCCCGTAACAAGTCGAACGCGCCAATAATATTTCTGATTTAGTAAGAGGTATTGTCCAATCTCGATGGTGTCTGGTGTAGTGCCAGTATCCAAAATGTCTAGGCACAAAGAATCGAGTGCGAAATGCATGACGTACGTGGCAAGAAAACTAGCATCGAGTCCGGCCGGTTTTCTCCATCGCAACTGCACTTTCGAAAGAACATTTGTTTCGCCATTGTATGGGGCGATCTGTTCGATTCGACCTGGGAAGGCTTTTGTGGAGAATTTCCATGTCTCAGACCAGATCCCATTCACCCCGCTTTGAATAGGCTGCACACGCCAATACAGAGTGGTCGCGGGTAGAATGTCACGCACGGTAGACTCAAGGTTGTCGACGACAGTATCTATCAACGCACTTGCAAAGGAGGTGTCTTTTGCAACTTGAATACGATATTCCGATAGCGCATTAATCTGTCGACTGTCGTTCTGATGCGTCCAACGCAGTTGCACCTCGGGCAAGTAAATATTCTCGCCATCTGGAGGTGAGAAGAGAAACAAACCACTTGGAATGACTTTGCCGACAGTCATCGGCCACGCAGTTGACCACTGAGATGTTGTACCATTTGCAAAGTGTGCCCGCAGCCGCCATACGTACTCTGTTGAGTTCGGAATTGCGGTTTCGGTTGTGTGTGTTGTATTTGCTATCCCACTCCTTGAGTAAACAAGTCGATTAAACGATGGCAACTTGGAAACTTGCACGTCATATGTAACACCGGCACCCATATCAGACCAGGCGAATTGTGGTTGTGTTGAAACCTCAACAGCATTGAACAACGGTTGTTGTTGGCGCGGAGCTCCTGCAATACGCACAATGGTACCTGACGTGTTCAGCACATAGGCGCCATTGGCGGCTATGTTGCGAAATGTGCTAGAAGAGTTGTCACTGTATTTGACAACAATGCTATCTGCCTTAACGTTCGTGCCAAGGCCAAACGTCATAACAGCACTATTGCATGAACCCCGTCCAGTAGAAATCGTACCCGGAAAAAATATTCGTTTTGCAGTAGTGCCGGCAAAGACTGAGACATGCGAGCCGAAGCAATCCTTTGTGACCGCTGGTCTGCTGTCGTTTCGTAAACGAATGCTAATGCCGTTGTTCGTGTTCGATTGGTTGTTCCGAAGAACTGCAGTTCGATTGACAATGAAATCCGGATCGCCATCCATGTCTATATCGGTCCGCAACGCAAAACCAACGTCTATTACCGGTAGGCCAAACGCGAACGCATCGCGAGAATACGAGCGTCTACCGTTCACAACACGTTGCGTAAGAATGCTAATGAAGGCACGGTCTTGAATTGACAGTTGCGTATCAGGAACAACACATGCGAAGTCTTGAAGGCCGTCCAGGTTGATGTCAGCACTTGTGTAGCCATTTGTTGAACCCACAAAAGGTAGGCCGACATTCGTCCAAATGGTGTCGAATGTCAGCGCGCTTACGCTTCTGTTTCGCCACACGATCGAGGCATCTTGAAGTGGATCGGGATTGTCTACGCGTATAGAATTTGCGACAAGAATATCCGTGAGTCCATCATTGTTAAAGTCGCCCCATTCCGCCCCCTCACCATTTCCGTGAGAGCCTGCGACGAGACTGCCGATGCGTCCGGGTGTATTAATGACGGTGAATTTCCCCGAACCGTTGTTCACAAAAAGTCTGTCGGGTTGATCACCGCGGGTAACTACCATGAGGTCTGTAAATCCGTCGCCATTGATGTCACCAAGGCTAGCGCTACCACAGATGTCATACGGTGCCGGCTCTGCATCTGCGAGCCCAGAGGAAATTGTTGCCTCGGTGAATTTGCCAGATCCATCATTCAGCCAAAGCATGTCTTGTTCATCGCGACCAACGAAAAAGTCTGGATCGCCATCATTCTCTGCATCGAACCACAGTAACACATTTATGGCGCCCCCGCCACTAATACCGCTGGCTGTGGTGATATCTGTGAAATGATGTAGTGAATCGGTGCGCAGTAGGCGTAGTGCCTGCGTTTCGTGATCATGGATGATACAGTCTAAATCTCCATCGCGATCGATGTCGGCCCATGCGCTAATGTCCGCTCCAAATCGAGAATTCGCAGGCTGTACAGTTATCGCTCTCAATTCGAGCGTTCCTGCATTTCTATTCAAGGTCATCAAGCTGTCAAACATTACATCGTCGAAGCCATCGCCGTCGATGTCGACCACCGATGCATTGTTGCTGCCATATTCCCACGCTGCAATCTCATTGTATTCGGCAAGCATGCTGCCCGATTGCGGTTGCACACGCACGGCATGAATCTCGTAATCGTGTTCGACGATTATTTGAATGGCAAACTTCTGCGAAACAGGAAAAATTTTTGGTTTAGCGCTATTTCTATCGATGGCGACGCTGTATGAAACGGTGTCGAGCGGACTAAAGATGGACGAACTTGTTCGCGTAGACCAGAACATGTCGCCAGTATTCGTCTTGTGTGATAGTATGAACGCTTCGTAGCCTGCAAGGACGATGTTTCGCGAACGTAGGTCAATGTCAACCGTTTGACTGTCTCTTGTGATGTCTACAACTACAGGAAACGAAAGTCCCGCACGGCTCCAATACTCAGACATCGGAGCGAACGGTGTTAATCGCGAGGTGCTCGAAAAGTGTATGGTATCTGAGCCAGGTAATTTCGACTGGTAGAAAATGCGAAGTCCGACAACTCGACACGGGGGCAGATTACGCACGACATGGCTTTCTTCCCATGCACCGTCGCGAATCAGTGCGAAATAGCTCGGTGTACTAAACCGAGGAATGGTATCGGTTCTGGCTGATAACTGCACAACCGCTAGACAGAACAGAAGACTAAAGAGAAATATCTGCATTGTTGGCTCTAATCAAGACCTATGCCACGAATACTGGCTGCTGGCCTCTATTGTATGAATACTGCCCTTAACGTGTGACTACGATTGGGTAAATACTCTGAACTCCACCAATACTAACTGAAATGAAGTATGGTCCAGATGGGACCTGCCCTGAAGACCATAGAAACCGATGCTTGCCAGGTGACAATGTGGTGTTCGCAAGGTCTGCCAGACAACGAGCCGTTAGATCAAACACCGATACGTTGATATCTGCCTCGGTGGCTAAATCAAGTTCTATTTCGCATGTGGATGTATGGTCGTTGTACTGTACAATAACTGAGGCGTCGTTGTGTGTATTGAAGGCCACCGCACTCGATGCGTCTACGACGAACGACCACGTTGCGCTCCACGGACCTTGACCTTCGTCGTTCTTGGCTGCGACATGCCAGAAATATCGACGTCCGGCCTTCAATGCGCCGATAGGCGTAGCGACGGTGTCGGTTCGGAGTCTGGGTGTCGTGGTTGCAAACGTCGCCACCGAATCGTACTCAAACACATACCCGCCGTCTTCCCAGGCTAGATCATGCCATTCGAACCTTGGTCGTATTAGCTGACCCGTTGCAGAGTCTGCAGGCAAACGCAGTGCGACTGCACCTGGCAAACCATACGTAGCAAAGTGTCCAACACTAGACCATGCCCCAATCGATTCTGAAGAGCGGGAACGTACACGCCACGCATATTCGGTGAGAGGCTGTAGCACAATACCGGTGAGAGTTGCACCAATTCTGTTAGTAACTTCCTTTACGATGTCTGTAAACGTCGTATCACTGGCTATCTGCACATCGTATGTAACAGACGGTTGTTCGTACGACGAAAACGCAGATCGTGTCCATTGAAACACAGCCTTCTTTGTTCGTACCCCATATTCCCCTTGTGATGGTGCAATAAGGGTAGGGGTCTTAGGCATGGGGCTGCCTACGGTGAAATTCCACACGCTGGAAAATCTCGAACCAGAATCGTTCGCACGAACTCGCCAGTAAACAGTCTGTCCATCTAAAAGGCCATTCAAGGTTATTGTCGTGTCAATAATTCCACCTAAAGGGTTTGTTATCAGTGCTGTCGCGAACGTGCTATCGTATGAAGCCTCGACGTGGTAGGATGTAGCAACGCCAGAATCTGGTTGCGTTGAATACCAATGCAGCGTTGTTACCGTCGGAATATTTGACGCATAATTCGAAGGTGTTTTTAGTCTTGGAGCAAGGCTCGTTCTCTTTATCGTAGCAAGTGGATCATGAGCAATTGTGAGCATCGAGTTTCGGAGGGTCGGACCAACCCGCGTAATCGTGCCATCTGGCCAATACACGACAATAGAGTCGGCTTGTGCAGTGGTTCCTATCCCGAAGTGCAATAGACTTGTCATCTGCGATGCACGACCACCAGAAACAGTGCCCGAAAGCCATCGATGATATCGCTTGCCTTGCGCGCTAAGCACAACGCGCGTGCCATAGGGCTCCTGAATGGCGCGACGAAGCTTTACTACAATGGAATTTCCGCGGGAGGCGTCGTTTCTAAACAACTTTACGTTTTCAGTGCCACTTGAGCATAATATGTCCATGTCGCCATCTCTGTCGAAGTCGAAGCGCACGCCTGTCCATGCGCCGTGGATACGCATTCCGAGTTCCCAAGTGACGTCGGTCATCGCGCCATCGTTGCGGTACATGTGACTGTACCGGGTAGAGTCACTTCCAAAAGCTTGATATGAAATCTGTCCGTGCCAAAGGTCCTGATCGCCATCATGATCGTAATCAAAGAAGCACATCCCGGCGTTCATTTCCTTGAACGTAACACCACCATTTGCGCGCGTGATGGGCGTGAACTGAAACGCAGGTGGACCTGAGTTTTTGAATAGCAGCGAAGGGTTGGAGTACTGTGCACGCGAATCCGGGTGACCAAGGTTGCCAACGGCCAAGTCTACATCGCCATCGTTATCGATGTCGGCCCAGTCGCTTCCCATACCGTGTCCGAAGTACCCGGGCACACTGGTTGGCATGCCCTGTGTTCCTGTTGACACAGAGACATCAGTGAATGTCCCATCGCCATTGTTTCTATAAAGACGATCAGGAGCCAGTCTATACGTTGCGACAAAAATGTCCGGACGGCCGTCGTTGTTGTAGTCGCACACCGAGGCGCCCCACGTATCTAAAAACGGCGAGGGTTCAGCATTGGCAATGTTCGATTGGACGGTGACATCCTCAAAGCCTGCCTCGCCAAGATTCCTGAACAGTCTATCGGGAAAGTAAACTTCCTGACCATTCTGCTCGGTTCTGCCATTGGCAATAAATAGATCGAGCTTACCATCCGCATCATAGTCCAGCCAGAGCGGAGTAACTCCTGGTGCATTGTTTGCAATGCCAGACCCAGGTATGAACTGGCCGTCTAGCGTTTGTATGAATAGTCTGTCGTTGTTAAAACCTTGCATCGAAAAGCAGTCTGGCCTTCCATCGCCATTCACGTCAGCCCACACCGATGGTGCATTCGGAGAAATTCCGGACGATACTCGTCTAAAGCTCTCGCCATTTTGGTTGAGATAAATGGTGCCATTAATCACAACATCTTCGAAGCCATCGCTGTTCACGTCTACAATGCTTGCCATATCTGCTTTAATCGGTGTCGAACCAGCGAGCAGCCCGACCGCTGCTGTAACGTCTACAAACGAAGGCGCTGGCATTGGAAACGAGCCTTTGCCAGGCGCAGGATAGTTATACTCGACATGCAGACGTACCATGTAGTCGCCGCGCGACAAATAGTAGATGCCAGGTATCTGGAAAAAGTTGGGATTGGGTGTTGTTGGATCGTAGTAGTAGGAAGAGGGTGGCGATTGACCTGCATCCTGACCAAACTGCGGTGCTCCTACGCGCACTAGATGCTGCACAACAACACGATCAAAGCCCCCTATCATCAGGGAATCTTGTGACAGATCGATATACAACCAGCCCGTCTGAGAGACGTTCACTACACGCTTCGCAAGTGTGTTATACGCGTACGCCCATACGGTTGGCGGAATCGTTCCCTCTGAGGCATCCCCGGTAATTCGAATTGTGTCGGTGCCCGTGCCAACATAGTAAACACTTATACCAACTATTCGGCAAGGGGCTCCCGGCTGAAGGATAATCGATTCTTCCCAGCCTGTTGTAAGGGTATTTACACCAGAGTAGACGCCATTATCACGTGAGATCGTATCAACGCGTGCGTGAGCATCGGCGAGAGAACACAAGAAGACAAGTGCGATGAGGAGTAACATGGCCACATCAGACAAAAACAGAATTACTTAGCAATGGCTGTTGCAAGCCGAACGTACTGCAGGGCGATGAGTGTAGCGCCAGCCACAAGCCCGATTGCGAATATACCATTCCATATAGACCAAGGCGTGTTCTTCGGAGGTATGATCATTGTGAAAAGAGAGGGTTTTGCTGCAATGTCGTTGATCGTGACGTGTTGAGGCGCTGTGCCCAACGCATCGGCAGAGTCAAGAACAGCACGCAGTCGACGCTCTTCGCGTGCGTAATCGAGTCCCCATATCGTTAGCAGCACGAAATACACATACGTCTGTCCAGCGCGCAAATTCAGAATGGTGTTTGCATCAAGACCTGGTATGACATAGATGAAAATCCAGAACATACCTGTTATTGCAAACAGCATTCTCAGGATTCGTCCGTACAGCTTTCGTTGATCAACATATCGCGATGCTATCGTTTCGTGAAGCATTGTTATGCCCTAAAAAAGAAACGCGCAGACAACGATAAACGAAGTCTGCGCGTAGTTGACAATATCTACGTTACTCTATGCTGGCTTGTTTTCGTCAGCAGCGGGTGCTTCTTCAGCAGCGGGTGCTTCTTCAGCAGCGGGTGCTTCTTCAGCAACAGGTGCGTCTTCAGCAACAGGTGCGTCTTCAGCAACAGGTGCGTCTTCAGCAACAGGTGCGTCTGTATGGGCGACTGTGGTTTCAACTGCCTCTTCGGCAGTTGCAGCAACAGGTGCTTCGGCAGGGGCCACAACAGGAGCTGGTGCAGTTGGCGTGTCTACTACCGCTGCGGTTTCAACTGCCTTTTCGGCAGTTGCTTCGGCGACAATTGGAGCAACGACGGCGGCGCGTGCTTTACGGCGTGCTTTAAGGCGTACATAACGGGCTGCTGCCTGTTCTGTGTGTGCCTTTACCTGTTCGTCGATGGCGGATGCGTCGACGCCCTTGCCTTGCAAGTTGCGACGCAGCAGAACGCCTTCGCGCGAAAGAATCTGACGCACGATTTCGGTTGGCTGAGCACCAACGCTAAGCCAGTAGATGGCCCGATCTGCGTTCAGAACGATTGATTTTGGATTCGTCATTGGGTCGATATGACCCACACGTTCGATCGAAGCGCCGTCACGACGAGCGCGTCCGTCGATCGCAATGATGTCGTAGAAGGGATGCTTCTTACGGCCTCTGCGACGCAAGCGGAGTTTGACCATTTAGGTCTCCTAGGGGGATGAAAAAAAACGAAACTATCGACGTACCGGTGTCTGTCCAGCGCCCATTAGCGCACCCATGCCGGGTACCTTGCCGCCTTTTGTCATCGTACGCATCATCTTCTGCATGTCTTCAAATTGTTTAATAAGTCTGTTCACGTCCTGAACGGTCGTTCCACTACCTGCTGAGATGCGTTTGCGACGCGACCCATTTAGAAGGCGGGGATTGCGACGTTCTTCGAACGTCATGGAAAGAACGATTGCCTCAACACGCGTAAATGCTTTTTCGTCCACTTCCACATTACGCATCGCCTTGTCCATACCAGGAATCATTCCGAGCAAATCGCGAAGAGAACCCATCTTTTTAATGAGTCGCATCTGCTCAAGGAAATCTTCGAATGTGAACTGATTCTTACGGAGTTTTTCTTCGAGTTTCTCTGCTTCTTTGTCGTCGATCTGTTGTTGCGCCTTCTCTACAAGTGTGATGACATCACCCATGCCGAGAATTCGCGATGCAATCCGTTCTGGATGGAATGGCTCTAATGCATCAACTTTTTCGCCAACACCAACAAACTTGATCGGTTTGCCAAGAACCGCACGAATCGAAAGTGCAGCACCACCGCGCGTGTCGCCATCGAGCTTTGTAAGCACAACTCCAGTAAGATCGAGGCGTTCATTGAACGCCTGTGCTGTGTTTACAGCATCCTGACCCGTCATGGCGTCGCATACAAACAGAATTTCTGTTGGTTTGAGTGCAGCCTTTAACTCGGCTACCTCATTCATCATCTCTTCATCAACCGTCAGACGTCCTGCAGTATCGACGATAACAACATCACGTCCGTACTTGCGCGCATACACAAGCGCTTCTGTTGCGATCTCGAGCGGCGAAGCATTCTCTTTCGAGAACACAGGCAGCGACATCGAAGCACCGAGAGTGCGGAGCTGCTCGATAGCGGCGGGACGATAGATGTCACACGCTACAAGCAGTGGTTGCTTGCCTTTTTTCTTTAGAACGTATGCAAGCTTCGAACAGAAGGTTGTTTTACCGGAGCCTTGAAGACCGGCAACCATGACAATTGTCGGACCCGATGCTGCGATTGTCAGATCTGTCTTCGTCGTGCCCATTAGCGATACAAGCTCATCATGCATGAGCTTGATCATCAACTGTCCGGGAAGAAGGTTGCCCTTGACTTCGAGTCCGAGGGACTTCTCTTTTACATCTTCAATGAACTTCTTAGCAACACCAAAATTCACGTCCGCATCTAGCAATGCACGACGCACTTCGGTCAGAGCCTCAGTGACATTTTCATCTGTGAGGCGATTCTGACCGCGAATACGCTTAAGCGCTTCTTCAAGTTTTTCGCTAAGGGTCTCAAACATAGGGGCTTTAGGAGAGCCACGAATATACGAAAGGCGACCCTATTGGGGTCGCCTTTCGATGATTATTGATGAGAGTACGGCTAGTTCAGCACACTGGACGTCTATTTCAAAACGCTGAACGTGGTACTGCCAATTGTCGATCCCTGCGCCGAAACCACGCGAGCCAGGTGCACCCCGGCTGACAGGGCAGACGTTGGAATGCTCGTGCTTTGTGAGCCCGAAGCAACCGTGGTCGACAGAAGTAGATTGCCTTGGATGTCGTACAAATGGACCCTTGCGCCGTCGGCGGCGCCGACCCATGCCAATGTGACGTCGCCAAATACAGGGTTCGGATAGGAGCGAACCGATGCAGTACCCATGGCAATTACTTCATCTACAGAGGAGGTGAGCGTATCTACTTCGGCTGCATTTGAGATGACGGTGCCGTCCGACTGGACGAAGATTAGCTTAAATGCTGGACCGTTTTTGTTCGAATCTGGGAATCTGAAGCCGGATGTGAGAGCGAGGAGTGCGCGACTCTGTTCGCAAGGGGTACAGACGTAGCCTTTGATGCGTGCACCTGTGCTGTCATCACGCACCCAGATCGTGTCACGACGAGGCTCGACGTGTACGTACTCTGGAGCTGCTTCTTTATAACTCGCACCCGCTATGAACTGAGCGCTTCCGAAAATGGTGAGTGGAGGCGAATCTGTTGTAAAGTTTCCAGCGCGAACTGCTAGTTGACCGAGAAGACTTGGAGCCTCTAGTGCATCGGGCAGAACTACAACGGACGCGGCAGTATCAATTTTTTCAGGGTTCTGCTTAAAGCCAGTTGTCGAAACTCCCGTTAGGACAAATGTGTAGGCGCGTCCGGGTTTGAGCGTTTCCACCGTGGTGGTGAAAATCGTGTCTTTGAACAATGTTGAAGTTGAAAGCGTGATACCAATTTGAAGAGGCGTACCTGAAGGGAATTCGACGAAACCAGTGGCCTTGTGGTAGCCGAGGTTGTCTACCTTCTTTTCAGGTGTACTGATAACGTCAGCTTTAACCCAAACGTCTACGTTGTTAAATAGAATCTCTGGGAGATTATTCACGATTTGCACTCTAGCAGTCTGAGAGCCTGCGATAAGAGATGCGCGAACTACCTGACCCGACTCGAGTACTGCAAGCAGTGCTAGACTATCGGTGCTACCGCTGTTATCGCCGGGCGTTTTGAAGCCTGACACAATAAGAACCACCACTTCACTCGATAGTCCTGGAATGTTGAGAGCAAACGAGCCGAGAACCTTTGTCTTGTCGCCAGCCTTCGTAACGTCGACAGTAACCACGCTTCGCACAGCAGCTACTGGACTAGGAGTGCGCTGACCATACGACAGGTTCGAAGCAATTGGTGTCGCGGTGCCCCTGAAATACACGTCGAAGGTCCCTAGATCGGTAACACCATGCACCGTATAAAAACCAGTTTTCGAATGATCGGGGATTGTAAATACCGTCAGAAAAGCATCAACAGCAATTGCGGTTGAAATGCCGTTCGGGTTTGGTGCATAGTCGGCTGGTGTACGTACACCTCGAACCATCGCTATGTATCCCGAGTCGATTTTCGGCAGAAAACTGTACGTGGCAAATGCAGAAGAAGCATCGGCACTATTGCCCGGAGCGACTTGAATTTGTGTTTGTAAATCTCCGAAGGTTGGGTTGAGATCGACAGACTGCTGGTATGCTATGTCTTCGAATTTGGTTGTCACAGAGGCTTGCGTAAGGTATACGTCAACGGTTTTTAAACCAACATCAGAAGAGTTATTGATGAACGTAACGTATGCTAGAATTTGTTGAGCCTGCGTAGTAACACACGATGCAATTACGACAACGGCGATGAGGAGGAAGCGAACTAAAGACATTATGGACTCCGATTGTTGACCGAACGACTGGAAATATTTCAAAAAGTTTCAGACTTGTGCATATGCCACACGGTGAGCGTCTGTAAGATGCACGAGCGATGGGTGACTAGGTATCACACGGACCGTACATCCTTGCATTCCGCTTGCTTCGCACGTATAGTCGCCTTCATACACCCAATCGACACCGTTGTTAGACACAGGTTGTAAGGTTGTAGTGTGAGCTGGCGATATCTCACCTTTTGAGTCGACATGCCCATATACGGCCTGAACGATAACGTCCTCTGGTGTGAGCGATCCGAGGTGCACACGAGCCGATACATGAATGACCTTCCCAACGTGCGCGCCCGTTGCACCATGTACGGCAACATCGTGTACGCTCACATCACTCCATACAGAAGCGATACGATTGAAGAAAGTTACGGTCGAGCGTGCTTGTTCTGCTCCGTGCTCAACCATCCAGCGATGTGCCTCGAGCGCGGGCAGGTATGACGATGTTGTGTATTCGCGAACCATGCGTAGTGCAGAGAACCTCGGAGCCAGCGTGCGAATGCTTCGCTTCATTGTCTGTACCCAGCGCTCGGGTACGCGCGTTTTACCCATGTCATAGAACATCGGGACGATTGCATGTTCGAGTAGATCGTAAAGTGTTTCACTATCTGCAACATCCTGTTCCTCGGGCTCTAACATTTCGCCGCGTCCGATTGCAAAGCCATTGTGTCCGTCGTACCCTTCTGCCCACCACCCATCAAGAATAGAGAAATTAAGGCCGCCGTTCAACGCCGCCTTCATGCCACTCGTACCCGAGGCTTCATACGGACGTCTAGGGGTGTTGAGCCAGACATCGCAGCCCCTTACCATCAAGCGTGCTATAGACATCTCGTAGTCCTCAAGGAAGACAATGCGATGGTCGAGTTCATGCTTGCGAATTTTCTGAATTACCGATGCAATGAGTTCCTTGCCCTCTGTATCACGAGGGTGAGCCTTGCCGGCAAGGACGACCTGTACCGGACGCGACGCGTCGCTGATAATGCGTGTTAATCGACCCATATCGCGCATCAAAAGGTCGGCACGTTTGTAAGAAGCAAATCGACGCGCAAATCCGATGGTCAGCACATCTGGGTCGAGGTGCTCATGAATGCTGTTGATTTGCTCTTGGGTAAGCGACTCTTCGTGCTTATGCAGAATGTGTTCGCGCGCACCAAGTACGAGGCGCTCTCTTCGACGTTGATGTACACGCCACAATTCCATGCTTGGTATCGAATCGACATTTGCCCAGGCGTCTGGTTCGTGCGGCTCTGTGCGCCATTGTAACCCGAGGTATCGATCGTATAGCTCTGCAATTTCAGAAGCTACCCACGTTGGTGTGTGAACTCCGTTTGTTACATAGCCGATTGGCACTTCGTTTAAACGGACGTGAGGCCAAACGTTCTTCCACATCGAACGCGAAACATGACCATGCAATTCGCTCACTCCATTGCGATATGCCGCGCCTTTCAGACCTAGCACCGTCATCGAAAACTGCGTAGCTGGTAAAGAAGCGTCAGCAATACCAAGCGCAAGAAACTCTTCCCAACGAATGCCCAACGTCTTTACGTATGCTGGGAAATATCGAAGCATGAGATCGATGTCGAATACCTCATTGCCTGCAGGCACGGGAGTGTGTGTTGTGAAAACGCTAGATGCCCGCGTAATCTGCCAAGCTTCTTCGAACGTGAGTGATTCGCGCTCGCGCAGTTGTTTCGTGCGTTCAAGCATACTGAATGCAGCATGGCCTTCGTTAACGTGGCATACAGCCGGATCGATACCCAACGCGTAGAGGGCTCGCATGCCGCCTACTCCCAACATAATCTCTTGCATGATGCGCGCATCGGTGGTGCCACCATAAAGACGATCGGTAAGGTCTCTGAATTCGGATAGCTGGTTCTGAGAGATGTTCGTATCGAGCAGATATAACGCTACTCGTCCGACATTTACTCGCCATATCTGCGCATAACACGTACCGAGAGGCAGGTCGACGCTAATGATCAGGGGTGAACCTTCGGCACTTGTCACGGCAGTTACAGGTCCCGAAAAGAAGTCCTGCTCGAGATACTGCTCATTCTGCCACCCGCTTTGCGTAAGGTACTGCCTGAAATACCCTTCCTGGTAAAGCAGCCCAACGCCTACAAGCGGAAGTCCAAGGTCACTCGCACTCTTCAGATGGTCGCCCGCGAGCACACCGAGTCCGCCAGAATAGATTGGGAAGCTCTCGTGCAGGCCGAACTCAGCACAGAAGTATGCGATGTATTGCGACGGACGTGCATCGACCGAAGCATACCAGCCGCGCTCTTCCATGTACTTGCGAAACAAGCTGTAGACTTCGTTAACGGCTGTGAGAAACTCAGCGCGCTCTGCTAGACCCTGAAGACGCTGATGCGAGAGCCGCGACAAGAGGGCAACAGGGTTGTGATGCACCTCTTCCCATAGTGCTGGGTCGATGCGCTGGAACAAGCCCACAGCATCGGCATGCCAGCACCACCAGAAATTATAGGCGAGTTCTTTAAGGGGGCCGAGGGCAGGGGGCATCGTCGGCGAGACTACAAACGTCGTTACTGGTCTCATGACTGTGGTGGCTGCATGGTGTACATTGCGTTGATGAAGAACACGAAGTTAATCTTTCTCGCCCTGTTGGTTGGTTTGGGATTTGGATGCCGACCCGGACTTCCAAGTCATTTGCTGCGCGACGCCGAAGGCGGGAAGCGCCTCGGAGGCACATTCAGACTGAATATGCTCAGGGGTTCGCCAAACGGTCTCGACCCCGTTCGCATTAGCAGCAAACTGGCTGACGACATAGCCCTGAACATCTTCGACCGACTTATTACGTTCGATTCGACGCTCGGCGTTATCGGCGAGCTGGCACGGACGTGGGATATAAGCCCGGACGGACGCACCTATACGTTCCACCTGCGAACCGATGTGCGTTTTCACGACGATGTGTGTTTCTCAAACGCGCAAGGCCGCCTCATGAAGGCCTCTGACGTTGCGTATTCGTTTGGTAGAGCTTGCGATCCGCGCACAAACACCGTTTCATTCTGGGCTTTCCAGAATCGGGTTGTTGGTGCGGTGCGATACTTCGATGCGTGCAAGGCAGGTACGTCGTCACTACGTGGATGGCCCGATGGAATTTCTGTTCTAGACGATTCGACATTTTCTATTCAACTAGAAGCCCCATTTGCCCCCTTCCTGCTGACACTTGCAAACGGGTTTGGATGTGTCGTGCCACACGAAGCTGTCGAACATTATGGCGAGAATTTCAACCGACATCCGGTGGGGACGGGTCCGTTCCGCTTCGACCACTGGGAAGAAGACCGCTCTATGATCCTGGTGCGCAATCCGAAGTACTGGCAGCGCGACGCTACAGGAAACCAGCTTCCGTTGCTCGACACGGTGTTCATTTCTTTTATAAAAGATGATAACGTTCAGTTTTTGTCGTTTCAGCAGGGCGATCTCGACGAATGTTTTACAATTCCAACCGAGATATTTCCATCGATTATAAACAGATCGTTAACCGACGGATCTGTGCGCATGCACGAAAAGTTTTCGCAGTACCAATTGCAGGCTACCCCTGCATGGTGTACGTGGTTTGTAGACTTCTTATGCACGCAAAAACCATTCAGAGACGACAGGGTGCGACGCGCCTTTGCGTTAAGCATCGACAGACATCGCATTGTGCGGTATGTGCTGGCAAATGCGCCAGCTGCGCCTGCGGAAGGTGGTATAACACCACCCGTGTTGCCGTCGTATCAGACCAAAAGCATCGTTGGCCTCGGGTTCGATCCGGCTCGGGCACGAGCAGAGTTGGCCGCCGCTGGATATCAAGATGGCAAGGGGCTTGAAGGGCTCGTGTTGACCATTTACCCAGAGCCTCGTCTAAAGCAATGCGCAGAGGCCCTGCAGGAAATGTGGCAAGAACACCTGAATGTCGACGTGCGCATCGAGATCGTGCAATTCGCGCAGTTTCTTTCGATGGCCGAAGAAGGTAAGTTTCTTATGTGGGGTACGCGCTGGTATGGCGATTATCCCGATGCGGAGACTTTCTTAACATTGTTTAATGGTGACCTATTACCTCGTGATCCAAATGCGGCGTCGTATCCAAACAGCTCGCGTATTAATGATTCGTTAGCTACATCGTTGATCAGACTCGGAGTGAATGAGCCTCGCGTCGAAAAACGGCATGCTTACTACGCAGAAGCCGAAGCGCGCCTTGCTCACATGGCTCCGTCGGCACTTCTGTTCTACGAAATGCACTACCGTCTGCTACAACCATACGTACGCGGTTATCCACTCGACCCAATGGCTCGCATTGTTCTCAAACACATGTGGTTCGCATGGTGACGTTGCATCTGGATGCTGTTCATGATCCTGCGGCTTCTGTGATGAAGGCAGCATTGTTGCTTCGGAATGGACTCCTCGTAGCTATTCCTACAGAAACTGTCTACGGACTTGCAGCTTGTATCAGCAATGAGGGTGCATTGGCAAATGTGTTTGCCGCTAAACGCCGACCTGTAGACAACCCGCTCATCGTTCACATTGCCAACCGCGCAGATGTGTACCTTATCGCACATGTAGATGCGTTGTCGGAACACCTTATCGATGCGTTTTGGCCGGGAGCATTAACGTTAGTGCTTGCAAAGAAAAAAGGCGTGAGCGAGCTGGTGACGGCGGGGCTCGATACTGTGGCAGTGCGGATGCCATCGCTTGGAATAACGCGCGACATTATTGCAGCGGCGGGTGAGCCCCTTGCGGCCCCTTCAGCAAATATCTCGGGACGTCCGAGTGCGACCACTGCACAACATGTTATCGACGATTTCGGTGGAAGTATTGCTGCCGTCGTAGACGCAGGCGCATGTGAGCAGGGCATTGAATCGACCGTTATTCGTGTTGTAGACGGTCGTGTAATGTTATTGCGTCCCGGAGGCATAACCAGACAGCAGATCGAGTCGGTCATCGGTTCTGAACTGCTCAGTCCAGAAGCGCAGGACGCACGCACATCACCCGGAACGCGGCACAGGCACTATGCACCACATGCTGCGGTGGTGTTGTGCGACACAGAGGATATGCTTCGGAGCGAGGCTGTGCCTGGAACAATTGTACTGTCGAAAGACCCTCCACCGATTGAAATTCCATGGCGTCGTTTAGACGCCACGACGCTTTTTGCGGAATTACGACGGGCCGATGATTTGCAGGTGAACAAAATTCTTGTACATTGTACCCACGCCGTCCGCATCGATGAAGCGCTTATGAATCGGCTCCGTATGGCAGCGGAACCTTTCAGAGAAAGTGATGTAGGCAAATGATCGAGACGACGGTTCGAGTGACTAATCGCGCAGGTGTTCACACACGTCCAGCGGCCATGCTCGTGAAGCTGGCAGCCAAGTTCAAGTGCGAAATTTATCTGGTCCGCGATGGCTTTAATATCAATGCGAAGAGTATCATCGGCGTTATGACATTAGCTGCAGAACAAGGCTGTGAATTGGGTCTGCAGACTGATGGAGTCGATGAAGCCGCTGCAGCTGCGGCCATGCAAGAGCTCTTTGCATCCGGATTCGGAGAACCGTGATGTCGGGGGACAGCGACGGGTTCTTGTTCGACTCATCGGAGGCCGTATGGCTGATGGTGTCTTCTTATGGAGACCGGTAAACCTGATGCTGCGATCTGCTGCACCACAGGGCGAACGTACGTTAAAGGGAATCCCTGCATCCGCAGGAATTGCCATTGGTCGCGCGTTTGTGCTAAGCATAGATTCCCCTTCGGTTAGCCATGAGCGAATAGAACCTGCGAGCATCCCACATGAAGTAACACGGTTCAAGAGTGCATTGGAGTCGGTCGCAGGCGAACTCGTCCACGCCATCGACTTGGCACGTCAAGAGTCCACGAACGTCAGTACCATCATCGAGTCGTTCTTGCTCATCGTGGGAGATCCGGTCATTTCAGGCAACATTGTTGGTCGAATAGAGACTGGCACACCAGCAGAAACCGCAGTTATGCAGGAATTCGATCATCATCAGAACATGCTCTACAATGCGCGTGATTCGTTCCTGCGTGATCGCGCTCAGGATTTTGACCATGTCAAGGAGCGGTTGGTCGCAATCCTGCGGAATCAGACACTTTCTCACGCAGCTGCACGCAACAGCATTGTAGTCTCAGGGAGCATTACTCCACAGGACATGTTGTTCTTTAAGCAGACTCGAGCGCTGGGCTTCATTACAGAAATTGGCGGAATTAACTCGCATGCCTGCATCATGGCACGTGATATGGGCATCCCCGCTGTTATTGGTATTCGCAATGCAACCAGCGACATAGTAAACAACATTACGATAATTGTCGATGGATATGCAGGCGTTGTAATCGTCGACCCTTCAGATGCAACACTTCGAGAGTATACAGCAAAACAAGAACAGGCTGAAGATTACAGGCGCCGATTAGGCAAGCTCATTCAAGAGCCCGCCGTTACGATCGATGGTGCCACAGTTTGCCTGATGGCGAATGTCGACACGCCGAAACAGGTTGATGCTGCTGTGATGGTGGGAGCAGATGGATTTGGACTTGTGCGTACGGAATACATGCTTGTTGAGCGCGGACGATATCCGTCGCACGAGGAACAGGTAGAGTGGTACACCGATATCGCAGATCGTGCGTTCCCAAAGACTGTTACGTTTCGTGCCTTTGATGTTGGTAGCGACAAATTCCGAGAAGGGATTCCACATCATGAAGACAATCCCGCGCTAGGGCTACGCGGCATACGGTTCCTACTATACCGTCCGGACATCTTCGAACAGCAGGCGTGTGCTGTACTTAAGGCGAGCGTTCACCGCAACGTGCGGTTTATGTTACCCATGGTTTGTGTTATCGAAGAGTTCGAGCAAGCGAAACACCTTATTCAGCACTGCATGCAAAAACTCGATGCAGACGGTTTTGAATATGATGCCAGCATGCCTGTTGGCGTCATGATCGAAACACCTGCAGCAGCACTGCTTGCGGATGTTTTTGCAAAGGCTGCCGACTTCCTTAGTATCGGAACCAATGACCTTGCTCAGTACACGCTTGCAACAGATCGCACCAACGAGTTGGTTGCCGATATCTTCGACGCGCTGCACCCATCGGTGTTAAAGCTTATTCGAATGACTGTCGACGCTGCTCGTACATACGAGAAACCTGTAAGCCTGTGTGGCGAACTGGCTGGACATGCTGCAGCCACTGAGTTGCTTATCGGATTCGGCCTTACCGAACTCAGCGTTTCCACATCGGTACTGCTGGAGCTCAAACAACGCATTCGTAGTGTTTCGAAAGAGGACTGTCTTGAGGTTGTTCGCAAGGCACTGGCGTGTACGACAACGTCAGAGGTGTATGCGGTGCTGGCTCACGGACGTTAGTCTAACACTGCGACTTTCTGCGTAACATCGCCGACATGTTCATACGCTTTTCCGTTTTATTCGCGATGAGTTTGTTTCTGTGCGTGGCCTGTGCATTCGCTCGGACAGATGACGATTCCGTTTTTACGATTCGTACTATTCGCTATGATCAGCGTGATGTATTCGACTCAACGCAAGCCAGTTGGTTTTTTGCTGGATCGCTAGCAAACGCATTTCATACGATTACGCGCGAGTACATACTGGATGACGAGTTGTTATTCGAGGAAGGTGACGATGCTGATTCGTCGTTGCTTCATGAAACAGAACGCAACCTCCGACGAACCGGACTGTTCAGCGAAGTACGGGTGTCGTCCAAGCGTACAACCACTGACGAGGTCGACGTTCTGATATTCACGCAAGATCGCTGGTCGTTACGACCAGCTTTTCTGTTCGGTACCGGAGGTGGCATCAGCAACCTTGGTGGCAAACTCGAAGAAATAAACTTTCTTGGAACTGCAACGCGCCTGCTTGTGCAGGGGCTTTATCGTACTGAGAATGACATTGGTTGGGAAGGCACAGTGCAGATAATCCAGCGCCGATTGTTTCGCTCAGAGGTCGGCATAATGGCAACCATCGTCGCGAATAGCGTTCGAACCGAACAAGGGCTGTCGTTTGTAAAACCCTACCGCACAACAATTACTCCGTGGGCCTTTGGAGTAGACTTGCTTAACGCCTTTGGCGAAGACTTTACATACTCACGCAATGCAACTCCAGAGCTATTGCCTTTTCATGTACGCAGCGCGTTTGCATGGATATCACAAGCGTATAACGTCCGCGACCAACTCTTCATAAGTGCCAGTGTTCGAGCTAACGATGTCTTCCGTTTTGTACAAGCCTCACGGCAAGCGTTCGACAACACAGGTCACGTACTCGTCGCCTTCTCTTCACTTCGTCAACGCTACACCCGAAGTACGTTTCTTAACGGCTATGAAACAGAGGATTTGCAGGAAGGGGCTTGGGGATCTGCGACCATCGGACGTGTGTTCTCTATGGGCAATGGGGGCGAGTCGATGTGGTACGTGCGTGGAGATGGCGAACAAAGTGGACTTATCTCAAACAACGTTTATTTGTTTGGCCGAGTAGCAGGCGCTTCTGGGTTTAATAGAACCGGAGGTCGTTATACATTTCTTGAGACCTCGGGCATTGGACACTGGAGAGCATCGGATCACATTGTGTTAACCTCTCGATTTCAAGTTCAGACCGCTTGGAATTGGAATGCATACCGTCAGCTCGTACTTGACTTCCAGTCGGGCCTGCGTGGTTATAACGCGAACGGTCTTGCAGGCGACAATCGCTTTGTAGGTAACGCAGAAATACGCTGGTTTCCTGGCTGGAAGGCGTGGATATTCGGACTAAGTGCCGTTGCATTCTACGATGTTGGCACCGTTTGGCAGCAGGGGACATCGTTACAGCGGACGCAAATGCATCACGCCATCGGACTTGGCATACGCGTGCATAACCATACTGCTTCGGGTGCCGATGCCATCTATAGGTTCGACATTGCATACAATCTCGACGATCGACGCATTGCCGCTATCATCTTTACTACAAACCAATTGTTCTCGGCATTCGGTTCTCATCAATATCGTCCACCGGACATTCTAGGGAAGGAGCTTGATCTGCAATGAACGATATAGCATCATACATCGATCACACGCTGCTGAAACCAGATTGTACCGAGGCTCAAATACGTCTACTATGCGAAGAAGCCGCTCAATACAACTTCGCTAGTGTGTGCATACTACCCTGGCACATTTGCCTTGCATGCGAAGCGTTAGAGGCAACTAATATTCCTGTGTGTACGGTTGTCGGTTTTCCGTTAGGAGCAACACATACTGCATCGAAACTGCATGAGACACTGTTAGCACTCGATGATGGCGCACGTGAGATTGACATGGTAATAAATATTACGGCTCTCAAAAGCGGAGCCTATGATTTGGTGCTTTCAGACATCCTGACTGTCTGTAATGTTGTTCACGAGCGTGAGGCGTTGATCAAAGTAATTATTGAAACATGCCTTCTTACAGAAGAAGAAAAACTCCGCATGTGTTCTATGGTAACCCAAGCCGGTGCAGACTTTATTAAAACCTCGACAGGCTTTTCTTCGAGCGGTGCCACGTTTGAAGATGTTGCACTCCTGCGTGAGAATGTAGGCACAACAGTACGCGTTAAAGCTAGCGGTGGAATTCGCGACTACGAGTCGGCACTTTCTATGATTGCCGCTGGTGCTGAACGCCTCGGCACAAGTAGTGGTGTTGCAATTGTAAACGAAAGTCTTACTGGCTAGCGTTCAACTCGAGTCCTGGTGTTCGATCTAAAGCGTACTGCATTTCCCAGTCGCTTTTGAAGAGCGCTACGGCACGTCCCTTTTCGTCGAATACTATTGGAGTGTTAGTGGCAGGACGCACCTCGCTGCCGAGCCATCGTGTGCGTGTGTATGGCAGACGTTCCATTTTAATCTTCTCGTTGTACTCGCTTTCCATACGCCATGCGAAGAGTTCGAGTTGAAGTTCGCCGACCACGGCAACGAGTGGTACCGGCGATCCATCCGAATCGGTAAATACTTGAATAACACCTTCTTCTTTAAGCTGATCGATTCCTTTTCGGAACGATTTGCTAAACGAGCCCGAGGCAGGATAGACCTTTGCGAAAAGTTCTGGAGCGAAGCGTGGGAATGATGGGATCGTGACATTGGTTTTCTGTGAGATCGTGTCACCAACCTGAAACAACCCCGGATTCGTAAGACCAATTACATCGCCCGGATACGCCTTGTCGATAATCGTACGTTCGCGGCCAAAAATCTCAAACGGATAATTAAGTTTTACTTCCTTGCCGGTACGAGGATGAAATGCAGACATGCCTCGTTCAAAGACTCCGGATACGATGCGCAAGAAAGAAATGCGGTCGCGGTGTGATTTGTTCATGTTCGCCTGGACTTTGTAAACAAAACCAGTGAACTCCGGATCTTCAGGAAGGACAATGCCCGAAGACATCTCAAACGGCTGCGGAGGTGGTGCCAGTGCCAGAAGCTGCTGAAGAAAGTGCTCTATTCCGAACGTATTTATCGCCGACCCCCAGTACACTGGTGTACACCGTTCGTTCAGAAAGTCTTGCTTGTTGAACGAGGGGATGACATGCGCAACGAATTCTAAGTCCTCGAGCAGTTTGTCGTGTTGTGCATCGCCGAGTGCATAGCGTAGCTCATGACCTTTTACGTCGCTAACACGAACGGGTGCCTTGTAACGGTTGCCTACAGTGCGTTCAAAAGAAAAGAACTCTTTCGATTCACGATCATAAATGCCACGGAATTCTTGTCCATCACCAATTGGCCACGTGCGTGGAATTGCAGTGATGCCAAGAACTTTTTCGACTTCGTCTAACAATTCAAGAGGGTTCCGTGCCGGACGGTCCATCTTGTTCATGAACGTAATAATGGGGATCCCACGGTCGCGGCACACCTTAAACAACTTTATTGTTTGTTCCTGCACACCTCTACCCGCATCGAGTAGCATGATGGCCGCATCAACGGCCATGAGTGTGCGATAGGTATCCTCAGAAAAATCCTGGTGCCCTGGAGTATCGAGAATGTTCAGCAGGCAGCCACCGTATTCAACACGCATTGCACTCGAACTAACAGAGATACCACGCTGTTGCTCGATCTCCATCCAGTCTGATGTAGTGGAGTTGTGTTTACCGCCCGTTACCGCACCAGCCTGATGAATTGCCCCCGAATACAAGAGCAATTTTTCGGTCATCGTCGTTTTGCCAGCATCGGGGTGACTAATAATAGCCAGCGTCCGACGCCGATCAATCTCTTCGTGTAAATCAGCCATAGCCTACAAAACTACGGATGTCTGGGTGCGGTAGGGGTCTAAGGACTTAGGGGGCTGCCGAGGACTTCATGCCGGCTGATCGTCATCGTGAGGCCTACACTTGCCCGGAATGAAGAAACGCTCCATGACGTTTCCTTTACGATCTCTGAGAACAGAGGCGCAAATTCGACTGCAGGGATGAGTTGAAAGGTGCCTGAATTGTCTAGTGCCAAGTGATACCTGGCACCAAGAAACAATCCGAACTGCATCGAATTTTTGTCGGGTAAATCGCCTTCCGATGCGTTGTGCACCCCGCTGCCGTCAGCGTAGTCATACGGTAGGTTGGGATCTGCGAAAGTCTCTTTCTCGGTATAGGTTGCGTTCATAAGTACCCCCCAGCGTATACCTCCAATGAATCCGAATCCAGATGCGAGGCGATACTCTATACCTGGCTCGAGAAAGAGCATTCCTAGCGATGACGTAAGTGTATGCCGTAGTGCAGTTTCTCGGGGTCCAGAGTTGTCCCTAATTGTTGTCATTTCATCCGTTGTCATCGTAGCCGATGCAGTCTGATACGTTAGTCGCATGAGGATGTCGATGTGATCGCTGGCAATGAAATCGACTTCAGCCCCTAGTGCAACGCCCCCTCCAGTAGTGCTTGTGTAACCGGGACAGCAACTCGGAATATTAGGCAGGTTCATAGCATCTGCGCTGTGCAGGGCGAGGTTGTAGCCAGCAGTTAAACCAACTCGAATAATTGGAATGCGTTGGTCGATCGATGATTTTGGAATTTTCGGTTGGGCTTTTTCCTCGGGTGCTGAGAGAGCTCGTTGTGCGTGCACGGTACCGCAGATCAGAAGACCTGCTGCACACACGGCGAGGAAGCGCTGTAGTAGTAGCTGCATGATATCTCCTGGTTATCGGTTAATAAAAATAATCTGACGGAATGCATGACCACGAGCAGTGGCAGAAAACACATACGTGCCTACCGCCATCGACGTAGCGTCTACGTGCGCTTCGGCATGTCCACCTGCGTCGGGTATGAGCGTACCCGATGCCACACGCACACCAACGATGTTGTGCAGTGTGTAGCTGGCAATATCGGTTCCCAGTTCGGTTGCTGTAATGGTTAAGCGTTGAGTAATTGGTGTGGGGTTCAAATCAATTCCGAATCTGCCTGCCTTAGGTTTAAGAAGGCGCGTGTCACCTTCCTCGCAGATATCGGTGAGAGAGACTCTTCCGTTGCGAGTTGTAATAGAGCTTATAGTTGCATCCGTCCATGCGAACGATTCAATTGTTAAATCGGTAGCAGAATCTGTTCCGAGTACAGCTGTGAAATTCAGCATCATGAGCACACCCACAGTATCTGAACCTCTCGTTCCGCCTATGTCTATTGCGCAGGGAGAGAACGATCCAGTAAAGCAATCTGGTGTCGCACCAATACCCACCAATACGCCGGGGTTGTACGTGATACGAGCAGACCAGGTGCGAGCATTCAAGGCATTCAGTCCAGTAGAGCGAAGCATGCGTAACGCCACAAGAAAATTTTGTCCTGTTAAAACACGGGTTGTATCGATGGCAACATCTGCCGAAGAGGATGGCGCAGCACCACATGTGCCAATGAACTCTGTAGTAGCGTCTACAACACAAGGTGTTACGCTACTTACTCGAATAGAATCGAGCACATCGGTGCGACCATTACAATTCAGTTCGTAGTTCACGCTAATCGAGCCACCAGGCAAAATGCCATTGAGCGTTGTGGGTATCGTTGACGTGATCGTAACATCAGGCGTTAAAGCAGAGGCAACGGCATTTAGCGTATCGGTGCCATTGTTCACGAACATGGCTTGCCCGATCTCAGGTCCAGTAATCACACCCAGATTCACTAGTGGCGTCGAAGCAATTAGACTAACGTTGGTGCGTAATCCGAAGAGTCGTATCACCCGTCGAATAGAGCACGGCTCGATAACCAAGACTAGGCTGTCTACAAACGCACCATCTGTTATGGGCGACCATGTGATGTCGAATGCACGTGCTACACCTGGGGTTAATGTCATTCCAGAAATCGCTGTTGTCTGAATCGTAGAACCGTGTGATACGGTTACGAGTGTAGCGTCTGCTGCTCCGTCGAATGCAATTGTAAACGTGAGTTTAGAAAAGTCGGGTCCAGAGCACGGAATGACTTTCCCGAAGTCTATTTGTGATGGTACGCTGACTGTTGCTCCTGCCTTCGTTCCTGAAAATAGAAGTGGCCTCGAAATGCCGCAAGGCTCCGCAAGAACGTTACCTGAGAATGCGAAGGGTCCCTGTCCAGCCGGTGTAATGCGCACACCAACATTCTCGGTCGCACCTGCCGCTATCGTTATGGGTCCGGGTGGTGTAAACGACACGCCAGCAATTGCAGGCAGGGTTATTGTCACTGAAACGTCGCCACCGTTTGATATTGTTACGACGGTATCGACGAAGTCTTGGCAGCCACCTAGAGTGCCCACGTCGATCGTAGATGGAATAGCAGTGATGTTCACTGCCGATCGTGATGCAGACAGTGTTACTGTCAGCGAACCATTACTACATGTGCCTGCGACAAAGGGGAAGCTCGCTGATGCGTTGAAAGCACCCGAGGTAGAAGGTGCATATCGGATGACAACAGAGAGTGAATCGTTTGGAGCGACAGCAGTTGGTGTAGTTGGACTCACAATACTAAATGGTTGTCCGCCAGGTAAGATCGAACCAGGACTTACTGTCATTGGGTCTGTACCGCCGTTGCGAATCACAACGGTTGAATCGCGTTGCACTGTCTCGCAATCTGCACTTGCTCCAAAACCCAGTGTGCTTGGCGAAATAGTTGCTGTGAGCCGTGCCTTATTCACACGATATGGAACTGTAACGCTCCATGCGCACGGCGACCCTGTGAAACGCATGTTACCTGTGGTGTTGCCAATCTGCGTGGGCGAAATTCGAACGACGAGAGTAATCGTTCCATTTGCAGGAATGACTGGGGGAGGAGCAAGTGATGTAACAATGCTTACAATATCACTTGTGAAACTCTCTACACGTAACTCATACGGCATTGGGTTCGAGATTACAATGTTGGCATCCTTTGTTGCTTCGCACGGGTCGAGCACCCCGAAGTCTACTTCAGCAGACGGACCCGTTGGTTTCGGATCGACAATCGAAACTTGAACCGTATCCTTCGCGACACATCCTATGGCATCTGTCACAACTACTTCGTAACGAGTAGTTGTTGGAGGGTTCACGTTAGGAGTTCGGGAAGTATCGACGTCGATAAACTCGGGCCCAGACTCTATGCGGCTCCATTTGTATTTGTATGGCGGGGTACCGGCAGATACAGTCGCAGTTAACATTGCCAGTGTGTCTTTGCACCGCGACACGTCAGTGCCTGCGTCAACCACCGGCTTTGCATTACGCGTCAAGTAGAGCGTGTCATGATATCTGCAGCCGTCAGCAGTAATGCCCGTAATAATATATCTGCCCGAGTCAGAAACGGTAATGCTTCGGGTTGTTGCACCCGTAGACCAGCGGTACAAAGCAAAGCCTGTGGGACCTAGCAACGTTCGGGTTTCACCTGTACACAGTGCTGGCGATCCGCTTATGTTGGCAACGATAACGGAGTCGACACAATTAGTAAATAGTGTTATGAACGGATTGTCGCGAATGTTGGCGTGATCGAGTTTCGACGAATCCTGGTATGCTCCTTTAGTCGTATCCATTCGTAGCGTTCTAGCACTATGAATAACTAGAATGTTTGCGTTAGCATCACATGCAATGGCTTCGGCAATAGATGTTCCAAAGTCGTCTGATGGCAGAGGCGGATCTGGAGGTGTACCGAACGGAGGAAGAGGGTTTTGCGGCGGGGCTCCGTAGTACGTGCCATACACTACAGACTGTCCGTCTTCGCGCAACTCTGCCAAATATCCTTGTGCTATGCCTGGCCACCCACTGGTAGGGAAGGGAGCAGTTTGAATTGCGTCGGTCGTAATAGGCATATCGGGCGAAGAAGCGGTATAGCCGCACACCCAAACGCGATTCGCCTGGTCTGTTGCAACGCTTGTAAAAACATCGCTCTGTTCGCCACCGAAATATGTCGACCACATGACGGTACCGCCCGAAGCATACTTGCGAATGAACCCGTCCATGATTCCTTCAAGTGCACCCTTCATTGCATTCTTAAGAGGGAAATTCGAGCTAGTTGTATAACCAACAGCTATCGCCGCTCCTGCACCATCGACAGTGATGTCTTTAACGCCGTCAAGTCCGGTGCCGCCAACAATGCCGCTCCAGTTCTGAACAGCAGTGCCACTCGAACCAGTAAACTTTGCAACATAAAAGTCACCTGCGCCGCTATATGTAGAACCATCGGTTACTTGTATTCCTAATCCTTGCGTGCTTCCGACGATGTACACGGCACCCTGTACATCCATTGCCACAGCAATGCCATTGTCATCGAAGTCGCCACCAGCAAAGGTCAGCCACTCCCCCAGCCACCTGTTGGCAATGGTTGCATGACGTTTGAACTGACAGACGAACATGTCTTGATTGCGGAAGTTGTTAAAGTCGTCGTGTCTGAACGGAGTGCCTACTCGTTCTCCGACACGTGGACTCCGACTTGTGCCAACCACTGCGAGAA
>Ga0163153_10000811_pt1 | contig 52175 bp, 50 predicted proteins | sample OliLakLV19MP6IB1_FD_148629 | JGI IMG/M metagenome (GOLD analysis project Ga0163153, IMG submission 148629) | Freshwater microbial mat bacterial communities from Lake Vanda, McMurdo Dry Valleys, Antarctica - Oligotrophic Lake LV.19.MP6.IB-1 | ecosystem: Environmental > Aquatic > Freshwater >... | reverse complement strand
TGGGCCGTCACGTCCGGCTGTGAAATCATCTGATCGGCGTTGGCCATGCTGAAGCTAATGATTCGACCTGATTTACGAGCTTTCATTCCCGGTGCGACGGCTTGCGCCAGATAGAAAATGGGATGGAGATTGCCGTCGAACATCTCGTTCCACCCTTCGATTGTTTCCTCGAACAGATTCACACGATGGTACGGTCCTGCGCCGTTGATCAGTGCGTCGATCCGTCCCCACTGCTGTTCAACTTCAGTCACGAGGCCTTTGGCCGCCTGGGGGTTCGATACGTCACAGCGAATTGAAAGCGCACGACCGCCACGCTCGGTGATCGCGTCGGCTGTGGCTCTTGCCTCTTTTTCGCTCGTGCGGTAGCAGATGGCGACCGACCATTGTTGCGCTGCCAGGTCGAGCGCAATCCCCCGTCCGATACCTTTGGCTCCACCTGTGATGAGTGCCACTCGCTCAGCCATCGGTGATCCCTTTCCTGCTCGGTGTGATTGCCGGCGATCTTATCGAGTTTTGAGCCTCGTCGCGAGGAGCTGAATGGCTCCAGCTGTCCGCATGGAGAAGGACCGGTCTTGCTTGGGTTTCTTATTGTCTTCTTGGCATTCTGTGATAAGCGAATGCAAGTCTTCAATGGTATCCACGTCGCGCCAGGCAGCGGTAAGGCTGACAGATAAGCCCAGTGTTTTGGCATGCTGTTGTGTGACGGCGAGGACTTGATCGGTGGACCAGGGCACTTGAGTAAAGAGTTGTTCTGCCGGCTTTGTGAGGCCGATGAGGTAATACCCGCCATCAAGGGCCGGTCCCAAGACGACGTCTGATTTGCCGAGCAGTGTAAGCGCGTCTTGATAGACCGACAGGGGCAAGGTTGGAACATCGGTTCCCACCAGGAGTACTCGTTCATAACCTTTGGCGAAGAGGTTGGCAAAGGTGTGGTGCATACGCTGACCAAGATCCGCTCCGACTTGATCTAACAAGCGGACGCCTTGCCGTTCTTCCATAATCTTAAAGAACACTAGCTCCGAAGAAGGAGCACAGGCCAAGTATCGATGGAAGGGAAGCTGCAATTTGGCAACGGCGAGTTTGGTCCGTTCCAACATGTCGAGGACAAAGCTGCCGTGCAGGGTAGCCGCCTCGTCCGGTGTCAACGGCGGACAGAGTCGTGTTTTCACCTCGCCCGGAACCGGAGCTTTGGCGAAGATCACCAGTGCAGCCTGGTGAGGGGTGAAGGGTGAGGGGTGAGGCGATGGAGAGGAAGGTTGCTTCATGAGTTATCGTACCGATCCATACCATCGACTCAGTGTATGGGGGCTCATTCCGACCCAATACAGGAATCGTAAGATCCACATCAAGAGGATCGTCCGTAAGGGGCCCTGCTGTTCCCAGCGACGAAAAGAGGTGGTCACGGTTGCGGTGAGGGCTGCGGTCGTTCCCTTCCGTTTGAGCCTCCGGGAGAACTCGATGTCCTCCATCAACGGCATATCGGCAAAGCCTCCCATCTGTTCAAAGATAGAGCGGCGCACAAACAGGGCCTGATCGCCGGTGGCGAGGCCGCTCAGTCTCGAACGCCAGTTCATCGTTGTGCTGATCATGGTTCCCCACATCGAGGGGCGATCGAACTGGATATCGAACCGTCCCCCCACCATCTGTTGATCAGCCAATACTGCGTTGATCACTGTTTTGGCATTGCGCGGAAGCCGTGTGTCGGCATGGAGAAAGAGAAAGACCTCTCCTCGTCCGGCCTTGGCTCCTTCATTCATCTGCCGAGCGCGTCCGGGTGGCGCGGTCACCCAGGAGACAGGACTGAGGCCTGTGGCCTGTGGGCTCAGTCGGTATGATTCGAGGAGTGTGGGCGTTGTATCGGTGCTTCCTCCATCGACCACGATGAGTTCATCGAAGCCCAGCGTGGCGGTATGTGCGAGCGTCGCGATGATTGTCCGTTCTTCGTTCAGTGTGGGGATGATGACCGAAATCGGCATCGCCATGACATATCAACCGACTTGTTCATTTGGTCTGTTCGGTCTATCTCGTCTATTTGGTCTGTCTCGTGTGTTTGGTTAAACGAACCTAACCAGATGAACCAGATAGACTATATGGACCAGACAGACTCGATAGACCGGGTTTCAATCAGGCGCGTTTTTTGGGCTCGTAGAACATGAAATACATGACGACCACCACGGTGGACCAAAACAACACTTGCTTATGCCAGAAGAGCACTTCCCCATAGTGATAGAAGAGCGCGGCGAGCAGGAGGGCTCCGCCGATGAGGCTGTAGCGGAACGTCACATTTTCGACGACCGAGTTGGCCCACACGGCGACGCCCGCAAAATAAATCATGAACGGAATGACGTCGATCTCGAATCCGCCGCTGATTGAGAGAAACACGTCGAGGAAGCCGAGGAAAATGAGGGCGATGCCCACGATCATCCCGGCAACGCGCATTTGGTTGTCGCCTCCGGAGTCGTCTTCCTGCTCGCGGCGCTCCGGCTCTTCGGGCGGTTCTGGCGGCATGGTCAACTGGTTCCTCGTCCTTCGTGAAAGGTGAAAGGTGAAACGTAAAACGTCCGAATTCTGAACGAACGACGTTTCACGAGATACGCTTCACGGGTATTGAGCATTCTGCCGAAGACCTGCTTCATCATTTATCCCGCTAGGAAGCTACGGAACAGCATTACTGGCACGCAAGAACTTTGAGGGGCTACATAAGTGGCCCAACGGGAGAACGCTTTCGCAGGATGCTCAAAAAGACCGTTCAGCAAGGCCGCAGCGAGTGAAGGCCCGAGGCGTACCCTTGGGGTACGTTGAGGGCCTGAACGATGCGAGAACGACGCTGGCGGACTTTTTCAGCATCCTGCTATGCCTTAAAATGTTTGCTCAGGGTCAGCCCTTGGCGCTGATACGAGGATCCGAGTGCCGTACCATACAGCTGACTGGGGCGTGCGAGCATCCTGTCGTATACAACCTTAAAAAAGGTTTGTCCATCATGGATCAGGAAGGGCACGTCGTGGGGGCGGACCTCCAGCACCACTTGTGTGCCGTGCAGCTCGCCGCGGCCGTACCCAAACCCCGGATCGAAAAACCCGGCGTAGTGGGTCCGTAATTCACCACAGGCTGCTTCAAAGGCGACCATCTCGGCCGCGTAGCCGGCAGGAACGCGAATCCGTTCTTTCGATGCGAGAATGTAAAATTCCTCCGGCTCCAATAGGAGGCTGTTCTGCCGGTGGCGGTACAGGGGTTCCCAAAAATCGAGCGCGGCATAATGGCCGACCTTCGACAGATCGATCACATGGCTATTCTTCTTGGCCCGATACCCGATAATCGGCGAGCTGTCCCGGTCGTCGCCTTTTAGATCGATGCGGAGAAAAAGTCCACGGTCCGTCCGGAGATCGCGGCTTCCCAGCGCGGGCTTTGCGGGGAGATTGTGGTAGAGCAAGGGTTCTCGGGTGTGGAGCATCTGAAGTGACCGGTCCGACACCGTCGCGTCGCCTCGGATGAAGCGAATTTGATTGAGAGAGTACCCGGTTTTTACCTTGATGGCGAACGAACGGGGAACGATTTCCAGATAGAGGGGCCCGGAATAGCCGGCACGGATTTCATCGAACCCGGTATTAAGATCCGTCACGACACGGGTAAAGACATCCAGACGCCCGGTCGTGCTTTTGGGGTTGGTTCGCGCCCGGAGGGCTTTGGGGAGCGTGACACGTTCCAACAGCGGGACCAGATAGACATGGCCTTTTTCCAGGATCGCGCCGTCGGTTAAGTCCATCTCGTACATCACGAGGTCGGATTGGTAGAAGTCCAGAACATTCAGTCGGCTTGTGATCTCGGACAGCTCCGGCAAAAAGCTGCTGATCAGTCGATAGGCTTTACGTCCGAGCCGGAGGTCGAGACTGGCCGGCTGGATTTGGCGGTCTTCAATCGGTATGTCGGCGTGGATGCCGCCGTTCGCGATCAAATGCGTAATCTGCTGGTAGGGCAAAATGCCCTGCGTGGCGCGGGTGCTCACAGGTCGTCGTGCTCGCCAGTACTGCACGACCCCAGTGCCGGTGCTGCGCTCACCATCGGCAACTCTCGCGCAGACCCTTGCGGCGGTTGCGGATAGTGGAAGGCCTTGTTCTCGTAGTTCTTCAAGAGGACTCCCTCGGCATCCATGTGCACCATATAGTCACCGGGAAGCAGAGGAATTTTTCCGCCCCCGCCCGGCGCATCGATCACAAAGTGTGGGACCGCCATCCCGCTGGTGTGGCCCTGCAACGATTTGATGATATTCAGCCCTGTTTCCACAGTGGTGCGGAAGTGATTCGTCCCCTTGGTCAGGTCCGCCTGGTAGAGATAGTAGGGTTTGATGCGAGCGAGCAGGAGCTGGTGCATCAATCGTTTCATAATGTCCGGGTCGTCGTTCACGCCTTTGAGCAGCACGGTTTGTGCCCCAAGCGGCACACCGGCATCAGCCAACATGCCACAGGCTGCTTTGACTGCCGGAGTCAGTTCGTCCGGGTGATTGAAATGCAGGTTCATATAGATCGGGTGGTATTTCTTTACGATCGCGCAGAGTTCCGGGGTGATTCGTTCCGGTAGCGTCCCGGGTACCCGGGAGCCGAGGCGAATCAGTTCTAGATGCGGGATCGTGCGCAGGGCTTTGAGTATCCGCTCCAGCAAATGATCAGGCAGGAGCAAGGGGTCGCCGCCGGAGAGAATGACGTCGCGCACTTCAGTATGTTCGCGCAGGTAAGCGATGGCTTGGTCGAGCTCGCCCTTCTTGAGGAATCCTGGTTTTCCGACCAGCCGTTTTCTCGTGCAAAACCGGCAATAAATCGGGCATTGATTCGTCACCATCAACAGGACACGATCCGGATAGCGATGGACGAGATGCGGGACCGGACTCATGAGATCTTCTTCAAGCGGATCGTCTTCCGCTCCGAAGTCGTCCATTTCGGCGATGTCCGGGACCACTTGCTTCCAAATGGCGTCGCCTTTTTCTTTAATCGTCGCCATCACCGTGGGGGTAATGCGCATCGGATAGTCGCCCACGATGGCTTCGATTTCTTTTGCATCGACACCGAGCCGGTCTGCCAAGTCCTTTGGTTTGACAATGCTGTCGGCGAGTATGCGTCTCCAGGCCTCCATGCGCTCTCCTTTACTGTCGAGTAGACAGCGGTGTGCCGGCGTTAGCGGCCGGTGATCCGTTCCTGTCCGTATGTCTGATCCAGATGATTGAGGATGTCGTCGGTTTCCGTCAGTACAATCTCTCCATCCTTGAGGACCGGAACATAATACTGGCCTGAAACTTCGTGGACCACTGTGCGCATCGGGCGAAAGTCTGGCACGACGACTTGCGCGTATTCGATGTGGAGTTCAGCCAGTTTTCGGCGTACCACGTCACAGTCGGGGCACCAGGCGACGTGATACAAAGTTAGTGCCATAGTTCTGAGTGCTGAGTCCTGAGTGTTGAATCCTGAATTGAGCCTTCCGAGTCTGAGAATCAGAACTTAGAACTCAGAACTCGCGTTTCGCGCAACTGCGCACGGCACCATGACGGCGTCTTTCATTCCGTGAATCACTTTCTTATCCGCTGGGCAGACCGTCGCCAGGATACCAGCCAGCTCAACCTTTTCGCCACTCACGAAATAATAGGGGGAGAGCCTGGCGCGGCCGGACATCCGGTTCATTTCGCCGTTCACCGGATCAAAGTAGTCGAGTTCATACAGGCGTCCCTTGTGAAACTCCTGCAGGATATAAGGTGTTCGAGGAAAGGACGCCAAGGCGTTATCGATGGCGCCGGCCCATTCGTGTTGCGGCATATCGTGTCCGACCGACACGCCTCGGCTACCCCATGCGAGTTCAGAAAACCCCGATGGCTTGATGACCAAGTGCCGCTCCTTCTGAGTGGCCGCAGCCAGATCGTGCCAGTTCATCACGCTACGCCCGCCGATCGCCAAGCCTGGAATAGTTGCAGAGGGAGGGATCGGCGCAGGATCGAGAATCCAGGTGCGAGGCATCAGGGTGGCCAGGTGCAGGAACAGGTCTCGACCCAATGCCTGTTCCCAAAAGGGTCGCAACACCGGGTGGTGGAGAAGGGCAAAGGCGAGTTTTTCTTCCAGCGCCGGCTTATACGGGGGCGTGACGGCGACTCGGCCCTTCTTGATCGCATATTGAACGAGCTCGGATTTGGGAATGTTCAGGAGGTCGAATAACTCATAGAACCGGTAAATCAAGGCGATCGGCTGGTCCATTCCCTCGCCGGCGATCCTGAGGCCTTCTTCGGTGAATCGAATATCACGAGGCTCCACGCAGTAGATATCGAGACCGGTCGCTCGAAGGCGAGCTGCGAGCCACGTCATTTCAGGCCGATAGTCTTTGGCTTCCTCCGACATCAGAATCGCGACGCATCCCTGCTGTTGCGCGAGCTGGCTGTCTATCATGTCTGCAAACCCCCGTACCATTCCCTCGGAGCCCCCCACAAGTGTGAGATTCTCGCCGGCGTCCATTTCGGCATAGAGCGCGGAGAGGCATGCGGTGATCCCGATTCCTCCGGGGACTGAATCGAGTTCGGTGATGACCATGCCGTCTTGGGTTGGGATGATGTCAGGTCTGATGACCGCGGGAAGCTGGTCTCGAAACCGTTTCATTCGGCTATACGTCAGCAGACCTTCCGGCTTTCCTCGGTCGAGGTATTCCGCGACCCAGGATGGTTGGAGACCACGGAGACTGTCGGCATAGAGGCGGTTCAAGGCTCGATAAAAAGCAAGGAGTTGTGGTCCAAGTTGGCGGAAAAAGTCGAATTGATCGTGCGTGAGAGAAAACGGGGTGACAGCAATACGCCACGTCGTCGTGCTTGTGGCGGCGTCCGGGACTAGAGGCTGCTCGGGCACAGCGGGAAAGAGCCCAGCTTGGCTTAGCTGGCCGCGGATGGTGTTGCAGCGTTGTTGGAGGTCAGAGGTAGCCAAGTCAGACAGAGGCAGTATCCGTGTGAATGAGTGCCTCTCATGCGAGGCCACAGAACTGTAACATGGGTTTTGGGGGCGTACAAGGGGCTAGGAAAGTGGGAAGGTGGGGCGTACTGCAGGCTCGAAGGATCTCTCGCCTGTTCAGTGGATGTCAGGATGGGCAATGTTGTGGTGTGTATTGAGAGAAGAGTCGGTGAAAAATTGTTCACCCCCTGGGAACCCCTGCGGAAAAGTGCTAGGATGGGCGCACATTGAACGGATTCCTTCTATGCCCGTAGATACCGATGAGCGAATCGGTGTGTTCGTGACACCACCGAGCGCCCTCCCCCAACTTGTTTCGAGCCGTGCGTGCCTCCAGTGCGATGTCTGTTGTCGGTTTCCGGACCCCGATAGCGCCCTCCGTCCATATTTTACTGAGCACGAAATTACGGAGGCTCTGGCTGGGGGCATTGAGGAAACGACCTTTCCCGATCGGCGAGGGTCACAAGTCACCCTGGTTCCCGCTCCCGATGGAGAGGGGTATCTCTGCCCGGCATTCGATGCAACAACCTCAGCGTGCCGCATCTACGCGCAGCGTCCGCTCGATTGTCAGCTCTATCCCTTGGCTCTGATGTGGGATGAGCGACAGGACCAGGTGTTGTTGGGGTGGGATACAAAGTGCCCCTTCATGCGAGAAGAGGTTCCGGGGGAGATTCAGCGCCATGCCGATCGAGTGATGGCCTTGCTTGATCAACCGGACATCCGCGACGCCATTGTCGCGCATCCTCGCCTCATCGGGAAATTTCAAGAAGACGTGGCTGTGCTCGCACGTCTTCCCCGCCTCACCAGTGCTGTGGCTGGTCAGTGGGGCCCTGGGCCGCTGCATCGGTTTACACTGGACGATATCCCGCGCATGACGACAGCCTTGGATCGATCAGGACGGCATACCGCTGAATCACTTGCCGCCTATTCACCGATTTATCATTACATATGGAGCGGACTTCTGGCCTATTGGTGGATGGAGCTTCAGGGAGCCTTGTGTCTCTTTGCGCAATCTCCGGACGGTTGGTTCATGCCCCTGCCTCCGATTGGGGCCGGCTCGATCGATGCACCCCTGTCGGGCGCAATGGGGCTGCTGCGGCGATGGAACGGCGATTCGCCGGTCAGCCGGGTTGAGAATGTACCGTCTCAGTTGGTGTCGGAGTTGGAACGACAGGGATATCGTGTGACGCCCAAGGAACCGGACTATCTCTATCGTGCGGCAGACCTCGTATCCTTGGCGGGCGACCGGTATAAATCCCAACGCGCTCTGTGCAATCGATTCGAACGAGAGCAGTCTTTTAAGATGGATTCCTATCAGGTGAGCAACCGTCAGGACTGTCGCGCCCTCCTCGCGGATTGGTCGCGGCAGAAGCAGGCGGAAGGGCTTGAATCGTTCGGGGCGATGTTACTGGCCGATGCGGCGTCGGCTCACGAAATCGTGTGGTCACGGGCGTCGGCCCTTCGACTCGTAGGGAGGGTGATCAGGATTCGTGGTCGGCTGTGCGCCTATACCTTCGGCTATTGGTTGACGAGCACGACATTCTGTGTCCTCTTAGAGGTTACGGACCGCGCATACGCAGGTCTGGCTCAGTACCTCTTTCGTGAGACCTGTCGGATGGCCCTTGCGGAAGGGGCCGAGTACATCAATGCGATGGATGATGCAGGTCTTTCCGGCTTGCGCGCATCGAAGCAGGCCTATCATCCAGCCTTGTTGATTCCCAACTTCGTGGCCTCCCCGGCGCGTGAATCATGAAGACGACAAAGGCCATACCCATCCACGTTCCTCGCCGCTATCGGTGGTTGCCCTATCTTCTGATCGGTATGACCTTCCTTGCGATCCCAGCTGGTATTGCCCTGATGCGGTTCGTCGAACATCGCTTTGTAGAGGTAGCGGGAGGAGAACTCAAGCTGGCTGCGACAGAAGTGGCGGAGAAACTCGATCGGATGCTGTTCGAACGCCGAGGCGATTTGATCATGTTGGCTCGAGTCGTTTCGTCGCGGCTCTCCGATCAGAAATTTCTCTCCGGGTATCTGAAATGGCTGAAGGCAACCTACACCCCGGTCTACCAGTCGTTCGCAGTGACGGACGTTCAGGGTACTATTGTGGCGTCGACGGAGCCCTCACTGGTCGGACGCGACTACAGCCGCACCGCATCGTTTATTGCCGCGCGTGCGACGCATCGGCTCGACATTGCCGATGTCGAGGGGTTCGAAGTGGAGGAGAGTGACGTCGGTACGATTGTGTTTACGGCTCCGATTCTCGATGCGCAAGATACGTTCCAGGGTGTCGTGGTTTCGCGGGTAGGTGTCCCATTTTTGGAGGAGGTCACCACCGGGACTGTTCGTTCACTTGAAGCTCGACCAGATATGGGAGGGCGAGTCGAGTATCAAATGTTGACGAAGCAGGGCAGGGTATTTGTCGATTCGTATCAGCCCCACAAGGGGGGCATCAACCTTAAAGAGCTCGGGTTGCCTTCGGTGCTGCGGAGCGAGGCCGGTGTACCGGGGTTTATCGAGGAAGAGCATCTGCACCGACATGTTCAGGTGGTGACTGGCTATGCGCAGACCAAAGGCTTTGGAGGTTTTCCTGGGCTACGCTGGTCGGTCCTGGTGCGAATGGATCGAGCGGACATCCTGGTGCCGATTCATGACTACTTCTGGAAAGTCGGGATCATCGGCGGGGCAATCTGGGTTCCCATTATGGGGTTGTTGCTGTGGGTCACGACACGAATGCGCAAGGAACATCGTCAGGCGCAACAAGAGAGCGCGTGGGCGAAAGCGGCCGAAGCCGCATTGCTTCAGAGCCAGGAACGGAATCGGGCCATCGTCGACACCGCGCTTGACGGGGTGATTACCATCGATGCGACTGGAATTGTGACCGATTGGAATGCGCAGGCGACAACAATTTTCGGATGGTCCCGCGAAGAGACATTGGGTCGGCCCCTGTCCGACACGATTATTCCTGAGCGGGATCGCCAGGCGCACGAACAGGGCATCCGTGAATTTCTGCGGACAGGGGACGGCCCAATATTAAACCGCCGGATTGAAATTGTCGCTCGACACAGGAGTGGGCGAGAGTTTCCCGTTGAGTTGGCCGTGTCACCGGCAAAAATTGGGGATGCGTACATCTTCAGTGCCTTTATCAGGGATATTACCGCGCGCCGTCGAGCTGAACGGCGCCTCGTTTGTCAGTATGCCGTGACCCAAGCGCTTTCCGAGTCGGCGACCCTGGAAGAGGCGGTTCCGAAAGTCCTCCATGCCGTCGGGGAGACGTTGGAATGGGATCTCTGCGTATTCTGGCGGGTGGACAAGGCGAGCGGGGTGCTGCGCTGTCTTGATCTGTGGAGTGCCCCGTCCGTGCCTCCAGACCCCTTTATCCAAGCCACGTGGCAACGTGTACTCACACGCGGCCAGGGCCTGCCCGGAAGTATTTGGGCCAGCGGCAAGTCAGCCTGGGCGACGGATGCCGAAACTGACGCCAATTCTTCTCGTGAAACGCAGGCCCGATATGTTGGATTCCACGGGGCGTTCGGATTCCCTATTCTCGTAGGGAGTGAGGTAGGGGGTGTTATCGAATTCTGTAGCCGACAGGTGCAAGAGCCGGATGACGAGTTGTTGAAGATGATGAAAGACATCGGTCTGAAGATCGGCCAATTTGCCGAAGGGGCCCGCACGGAGGGGGTGTTACGGGAAACCGAGGCGCAATTGCGACAAGCGCAGAGGATGGAAGCGGTGGGACGGTTGGCCGGCGGTATGGCGCACGATTTTAATAACCTCCTCACGGTCATTCGAGGATACAGCGAGCTGCTCCTGGGCCGTCTAGGACCCGCCGACGCCATGCGGAAAGATACGGAAGAGATCAAAAAAGCGGCAGATCGCGCGACCGGGCTGACCCGTCAATTGCTCTCATTCAGCCGCCGACAATTTGTTGAAACGAAGGTCGTCGATCTCAACACACTCGTGGCCAATATGGATGGGATGCTGCGTCGTCTTATCGGTGAAGATCTGGTCGAACTCAGCACTGAACTTGATCCGTCGACCTGTCTTATGAAGGCGGATCCTGGACAGATCGAGCAAGTCATCATGAATCTGGTGGTCAATGCGCGTGATGCGATGCCCAGGGGCGGGCGCCTGACAGTCGTGACCAAGAATGTGACGATTGGGGAAGAGGTGCGCCTCGATGCTGTGGGGGTGGTGCCAGGATCGTATGTATTGCTGGCGGTGCGTGATACAGGTCTAGGGATGGATGCGGAGGTTCGATCGCACCTGTTTGAACCGTTCTTTACGACAAAGGAAAAAGGCAGAGGAACAGGATTGGGACTGTCGACCGTCTATGGCATTGTCCAGCAGAGTGGGGGGAGCATCATGGTGGAGAGCGCGCCTGGTCAGGGCGCAATATTCCGGATCTATTTTCCTCGGGTTGAACAAGAGGTCTCTGAGGTTCGGGCGGGTACCGAAACGACGGCTGAGGCACCTGGCCACGAAACGATTCTGTTGGTCGAGGATGAGCCGGCGGTTCGTGGTCTTGTGCATGAGACCTTGCGGCTCCAGGGCTATACGGTGCTGGTCGCGCGCCATGGCATCGAAGCCCTCCTCGCCAGCGCGAAATGCGTGGGGCCGATCCATCTCTTGCTGACAGATGTGGTGATGCCTCAAATGAGCGGGCCTGAAGTTGCAGAAAAGGTTCAGATCGCTCGACCAGAGATCAAAGTGCTCTACATGTCCGGATATCCGGACCATCCGGTATTTGACCAGGACGGCGTGAGCCACCTGACGGGATTTCTGCAGAAGCCGTTCTCGCCCCCTGCGCTGGTACAAAAAGTGCGCGAAGTGTTGAACAGTGTCAAAGTCGCCTAATTCAGGATGCTGAAAAAGTCCGCCAGCGTCGTTCTCGCCTCGAAAGCATCCTCAACGTAGCCCGAGGCTACGCCTCCGGTTTCGACTCGCCTGCGGCCTTGCTTGGGAAAAGGCGCGTCTTGGCGCGCCGGGGTTGGGCGGGTGAGAAGTCTGGCCATTTTGAGCATCCTGCGGAAACGTTTTCATCCGGTTATTCCCGCCGCATCGCTTGATCTTCAACCTCGGTTCCGTTTATCGTGCTCCCCAACGTGCGTGAAATGTTAGACGTGAAATGTGAAACGTAACGCGACGAAGATGGCTCATCAGGTGAACACGAGATGACGACGCAGGGACGCGAACTCGACATCGGGCACTATCGAATCACGCAGGAGCCGTTCTATGCGGAGGTGCGCGGCGAGATCGGATTATTCACGATTGCGGCGAACAGCAAGATGCCGGTCATGCTCAAGGGGCCGACCGGATGTGGCAAGACCCGATTTGTCCAGCATATGGCTTACCGGCTTGGCCGCCCTCTGATTACGGTGGCCTGTCACGAGGATCTCACTGCGTCCGACCTTGTGGGACGGTATTTGCTCAAGGGGCAAGAGACGGTGTGGGCCGATGGGCCGCTGACGCTCGGCGTGAAGCATGGTGCGATCGTCTATTTGGACGAAATCGTCGAGGCGCGGAAGGACACGACGGTCATCATCCATCCCCTGAGCGACGATCGTCGCTTCTTACCGATAGAAAAGAAAGGCCAGATTCTCGAAGCGGCCGACGACTTCCTCCTGGTGATTTCCTACAACCCCGGGTACCAGAGCGTGCTCAAGGACTTGAAGCAAAGCACGAAGCAGCGTTTCATGGCGATTGAGTTCGATTATCCGGCGCCTGACGTCGAAACGACCGTGGTCGAGCGGGAGGCGGGGGTCAGCCGTGATCTTGCGGCCAGCTTGGTCAAACTCGGCGGAAAGGTGCGGAACCTCAAGAACCATGGTTTGGAAGAAGGGGTGAGCACCAGGTTGTTGATCTATGCCGGGACCCTCATCAGGCAAGGTGTGGCGACTGACCGCGCATGCGATGTCGCGATTGCTCGCCCGATTACCGACGACCCCGATATGCAGCGCAGTATTCAGGAATTGGTCAAGGCCATTTTCTAATCTCCCGTATAGCAGGATGCTGAAAAAGTCCGCCAGCGTCGTTCTCGGTTCATCGAAATCCTCAACGTACCCGAGAGGGTACGCCTCCGGTTTCGACTCGCCTGCGGCCTTGCTGGACGGCCTTTTTGAGCATCCTGATGTTTTTGGAGTCCTCGCTCCCTCTGTCATATTTCAACGGTGCTTTATGTGTGCATCGAGTTTTTCTCCAGCCTGCTAGAATGCATGTGTCAATTGTGCAGGACACCAAAGACGGCGCGATCCTGGCCGTTCATATTCAACCAAAAGCTTCTACGACAGAGTGCGTGGGCATTCACGGCAACGCGATCAAAATCAGAGTGGCCGCCCCACCGGTCGATGGCGCAGCCAATGAGGAATTGATCCGATTTTTAGCCCGCCGACTCTCGATTTCTCCTACATCGGTTCAGATTCATTCCGGTGCAGGCGGACGGCATAAACGTGTCCTTGTCAAAGGGATCAACGCTCAGCTCGTCATGGCCTGTTTGAATCTAGGAGGTAGAAAGGAGCCAGTGAAGCGATGAGACGCAACGGTCTGTCCATTGTCGGGGGATTGCTGTTCCTCACGGCCTGTTCGACGGCACATCCGGTTCTGTATCCCAATGCACATATGCAGTCGGTGGGGAAAGAGGCAGCGGGGCAGGATATTGAAGATTGTAAGAAGTTGGCCGAATCGGCAGGGGCTGAGGAAGGCAGTGGGAAGGCCGGTCGTGTCGCGACCGGCACCGTAGTGGGTGGCGGAATCGGCGCGGCAGCGGGAGCCGTCGGCGGAGCCATTTCCGGTTCGGTAGGCAGCGGTTCCATGATTGGCGCCGCGACCGGAGCGGTGTGGGGATTGCTGACCGGACTGTACCATGCCTTTGCTGGCCCGTCGCAGCCGAATCAGGCCTATACGAACTTTGTGAATCGATGTCTGCAAGAGAAGGGATATGAGGTGACGGGATGGCAGTAGTAGGGGAGGGCTGGGACGGAGGGGGGACCTCTGTGCTCGCGGAACGCGCGGTCTGAGAAGGCCCTCGTTCGACGCGCGCACTTGAGGTCTCCCCCTTCCATCCCGCCACGAGTTGGGGGAGGAGTGGGTGGGGAGAATGGCGCGCGCAGTCGAGCACCGACCCAACTGCCCCCTCATAGAAAGAGGGGATGAATGATCAAGAAGTCAAAGTGGCAGCGGCTCATCATTATTGCTGGAATAGCTTTTGGTCTCATCGCTTGTGCGGGGCCGGAGCCGATGTTGCGGTCGAATGCGAAGGTTCAATTACAGGGAAGAGAGGCGGCGAAGCTTGATGTGGCCGCGTGCCAGCACAAGGCCGAAGCATCCGGGTTGAAGCCGGGCACCGGTAACCGAAGCGGCAATGTCGCAGCTGGAGCAGGGCTGGGGTTGATCAGCGGCGCGGCGGTCGGGGCATCGGCTGGACTCATCGGTGGAGTGGCGGGCGTGACGATTGGGGCGGCAGTTGGAGGCGCGCTCGGGGTCATCATCGGGTCAGTGGGCGGCGCCTATAGGCCGCTCGATCCGGACCCTCCGTACGGTGATGCGGTGGTGCGGTGTTTGATTGAGAAGGGATATGACGTGACGGGGTGGCAGTGAGGAAGATGCGAGGCAGCCTAGTCATCTCCTTGCTCGCCCATCGCGCACGCTCGGAAGGTGCTCGATGCAGGCGCGCAGTAGAGATTGACCAGGCCACCTCGCTGAGAGCGTGAATGAAGAATGAAACGGTAAAAAGCTCGTTCGGCGCGCGCAGTAAAGGGCAGCATTGGCCACTCCCCTAAATAGAGGCATGGCGAATCGGAAGGTGCTCATTCGACGGCCGCAGTCGGGATCATCCCAGCCATCACTAAGTTGTAATGGGATGGGCTCTAAGGCTGGATATTTTGACAGGATGATAGGACAGTTTTAGAATTCGACCCGGCGCAGAACATCGAATCGTTTCTTTTGGTGGTCAGAAAACTGAGTGACTAAATCAGATAAACTTCTCGAACGTGTTTTGCGTGGGACATCGGACGCCAATATTCCATTCGAGGGGATGCGGCATTTACTGGTGCAGTTAGGCTTTGAAGAACGAATTCGCGGGAGCCATCATATTTTCACGAAATCAGGGGTCGAAGAGATTCTGAATCTACAGCCCAAAGGCTCCCATTCCAAACCCTATCAGGTGAAGCAGGTCCGCCAGGTGATTCTTCAGCATAAGTTAGGAGGTGATGTAAATGAGTAAATATGAAGTAATCATCTATTGGAGCAAGGACGATCAATCGTTTATCGCCGAAGTGCCTGAGCTGCCGGGTTGTGCGGCAGATGGGGCCACATACCAGGAAGCGTTGGCGAGCGTGGAAACCATAATTCAGGAATGGATCGAAACCGCGAAAGACCTCGGCCGCCCAATCCCTGAACCAAAAGGGCGTTTGGCGTTTGCGTGAGCAAATAGGGACGAGATTCAGTGGCCAATGCCTTTACAAGGTGTCCCACCTGCGGTAGCGACAAAATTAAGAAGTGCGGGGCTGTGAGACCTGAGAGAATGGCAGGATTAAGAAGTGTAAACATTCTGAAGGTGGTTGGTGGCCGTGCAAGCGATCCACCCATGGATATGTCCCATACTTGCTTTGAAGTTCAGACTCACTCTAGCCACGATATGCGGGACACTCTAAGATTTGGCTGGGTTCAGCTCCAATGAGTTGGAATGAGGTGGAGTTGAGGACAAAATAAGCACATTGGAGTGCTGTGTGCAAACCAGCCGATTAATTCGATCCGTGGGCATTGGCTTCCTCGAAAGCTTGATTTGCTAGTCTGAAGTTCTGATCAGGCGAGACGCCGTGCTCTGCCAGCATCCGATAAGCCTTCCCCAAGTTGTTTTGGACCCTGGCGTACTCTACCCAGTTCTTTTGGTCTTTGCGAAGACGGGCAGCCTCTTTGAGGGCGTCAAGCGAGCGCTGGAGATTCCGATCGGGTTCGACGCTGTGCTCAGCCATCACCCGGTAGGTCACCCCCATGGTGTTTTGGGCCTCGGCATAGCCAGCAAAGTTTTGCTGCTCCTCAAACCGAAAGGCAGCGTCTTCAAGGGCGGCCAAGGAACGCTTAAAATTATCCTTGGGCTCGACCCCAAGCTGAGCCAGCCTCAGGTAGGTCCCTCCCAGGTTGCTCTTAGCTCGTGCGTAGCCCGTCCAGTTCTGCTGCTCCTTGCCCAGACGGGCTGCCTCCTCGAGGGTGGTCACGGAGCGCTTTAAATTGTCCTCGGGCTCGACCCCGCGCTCAGCCAGCAGCCGGTAGGTCACCCCTAGGTTGTTCTGGACCCTGGCGTACTCCGCCCAGTCTTTTTGGTCCTTGCGTAGGCGGGCAGCCTCTTTGAGGGCGTCAAGCGAGCGCTGGAGATTCCAATCGGGCTCGATCCCGCGTTGTGCCAACGACCCGTAGATCAGGCCTAGGTTATTCTGCGCCAAGGCGTACTCTGCCCAGTTCTTTTGGTTCTTGCGCAGCCGGGCAGCTTCATTGATCGCGTCCAGCGAGAGCTGGAAATTCTGATCGGGCTCGATCCCACGCTGTGCCAGCGCTGCGTAGGTCAGCCCTAGGTTATTTCCCGCCGAGGCGTAGCCCGTCCAGTTCTTTTCGTTCTGGTAGCCCGCTAAAGCTTTGGTGTACATGAGCTTAGCTCCGCCCAACGGGTCGGGTTTTCCTGAGGCTTCAAACTGATTGGTGTGCGCAAAACCAGCATAAAAATAAATATCTGCTCCACTGAGTAAAGTTGACGGACCCATTGCAATAAACTTATCGAACTGGCCGGTCGCTTCAATCCACTTTTGTTGCTTCATAAACGTCATGGCCATAATGAAGTGAACCAATTGTAGGGGCTCCTTGATTGGCTGAGGAGGCACACTTACAGTATCCGGAGGTGCACTAAGCTGTTGATGCTGGGATATTTCAGTAACCGGGGCTAAGAGTGCGGTCATTGTGGGCTGTACCTGCGGCTTGATTAGGGTGACTCTGGGGTGGAATTCATCCCGCTTAAATAACCCGCTAATCTCTCCCCACACAATGATTGCTGCGCGGTAGTCCTGTCCCAATTGCTTAGCTTCTGCCTCCTTCTCCTTCAGCGTCGCCCCAGTGATGACTACGGGGAGTTCGCGAATTTCCACCAGGTGTTGGAGTTCTTCTCCTTCCTGACCAATGAAATATTCTAGATTGCGGATGATGCTTCGCTGGGCTTGGTGTGAGCCATCGTCGCCAGCGATCCTTGCCACCCAGATTCCAATATGCTCCTCTGATGTAGGAGTTGCCCTCGGCCTATTGGCAATTGCTTTTAACTTTTGATAGGCAAGGTGTGTGCGATTTGTGGGCTTCACGATCGAGTCGTGATCGCCGTCGACCGACTCGCAGGGGGTCTGTGGATACCCACATGCACTGGTCTTGCTGATAAACCGATCCTCTGTGCCGCGAAAGGCGTAGAGCGGGACTTGTGGAGTTTCTCTTCCGCTTGGCGCGGGTTTTTGATTATATCGCTGGGTCCACTCACGGCCTAGTTCACCAAGCGTGTCATTGAGAATGCTCAGGTTATTGGCCTGCTTATTGTCACAGAACAGCGATAGCGCTTCGGTGTTCTCTACGCCTAAGTAGGGCGTCCCAAAAGTCAGAACCTTGAGCTCCTTGTCTTGCAGTACCTCAAGATGATCGCGCTCAAGTCTTAATAAAGCATGGAGGATCACGAGGCCGCCCATGCTATGGCCAACCAACACCACCTGGCGGTATCTTGGCTGCTCGGCGGTCAGGATTTCCTTCAGAAATGATGCAAGCAAGTCACCTTGGTTCTGGATGTTGCTGACCTGACGGCAGAGTTTGGTGGGATACCCAAAACGATGAATGTTGAAGTCTTTGAAATCAGGATCGCCCTTGAGGAGGGTGGGGAATTGCCCCCACGCCGTGTCCTTGTTGGAGTTAAAGCCGTGGACAAAGACAATCAGTTGGTGGTTCTGCGGGTCCTCTCGTACCCAATCTCGTAGCTGTTCAGTTCTCGTTCCCTGCAAGGACTCCGCCTGCTCAAAGATCCTTGTGGAACACCCAACCGCATGTGTTAGTACGAATATGGCGATGGCAGCCGCAAGAGGCCATGAGATGGCTAACCGATTTGGAGGAGCGGGAGACGCTTTGCTCTTGGAGCTTCTCTGAGCCAAAGCGACCATAAAACTTCTCAACGTTCGCCAGGCTATTACCACTTTGCCTCTATATAAATCTGTTGCCATATTTATTCATATTTGAACAGGCGACAGGATAATTCAAATCACCTGGGAAATCGACCTATACTCCCTTCGATTTCAAAGAAAGGCCTTTGAGGAGGGCAGGCTCAGCAGAGGCTGGTTTTGCAGTCGGTCACTACGAGATTAGTGAGTTTTTCGCCTGCGGCGAGTTCTATCACCAACCAGGCTAGGCCTGCTTGTTGCTCTTCTGATGAGGCTGAGGATGTAACGCCCGCGGGGATCTTGGTGAACCAGAAATGTCCTGCGGGGTTGGCTCTGGTGGTGCGGAGGTAGGGGGTTAACCGCTTTTCCATCTGAAGCCGAGTCAATGCTTCTGTTAGGACAGTCTGTCTGAGTACGGGGATCAGAAATGTGTTTCGTTCGTGCCGGACTCAGCCCTCTTTGACTTGCCACGGTCAGATGGGCGACAATTATATGCATGCGTCCTGTATCTTGTTGCTAAACATGAGGCCTTCATTGCGATCAGATATGGCACATAACGACATCGGCCCGATGAAGGGACTGCCGTATCAGCGACAGATGAATTGTATGATACGACAGAGGGTGTCGAACACACGCCTTCGAACAACAGGGCCCGTAGGGATTCGACGCTGCGGCAACTCTTTTTCTTTCAGTCCAGCGGGACTTCTCCAATTATTATGTTTCAAACCGTCGCACTGAGCGGCAGTCGCGGGGAGCGCAGGCTGTTCTCTGACGTCAATGTGACGGTCAAGCCCGGAACTCTGCTGGCTGTGGTTGGCGAGAACGGCAGTGGAAAAACCAGCTTCCTTCGCATGCTGTGTGGCCTGCTCTCTCCAGATGGGGGTGAGATTCTTTGGCAGGGGAATAATATCCGCAAGCTGAAGGAACTATACAGTGCCCAGCTCACCTATGTCGGGCATCTCAATGGCATTAAGGATGAGCTCACCCCGGTCGAAAACCTCAAGGTTTCCGCCTGCCTGGCCGGCGATGAGAGTTCCGGTGGAGTCGTGCAAAAGGCGTTGGAGGCCGTCGGCCTGGGGCGATCGGTTCATCGACTGCCGACGAGGGTGCTCTCACAAGGGCAAAAACGCCGCGTGACACTGGCACGTCTCTGGCTTTCCACACGTCCGCTGTGGCTCTTAGATGAGCCATTTGCGTCACTCGATGCAGCGGCCACGAGCTACTTGACCCAACAGATACAGTCGCATCTGAGCCGTGGCGGTATGGTGGTCGTCGCGACGCATCAGGAGATCGACCTCCCACCCGATTGCATCCAGCATTTGAGGCTGACTCGATGAGTCAGCCCAGCTTGAGTGAGGCATTACGCGGGGTTGTCCGGCGGGATCTTCTGCTGGCCATGCGACATCGGTCGGATGTGGCGATGTCGGTGTTCTTCGTCGTCATCGTTGCGAGCCTCTTTCCGTTGGGGGTCGGACCAGAGCCGGCTGTGCTGAGAACGATCGCATCCGGAGTACTATGGGTGACAGCCTTGTTGGCCTGTCTGTTGTCACTCGGACGTCTCTTTACCGCGGACTATCTCGATGGTGTGCTGGAGCAGACGCTCTTAATCCCGCAACCTCTGGCCGTCCTGGTCGTCGGCAAGGTGTTCTCGCATTGGGTCATCTCTGGTTTGCCGGTCGTGCTGCTTTCCCCCCTCCTGGGCTTGCAGTTCGGCCTTGGCGGGGATTCGTTGGTAGTGTTGACGTTATCGCTCTTGCTTGGTACGCCGACGTTGAGTATGATTGGAGCGATAGGGGCAGCGCTCACTCTCGGATTGCGCGGAAGCGGTTTGCTGGTTGCTCTCCTCGTGCTTCCGCTGTTTATTCCGGTGCTGATCTTTGGGGCCGGCGCTGTTTCGAGTAGTTTAGCTGGAATCGGCAGCGAAGCGAATCTGTCCTTACTTGGAGCCTGCTTCCTGCTTTCACTTGCGTTTGCTCCATGGGCTACGGCAGTTGCTTTACGCATAGCATTGGAATAAGAGATCGACATGAGCGCTACCGGCATCAACTGGTTTAAATATTCATCGCCACAGGCGTTGTACCCATTAGCTGGGCGGATGATTCCGTGGTTTGCCGCCGTTGCAGTGGGATTGATCGCGGTCGGGCTGTACGTGGGGTTCTTCGTTGCGCCGACTGACGTGACACAAGGCGATGCGTATCGCATTATTTTTGTCCATGTGCCGGCGGCGTGGATGTCCATGTTTCTCTACGTCATCATGGCCATCTGGGCCGGTATCGGCTTGGGGTTGAATGCCCGTCCCTCCTTCATGATGGCGCAGGCTATCGCGCCGACCGGAGCCATGTTTACGTTCCTCGCGCTGTTTACCGGGTCGATGTGGGGCAAACCGACGTGGGGGGCCTGGTGGGTGTGGGATGCCCGGCTGACGTCGGAACTGATTTTGTTGTTTCAGTATATCGGGATCATCTTGTTGCGGTCCTCGATCGACGACCTGCGCCGCGCCGATCGTGCCAGCGCCGTGTTGGCACTCGTGGGGGTGATCAACGTGCCGATCATCTATTTTTCGGTACGGTGGTGGAATACGTTGCACCAGGGCGCGTCTGTCACGATCACGGCGGCGCCGACGATGGCCGGGTCGATGGTGACAGCGATGTTGATCATGATGGCTGGCTTTTGGATGTATAGTTTTGCTGTGACGCTGGCCCGCATGCGCTGCGTGATTGTTGAACGAGAACGACAGCCGTCATGGGGCAAGCCGGCCTCGATCCCCGATGTCGCGGAGGCGCGGTGATGCAGTGGGGGAGCGTGGCGGAGTTTTTTTCGATGGGCGGGTACGGCCTCTACGTGTGGCCCTCATTCGGTGTCGCGGCGCTGTGTATGGGGGGAGAGATTCTCGCGGTGTGGCGAAGGCATGCCGCAGCGTTAGCGAGCCATGATGAGTCGTAGGAGGAGACAGAGACTATGAAGCCTCGACAGAAACGGTTTGTGCTTATCGGTCTGGGCTTGGTGGCCTTGGCCGTGGCAGCTGCTTTAGTGCTCAATGCATTTCAAAGCAACCTGGTCTTCTTTTATACGCCGACACAAGCGGCGAATGGGGACGTGCCCCAGGGGCGCAGCTTCCGCATCGGCGGCATGGTCGAAGCCGGCAGCCTCACGCGTGAAGGCGATGGACTCACCGTGCATTTCGTCGTGACCGACATGGCGAAACGCGTGCCTGTGACGTACAAAGGAATCCTGCCTGATCTCTTCAAGGAGGGAAAGGGAGCGGTCGCGCAAGGTCAGCTCATTGCGGGCGGCACGTTTGTCGCCAGCGAGGTGTTGGCGAAGCACGACGAAAACTATATGCCGCCGGAAGCCGCTGACGCGCTCGCCAAGGCCAAGGCTGCAGGGGCGCAGAGCAGCGGTACCCTGGTCGTTAATCCACGCTAGGAGCCACATGATTCCAGAAATCGGTCATTATGCCTTAATTCTTGCGCTCTGCGTGGCGGTGGTGCAGGGAACCCTGCCTATCTATGGCGCCGCAGTCATGAATTCCTCACTGATGGCTGTCGCGAAGCCGGCGGCCCGCGGGCAATTTCTCTTGGTCCTCCTCGCGTTTTGTTGTCTCGGGTATGCCTTTGCGGAGAAAGACTTCTCCGTACTCTACGTTGCTGCCACGTCGAATTCTCAACTCCCGCTGCATTATCGACTTGCCGCTATCTGGGGCGCGCACGAGGGATCGTTACTGCTCTGGATGTTTATTCTCAGCATCTGGATGGTCGCCGTCTCCTTCTTCTCCACCCATCTGCCGGATGCGATGCGCGCACGAATTTTGGGAGTGATGGGTCTTGTCAGTGTGGGGTTTCTCCTGTTCATGTTGACGGTCTCGAATCCATTCGAGCGGCTGATCCCAGCCGCATTGGATGGGCGCGATCTGAACCCACTGCTGCAAGACCCCGGCATGGTGATCCACCCGCCGATGCTCTATATGGGGTACGTCGGATTCTCCGTCGCGTTTTCTTTTGCCATCGCCGCACTCCTGGGGGGCACGTTGGATGCGGCTTGGGCGCGCTGGTCCCGCCCGTGGACTACGGTTGCCTGGTGTTTTATGACCGTGGGGGTCGCAATGGGGAGCGGCTGGGCCTATTACGAGTTGGGTTGGGGTGGCTGGTGGTTTTGGGATCCAGTCGAAAACGCCTCTTTTATGCCGTGGTTGGCGGGTACTGCGTTGATGCATTCGCTAGCCGTGACCGATAAACGGGGCGGCTTCAAAGCCTGGAGTGTGCTGCTCGCCATTATGGCCTTCTCGCTCAGTTTGCTTGGAACCTTCTTGGTTCGTTCGGGCGTCTTGACGTCTGTGCATGCATTCGCCACCGATCCGAAGCGTGGCTTGTTTATCCTTATATTTCTGGCCGTGGTGATCGGTGGCTCTCTGGTTTTGTATGCCTGGCGGGCACCTCGCGTGGGCCTGGGAGGGGGCTTTGCCCTCATCTCACGCGAGGGAATGTTACTCGCGAACAATGTGTTGTTGGTCGCGGCCTTGGGCTCGGTCCTCCTAGGCACGTTGTATCCCTTGTTCTTGGATGCGCTGGATCTCGGTAAAATCTCGGTTGGTCCACCGTACTTCGACACGGTCTTTCTCCCTCTGATGACGCCGGCCATCTTTTTGATGGGGATCGGCCCGCTGGCCCAATGGAAGCAGGCGAGCCTGCCGGCCTTGGCGATCCGTCTCCGCTGGGCCTTTGGCGTCAGCCTGGTGACCGCCGTGGCGGTGCCGTGGCTCATGGGCCAATGGACGCCACTCATCAGCTTGGGACTTCTCCTCGCTTTCTGGATTCTGACAACAATCGTCGTGGATCTGCGGGAGCGGCTGCTCCAGGCCGAAGGTGGTGGCGGCATTGGGGGCCGCATAGCCATGCTGCCTCGTGCCTACTGGGGCATGGTCTTGGCCCACTGCGGTGTGGCCCTATTCATTGTGGGTGTGACGATGGTGAAGGGCTTCGAAGTGGAGCAAGATGTACGCATGAATGTCGGGGAGACGGCCACGCTCGGTGGCTATATGTTCCACTTTGACGGGACAGAGCAGGTTAAGGGCCCGAACTATATTGCGGCGCGGGGGACGTTTCGCGTGACGAAGGATGGCGGTGAGGTGACGGTGATGTATCCCGAAAAGCGCCGCTATTTTGTTCAGAACCAGACGATGACCGAGGCGGCAATTTCTCCCGGGTTACTGCGCGATTTGTATGTGTCGTTGGGCGAGCCACTTGAGGGTGGCGCCTGGAGTGTGCGGCTCTACCATAAACCCTTCATCGACTGGATCTGGGGGGGCTGTCTCGTCATGGCCTCAGGCGGCGTCCTGGCCGTCAGCGATCGGCGCTATCGGCTGGCGTGGCGGCGGAAAGAGGCTGCGGTGCCGGCCACGGCCCAGATAGCGCGCCCGACCGTCTCATGAACCGGTTTCTCATCCCGTTCGGGCTCTTCATTGTGGTCGTCGGCTTTCTGGCCGTGGGGCTCACGCTCAACCCGCGTGAATTGCCATCTCCGTTGGTCGGAAAGGCGGCGCCTCAGTTTTCACTGCCACAGCTTCATGATCCAGGGAAAGTCATTTCATCGAATGATCTGAAGGGCCAGGTCTGGTTGCTCAACTTCTGGGCCTCGTGGTGCGGGGGGTGTAAAGACGAGCATCCGGTGCTCATCCATCTTGCAGAATCAGGGGAGGTGCCCATTTATGGCATGGATTATAAGGATCAACGGAACGAGGCCTTGGGGTGGTTGAAGGATTGGGGCAATCCCTATCAGATCGTTGCCGTGGATGAGCCAGGGCGAGTCGGTATTGATTATGGTGTCTACGGTGTGCCGGAAACCTACGTAATCGATAAGCAGGGTGTCATTCGCTACAAGCAAATCGGCCCGCTGCGCGAAGACATCTTGAAAACAAAAATTCTTCCCCTGGTCAAGGAGCTTCAGAAGCAATGAGATGGCTCTGGGTACTCCTACTGCTCTTTCCCAATTTTGCCACGGCGTACGAGGCCCCGTCGCTTGCGGCGAACCCGCAGGCGGAGGCGCGATTGAAAGCGCTTGCGGTCGAGCTGCGTTGCCTGGTGTGTCAGAATCAGACGTTGGCCGATTCGAACGCGCCGTTGGCCGAAGATTTGCGCCGCGAAGTGCGGGAGATGATCGCCAAAGACATGAGCGATAAAGAGATCATCGACTTTCTCGTCTCGCGGTATGGGGACTTTGTGTTATACCGGCCGCCCTGGAAACTCACGACAACATTGCTCTGGGTGGGGCCGTTCCTCTTGTTGGGGGCCGGCGCCATAGGACTCGTATTTGCGCTGCGTCGGAGACAGAAGAAAATGACTGATGTGACGTTATCGGAAGCCGAGCACAATCGTGTGACGCAACTACTTTCCGAAGGAGCTCGTCGTCCGTGACCATCCTATTCTGGTGTATCGTCTCGGGTATGACTCTTCTCACTCTCGGTCTTCTGTTGTGGCCGTTGGTCAGGCGTACCAACAAGGTTGTAACGGGAGAGCAGGAGAAGACCTTATCTATTTTCCGACAGCAATTTGCAGAACTGGAGCAGGACCGGGCAAACGCGGTGCTCACGGACGAATTGTATCAGCAGGCACGGCGTGAACTCGAACGCCGTCTCCTGGAAGAAACAGGCACGACTGAGACGACGCCTACAAAGGCCCCGCGGCAGGTCAATAGTCGCCCGGTAGCGTTCGCCCTGGCCATTATTGTGCCGACCTTCAGTGTGGCGCTCTACTGGCAGCTTGGGAATCCGCTCGCCATGACACAGCCACCCGCTGGCTCGTTGTCTGCGCAAGGGGGGCCAGAAGATGCTCATTCGTCCGCTGACGCGCTGGAAGGATTGGTCGAGCGGCTCAAGCAGAAAATGGAGCAGAATCCGAATGATGGTGTGGGATGGGGGTTGCTCGCGCGTTCATACGTAGGATTGGGGCGCTACTCTGAGGCCGCTTCGGTTTACGAGAGAGCTGTGACACTGATTCCTGATGACGCCCAGTTACTCGCCGACTATGCCGATACCTTGGGTGTCGTCCATGGCCGCAAGTTGGAGGGGAAGCCCGAGGTCCTGATCCAGCAAGCACTGAAGATTGATCCACGTAATGTGAAAGCGCTGATGTTGTCAGGGACCGTGGCGTTCAACCGTAAGGATTTTACTCGGGCGGCCAAGGACTGGCAGCTCGCACGCGCAAACCTTCCTGCGGATGTAGGCCCGGAGATGACGCAGCAGCTGGTGGCGGCCATTGCAGAAGCTCAGAGTCAGCTTGGCGGCGGTCAAAAGGCGATGCCTGCATTTGCAGAAGCGCAGGCCCCTGTCAAGCCAACTGGGCAAGCCGGGCAGCCGCGTACGATCCGGGGCACGGTGACAATGGCGCCGGACTTGGCGGGTAAAGCCTCTCCCACGGACACATTATTTGTGTTTGCCCGCGAGACGAACGGCCCACCCATGCCGGTGTCGATCGTGCGGGCGATGAGGAAAGATTTGCCGTTTACATTTCAGCTCGATGACTCGACTAGCCCCATGCCGTCCAGGAAACTCTCCGGTGCAGGGCCAGTTGTGATTGTGGCGCGTCTCTCAAAGTCCGGCCAGGCGATGCCACAAAATGGAGATTTAGAGGGGGTGAGCCAGCCGATACAATCCGGGGTAGATGGACTCACCGTCGTCATCGATCGTGAGAGACCATATGCGGAATCGACAGCGCCGGTCCAGCCGGCAACGCAAGCCAAGCAGCCGCGTACGATCCGGGGCACGGTGACAATGGCGCCGGACTTGGCGGGGAAAGCCTCTCCCACGGACACATTATTTGTGTTTGCCCGCGAGACGAGCGGCCCACCCATGCCGGTGTCGATCGTGCGGGCGACGAGGAAAGATTTGCCGTTTACATTTCAGCTCGATGACTCGACGAGCCCGATGCCGTCCAGGAAACTCTCCAGTGCAGGGCCAGTCGTGATCGTGGCGCGTCTCTCAAAGTCCGGCCAGGCCATGCCCCAAAGCGGAGATTTGGAAGGTATGAGCCAGCCAGTGCAATCTGGAGTAGATGGAATCACCATCGTCATCGATCGCGAACGTCCGTAGTTCAGGAAGTCCCCACGCGGCCATTTTTAAAGCCACGCAATAATAGAATAGCGGACCATTCTCATAGAGTCTTTAGAGCCTTCTCGCCCATATCTTCCGATGGCTCATCTGAAAATCGCGTCGAGCTCGCGTACTGAATTGTAAGCAGTGGCAAAACGTCCATCCAAATTTTCTTGACATTTTCTGATCCAGACTGAGATACATGTGCGCGATATGCTATGTGACGCGCACATTCAAATCGTCGTCTTCTAACAAAGGAGCATTGCACATGGCCGACAAGTTTTTGATGAGATGCGGTCTGCTCGCCTTCGGCGTAGTGCTCGCCGCGGCGGCATCCGTACAGGCGGAACCGGCCGCGTCGGTTAAGCTGATCGGGCAGTCGCTTGCGATCGGTGGCACGGTCAGTATTGCGCCGAGCCTTGCCGGCAAGGGGTCCGCAACGGACACGTTATTTGTGTTTGCCCGTGAGACGAATGGCCCACCGATGCCGGTGGCGATCATGCGGGCGACGAAGAAAGACTTGCCCTTTGCGTTCCGGCTCGATGACTCGAACAGCATGATGCCGTCCAGGACGCTCTCCAGCGTCGCAATGGTGGTGATTGTGGCTCGTGTGTCGAAGTCCGGCCAGGCGATGCCGCAAAGTGGAGACTTAGAGGGGATGAGTCAACCAGTGAAGCCTGGAACGGATGGAGTCACCATTGTTATCGACCGTGAAAGACCTTAAATGCGTCGATGCCCACAGGGGACTCTCTTCTATCTTCCTGTACAATGATGACGATCTCTTTAGCTGCTTCAGAGAGGATTCATAAGGCGCTTATCTTAACGTGTTCTATGAAATTCCATGTTTTATGAAATTACTTTTCATTAATCCTAAATTATTTTGCATTAACAAAAGCCAGACAACTCAAATTCTCTTGACAACTGAGGTGGGCAAAGATTATAAATGCGCGGCATGCTAGGCATTGAACCAACTTATGGCTGTACCAAGACTTAAAAATTTGACTCAACAACAATGGATAGTAGTAGCACACTTAACGAAGGAGCATTCAGTATGAAGTCCAAGCTTTGGCTGAGAAGTGTTCTGGTCCTCAGCGGGGTTTTAATCGCTGGGACGGCGCAGGCGGATTTCCCCAGCGTCCCCAAGGAAACCTACGAGGCGCTGAGCCTTGATCGGTCCGCCAGCCCCAAGGAGTTGCATGAGGCGTTGACGAAGCGCTGGATGGATCCAGGCCGAGGCGCGGGGAAAGGGCAGTACGGGCAGTATTGGGAGCCGATCCCAATGAGCAAGTATTTCGATCCGATGTCGTTCTACACCCCACCAACATCGGTCAAGGATATCGCGACACGCGAGCAGTGCGTGAAATGCCACACCGATGAGTCACCTGGGTGGGTGGCACTTTGGAAAAAAAGTGTCCACTCCAATCTTGACAAGATTCGCAAGCTCACCCCCAAGGATGACACCTACTATAAAAAGGCGAAGCTGGAAGACGTTGAGACGAACTTGCGCTCGATCGGCAAGCTCGGTGCAAAAGAGAACTTGAAGGAAGTCGGCTGCATCGACTGCCATGTCGACATCAATACCAAGAATAAGGCTGACCATCGCAAGGACATCAAGATGCCCACCGCTGATGTCTGCGGCAACTGCCATCTACAAGAATACGCCGAGCGCGAGTCTGAGCGCGATACGATCTTATGGCCGAAGAACCAGTGGCCGAGGGGCCGCCCGTCGCACGCGCTGGATTACAGGGCCAACGTCGAGACGGACATCTACGCCGGAATGCCGCAGCGCGAGATCGCTGACGGCTGCACAATGTGCCACACCAACCAGAACAAGTGCGATAACTGCCATACCAGGCACGAATTCTCGGTGGCCAACTCCCGCAAGCCTGAAGCCTGCGGCACCTGCCACAGCGGCGCCGATCACAACAACTGGGAAGCCTACAACGGATCACAGCATGGGCTGGGGTACCAGGCCTCTAAAAATCAATGGAACTGGGATATCCAGCTCAAGGATGCAGTTGTCAAGGGCGGGCAGCGCTTCCCTACCTGCCAGAGCTGCCATATGGAGTACCAAGGCAAATTCACCCACAACACGGTGCGTAAGGTTCGGTGGGCGAACTATCCATTCGTGCCTGGCATTAGAGAACCTGTATTTGGCGAATGGGGCCAGAAGCGCCTGGATGCGTGGGTCAAGACCTGCACAACGTGTCACTCCGAGCGCTTCGCGCGCGCATACATGGAGTTTATTGACAACGGCACCTCTGCGGGACTCGATAAATACGATGAGGCGCACAACGTCGTTCGTAAGCAGTATGAAGCGAGACTCCTCACCGGTCAGAAGAATAACCGACCTGCCCCTCCAGCGCCGGCTAAGGCGCTGTTCGACCAGTTTTGGCAGATCTACTGGTCGAAGGGCAACAGTCCTACAACGATCGAGCTCAAACTCTTCGAAATGGCTGAGGACCATCTGGTGCAACTGCACGTGAGTCTCGCACATCAATATCCAGGGTTCACCTACACTGTCGGCTGGGCAGCGATGAACCGGGCTTATGTCGAAATCATGGACGAGGACACCAAGCTCAAGGAGAAGCTGATGCTGATGGAACGGGTGGCCAAGCTCGAGCAGAGCAAGACGAGTAGCCTGCTGGATTTTGATAGCACTGACGGGAAAATTACGCTCGGCAGCGTGGGTGGAGGATTGTTGCTGACCGGCACCCTCGCACTCGCCGGATGGAGCAGACGCAAGAAGAACCAGCGGTGACAACGGGCGCAGCGCAAACGATGGAAGCAGCGCTGACGCGAACAAGTAGTAGAGTCCTCCCGTCGCTAGGAATAGTCCTAGTGGCGGGAGGACTACTTATGCTAGGTTGGTTTGCGTTTTTATGGCTCAGTCCAGGCCCAGCGCCGTATCACTACCGCTTGGTGGAAGAGGGTGGTATTGATAAGTTCAGCAAGCTTGGACTAGATGCTTGGCCTGACCTTGGCATCAGCAAGCAAGAGATCCTCGTAGATGGTGTGGACGAACCGGTGGCTGTAGGCTATCTTGCCCGCCGCGGAAATACAAAGCCCGTTATGCTCGCCTGGGAAAATCAGGCCGGCGAACCAGTGGTTTTCGTCGACAATAAGCTCTCCGAGCTGACCCTGTTGGCGCCAGCGATTGCGAAGCATGTGCCGAAAGACGCTGTCGTATTTGCCTGGTGGGACACCTCGCGTCAGATTCAGCTGTTGACGGGGTTAGAGACGGTGTTCACCTCCCATCTCAGTGGACCTCTTATCACACCGTCGCTCTGGCAACCGCGAATCGAGGCGATCGAGAAATACGAACGCGAGTTCTGGGGCTCTACGGTAAGCGCAGAAGAGAAGGGAAAATTCCAACGCTTTGCTGCCGCTCTGTCGGCAGAATCAACGGAGGGTGCAGCGATGCTGCGTGAACTGGCTGGTGGGCGCGAAGCCTATGTTGTGGTTCACGTCTCGGACCTCTACAAACTCGGGCTGATGCGCCCTGATCGCATCGGTGTCGCCTACAAGGACTTCCCCTTGAAGGGCGGTGATGTGCATGGACTAAGCGCGATGGTGAAGCGTTGGGAATTGGACAACAACTATACCTCCCATACGTTGCATGGACTCTCGGAGGATAACATGCGCGCCTACTTCCTGACCGATGATAAGAGCAAGGACACGCTGCTCGCACAGATGCTACCCAATACGCCCTCGCAGCTTGGCGAATTAAAAGCCTTCCAGCTGGTCCATAAACAGGGAGGCTATGTGGTGTATAAGATTCCGTCTGCGCAGCCATCGAATACCTGATTCTTTGAGTGTCCGAAGTGGAAGGACCGTTATTGTAAATCTTGCACATTCTCGATAAAGTAACGCATAATCGATTGTTCAAACACGACCACGAATAGTTTTTCTGATGAAAGGAGGCCCCGTGAAGTATCCCATGGTATTTGCACTAGCGGCTGTAGTCGTATTCGCAACTATGGCCGGAAGCGCTTCTGCTGAGACCCCATTCGAGGGGCGAAAGAAATGCAGTAATTGCCATAAAAGTGAGGCCGACTCTTGGCTCAAGACTGCCCATGCCAAAGCGGTCGACTCGCTCAAAGCCGACAGGAATAAGGAAAAGAATGCAGCCATGGTCAAGGCAAAACTTGACCCTAAAAAGGACTTTTCAAAGGACAAGGATTGCATCGGCTGTCACGTGACTGGGTTCGGGGTGGAAGGTGGGTATGAAATTACGGAGCCGGACAAGTTCTTGATCGGTGTAGGCTGCGAGTCCTGCCATGGTGCCGGTCCAGATTACCGCAAGATTCACCGCAAGGCGGGCGAGGCTTATGAGAAGTCAAAAAAAGTCACGCCGCGCGAGTCCCTCGCGGAAGCCGGACAAGAATTTGAGTTCATAGAGAAGTGCAGCTCGTGCCATCTGAACTACGAGGGCTCTGGGTGGAAGGGGACCAAGAAACCCTATACTCCATTCACTCCCACGGTCGATAAGAAGTATACGTTCGACTTTGAGAAGATGATTCGTAACAACAAGGCTATGCATGAACACTTCAAACTAGCGGGCACGTTTGATGGTCCGCCTACCCCGAAGTTCCATGAAGAGTTCCAAAAGGATGCTAAGCCGGCCGAGATAGGCAAGGAGGAGTAATGACAGAGTGGGGTAGGATATCGGTCGGTGCTCTGATTCTCGGCGCAGTGATTGCCGTTGGATCACTTATGGTGGTATTCGGCGGCGAAGCCGCGATATCCAGGACCGAATTCTGCGTGAGCTGCCATTCCGAGACCTACCCCTACGAGGAGCTCAAAAAATCCTCGCATTGGGGGGCACTCGGTGCAGATCCAGGGTGCAAGGATTGCCATGTGCCCCAAGGCTTGGCAAACTTTCCTCTTGCCGTATGGACGCACGTGGTGGATGGAGTGCCGTTCCTGATAGAGGAGTTCACCGTTGATTATTCTACCATTGAGAAATTCAACGAGCGGCGGCCGGAGGCAGCCTACAGGGCCCGCATGAAGCTGAAGGGCTGGGACAGCATGACCTGTCGGGCTTGCCACAAGAATACGAAGCCGCCAGGAGCATCGGCAAAAGCAGCGCACAAAAAGATGGAGACCGAGGGGGCAACCTGTATCGATTGCCATCAGAACCTAGTCCATAAGAAGGTTCCTGAACATGACCTCAATGCCAGCCTGGCGCAAGGGAAAATGGTGTTGAAGGAAGAGAAGAAAGAGAAGGACTAATCCACACGTCCCGATTGTTTGGAGAGCGCTTGCAGCGGCAAGGTTTGGTGATAAGAGTCGTTTTCTAATGGGTGTTGCGCTTCATTCTATTTGGCGGGAGGCTGTGTGCAGTTCGCAGCTCTCCCGCCAACCTATCTTTTAAGTAAGGCAGCTTCTCCACAGAGCACGTTGCCTCATCCTTTCGCTTCGACAATGTCCAGGCCTACGTGCTACCAGGTGGCATGGTGTATATGACCTCGATTGCGTTGGCGCGGTCCTGTCTATTCATTACATACGCGAGAACGATTGCCACCACCGTGATTGTGGTGTGCGGAGCCTAGTCGATTTAGGGGGTCAGCGGGTATCCAGAATAGGGCGATGCGCTGGGCGCGTTAATGTTTACGATTTTCTTTGGGTTTTCTGTTTCTTAGTCGCTGCCCATGGTGTATCTCACGGCGTTCTTTATTACCACGTGGCTTGAAATACTTGGCACAGCAGCAGGGGACTGGAAATGGGTGTTGGTAGACCCTGTATTCGGTTTATCCCAGGGAAACCCGCCAAGCGGTGTCGCTGTCTGGTATTGCCTTGTCGATGCGGTAGCCCTCACGGGATGACCTCTATTATCGCGCGGCCTGAAGAATGCCAGGCCATTACGATGTGGTCCTGTGGTTGGAGAATTGGGATGAGCCTCGTCCAGGTGTGATGTGGAATTAGGTTTTGTCGAGAGGCTCGGCGGCAAGATCGGGGTTCTTCACCGATATACTGATGGCCTGCGAGGTGCGGTGTATCTGCGTTTGAATATCCTCACGTACATGGCCTCGGAAACCTAAAAGATCTAACAGTCTTCCCAGGATATAAGCCATTGCGCTCAAGAGTGCTGGCCGACACACTCCGTTTGCTCAAAATCCAACCCTACTCACCAGAGCTCAACCCGGTGGAGCGCCGCTGGGGTAATCTGCGCGAGAAGCCCATTCACAACTGGATTTTCAGTAGTATCGATGTCCTTGAAATCCATTTTGAATCATTGATGGCCGGGACGTAACGTCCTGCCTGATGGTTGGGTCGTTCGACGGGGAAGGGGAGAGAGCGTTGCTGCCGTCCGTTGGGCCCCCTTATCTGATGTTCGTAACGGCCAGGATAGAAATGGTTTAGCCGTCACAGCGTGAAGCAAATCCATGATTCACCGTAAAACGAACAGGGGGGGGGCTTGCGCCCCCCCCCCCAAATCACCCAATGACCTAAGAGTCACTCCTGATTCTACTTGTTATCGCGCACACACCAGACAAAGTTCTTGTTGATCTTAAAATCGTTGCCAATGATGCCATAGTCGAAGTTTACGTCCCACGCGCTCATCGTATAGTCTTCGTGCTCTGTCGACGTCCAATAACCATGAAACTCGATGTTGGAAAATGGATGGCCAGTCGGGAGGGCAGGGGGAGGATATATCGTGTGATCCGCCAGGGTCTCCAACTCTTTGAGTGTGGGCAAGCGCCAGTCTTTCTTGCCACCGACGGTCTTTTTCGCACAGATACCGGCGGCACTTTTCCAAACCGTCTGTGCTCTCGTTGGTATTGTCTCCCATACCAGCCCCGTCTCATTATCCAGCGCCCCCTCATTATTCATGGACTCTAGGACGGTAAACCGCGAACCGTTCTGCTGATCCGTCGGTGAGTCAGCCGCTTTGGCAGGCGTGGCTCCTGAGCCCAAACCAGCCAGCGCCAGGCATCCGAGAGCCAGCCCCACAGCCCCAATGCGGCTCACCCATTTGCTTCTTCTTATTTTCATATTGACCCTCCCCGTCTAATGTTATGAAGGTGCGACCATTACGACTGTGATGCTATGAGCACCACTGCTATTGAGGCCGCTGTGTCTTGCCATCATCCTAATCATTTCCCTGCAGATTATTACAGCCCTTTGAAGAGGGCAGGATTGGTTGGACCATCTATCTTGAGCAGGCCAAGCGCGCCTTTTTCGGTGCGGAAGATCGAGTGGTCAACCGAAACAAACGTGCCGGGCATTTCGCCTTTAAATTCTCCTATGGTCGCTTCACCTGGCGGCACCAGAGTGCTTTGGATACTCTCAATCGGCGCTTTTGCCACGTTACCTCCGGGCCACACCCGGTCTAACATCTCGCCGATGACGTGCCACGAAGAATCAAAGTTGACTCCTGCATTGCCAAAGAACCATCGATCGGTCTCTCCCACTTTAGATCGTAGTGGAACTTTGACCAGCGCGGTCATATGGCCGTTATGCACAATATAAGAAGCATCCGCATCTGTCACCTTTTGATTCGCAAAAACCAGGGTATCATTCTTCTTGCCATCCTTCATGTAAAATTCGCTCTGCATGACATAGAATTCTTTTTCAACAGGCTTCAGCCCACCAGCCGGCTCAACTAAGATCAAGCCGTACATGCCACTCAAAAGGTGTTGTATGTTGGCTGGCGCTGCAGTTGAGGACTGATAGACAAAGAGGCCTTGGTTGGTGGCCTTAAATGTTATCTGAGCTTCCTTCCCGGGCTCCGCATTGACCAGGGCGGCTCCGCCACTGGCCTTTTGGAAGTCAAGATTGTGACTCTGCTTGCTGCTGCTCTTGTTCTTCAAATGAACTTCAACCGTATCGCCCACCATGACGCGGATCATGGGCCCTGGCACCATTCCATTAATACCCCAGAACTCATAATTGTTATCGTCGCTAATCGGACCGACCCACTCGGACGCTTCCAGGTTGACCACGACGGTGGCGGGCTGGGTTCGTGTGATGGGAGTGGGAACATTGGGTGCTTTCACCAGTTGGGCTGTGATGGTCTCCGCCGACACCAGGCCTGCATTGATGGCAAGACACGGAGCCATGACCAATGCGCTGATCAATCCGGCATGACGCACGCTACGCAAAAAACTCTTGGACATGACGCCTCCTTTAATTTTGGATGACTCTGACGGCCATCATCCTGATCACCTGCCTGCAGAGTCCTTCAGGCCTTTGTCGATGGCCTAGTTGGCGGATTCTCTAATCTACCTTCAGCAGGCCAAGGGAGCCTTGGTCCTTTCGATTCTTCACTGGGTCAACGAAAGTATAGGTGCCCGCCTTGACTTTAAACTCTGCCACGACAGCTCCACCTGTAGGAATCCTGGTAACCTTGACATTCTCAGCCGGTGGTGTGGTCAAAGAACCCTCGGAGTACACCCTGTCGAACGGCTGTTCGAGGATCTGCAAAGAGTCGACAAAGTTGGGTCCTGGGTTGGTAAAGAAAATCCGAACTGTGTCTCCGGCCTTGGCTCGAAGAGGATTTTTGACCAGCGAGCTCGCATGGCCGTTATATACAACATGGGAGGGGCGCTCGTCTAACCCATTTTCGTACGAAAACTCCAAGGTCTCGCCCTTGCCGCCCTCTTTCGTGTAAAACTCGCTTTCCGTGATCTGGAATTCTTTTTCGACAGGCTTTAGCCCACCGACTGGCTCAACTACGATCGTGCCATACATGCCATTCGCAATGTGCTCGGGAATGGATGGCGATGCGGTGGCGCAGTGATATAAAAAGACGCCAGGAATGATCATCTTAAACTTTCCCCCGCTCTCCTGCCCGGGCTCGCTATTGAGCAGGCTGGCCCCGCCGCCTGGTCCCGTGATCGCATGGAAGTCAATATTGTGAGATTCCTTGCTGTCCTTATTGTTCTTCAAGCGGATTTCAACCGTATCGCCCACCATGACGCGGATCATGGGTCCTGGCACGGTTTTATTAAAACCCCAGAACTCATAGTTGTTATCGTCGCTCAGCGGACCAACCCACTCGTTCGCTTCCAGGTTGACCACGACGGTGGCGGGCTGGGTTCGTGTGATGGGAGGGGGAACATTGGGTGCGGTCGCCAGTTGGGCTTTGATGGTCTCCGCTGACACCACGCCTGCATTGATGGCAAGGCACGGAGCTATGACCAATGCGCTGATCAATCCGGCATGACGCACGCTACGCGAAAAACTCTTGGACATGACGCCTCCTTCTGATGGTCGATTGCTCTGACGGTTTCTTGGTCAACTACTTCGAAAACTGACGCTCATACGCGATCACCTGCCAGATCTGCTCTTCTGACAGCTGCGACTTCCAGGCTTTCATTTTTGTTTTTGGGATCCCTTCAGACACTCGCCAGAACCAGAAGGCCTCAGACATACGGCCCATTTGAGCCTTGTCACGAAAATCCCGCGCGCCCTTTTTTACGGGTTTACCATCCTTGCCGTGGCAGCTGCCACAGTTGACCTGCGGATTAGCCTCGCCGGTGTAAATCAGCGCTCCCTCTGCGAGGACCTTAGGATCAGTCAAAAAGCCAGCCGGCATTTTTTTGTCGGCATATTCTGCCGGAACCTCAGGCAATGGAGCTGGGTCCTCAGCGTACGCCTTTCCTCCTACAAGAACCAAGACAGATGCCATTATTACGACCGATATTCCGACCTTCCTCGTCGTCATTCGCACATCCTTTCGTGAATGGTGATTGTCGTTCCTCAATGAGGTCTTGCCTCATCAATCTCAGTATTGATAATGATTCGCGTCACTCATACTTGCAGGCCAAGCCCCTGATAGAGTGATCTCGATTGTGTCATGGATGTTGGGCATGATTTGTGTCACACGCATACACGTACAATATACTACCGGACAAATATACTACCTGACAAGACTGCCAGTGAAAAGAGGGCAATCATGAAGGCAGATAGGACCCATTCCCCAGCCAAATTCGCCACACAATGCCTTACGCGTATTCCATTGTCAAGACACAAAAAGCTGGTGATGTAATCTCCGCTGTGTAAAAGACGAAGGGTGTCAGCTGGGTTGCTGTCGAAGGCGAACCCATTCCACTGAAGGAGGCGTACACTCATGACGACGCTAGCACCATGCATCGAGCAGTGGCAACACGTCACGTCCGACCTCCGGGAGCAATTCTGGAGCGATCTGACGCGGCGCACCCGGCAGTTGCTCGCCTTTACCCGGAGCACGGGGGAGAGTCCGGCGGCGTGGGAGGGGCTATTGCAGGGTCTCTATCAGCGGGGCCTCGAGGGCCGGCGCTCCAGACGGTCTATCCGCGGGTCGCCCATCAGCGCTGTTGGGTCCACACGCGACGCAATCTGCTGAGAGCAGTCCGGCGGCGAGACCACGCCGCTACCTGTGGCTCGTTCTTGCTCGTCTGATCGTGAAGGGGTATTCTTGTGCGGGTACAACCACCGTGGTCGAGTGACTCGTGGTTTTGACTGGTTCCAGCTAAGTTGACGTGAGGCCGGCTAGAGGGTAGATTTCGACCACAGGAGAATCTGCAGCCTATCCCTGTGGCATCGGACGTATTCTATAGTGGACCCTGTTTCCTATTGCATTTCCGGGTGGTCGAACGATTGAACGTACGTAACAGATTCATGAGGGGTTGAAATTCTAATGAGGTCGAGTGTGCTCCGCCATTTCCCAGCGATTGATGCGGCTTCTGCGCATCAGACACGGGATTACATCATCGCGGCGGTCACGTTTGCCTCTGTCGCGATCTGTATGGGGTTTGAAGCAAGCGGGAGCGTGGGAAAACAATTTGCCTTAGGGTGTATCGCGTTGGTAAGCCTCATGTGGTTTCTGCGGGGCGAGACGAGAGATGTCCGATTACAGGTTGCCGTCGCGGTCGCGTTCACAACAATCGGTGAATACGTGGCGTCTGTCTGTATGGGTGGCTACACCTATCGATTCGATAATGTCCCGGCCTACGTGCCGCTCGGTCACGGCATGGTGTATCTGACCTCAATTGCGTTAGCGCGTTCCGGGCTGTTCATTAAATATGCCAGGGTCATCGCGACAACCGTGATTGTGGTGTGCGGAGCCTGGTCGATTTGGGGGATCAGCGGGATTCCAGAGCAGGGCGATGTGGGGGGCGCGGTGCTCTTCACGGCGTTTTTGATCTGCCTATTTAGAGGTCGATCGCCGTTGGTGTATCTCGCGGCGTTCTTTATTACCACGTGGCTTGAAATACTTGGCACTGCAGCGGGGGCTTGGAAGTGGGCATTAGTCGATCCTGTATTTGGTTTGACCCAGGGAAACCCTCCGAGCGGTGTGGCCGTCTGGTATTGTCTCGTCGATGCGGTCGCTCTCAGTGGAGGTCCTCTAGTAGGGCGCGGCCTGAACCATGTCAGCGGGTGGCTTCAATCGAGGGGCTATGATCCAGATCGCATGGGGAAACTGTCAGGGTTGTTGGGCTTTCGAGGCCATGTACGGGAGGATCTTCACGCACAGATCTGTCGTACCTCGGAGGCCATCAGCACGTCATTGAAGAATCCTGATCTTGCTGTTCAGCCGCTCGATAAAACCTGATTCGAGGTTCGACATATCGGGTCAGCGGCCTAACAGTCCCTTGAGTAAGTCTCGGCCTTGTTGCTTGAGATCTTCCGGTGTAGTCGTGCCTTTCAGCAGCCCACCGACCGCCTCTTCAACGTTCTTCCGCACCTGCTCCTGAACTCTTCCGGTGAGGCCCTTCATATCTATTCCATACGACGGCGCCTGTGCTGTTCCGGTAATCGTCAGTGGAAGGCTCAAGCGATCTCCTTTCATCGCGAGCTTGGCGGCAGTCGAGGAATGGGCGATCTTTTGGCTGAGGTCCTGCGACAGGTTGAGGTTCACGGCGAGATTCAACTTCTGGTCGAATCCGATGGTGCCTCCTCCTGTGGCTTGAAAGTCGTGGCTATCCATCAGGAGTCGTTGGACGTATACAGTCCCTTCTTTCACAGCAAGATCGGTCTCGATCGTCGAAAACGCCGTGGCCTTGGCATGATCGAGTGAGATCCCGGCGACGTTGAGGATCGAAACGGCTTCCTGAAGCAAATTTACCCCTTCGATCTTGCCGTCTTTCACGGCCACATGCCCTGTACCTTCCAACGATTGTGTGAGATCCGGTATGGAGATCCCTCGGCCTTGCATGCTGAGGTTGGCTCCCGCCGTTCCGCTGATCGAGACTTGGGTGGTCGCCAGGGCCTTGAGCGCCGGGTCGAGTTGCATCCCTTGAATCGTCACCTTGCCGGTGAAGGGCGGGGTCTCGGATCCGGACATGACCCGCCCTTCTGCCGCCACTTGTCCATCGAAGAGCTGAAAGGAGAGGCGCTGTAACAGCACGTCCTGGCCTTGTATGGTAGCGGCAATCTGGAGATTTTTTATATCAATAGGCTGTAGTAATGGTAGAGCGACCGGCAGGTTGGCTGTATTGATGACCGGTGCATTGACGTTGAAGCTGGCGTTTCGCCCGACTATTTTCCCTGTGATCGTGAAATCGGTTTTTCCCAACGCGAGTTGGAGATTGATGGCGTCGATATCCGTGGATTCTTTCAATGGGCCAAAGGTACCGTTGAGCTTCACCGGCAGGTTCAACGGTTGCACGAGCATGCCGACATGGAGGGTTGGGGTTTGGCCGAGCCGAACTCCCTGGAGGAGTATCTCCATATCTTGCACGATATACTCGGTCGCCTTAGCCGCCGACTGGTCCCGATACGTGAGTGTCCCACCCGTGATAGAGACTCGATCCACAGCCAACAAGGCCAGGATTTTGAGCGGACCTTCAGTCGATGGAATGGGCGCCCGCGACGGGGTTTTCGGCGCCGCGACGCCTGTTCGTCCGATGGTCGAGACGTTCAGGACCCCGTTCTTATTCTTGATGACCGTGATGACGGGATTACGGAGCGTGATCTCTTCAACTTCCACCGTGCCGCTGAGCAACGGCATGAGTTTGACTCCGACCTCCAGTGAGGCGAGAGAGGCAAAGGCGTTCGAGCCGAATGCCGGATCATCCAGCACCGTAAATCCGGCCACCCGAGCACCGATCCTTGGCCAAATGGTCAGGCGGATGTCTTGCAGCTGCACCTTGCGGTTGAGCGCGTCTTCGATGAGCGGCTTGTATTGGTCTTGATACCTGTTGAGGTCAATCATAAAGGGAAGCGCCAGAATGCTTCCGACTACGAGGACCAAGATAATCAACAGACCGATGACGATTTTCACAACGCACCTCCCCGCGAACCTCTGTCAGTATAGGAGAGGGTTCGACCACGGTCAATGTGAGTCAGAAGGTCACTGAGAAATACGGGAGGACGAGTCACACCCAACTTCATGTGCAACACGTAGAATCCTGGCTCAGGAATGGCTTCGCACTATTCCACATGAAGAATGTGTCACGTGCTTGCATCAAGTGTTCCAGATCGACTACGGTTAGCGGGATGAGTGAGCCGACTCAAGAACAAGTAACCGGCGAAGAGCCGAGCGACAAGATCGTCATCTATTGGGAGCGGGAGTATTCGACCGCGCTCGCGCCTGAGCGACTGAAGCTCGATTTTATGCCGCATCGGCCGTTGTTGTCCGGGATGTCGTTGAACGAGCAGCGGACTGTGGCGGTCGAAGGCTACAAAGTGATCCCCGACGACTGTGGACCGGTGCGGATGGTGGGTCAATACGGCTGGCTCATTCGGTCCCCGGTAGACTGTAAAATTCGTCGAACGGCTGAAGGGGTCAAATGGCAAGCGCCGCCGATCTTACCGGAAGAGCGGGTGCTCGGCTACAAGTCGTTTTCGGGAACCTACGTCGATTCAATCTTAAACAGCGGATACCCCAAGCTCTGCTGCGGCATTCGGTTCTACTATCCCAAGCAGGTAGGATTGATGATGAAAGATGTACCCAACCACTTCTATCATTATCCTGAGCGCACGTTTGTGGTGTGGGAGGGGATGAAGACCCAGGAGTATAAACGCACGCCGAATAGGTATGACTGGCTCACGGACTATGACGCGTTCACCGCTAATTTTCTCTTGCAACTCACGAAGCCGACGACCATCAAGCGAGGTGATCCCATCGGCATCGTGGTTCCGGTCCTTCTCCCAAAACAATTCGCATTAGAAGAACTTAAGCCGCGCGGGTAACGGCTCCACGGGGGCGCGTTCCCACCCGATTGTCGCCCGCCGCACTCAACCCCAAAGCTGTAGGAGTTGCGAAGAAATGCGCCTATGTCACCACACCGCAACATTCCAGCCCGCATTATTCATGGCGATTCGTCGCGAAATCGCGCAGTCGCCAGGCGAGACAGGCGCGCGGAGGCGCGAGGAAGGGAGTCATACTTGAAACAGTATGTTGACCGACCGAGCGGCGAGCCCGCCTGCCTGGACGCCGGGCCGCCGCGTCCAGGCTTGTCGTAGCGGCGAATCCGTGATTGCAGCGAAGGCGGTCATGAATAATGCGGGCTAGTGAGACACATAGAGTTTACCAATGCCGGAGAGGTAGGTTTTGCCCTGGCCCGGCAAAGCTCTCTAATTAAAAGACTCCCGAACCCTTTTCAATCACGAGGTGCAACACTTAGGCCGTTCCGGTACGTTTGGGGGCAGGGCGTCGGCGAAACGTTCGGCTGGGTTCGTGAGACGCCGACAGTCGTTCGTGACTGTCTTTGCGGGCTTGGTGGAGCAGGCGCGAGACGGATTTCCGCTGAAGATACTTGCCAAAGGTTTTGAGGTTCATGCGCCGTTGTGTTTCAAGAGCACGCGGCCCGTCAACTCACCCCAAGAAGCAAAAAACCATCGCCGGAGCCGCGAAGCGCGGACCCACGCCGAAGTTGCAGCGGCAACTCGAGCGGCTCAGCCGCTTGGTCTGGCCATTCGCCACCTCTCGATGCGGCGCCCCAGCCCATCGTACCGATAGGTGCTTGTCGCAAAGGCGGTCGGGTTGCCCGCCACGAACTCTTCGACCTTCGTCAGCCGATTCTCGGCGTCATACGTGTACTGGGTGAAGTTGCCGGTGGCCAAGAATGTCTTGCGCGTGAGATTCCCGTTGTCGTCGTACTGGTAACTATGTGTGGCATCCGCCGTGAGTTGATTCCCGGCGTTCACGACTGAACCGCCGGCGGTCCGGTTGCCCACCGGATCGTAGGCGAAGACTTGCGGGGTCGCCAACAACGGATGCGAGGCCGAGGTCAATCGGTCCAGATTGTCATACCCAAACGCTTGCGCGCCTCTCCGGTCCGTCAGACTCGTCCGATTGCCGACCGCGTTGTACCCATATTCGGCCTTATTGATCTGTTGGCTGAGGGCTGAGAGCTGATGGCTGATTGTCGTCACCTGCGAAGCGGGATCGTATGATAACCCCATCGTAGGTTCAGACCCCTCGAGGCCTTGGCCCTGAGGCGAGTTTCGTGGCGGAGGCGACGAGAGGACAGCAGGCATGAGACGGGATTCTAGCAGTTACGACAGGTTTCACAAGAGGGAATAGCTCACAAGTGAGCCGACAAAGAGGGCAAGATCCTTTGACCCGCCTGGTCGCCCTTGTTAGTATGAGCTGGTTGCCGAGCTTGAGCGACGAGGCCTGATCTTGGAGAGTCTGCATGCGCTACGAACGAATCAGTATCGATCCCCATATCTGTAGCGGCAAACCCTGTATCCGCGGGACGCGGATCATGGTGACCAATATCCTCGGGCTGATAGCCGGCGGCTATACCAACGACCAGATTCTTCATACCTACCCAGAGCTGACCCGCGAGGACATCGCCGCCACTCTGGACTATGTGAGCCAGGTTGTCGATGAAGACAAAGTGATCCCCCGTGTCTGAGGCTCTCATCGTTCTGCTGGATCAAAACGTCCCCCGCGCACTTGCACCCTGGCTTCACGCGCGTCGTCCGTACTGGACGATCTCCCATACCTCTGACGTGGGGCTCTCAGGGCGGCCAGATGAAGAAATCTTTGCGTGGGCACAGCAACGGCATGCCGTGATTATAACCTTTGACGAAGATTTCGCGGACCAGCGGACATTTCCGATTGGTTTCCACGCAGGCATCATCCGGCTACGGGTCTGGCCGACGAGCATCGAAGAAACTCAAGATGCACTTGAACGACTCCTTGCGGACGTGCCCGATACGGAGTTAGCAGGGGCGCTCGTCATCATCGACCGACAAGCCATTCGAGTCCGGCGGGGACCGTAAGCCAGCCGACACCGAAGTTGCAACGACAACTGAAACGGCTCAGTCGCTTGCCGAAGGCCAAGCAGAAGTTCGTCAGCGAGATGCTGGAGACGGTGTTGCAGCAGGCAGGATCATGAATCGGCGGGCCAGCTAAGCCAGGCAGGAAAAGGGGACAGGTTACTTTTTCTTGCGTCCCCGTTCCCGTTTGACGTACCGTACTCCTCTCATGCCTCGTATTCCACGCGGACAAGTAGCCGGACACGCCTACCATGTGCTCAATCGCGGGAACGGTGGCGCGGCGGTCTTCCACAAGGACGGTGACTACACCGCGTTCGTCGACTTGCTCGCCACGGCAAAAGCGAAGTACCCGGTCAAAGTTGTTGGCTTCTGCCTCATGCCCAATCATTTCCACCTGATCGTGCAACCGGCCACCGACGCGGCACTCAGCCCGTTCATGCAGTGGTGGATGACCAGCCACGTCCGCCGCTATCATCGGCACGACCGTAGCCACGGCATGTGTGGCAAGGCCGCTTCAAAAGTTTTCCGATTCAACACGACGCGCATCTCCTCACGGTCTTCCGCTACGTGCTCCGCAATCCTGTCCGCGCGGGGCTGGTCGAGCACGCGATGGACTGGCCCTGGTCGAGCCTGCGATTCCCGCATCTGTGCGACCCCACTCCCGTCGAGGCACCGACCGACTGGTTCTCGTGGATCGATCAGCCGCTCTTCGATTATGAACTCACCACGCTCCGCACCTGCGTGAATCGGCAGCAACCCTTCGGAACAGCAGACTGGCAAGCGGTGATCGCCACCGCCTTGGGCCTGGAATCGACCCTGCGCCAGCGCGGACGGCCACGAACATCGCCGAAAAAGTAGCCTGTCCCCTTTTCTTCCTAGGGTCGTCGTCCCTTTCTTATACGTCAGGCTCGTGAGCTGACTCGCCGCATCGTAGGCGTAGGTGACACTGTTCGTATTGGGAAGCGTGAGGGAAGTTCTTCTGTCTGCATCATCATAGGCGAGCGTCACCGTGCTTGTTGCTTGGGGGAAACGGTCAGATTCTAATTGGTGGTCTGTCCAGTATAATTCCTCTGCTTTTCGTCAACTAACTGAACGGCGCCCTTTCCTCTTGCGTAAGCGATCTGCGCTGGTTTTGAATGTTAATGACGAATCCATCTACGTACATATGGCCAATACCGAGTATCCCAGGCTTGTAAGCCTGCACAGCGATCAGATGTTCTCCCGAAGGCAAAGCGTTATGCCAAATGGATATGGTGACTTTCTTTCTGGCGATGATGAGATCCTCACTGTTCACTTTAGGAAGCGCAGCAAGATCTTCAAATCGTTTAGCCGAGAGCAAATTCAGCCGATCACTGACAGCCACAGTTATCGCTTGTTGTCGGTCCACCGATTGGCGGCGCATAAGCACCTCGCTTCAAGTCTATATGTGGGTTTCCGGGTCCGCTTCCTATCGAGACTCTCGGCACATCGGTTCCTCCCGGCATCCGCCCTGGCCCCAGTCGCAAGTAACGATTATGATTGAGTACATGGCCGAAGCCCGTGGCTCCTAACCCTGCGGCGGTACGAGCTGTAAAAGGAACAGCACCCCACACAAATCCAGTGATCTTCCCGCCCCTATACGATGCAGAGCATTTGTCTACGCCACCAATATCGAGGGCGTCTCTGACCAGTTCGGAGATCAGAAACGCATCGCCAAAGCCGGCAATGGCATCAACGACGGGTGGCGGAATGAGAGGAAGGTCCTCCATGCCGAATAATCCGAGGGGATCGGTGTAGAGAAGCGGGTTTTCCTCGACATAGGCATATAAATTCATATCTCCGCCACCATATTCCAGCGGATCTTCTCCAATAAACCGCTGCAATCGGGGATGATAGTACCGCGCGCGATAGTACAAGAGCCCCGTGCCGTCATCTTCCCGCCCCGTGTACTTGTATGAATTCGTGGTTGCCAACCCTGTCTGTGTCGCATAGCCAAACGGCTCATATGTGTACTGGGTTTGGAGTGTGCCCGTCGCATCTCCCAATGCAACGGTTGAGCCCAGCGCATCAGGGAGGAGACTGCGAACGCCGACTCCATCGGTTCTGGTAAAGAATTCATCGATGCCGAGACCGGTCAGTAAGTTCGCTGTGACCGTCGCTCCCGCTTTTTCCTGTACCGGATTGAGCCCATCGTAGACATAATTGGTCACGACCCCCTGCACCGTGCGACCCGTCCGACGACCAAAACTGTCATAGGTGAAGGAGGCGGTGAAGCCAGTCGTACCTATCCCGGTGAGTTGATTCCGGGCATTCCAGGTATACGTGGCCGTCACACCGGCATCGGTGACGGTAGCCAGGTTCCCGTTCAGATCGTAGGTCTCGGTGTTCGTGCCGAAGGTGGTCTGTTGATTGTTGGCGTTGTAACTCACAGTGGTGAGGGCCGGAGGGAGTCCGCTCCGAGCGAATGAGCCTCCGGTCTTGATGCGATTGCCTGCCAGATCATAGGTGTACGTGAGATCGCCAAGGACTGTTGCGCCAGATTTGTACGTCAGGCTCGTCAATTCAGAGGCCGCGTTGTAGGCGGAGACGATGCTGTTGCCATTCGGATAGGTCACGCTGGTGCGGCGATCGGCGTCGTCATAGGCCAGCGTGACAGTTGCCGTGCCTTGCTGGACTTGTGTGAGGCGATTGGCGTTGTCGTAGGTGTACGTGACCGCCGTTTGGCCGGCCACCGTCATTGAAGTCCGACGTGAAGCATTGTCGTAGACATAGTTCACCGTCCCCTGCGCCGTGACTTCCTGGGTCAATCTATCCAAGCCATCGTAAGCCCTGGTGATCGTCGCGGTCACCGTACCGCCTCCGTTCTTCTCTTGGATCTGCGTGATGCGGTTCCCCGCATCATACGTGTTATTCGTCGAGGTGCTGTCGTGGAACGTGGCTTTGGTGCGGCGGTTCAGCGCGTCGTACGTGTAGGTCGTCACTTGGCTCTTGCGATCCGTGACCGCGGCCACATTGCCGTTGTTGTCGTAGCTGTAGGTCTCGGTATTGAGGAGCGGATCGTTGCGGGTAGACGTCCGATTCATATTGGAATAGGTATAGACCGTTTGTTGGCTCTTGGCATCGGTCACGGTCAAGAGATTGCTGTTCGGATCATACGTGAACGCCGTATTCCCATTGATGGCATCGGTCAGCTGGGTAATCCGGTCCAGCGCATCGGGCGTATAAAGGGTCTTCTGGAGAAGAAAAGGGGACAGGCTACTTTTTCTTGCTCCCCGCCTTCCATTTTACGTCCCGTACGAGTCCCATGCCTCTTATTCCTCGCGGCTCCAATGCTGGTCACGCCTATCACGTGTTGAACCGTGGCAATGGTGGCGCGACCGTCTTTCATAAGGACAGCGACTATGCCGCCTTCCTCGATCTGCTCGGCGCAGCCAAAACCCGGCATCCCCTCAAGATTTTCGGGTTCTGCCTAATGCCCAACCATTTCCATCTCGTGGTCGCGCCCACTTCCATCGACGGACTCAGTCCGTTCATGCAGTGGTGGATGACCAGCCACGCCCGCCGCTATCATTGGCACTACCGTAGCCACGGGCATGTGTGGCAAGGCCGCTTCAAAAGTTTCCCGATTCAACAAGACGGCATTCTTTCCATTGGTTTCTACTCCCTACCAGAATACGAGGTCGAGTATTGTAATCGCATATCCTGACGCGGATGCTGGAGGACAGCCTGATGATAGATTCTACAGACTTTCCCTCCGTAGGCAACGAGAGAATGCCACATTGATTACTCAGAGGATATGAGTGGAAGGCCCTGCTAACCGAATAACGGGTTTCACACGAAGCGGGCAAAGGCATCATTGAATGACTGCGCTCGTATCTGCGACCCCACATCTGAGCTGTTGCGGCGGCAGGATGTCCAAAAAGGCTGCCCAGCAAGGCCGCAGGCAAGCAACTAACGATAGGTTTCCCAAGCTTGCTTGTTGACGTTTTCTCAAGGATGGTCCGGATGAGGCCTCATTGGGCGCGTCCAACGAGGGGAGTCTGCGACCGCGCGTTGCGCGAGCACAGGGGACTCACCGGACTATCCCATCTCCCTGCCGGCGGTCTTTTTCAGCAGCCTCCTAGCCAGTAGCATCAACGTGCTCACTAGTTGTCTTGACAGTGCCGCTCAGTCTCAGTACTATGCCTGAACCTTTAATGCTCATCCTGCGAGGTGAGCAAGGAGTGGTCATGGGCTTCACGTGGGCTTGTGCGTGTCGGTGGATCTCAACCTTCTTGTCGGAAACCGATGAGAAGGTTTTTTTATGCCAACCAGGATGCTGAAAAAGTCCGCCAGCGGCGTTCTCGCATCGTTCAGAGGCTCAACGTACCGAAGCGTACGCCTCGCCTCTTCGCTCGCTACGGCCTTGCTGAACGGACTTTTTGAGTATCCTGCTTAACCTGAAACGCATGGATGCTCTACGATGAGAATGAGGAAATAATGCCGAGTAGCGACCGACAGCTTGAACGGTTAGTTATGGATGCGGGAGATATTGCGCGAGCGGTCACCCGTATTGCCCATGAAATTCTCGAACGCAACAAGGGCATCAAAGATTTGGCGCTGGTCGGAATTCGAACTGGAGGGGTGCATTTGGCCCATCGGTTGGTAAAGCGGATTCAAGAGATCGAAGCAGCATCGGTGCCGATCGGCGAGCTGGACATTACCCTCTATCGGGACGACCTCTCGTTGCGGAAGGAGCAGCCAATCCTCCGCAAGACATCGGTCCCATTCGATGTGTCCGACAAAGTGATTGTATTGGTCGATGATGTGCTGTTTACAGGGCGAACTATTCGCGCGGCGATGGATGGATTGATCGACTTGGGGCGGCCCGAAGAAATTCAATTGGCTGTTCTCGTCGACCGGGGCCATCGTCAGTTGCCGATCAAGGCGACGTACATCGGGAAAAATATTCCGACATCGCGAGAGGAAGATATTCATGTGCTGTTGGAAGAAGAAGGCGAAGATGATCGGGTGGTGATCGTGAAGGCCTAACAGGATGCGAGAAACTTTGTTTACCGGGGAAACTCAGTGAAGTGTCGCAACATGGCGCTGATGTGACAATAGATCAGGATGCTCAAAAAGGCCGTCAGCAAGGCCGCAGTGAGCGAAGAGGCGAGGCGTACGCTTCGGTACGTTGAGCCTCTGAACGATGCGAGAACGCCGCTGGCGGACTTTTTCAGCATCCGCTAGGGTGGAGGGAACGATGAGCCTCAAACGCAAAGATCTCTTAAGCCTCGCCCCTCTGTCGGTGGATGAGATCCAGTTGATTTTGGAAACTGCTGATTCGTTCAAGGAAGTGACCGGCCGGGAGATCAAGAAAGTCCCGGCGCTCCGAGGGCGTACGGTGGTGAATCTCTTCTTTGAGCCCAGCACCAGGACGCGCACGTCGTTCGAGTTGGCGGCGAAACGGTTGAGCGCGGATGTGATCAATTTCTCGCCGTCGTCGAGCAGTGTCGTCAAAGGGGAAACGTTGCTCGACACTGCGAGGAATATCGAGGCGATGCAGGCGGACATTATCGTCTTGCGTCATCCTTCAGCCGGCGCGGCTGAGGCCCTCGCGGTCGGGGTGAAGTCTTCCGTGATCAATGCAGGAGACGGGTGGCATGAGCATCCGACGCAAGGCCTCTTGGATTTGTACACGATTCGCGATCGTGGATTGTCGTTCGAGGGGCTGCGGGTGGCGATCGTCGGAGATGTGGCGCATAGCCGGGTGGCGCGATCGAACATTCACGCGCTCGTGAAGTTGGGGGCGGAGGTTCGGGTGGTCGGGCCCCCGACGATGATGCCTCGTGGTGTGGAGAAGCTAGGCGCGCGCGTTTATTACAATCTCGACGAAGCGTTGCGCGGTGTGCAGGTCATCATGATGTTGCGATTGCAGCTTGAACGGCAGGGGATTGCGCTGTTTCCGACCATCCGCGAATATGCGCGGCTCTATGGGCTGACAGCCGAACGGGTCAAGTTGGCCGATCCTGGCGCGATTGTCATGCATCCGGGTCCGATTAATCGAGGGGTCGAGATCGCGCCGGAGGTGGCCGATAGTTTGTCGTCGGTGATTTTGGATCAGGTGGCGAACGGCGTAGCGGTTCGCATGGGTATTCTCTATCTCATGTCAGGAGCAAACTGAATCGTGGCTATTCATATTGCAGGCGGGCACGTGATCGATCCTGGGCGGTTCAATGGTATCGCCGATGTGCTGATCGACGAAGGTCGTATTGTCGCGGTGGGGCCTGACCTCACGACTCCCATAGGAGGCACCAAGATCGATGCCACAGGACGATTGGTTCTTCCGGGATTTGTCGACCTCCATGTTCATTTCCGGGAGCCAGGTTTCGAATATAAAGAGTCGATCCAAAGCGGTGCGGCGGCGGCGGTGGCCGGCGGGTTCACATCGGTCTGTTGTATGCCCAATACGAATCCCGTCAATGACAATCAGGCGATTACGGAATTCATGCTTGATCGCGCGCGGGCAGCCGGGTTGGCAAATGTCTTTCCGATCGGCGCAATCACGAAAGGGTCGGAAGGGAAGGAACTGGCGGAGATCGGCGACTTGCGGCGCGCCGGCTGTGTGGCGATTTCTGACGATGGAAAGCCGGTGATGAACAGTCTGGTCATGCGGCGGGCGATGGAGTATGCCTTGGCCTTCGATGTACCGGTCGTCGATCATTGCGAGGACTTGCATCTGGCCGAGGGTGGCTGTATGAACGAAGGAGCCATTTCGACAGAGTTGGGGCTCCCTGGGATGCCGGCGGCAGCGGAAGATGTCATGGTGGCGCGTAATGTTGCCTTGGCGGAGCTGACCGGGGCTCGGCTGCATCTGGCGCATATCAGCACAGAGGGATCGGTCCGGATGGTGCGGGAGGCGAAATCCCGCGGGCTCAAAGTTACAGCCGAAGCCTGCCCCCATCATTTTACCATCACGGAGGAAACGGTCCGGGGCTACAACACCTATGCCAAAATGAATCCTCCGCTTCGGACCTGGAAGGATGTGCAGGCGATCAAGGACGGTCTCCGCGATGGCACGATCGATGTCATTGCCACGGACCATGCTCCGCATGCGTCCCAGGAAAAGCAACTGGGGTTTACCGAAGCGCCCTTTGGGATCGTCGGATTGGAGACGGCGCTGCCGTTAACCTTCGCGCTGGTTGATGAAGGGGTCTTATCGTTGGAGTCGGCAGTCGATAAGTTGAGTACGGCTCCAGCGAAGGCGTTTGGGTTAGCCAAAGGCACGCTGGCGGTTGGAGCCGATGCCGATGTGGCGATTGTCGATCAGCAGGAACAGTGGGAGGTCGATCCGGCCAAGTTTCGTTCAAAGAGCCGAAATACCCCCTTTGCCGGATGGAAGGTGAAGGGCCGGGTGACGACGACGATCGTGGGTGGCCGAGTCGTATTCGAGGCCGCCCAGGCAGAGCCGTAGCATTGTGTTGCGTACGTCCCAATGGGGGATGATTTGTTGCCTCACGCTCGAATGGCTGGCCCTTGGCGTATGGGTCGGCGGCGGCGTGGTGCTCATTGGAGCGGTGATCCCCGCGGTGTTTAACACGTTCGGCGGGCAGGATTTAGGCGGACTATTTGTGACGCGTGCGTTTGAGGGCTTTCATCGCTTCATGATTGGATCACTGGTGGTGTTAGGGGTGGCATTGGGGTATCGACGATGGAGTGGGAACCCGGCGATGGCGATTGGTCTGGGTGAGCTGATCGTATTGGCCGGGATGGCAGTGATTACGGGATTGATTATTCTATGGCTCCATCCCACTGCTGCAGCGCTTCAAGCTCAGGCCTTCGCGACGCACGAGGCGGGAGCGAAGAAAGAAGCCTTCGAAGCTTTGTTTCGTATACTGAAGCCGATTCGCTGGATCTATATGGTTGATCTTGTCTTGGGGGTTCTCTTAATCGGCATCAAAGCAAAACGGTCTCTCCACCGGGACGGAGCACTCGCGTGAAAAAAGCCTGGCTGGCATTGGCGGACGGCACGATGTTCGAGGGCCGTGCACTCGGATACGAAGGGGAGACGGTAGGAGAAGTCGTGTTCAACACGGCTATGACCGGCTACCAGGAGGTCCTCACCGATCCCTCGTATAAGGGGCAAATCATCACGATGACCTCTCCTCATATTGGAAACTATGGGATCACACCGGAGGATGCCGAGTCGCGGCAGATTTGGGCTGAGGGATTTATCGTAAAAGAGGCCAGCCGACTTTCCAGTAACTGGCGCAGTCGGCAAAGGGTGCAAGACTATTTGCATGAGGCAAAAATTGTAGGCATCGAGGGGTTGGATACGCGGGCCTTGACCCGCTATTTGCGCGAACATGGATCACAGCAGGGCCTCATCACCCATATTGATGGAGATCCACGACGAGCCGTTGGGAAAGCACAGGCTGCTCCGAGCATCGTTGGGCGCGATCTGGCGACAGCGGTGACGTGCAAAGAGGCCTATCGGTGGACGGAGGGAACAGGCGAGTGGGCACCGTCGCTCGGCGACAAGCCTCGATCCGGCGTAACCAAGCGGTGGCATGTTGTCGCCTATGATTTCGGGGTCAAACTGAATATTCTACGTCGGCTGGTCGATGTGGGGTGCGATGTCACTGTCGTGCCGGCCTCAACCACTGCGGCGCAGGTTGAAGCCCTCAAGCCTGATGGGATTTTTCTGTCGAATGGTCCTGGGGATCCAGAGGGAGTGCCTTATGCCGTTGAGGCCATGCGGCAATTGATTGGACGCCGTCCGATCTTCGGCATTTGTTTAGGGCATCAGATTCTCGGTCTTGCGCTGGGACTTCAGACCTATAAGTTGAAGTTCGGCCATCATGGGGCGAACCATCCGGTCATGGACCTCCGCACGAGACGAGTCGAGATCACGTCGCAAAACCACAATTTCGCCGTCGCCATGGCTCATCCGATCAGTGAGATGCCTGAACAACTGCCCGTCATCGAGACATCCTTCGGTCAAGTTCTGGTGACACATCTCAGCCTGAACGATCGCTCGATTGAAGGATTAGCCTCTGTCGATCACCCGGTTTTTTCCGTGCAGTATCACCCCGAGGCGTCCCCAGGGCCTCACGACTCTGCGTATTTATTCAGCGACTTTATTCAGCTTATGGAGAAACAACATGCGTAGAGTTTGTACAACGTTTGTTCAGTTCTGTCTCATTGCAGTCATCGGGTTGCAAGCTAGTTGTGTGACAGTCAATCTCATCGAGCCTTCGGGGCCAGTGAAGGAAACGCAGCTCAGCGGCACGGGCGACGGAAAAGTGCTGTTGCTCGATCTGTCGGGGGTCATCAGCTCGCAAGATAAAGAGGGCCTCGTTCCGCATCCCAATATGCTGGCTACGTTCAAGGAAGAGCTGACGAAGGCCGCGAAGGACGAGAAGATCAAAGCCGTGGTCGTTCGTATCAATAGTCCGGGGGGAACCGTGACCGCCTCGGATATTTTGTATCACGAGTTGCGGGAGTTCAAGATCAAGAAGAAAATCCCCGTGATCGCCTCGATGATGGATGTGGCAGCGTCAGGGGGCTACTATCTGGCCATGGCCGCAGACAATATTTTGGTCCATCCCTCAACAGTCACGGGCAGTATCGGCGTCATTATGTTGACCGTGAATGCGAGGGGATTGCTTGAAAAGGTGGGCGTCGAAGCCAGCGCCATCACGTCCGGCCCCCGTAAAGATATGGGCTCACCGTTCCGAGTGATGACACCGGAGGAGCGAGGGATTTTTCAAAGCGTGATCGATTCGTTCTATCAACGGTTCCTGGCAGTGGTACAGGAGGGCCGTCCCAACC
>Ga0163153_10000810_pt1 | contig 52213 bp, 47 predicted proteins | sample OliLakLV19MP6IB1_FD_148629 | JGI IMG/M metagenome (GOLD analysis project Ga0163153, IMG submission 148629) | Freshwater microbial mat bacterial communities from Lake Vanda, McMurdo Dry Valleys, Antarctica - Oligotrophic Lake LV.19.MP6.IB-1 | ecosystem: Environmental > Aquatic > Freshwater >... | reverse complement strand
GGTCTGGTCGCCCCGCTCGAAGAGTCGGGTCTCGCGCGCCTGGGCGACTTCAGCGGCAACGAGCGCCCATGTGGGCTCGGGAACCTTGGCGTAGAGGGCTTCGATCGCCGCGGTCTCGGTGGCGAAGTGGGGATTGTTTTCACGCCAGTGGGCGAAGAGCCGACGCTCCTGGTCCGGGGTGCGTTTCGCGGGGTCGGTCTTGAGCGCCTCCGCGACGAAGGGCGGGAGCTGATCAAGGGCATTGGGCAGCGTTGCGGCAACAGACAACCGGATGCGTCCAAGGTTGAACGTCTGGTTGTCGTCGGAATTAAGGCCACCGTGTCGCTGGACGAGGTTGTACTTGAAATGAATGGTGCCATCGGCTCGGAACGGTTCGGCCAGTTCAAACGTGATCACGGCGGGATCATGGTTGCGGGCCGGGTCGCGTTCCGTCGTCCAGCCCGTCTTCTCATCGCCGTCGATGGCGAAGGCGGCAGGGCCCGTGGTGCGGTCGTCGGGCTCGCGCGTGGCGCTGCTCGGGAATCGCATCGGATCGAGCTTCGTGACCGGCGGATTGATGCTTGCGACGGCTGAGGTGAAGGCAAGCTTCTCGACCTTGTCCGGCGTGGCACCGGCTCTCAGCACAAACTCGGAGAGCGTGCCGGTGCCGCGGGTGGAACGGCCTGGGCCATTCATGGGGAGGTACGGATCGTTCATGATTTCGAGGCGGGCCGCTCGAAGTTCTGGAAGCTCCAGTGAGGACTTGAAGCCTTCAATACTCCGCGTGTCGGCATAGCCCATGTTCATGACCGACTTGTCGGGCAGCGGCAGGTACTTCTGGCCGGAATCGCCGAGCTGGTAGAGCTCGAGCGGGTGCCACTCGGTGCGGGGGAGGGCGAGCATGTCCTGCTGCCAGGTCACGAACGCGTGCTCACGATCGTCAGAGGATTTCCGAAGCACGTCGTCGATGGACACGACCCCCGCAAGGATGGCCTTAGTCGCCTGCGTCTCGGACGGCGTGCGTGCCGCGATGGAGGTCTCATCGATGCCATTGAGAAAGGCATAGATCCCGAAGTACTCATCATGCGTAAGCGGATCGTATTTGTGGGAATGGCACTGCGCACACTGGGCCGTGAGGCCGAGCATCGATTTGCCGATTGCATCAATGCGGTCAAAAACTCCCTCGATCCGAAACTGCTCGGGCTTCGCGCCCCCTTCTTCGTTGGTCATGGAGTTGCGGAGGAAGCCAGTCGCGATGCGGTCGTCTTGCGTGGCATTCGGCAGGAGGTCGCCAGCGATCTGTTTCATGATGAAGTCGTCATACGGCATGTTCGAGTTCATCGCTGCGACGACCCAGTCCCGGTAGAAATGGTGGTACCGCGGGAGATCCTTTTCATAGCCCGCGGAGTCCGCGTACCGTGCTGCATCGAGCCATTCCCGAGCCTGGCGTTCGCCGAAATGGGGGCTCGCCAGCAAGCGATCGGCGGCGGCATCGGGCTTGGCGAGTGAGGCCAGCTCGGCGAGCGTCGGCGGCAGGCCGGTGAGGTCGAGCGACAGGCGGCGGAGGAGAGTCGCTGGATCGGCTGGCGGCGATGGCTCGAGTCCCTCGGCTTCGAGTTTTGCCAAGACAAAAGCGTCGATCGGGTTTCTCACCCAGGTCTTCCCCTCGACGGCCGGGATCGCGGGCCGCTTCGGCGGGACGAACGCCCAGTGCTCTCGCCACACAGCGCCCTCGGCGATCCATTGCCGGAGGATCGCGATCTGCTTCGGGGTGAGCGGCGGCTTTTTGTCTGGCGGTGGCATGACCGTATCGGGATCGGGGTGGCTGATTCGTTCCAGAATCAGCGACGCGGCCGGATCGCCGGGCACGATCGCCTTCCCACTATCACCACCTTTGAGGGCGAGCTCGCGGCGATCGAGCCGCAAGCCCCCCTCGATCGATGCCTCGTCCGGACCGTGGCAGGCGTAGCAATTCTGCGACAGAATCGGCTGCACCTCACGCGTGAAATCTACTGGCGCAGCATGCGCGACGAGGGGCAGGGCTGCGGCAGCGGTGAGGAAGGCGATTCGCATGCGTCTCCATGATAGCCAGCCGTGATGGACTCATGCCACACATGGGCTTCCAGGCTATCGCCAGGCAGTGAGTCCTTGTGGTATGGAGTATTCTCAGGCCTTTTTCGGCTGGTCACCATGACACCGATGCCCATCACCAATATCGCGGCCTACAAGTTCGCGCGGCTCGACAACCTTAAGCGGCTGCGTGACGCCTTGCTGCAGACGTGCAAGGTCTGGGGGCTCAAGGGAACGATCCTCCTGAGCACCGAAGGGATCAATCTCTTCGTGGCAGGATCGCGAGAAGCGATCGATCAGCTCCTGGCGGAACTGCAAACGATTCCCGGTCTCGGCGAGCTGCCCGTCAAGGTCAGCACAAGCGATCATCAACCCTTCACACGGATGCTCGTGCGGATCAAGAAAGAAATCATTGCCTTCGGCGTCGAGGGAATTGACCCCGCGGGCTCGCCGTCGCCCAAGCTGTCGCCTGGTGAATTGAAGCAGTGGCTCGACGAAGGGCGTCCGCTCACGTTGCTTGACACCCGCAACGACTACGAAGTGAAGCTCGGAACCTTCCGCAATGCCGTGACCGTCGGTATCGATCACTTTCGCGAGTTTCCCGCCGCGGTGGCCACATTGCCAGCGGAATTGAAACAGCGGCCGATCGTCTTGTTTTGCACGGGTGGGATTCGCTGCGAGAAGGCCGGGCCCTACATGCAGCGAGAAGGGTTTCAGCAGATCTATCAGCTCGACGGCGGCATTCTGAAATACTTTGAAGATGTCGGGGGGGCCCACTACGACGGCGAGTGTTTTGTCTTCGATCAACGGGTCGGTCTTGATCCTGAGTTGAGCGAGACCAAGAGCGACGTGTGCTTTGCGTGCCTCACGCCCCTGACTGCCGAAGACCTGCTCGATCCGCGGTATGAGAAGTCGGTCAGTTGTCCCGCGTGCCACGTGCCGGACGAGGAACAAAGGGCGCGGACGTTGGCGAAGCGTCACGAGCAACTGCGCGACGCTACGAATCCACTTCCCGGCAGCGTGCCGTACGACAATCAGCGGCCGCTCATTGTGCCCGCGACCAGCGACAGGCTGACCCTGCTGGATTTCCTTGGCACGATCCTCAGGCATGTGCCACGCGACGAGTGGGCTGCCATCATCGCTTCCGGACGCATGCTGGATCGTGCGGGACGGTCCGTTGACGCAGAGCAGATGGTGCGGGCGGGCGAACGGTACTTCCATATTTTCCCAGGCACCATCGAGCTCGAGGTCAATGCGACCATCGAGATTCTGGAGGAAGATGAGGCATTGATTGTCGTCAACAAGCCCGCGCCGCTCCCACTCCATCCGTCCGGCCGCTTCAACCGCAACACGCTGCAGTCGATCCTGCACACGGTCTACGCGCCTCAGGTGCCGCGGCCAGCCCACCGCCTCGATGCCAACACGAGCGGGCTGGTCGTATTCGCCCGCACCCGTCATTTTGCCAGTCTGATTCAGCCCCAGTTCGCCCGCGGCGAAGTGGAAAAGGTGTACCTGGCTCGTGTGCAAGGCCATCCACCCGAAGACACATTTCGCTGCGACCTGCCCATCAGCGATGTCGCTGGTGCCTTGGGGTCGCGCACGATCGACGAGGAAAACGGCCTGGCCGCGATGACCGAGTTTCGCGTGCTCACGCGTTTCGAGGACGGCACCGCACTCCTCGACGTTCGCCCGCTCACTGGTCGCACGAATCAAATACGTGTGCACCTCTGGCAGCTCGGCTGGCCGATCTGCGGCGAGCAGGCGTATCTCCCCGGCAGGAAGCTCGGGAACACGCAAACGCACGGCATGAGCGATCCGCCCCTCTGTTTGCAGGCTGCTCGGCTTCGCTTCCTTCATCCGCTGACCCGCCGGCCGGTGGCCTTTGCGGCCAAACGGCCCGAGTGGGCGGGGTAGGGGCAGGTCCATCAATATGAAGCCGACGCGTCTCCTCGACCGCACCACGACCCCGGACGGCACGCCGATCACGCTCCACGAGCACGACGGCGTGATCTCGATCCGTGTGGGTGGCATCGAGCTCATGTCTACGCGGCAGCATCACTCGGAAGAACGGCTCGCCGAGGTGGCGTGCGCGGGCCTCCGCGAGCGGCCTCATGCGGCCGTATTGATTGGCGGGCTCGGACTCGGGTTCACGCTTCGCGAGACACTCGCTCAGCTTGGCCCCGACGCCACGGTTGTGGTGGCCGAGCTCGTGCCGGTCGTGATTGCCTGGAATCGCAACCCGGCCTACCGGCTTGCAGCGGACGTGATCGCCGATCCACGAGTGGACCTCGTCGCTGGCGACGTGGCCGACGTGCTCGATGAGAGCCGCGGCCGATTCGACGCGATCATGCTCGACGTGGATAACGGTGCGAGGGGCCTGACGACGGCTGTCAACGACGGGCTCTACGTGGCGAGCGGCCTTGGAGCGGCGCGGGCGGCGCTCAGGCCGGGTGGACGACTCGCCGTATGGTCCGCCGATCACGATCGGCGGTTCGTGGCCCGCCTGGAGGAAGCGGGGTTCAGGGTCGATGTGGTCAAAGCCCGCACGCATGCGACCGGCGGAAGCTGGAACTGGATTTTTGTGGGGACGCGCTAGGGCAGCGGCATGGCAGCGAGACTCGCGACACGATCGCGTCGGAGTACCCAGGCGTGTAGATGGGGAAGTCGGTGGAGCCTCTCGCACCGGTCGGCGAATACCAGTTGGCCATAGGAGCCGGCTCGGCGGGCGGCCAGCCGTGGTGGAGCCGTTCCACGCCGCCGCGATCAGCCCAAGGCGATCACGCTGACCGTATTGGAGGTGTCGTGTGCGACCAAGGCACGCTTCCCGTTGGGGGAGACCACGATGTTGCTCGGCGACTGATCTACGGCGATCGTTCGGACGACGCGCTTGGTTCTGAGATCGATAACGCTCACCGTTCCCCGACCCGGCGTCAGGCCGCTGTAGCTCGGCTGTCCCTTGCGGTTCCCGGCGGTCTGGTTGAGGCTGACGGCCGAATAGAGGGTGTTGTAGTTCGTCACGTATGCATATCGACCATTGCGAAAAATGGCGACACCGGACGGCTGAATTCCCACGGAGATTGCATTCAGGATTGATCCGCGCCCGCGTAGATTCACTTCGACGAGCGTCGTTCCGAACGGTGCGAAGTTGTTGCTCCCAAAGTTCGTGACGTAGGCCGTCCGGCCGCGGATAGCCATTGCGAACGGACCGGAGAAGCCGGTCGCCGTTGCGAGGGAGATCGACACACCCGGAACGATCGACCCGCCGATGCCGGCAGTTGCCCCGACGAACCCCTGAATGACATCCGCGTTCGAGACAAAGATCACCTGCACGGGTGCGACCGGAGCGTTGACCGTGGTGACGTTGGGTTGTTAGTACTGATAGCCCGGGAACAGCACCGTCGTCGGAAACACCCCCGCCGGGGAGCTCCCGGTCAAGCCATCAACCGGGGTCCGAGTCGCGCCCGTGAATGCGGTGTTGTAGAAGATGACAGCGGCAGCTCCTTGATGGACGGCTTGATCTACGGTCGCCTGCAAATACTCGTTGTTGACCGTGTCATTGTCTTTGACATCCCTGGGAATCATGGCAACGTGCCCCGCAACGAAACCGGGGTAATCCGCAGCGTTTTCACCATGATCGGCGACGTTGTAGAGACCACCGGAAACGGTTTCCAGCGTACTGTATAGCACCTGATAATCGGTCGGGTTGCTGAACGTCTGCGACGAAGCACCGTCCACGGTGGTGATGGTTGCCGTGAACGCGTTGGCGGCGGAGCCGATCGTGGCCACGACCGACCCCGCGGCGATGTCATACTTTGACAACGTTCCCGTGTCGGTGGCGCCGGCCACGTAGTTCGCCGTGTAGACGAACAATCCATCGGAGGCGACGGTCGCGGGTGCCGCCCCGACGGTGAAGGTGCGCGTGATCTGCCTCGTGCGGGGGTCCACCACGCTCACCGTGTTGCCGCTCCCGCTCCCCACGGCGTTTGCCTTGGGATCGTTGGTGCGGGTCGTGGCGTTCCACACTTCGCCAGCCCCGTAGTTGTTGACGTACCCGAAGTTGCCCTGGATCACCATCCCGGACGGGCCGTCGAAGCCGTTGATCACATCGACGACCTTCCTGGTCTTGATGTTGATGACCGACACGCTCGACGATGTGCTGTTGGTCACGAAGGCCGTGGTGCCACGAGGGTTGATGGTGACCGTGGAGGGCTCGGAGAAGGAAGCGTCACGAATTGTTGCGATCGCCTGGTTTGTCTTGAGGTCGATCACCGTGACGCTGTCCTCGCTGGCGAAGCCGAAGTTGTTATTTGTTGGCGACGTAGGCAAAGCGGCTGTCTGGGGTGATCGCCATGTGCTGTGGAGTGAGCCCCGTCGGCATCGTCGCGATGACCCCCGCCATCATCGCCCGAGGCTCGAGCGATTCGAAGGCGAGCGACTTCTGCCGGTTGGAGGCCAACCGCGGTGCCTGCGTCTGTTTCATCGAAGAGTTCCTTGCGGATGGGAGAAGATGAAGGCCGGGGTAAGGGTATCTTGCGATGGAGGGCGACGAAAATCTGCCACGACAGGCGATCATGGCCCTACTCGAGCGACGCCATCACGTGCTTGACGATCGTGTACTCCTCGATCGCGTAGATCGACATGTCGTTGCTGCTGCCGCTGTGTTTGAACCCGCCGTGTGGCATTTCGGGCGTGAGGGGGATGTGGGTATTCAACCAGACCGTCCCAAAGCGCATGCGCCGAGACATTCGCAGGGCTCGGCCGACGTCACGGGTCCACACCGAGGACGCGAGGCCGTAATCCACGCCGTTGGCCCACGCGAGGGCCTCCTGCTCGTCGGAGAACGCCTGCACCGTGACGACCGGGCCGAAGACCTCCTTCTGGACGATCTCGGCGCTCTGCTGCACATCGGTCACCACGGTCGGCCGGTAGAAGAACCCGCCGCCGTTCTCGATGGCGCTGCCGCCGGTGGCGATCGTCGCCCCGGCCGCCCGAGCGCGGTCCACGAACCCGGTGACACGCTCGAGCTGTTCCTTCGAGACGACCGAGCCCATGTCGGTGTCGGCGGCGAACGGGTCGCCGACCTTGAGCTTCGAGACCGCCGGCACCAGCTTCGACAGAAGCCGGTCGTAGGCCTTCTTCCCGACCAGGACCCGGCACGCGGCCGTGCAGTCTTGACCGGCGTTGAAGTACCCGGCGATTCTGATCCAGGTCGCGGCGGCCTCGATGTCGGCGTCGTCGAAGACAACGACCGGCGCCTTGCCTCCGAGTTCCAGGTGAACGCGCTTCAGGGTGTCCGAGGCGTTGCGCGCGATGAGCTTCCCCGTGGCGACATCTCCGGTGAGCGACACGATATCGACGTCGGGGTGCCTCACGAGCCGGTCGCCCGCGGGGACACCGTCGCCGGTGATCACGTTGATGACGCCTGGCGGAAAGATGTCGGCCGCCAGCTCGGCAAGCCGCAGCGCGGTGAGCGGCGTCCATTCCGAGGGCTTGAGGACGAGGGTGTTTCCCGCCGCCAGCGCCGGTCCGATCTTCCAGATCGCCATCATCAGCGGGTAGTTCCACGGGGCGATGAGCCCCGCAACCCCGATCGGCTCGCGGCGCAGGATGCTCGTGAAACCGCGGACATACTCGCCCGCGCTTCGACCCTCCAGGAACCGCGCGCCGCCGGCGAAGAAGCGGACGTTGTCTACGATCGCCGGAATCTCCTCGGAGAGCGTCGCCGCAAGGGGCTTGCCGACGTTCTCGGCCTCGATGCGGGCGAGCTCGTCGCCGTGCGACTCGAGCCGGTCGGCGAGCTTGAGCAGCATCTGCATCCGTTCCTTCGGGGTGGTGTCGAACCACGTCTCCTCGAAGGCCTTTTTGGCCGCCGCAACCGCGCGGTCGACGTCCTCGGCCGATGCCTTGGGGACGGTCGCGATGACCTTGCCCGTCGCCGGATTGAGGATCTCCTGGGTCTCGCCGGTGCCCGACGCGACCCACTCCCCGTCGATGAACATTTTTCGGTCTGCCATGTCGCTCTCCTCCGCGCTCAACCGCCGTGCCGCTGGACCAGCGCGGAGTATGCGCCTGCGGAGCCTCCAGCCACCAGCCCTGGGCCACTCCCACCCTCACTCCATGCCGTAGGGGAAGTCGGCGTGCTCGACGAGGCCGCTGGAGCGGTGCCGCGGGAGCGAGCGCACGCCGCTTCAGCGCGGCGACGGAATGAACTATTCTAGAGGCGGCCCTCGTCTAGAGGCGGCCCTCGTCTAGAGGCGACCCTCGAGGTCTCACCATGTCCCCCATCGCCCGCGTTCTCGTCGACGAATCCCACCGACAGGCCTGGTCCACCCGGCCCGAGGTCGCCGCGCGGATGCGCCCCGGCAACCCGGCCGACTGCGGCTTCGTCGAGGCCGCCCGCACGCTCCGTGGCGCCGGGTTTACTGTTGACGTACACGAGGCCGGCCCCCTGCGGCCCGACATCCTCGCGGCGGCGGACGTGCTCGTGCTGCCGCACTGCTCGACCGACGAGTGGGAGACGACGACGGGCCAGGGCTCGCCGGTGTACGGGGCCGACGAGATCGAGGCGATCGAGACGTTCGTCCGCGCTGGTGGTGGGCTGGTGATCCTCGCGGAGACGGACCAGCCCAAGTACGGCAACTCGCTGGCGGCGATCGCCGCGCGGTTCGGTGTCACCGTCGAGAACGCGACCGTGCAGGATCCCGTCCGCCGGTTTCAGGACGTCTCGACCTGGGTGATGGTCGAGCCGGTCGGTCGCACCGTTGCTGCCGCCGGTCTCGCGGCCGATGTGTTCGCTCGCGTGGCGGAGGCCTGTTTCTACCGCGCGGGCATCCTCTCCGTGGCCGTCGGCCACGCGGCGACGGTCTTCGGCCGCACCCACGCGACGGCCACGCCGGCCGGCGCACCACTGCTCGTGGGCGTTCAGGCCGGCAGGGGGCGCGTCGTCGTGGCCTCCGACTCAGACTTTGTGGGCGACGACTCGATCTCCGATCTCGACAACCGCACGCTGTGGTTGAACCTTGTCACGTGGGTGGCCGTGCCGACGGGCGACGTGCAGTCGAGCGCCCCCGCGGGCGTCACATCTCAGCCGGCGTGGGGTGATCTCACGCGGGCCGTCGAGGAGATCCGGCCGCTTCAGGACGCCGACGGCGCGATCGCGGCCCGGCACCACGTTCGTGCGGCCGCGCTCGTCGGCGAGATCGCCGGAGCAATCACCGCGCTGGCCCGGCACCTGCCCCACCAGGCCGAGCACCTCGCGGCGACGGTCACCGACTTCGCTACCTGGGCCCGTGGTGGCTTCGGCTGTCCCGACTTCCTCGACTCCCTCATGGAGTTCCATCCCGAGCGGCACCGGCGACACGGGATCGAGCACCTTGCCGTGTTCGCGATGTACACGCAGAACGGCAACCCAAACCGCAACGTGGAGGCAGTGGTCGCCCGCACCGTGTGGCCCGACTGGATCGCCGACCTCGAGGCCTCGACCTACGCGAATCCGGCATTTGTCCCGGTCGAGTTCGCCGGGTTTACCTCGGGCTACGACACACACTCCGCCGTGCTCTTCCCCGAGACGGTCGCGGCACGGGCAACCGCCAAATACACCTGGGGGGCGATCTTCTGCGACCGTGAGGCGGCCCGCTTCCGCCGGGTGTCTCGAGAAGCCGCGGGCATCCTCGGGCTGGCACTGCCCCCCGACGCCGAGCTCCTGCTCGCCGACCAGGCGCTCGCCCAGGAGACATTCGCCTTCTGGGATCTCGTGCACGACCGCACGCACGCACGCGGCGAGCTCCCCTTCGACCCCTTCATGATCCGGCAGCGAATGCCATTCTGGCTCTACGGTCTCGAGGAACTCCGCTGCGACCTGACCACGTTCCGCGCGATGGTGGCGCTCGAGTCGCGCGGCGTCCCGGCGTCGCGGCACGTGCGACTGGCGATCCTCTTCGACCGGCTCTTCCGCTTCCCCACGACCGGCGACCGCGTCCGCAACTACGACGGCCTTGCCGGGCAGATCCTCTTCGCCTGGCTCCACCGGCAGCGGGTCGTGCGCTGGTCCGACAACGTCCTGTCGATCGACTGGCGGGCCGTCGACCAGGCCGTCGTCGATCTCTGTGGCCAGGTCGAGAGGCTCTACCACGAGGGCATCGAACGCTCGCGGCTGGGCCACTGGCTCGCGACGCATGCGTTCGTGGCAGGCCTCGTGCCGCCGCATCCGGCCTCAATCTGGGCCCGCGGCGGGGCGGCGCTGCCCGCGGACGTCCGCGCCGCGATCGACGCGGTGCTTCCGGACGAGTTCCCGCTCAACGTGTTCTACGAGGCCCTGCGTCGGCGGCTCGGCCCCGTCATCGAGTCGGCCCGCGGCATCACAGGGGTGGCGGCATGACGGCTCCGTGGCGGGGATTCGCCAGCGACAACTACGCCGGGCCGCACCCGGAGGTGCTGGCCGCGGTGGCTAGCGCTGGCGCCGGCCACGCGCCGGCCTACGGCCACGACGAGGTCACGGCCCGGCTGGCTGATCTGGTGCGTGCGGAATTCGGCCCATCGGCCTGCGTGTTTCCCGTCTTCAACGGCACGGGGGGCAACGTCGTGGCGTTGGCCGCCCTGTGCCGGCAGTGGGACGCGGTCGTCTGCGCCGAGACGGCCCATGTCCACGTCGATGAAGGGGGCGCTCCCGAGACGATCGCAGGCCTCAAGCTCTGGACGGTGCCTACGCCCGACGGCAAGCTCACTCCGGCGCTCGTCGACACGCAGGCCTGGGGCTTCGACGACGTCCATCGTGCCCGGCCCGCCGTGGTGACAATCACGCAGTCGACCGAGCTGGGCACGGTGTACACGCCCGCCGAGATCGCGGCCCTGGCCGACCACGTTCACGCCCGGGGCATGCGTCTGCACGTCGACGGGGCGCGGCTGGCCAACGCCGCGGCCGCGCTCGGCACGTCGCTCGCCGACATCACGAGCCGCGCCGGGGTCGACGCCGTGACGTTCGGCGGCACGAAGAACGGCGCGCTCGGCGCCGAGGCGGTCATCGTCTTCGATCCGGAGGTGGCTGAGGCGGTGCGCCGGCTGCGGAAGACATTCGGGCAGTTGCCGAGCAAGATGCGGCTTGTGAGCGCGCAGCTCGTGGCCCTGCTCAGCGACGACCTGTGGCGGCGCAACGCAGCCCACGCCAACGCGATGGCCGCGAGGCTCGAGGCGGCCGTGCGGAGGGTGCCGGGCGTGACGATCTCTCGGCCAGCGCAGGCCAACGCGCTGTTCGCCGTGCTCCCGCCGGCGGTGACCACCAGGCTCCTGTCGCGGCACCGCTTCTACATATGGAACCAGTTCACCGGGGAAGTGCGCTGGATGTGCTCTTGGGACACGACGCCCGAGGACATCGACGCCTTCGCGGCCGACGTGGCCCGCGAAGCCGCCGCCCGCGCCAGCTGACTCAGGCGGGCAGTTCCCGCAGCACGCCCTCGATCACGTCGAGGCCTTCGTCGAGTTGCGCCGGCGTGATGACGAGGGGGAAGAGGAACCGCATGACGTTGCCGTGCGTGCCGGCGCTGATGAGGATCACGCCGCGCTCGAGGCAACGGCCGGAGATGGTGGCGAGGATTTCCTGGGAGGGCCGCCGGCTCTCGCGGTCGGTGACGAACTCGATGGCCACCATCGCCCCCAGGCCGCGCACGTCGCCGACGCAGGGGAAGGCGGCCTGCCAGTTCCGCAGCCGGTCCATGAGCCGCCGCCCGAGGCCGGCGGCGTGGTCCGCAATCCGCTCCCGCTCGTAGACGTCGAGCGTCGCCAGCGCCGCGGCGCAGGCCACGGGATTGCCGCAGAAGGTGCCGCCGAGCCCGCCCACCTGCACGCCGTCGAGCAGGTCGGCCCTGCCGACCACCGCCGACAGCGGCAGCCCGCCGGCGAGCGACTTCGCCAGCGTCACGAGGTCGGGCTCGATCCCATACTGCTCCGTCGCGAACATCGTTCCGGTGCGGCCAAACCCGGTCTGAATCTCGTCGACGATGACCAAGATCCCGTGCTCGGCGCAGATCGCCCGCAGGCCCTGCACGTAGCGCCGCGGTGCCACGAGGAAGCCCCCCTCGCCCGCGACGAGCTCGATCCACAGGCAGGCCACGCTCGCGGGATCGACGTGGGTGCGGAAGAAATCCCGCACGCCCTCGAGGCAGTGGTCGATGTAGCGATCCTCGTCGGTGAACCCGCTGCGGTAGAGGTAGGGGTAGGGCAGCCGGTAGACCTCCGGCATGAACGGCCCGAATCCCGACTTGTAGGGCACCGCTTTGCTCGTGAGCGAGAGGGCCATGTAGGTGCGACCCGCGAAGCCGTGTTCGAACGTGAGCACGCCGGCGCGGCCCGTGACCCGGCGGGCGATCTTGACAGCGTTTTCCACCGCCTCGGCCCCCGTGTTGAACAGCACGGTCTTCCGCGGCCCTGCGGTCGGGACGATCGCGTTGAGCCGCTCGGCGAGGGCGACGTAAGGCTCGTACATCGCCACGTTGAAGCACGTGTGCAGGTAGCGGCCGGCCTGCTCGCGCACGGCCGCCACGACGGCCGGGTGCGCGTGCCCCACGTTCACCGTGCCGATCCCGCCGGCGAAGTCGAGGAAGGTGTTGCCGTCCACATCGGTGAGGGTGGCGCCAGACGCAGTCTCGACGAACAGCGGCGTCGTCATGAACAGGCTGGCGGAGACGGCGGCCCGCCGTCGCTCGAGGAGGGCTCGCGACCGGGGCCCGGGCACCGGGGTGCGGATGTCGATAGCTGTCATGCGTTCCTCCGATGCACCCGTCGATTCTCGTCGTGCACGCATGTCGTTACGGGCTCGACTTCAAATGCTGATCAAAAAACTCTCGGATCATTGATTGGGTGTCGGGAGCCTCGAACTCGCCGCCGCCGTGGCCGGCCCCGTCGAGTGGAACCAGCGTGCTTTCGACTCCGGTCTGGTGGAGCGCGGCTTCCAGCAACTCGCTTTGATTGAAAGGAACGGCCGGGTCGCGCGTGCCGTGCATGATGAGAAACGGCGGATCGTCTTTTGTCACATGCGTGATGGGGTTGGCCGCTGCGACTTGGTCTCGTCGCTCTTGTACCAGACCGCCGACGAGCTTCGACTCGGGCGAGCTGGCCGCATCGTGTGATCCTCCCATCTTGCTCAAGTCGGTCGGACCGAACCAATCGCACACCGCTTGCACGCGGCTCGAAACGTCGTCGTACTCGCCGACGTCGCCTTCAAGCGCCTTCACGTCGCCGCTCGTCCCTAACAGGGCTCCGAGATGTCCGCCTGCCGATGATCCCCAGACGCCGAAGTGAGCGGGATCGAGCCGGTACTGCGCGGCCTGTTTACGCAAGAAGCGGACGGCCGCTTTGCAGTCTTCAATGTGAGCCGGAAACTGCGCCGTGTCCGTCAGACGGTAGTTGATGCTGGCCACGGCAGAGCCATGTTCCAAGAGGGGCAAGGCCCGGCAGTTCTCTTTGCTGCCCGCGGCCCACGCGCCGCCATGAATCCAAATCGCCAGCGGCAGCGGCTTGTCGCTCTTCTCGGGAACGTACAAATCCAGCGTGTGTCGCGGACCGCCGGGGCCGTAGGCCAAGTCGCGCTGCACATTCATACCTTCCGGTAGTCGCTGGTGTCCGGGCCGCGGCGGTCGGCCGGGATTCGCACCGGGACGACGCGGCAGCGCTTCGCGGAGCTTGGCTCCTTCGGCCGGGCTCAGCTTGCCGTCGCCGTCGGCAGCGAACCGCTTGAGCAGGTCCGGCGGGATACGGCGCGGTTGCCCCTCGACCGGAATGTGGGCCGCACCCATCGATGCCGACGTGATGAACGTCCACGCCGACAAAACAAATAGCCACGATTGACGCATGAGACCGCAATCCTAAGGAGAGGACGGTCAACGGCATTGTCGCGACGGGTGTATGGGGGCCCGCGCCGTCTCGAGCATAGCCGATGCGTCCTGCGGTCGTCTCTGCGGTGTGTGGCGGCCTTCTGAGCGCCCCAACAAGTCTCTGGCCGCGGCTCTTTGTGAGACTCGCCGCAGGCTGGGACCACGCCGGTCGCAATCGGCACAACGTTCATCCTATTCGTGGAAGGAGCGCTCGCGCGACCCGAGCCGCGTCAAGCTTCACGTGGCGTCACCTTCGAGCGCTTCCCAGCGAGTGAACGCGTCGAAGAGGCGGGCTTCGAGGTCACGGAGGCGGCCCTGATCGCGGGCCAGCAGGTCGCCGGATTGGCGAAAGTAGTCGGGTTCAGCCATCGTGGCGTGGACTGCGGCGATTTCGACCTCGAGCGTCTGGATGATCCCCGGGAGCGATTCGAGTTCCCGCTGTTCCTTGAAGGAGCGTTTTGTGGTGGGGGCTTGTGGCGTCGGGGCGGCGACCTGTGGCTCGGGCTTTGCCTTCGTCGTGGGAGATGGAGGGCGGAGAGTCTGGGTGACGCGAGGAGCCCGCTGCCGTATCCAGTCGGCATAGCCACCGACGTACTCCTTCACGGCAAACAGTGGATCGCCGTCCGTCGGCTCGAATACGAACGTGCTCGTGACCACGTTGTCGAGAAACGACCGGTCGTGGCTCACCACGAGTACCGTGCCGGCAAACTCCACCAGCCGCTCCTCCAGCATCTCGAGCGTCTCGGCATCGAGGTCGTTGGTCGGCTCGTCGAGCACGATCAGATTGGCGGGCTTCGCGAAGAGCCTGGCCAGCAGCACGCGGTTTCGCTCGCCACCCGACAGGAATTTTACTTGGGTGCGCGTTCGCTCCGGCGTAAACAGAAAATCCTGCAGGTAGCCGATCACATGGCGAGCCTGGCCGCCGATCTGCACTGTTTCGTAGCCGTCGGCGACGTTGTCGGCCACGGTCTGCTCGTCGTCGAGCTGGTCGCGAAGCTGATCGAAGAACGCGATTTGCAGATTGGTACCGAGCCGCACCGAGCCTGCCGTGGGAGCAAGCTCGCCCAGCATGAGCCGCAGGAGCGTGGTCTTCCCAGCACCATTGGGGCCGATGATGCCGATGCGATCGCCGCGCATCACCGTGGCAGAGAGATCACGTATGATCGGCCGCGTATCTCGAAAAAACGACACGCCTTCGAGCGCCGCGACGAGGGTGCCGCTGCGCTCGGCCTCCTGAATTTCGAGTTTTACTTTTCCGACCGCATCACGCCTTTGGCTGCGCTGCCGCCGCAGTGCCTCGAGGGCCCGCACGCGGCCCTCGTTGCGGGTGCGGCGGGCCTTGACACCCGTGCGAATCCACACCTCTTCCTGGGCCAGCTTCTTGTCGAAGAGCGAGTTCTGCTGCTCCTCGGCGGCGAGGGCCAGCTCCTTGCGGACGAGAAACGTGTCGTAGTCGCAGGACCAGTCGAAGATGCGGCCGCGGTCGATCTCGAGGATGCGATCGGCGATGCGGCGGAGGAAGGCGCGGTCGTGCGTGACGAACATGAGCGTGCCCCGCCAGCGTCCCAGAAACGTCTCGAGCCATTCGATCGCCTCGATGTCGAGGTGATTGGTCGGTTCATCGAGCAGGAGCAGGTCGGGCTCGGCGACGACCGCGCGGGCGAGTAACACGCGCCGCTTCATTCCCGAGGAGAGGGTCTCGAAGGCCGTGCTCCCGTCGAGCCCTGTCCGCGAGAGAATCTGATCCACCGCGTGGTCTCCCTTCCAGGCCGCCTCATCGTCGTCGGCCGGCGGGAGGCCGGCGGCCACGATCTCGTAGACCGGGCCGGTCATGTCGTCCGGCACGTCTTGCCGGAGCAGGGCCACGGTCGCTCCGGGCGCGAACGCGATCGCTCCCGCGTCGGGCTGCATCGTGCCGGCGAGAAGCCGCATGAGCGTCGTCTTGCCGGCGCCGTTTCGGCCGAGAAGGCCGATGTGCTGCCCCGCCTCTACATGGCAGGTCACGTCATCGAGGAGCGCTGGTCCGCGAAAGCGGAGCGACACATTGCGGATACTGACAAGGGACATCGTGATTGGCCTGAGTGGGAATCCTGGCCCAACAGGCTACACGTTCGTGTCGGGGAGCGGGGCGTCGCCGCGGCTTATGCGGAGGAGATTCGTGACGGTGACGCGAGCAATCTCACTCAGGGCCTCGCGGGTGAGGAAGGCCTGGTGGGCGGTGATGAGGACGTTGGGGAACGTGAGGAGCCGAGCCAGCTCGTCGTCTTGGAGCACCGTGCCCGAAAGGTCTTCGAAAAAGACGCCTTCCTCTTCCTCGTAGACATCGATGGCAAGGCCGCCTAGGCGACCGCTCTTGAGGGCGTCGATCACGGCCGTCGTGTCAATGAGCTTGCCGCGGCTTGTGTTCACGAGCATGGCGCCCGGCTTCATGAGGCCGACCGTTGTGGCATCGATGAGGTGGTGGGTCTCGGGTGAGAGCGGGAGGTGCAGCGACACGATGTCGCTCGCGGCAAGGACGTCGGGCAGCGGCTGATACGTCACGCCGTGAGCCGCTGCCCAATCGGTCGAGGGAAACGGGTCGTGGGCAACGACTGTCATCCCAAAGCCTCGAAAGATCTCGGCGGTGATGCGGCCAATCTTGCCCGTGCCCACGATCCCGCAGATCTTGCCGTGGAGGTCAAAGCCCACGAGCCCCGCGAGCGAAAAATTGAGCTCGCGGACGCGGTTGTACGCCCGGTGAATCCGACGGTTGAGCGTGAGCACGAGGGCAACGGTGTGTTCGGCGACGGCGTAGGGCGAATACGCCGGAACGCGTGTGACCAAGAGGCCGGCCTCACGGGCTGCCGCGAGATCGACGTTATTGAACCCCGCACACCGCAGCGCCACATGTCGAATGCCGGAATCAGCGAGCCTCGAAATGCAGTCGCGGTCGAGGCGGTCGTTCACAAAGACGCACACGGCCGAAGCGCCTGCCGCCGTGGCGACCGTTTCCGCAGAAAGCCGGAAGTCGCGAAACTCCCAGCGGATCTCGCCCGCGCCGTCAGCCGCGAGGATGTACTCGCGGTCATAGGGCTTCGTGTCAAAAAAAGCGACTGTGGTCATCGTCGGCATCTGAAAGGCTGGGGGCGTGCGGAGCCAGTCTACGCGAACGTCGCTGGCTGGCCGGTCGCTTCGAGGACCGCAAGCCAGAGGTCGCCGTCGGGGCACACTTCGTTGCGGCGGCTCACCGCGAGGGCCATTAGAATATGCACGTAGCGGCCCCGCCAGCGGCCCACCACCATCTCCGTTCGGCCAGCCATTGCGGCATAGACCGCGTTTTGCGCGAGCCGGATGCACTAGACGCTATCAAAAGGATTGGCCTCGACGTGCGCCGCGCGGATGCTTTTGGTGGCCTCGGCAAAAGCCGTTTGAAACCCGAACGACTGATTGATGGAGGGGATGTCGTTGTCGATCGTCTTGGGAATGCCGACGACGGCGGTCCAGCCGCCACGGTCGGCCACCTTGTGGGCCACCTGCATTGCACCGCGGAGCGTGCCGCCGTCTTCGGAGATCCGGGCCACGATCTCGGGCGTGAGTTCCATACACGATGTCGCGGATCACGATGCCGCGGATCACGTTGTTGATGCCGGGGCAGAGGCCGCCGCAGGTGACGATCCCGACGCGAAGCCGCTGGCGGCCACTCCCTCGTGGGTGTCGTGGAAGAGGACGCGGTCGTATTCGCTGACGTAGTGCTCGGTGGTCTTTCGCAACTCGATCGCGGCCTTGAGCGGCGAGTCGATCCGGCAGTGGCCCAGCGTCATGATCGTGAGATCACCGGCAGTCATCGAATAGGCTCCGAGATCAGCCAGTGGTTCGCATGCCAGCGGCGATGCCTTGAACACAGAGCCGCAGGAGATCGCGGTGGCAGTCGGCGGCAGACGGGTCGGCGGCAATGGCAGCACGCCGGCGCCGCATGAACTCGACCTGGATGAGGTTGAGCGGGTCCACGTACGGATTCCGCGCCTCGATCGAGCGCTGAAACCAGGGTGTGCCCCCGAGCAGTTCCTTGCCACCGACGATGTCGAGAATGGCCTGCCGAGCGCGGTCGTATTCCGCGGCGATCCGTTGCCAGATCCGCCGCCGGGCGTCGGTGTCGTCGTCGAGCTCGGAGTAGTGGGCCGCCACGACCATGTCGGCCTTGGCGAGCGCGAGCGTGGCGTTGTCGATCGTGGCCTGGAAGAACGGCCAGCGACGGTACATCTCGCAGACCTGCTGCCAAGCGCGACGGTCTTCATACTTCACCTCGGCGAGCGCCGCACCGAGGCCATACCACGCAGGGATCATGCAGCGGCTCTGAGTCCAGGCGAACACCCAGGGAATCGCCCGCAGGTCGTCCAGCGTTCGCTCTCCGCGGCGACGGGCTGGCCGCGAGCCGATCGGAAGGTTTTCGATGTCGTCGATCGGCGTGGTTTTTGAGAAGTAGCCGATGAAGCCGGGCTGACCGACCAGATCGCGATACGCCGCCAGCGATCGCGTGGCCATCCTGTCCGCGATGTCTGGCCACTCAGTCGGCGGCGGTGCGGGGGGCGCTGTCGAGGCGACGAGGGTGGCCCACGCCACTTGATCGAGATGACGCCGCGCAATCTCGACGTCGTCGTACCGTTCCGCGAGCACCTCGCCTTGCTCAGTCAAGCGAAGGCTTCCATCGAGCGTTTCGGGTGGCAGTGACAAAATGCCGCGGGCGGCTGGGCCACCACCGCGACCGAGCGAGCCGCCGCGGCCGTGGAAGAACGTGACCCGTACGCCGCGGGCCGCGGCCGCGCGGTGGAGCCGCTCTTGCGACGACTGGAGCCCACAACACGCGGCGAGATAGCCGCCGTCTTTCGTGCTGTCAGAGTAGCCGACCATCACCATCTGACGGTTGCCACGTCCGGCAAGATGCTCGCGGTAGGCGGGCTCGTCGAGGATGGCGCCGAGCGTCGTGTCGGCATGCGTGAGGTCGTCGATCTTTTCAAAGAGCGGCACGATGGCGATGTCGTGATGGGCGACGGGCTTGCCTGCCGCCGCAGCACGCCCCTGAGCCCACCGCCACAGCCACAGCACGCAGAGCACGTCGGCCGGACACTTCGTGAGGCTCACGATCGCGCCGCCAAGGCACTCTTGGCCAAACCGCACGGCGGTCGTGTGCAGGAGTGTGAAGAGGGCGAGCGTGTCAGCAGCCAGCGGCGGGAGCGACTCCGATGGAACGTCGCCCACGGTGCCGAGCGACCTCACCAGGAGCCTGGCCCGCTCATCAGCGCCGAGATTCTGATAGGCCTCGGGGCTCTCCAAGATGCCGGTCGCGGCCAGAATAGCCCCCATGATGTCGGCATAGGAGCGGGCATCCTGGCGGACGTCGAGGCGGGTCATGTGGAGGCCGAATGTGCGGGCAAGGTCGAGCCATGCCTGCGGCGTCGAGTCGAGCGACAGCAGGTGGTCTTCGCGGAGGCAGTCCACGAGCAGGGTCACATCGGTCACGAACTCCGCACCCGATTCGTACGCCAGCGGCGGCACGTCGGTTGCGGCGAGCGCGACCTTTCGGGAGGCTGTAAGCCGGAGGCGAATCATCGCCAGCCAGCGGCGGTACACCACATGAGCGTCGAGCGTGCCGAGCGCCGCGGCGATGCCTGGATGGGCAGCAACAAGAATCTCCAGCCGCTCGACGAGTGGCCGGCCGCCAGTCGCAGACCGCAGCGAGATCGTGAGCATTTCGGCGAGGCTGTCACACCATTCGAGCTGCTGGTCGATCGCGGCGAACCTGAGCCGCTCGAGCGTGGCTGCGGTGATATCAGCCGTCACGAATGGATTCCCGTCGCGGTCGCCTCCCATCCACGAGCCGAAGCTGAGGATCGTAGGAATCTGAAAGAGGTGACCCGGGTAGGCATCGGCCAACGCATGTCGGAGCGATGTATACACCTCCGGCACAGCCTTCCAGATCCGGGGCATCACCGACAGCCCACGATCGACCTCGTCGAGGACCGCGGGCCGAGTGGGCCTCAAGAACTCGCTCTGCCACAGCACGACGAGCTCGGCCCGCAGCCCGGCCTCGAGCCGTCGGCGCTCGCGCGGAAGCAGATCGGGATGATCGAGGGCCTCGAGGCTCTTGCGCATGCGCCGAAGCTTGGCCCGGATGTTCCGCCGCTTCGCCTCGCTCGGATGCGCGGTAAAGACGAGCTCGATGGAGAGGCGGTCGAGCGAGGCCTGGACGTCGCCTGCCGTGAGGCCCGACTCGCGAAACGCCGCGACGCCCCCTGCGAGGGATTCATGGAGCGGCTTCGGGTCGCGGGCCCGCTCTCGGTCGCGGAGGACGCGGACCCGCTGCCGGTCTTCGGCGATGTTGACGAGATCAAAGAAGACGCTGAACGCCCGCGCCACAGTCGTCGCCTGCCGCTCGTCGAGCGCCGCAATCGTGGCGTCGAGCGCGGCCTCGGCGGCATGGTCACCAGTCCGCCTGGCACGTGCAAGACCCCGAATCTCCTCCACGAGGTCGATCGCCAGTTGCCCTTCGAGCTCACGAATCACTCCCCCGAGCATGTCTCCCAGAAGCCGGACGTCACGCCGCAGGAGCTCGTCATCGACCACAGGGAATCCTTTCAGGCGGGCAGGGGATGGAGTCCCCAGCATAGAGTGAGCAAATCTCGCGCCAACCGACAGCGAGCCTCATCGATTCAAAATGTCGGCGGCGCGCGGATGCCAGGCCCGCAAAGCAGGCTGGAATGTCGGCACGCTCTGCCGCGCGGGCAGGCATTCGCTCTGCTCGCGGGCACGCCTTCGAGCGGTCGCGTATGCTCGCGTCCATGAGTCGTTTCATTGCGTGCATCGCCCTCGCGGTCCTTGCGGGTTTTTCGGTGCTGCGGGCCGACCCGCACGGCACGGATCTCATCCGCACCCTTCAGCGGGAGGCCGAAGGGACTGGAAAAGCCTCGTGGGGCCACTGGGGCGACAACCCCGACCGTTACGTGGCGTGGTCGAACCACTCCAACAGGCTGATTTCGGTCTACACGTTTGGCATCGGCCTCGAATCAGTGGCAGGCCCGAAGAGCATCTATCGCGATGAGGCCCGTCTTCGCGAGCTCTACGGCTACCTGCCGGAGCATACGCTGAACGCCGATGCCGACTACTTCGATCAAACCGATATCTACCGGCTCCAGCTGGCGGCGGCCGACGCGGGAAAAAAGTACATCGTGCTCGTGGTCTTCGATGGCCTCGATTGGACGATGACCAAGACCGCGGCGATCGCAACGACCGGCCTGGTCGCGTACTCCGAGGGACGCGGCACAGGTTTTGGCTTTCAGGACGAGCGCGGCGTCGCGACCGATTTTGGCCTCGTCGTGACGAGCCCCGCCAACGATGGCACGAAGGTCGATGTCGATGCCCAGGCGGTAAAGAACCCCGGTGGCACGAAGCAAGGTGGGTACGACGCTACTCGTGGGGGCGCGACCCCTTGGGCGCCGCGACCAAATCTCACGTACCTCATCGGTCGCGACCGTGAGCTTCCGCACGCGGTTACCGATTCGGCCGCGTCGGCGACATCCCTGTGCTCGGGCCGCAAGACATACAACGACTCCATCAACGTTGGCCCCGAGGGCGATCAGCTTGAGTCGGTGGCCCGGCTGCTTCAGAAGCGAGGCTATGCAGTCGGCGCCGTGTCGAGTGTGCCAGTGCCCCACGCCACGCCAGCCTGTTCGTATGCCAACAACGTTTCGCGGGACGACTACCAAGACATCGCTCGCGACCTGCTCGGCGAGCCATCTGTGTCTCACCCCGTGCCACTGCCGGGGCTCGATGTGGTCATCGGTGGTGGCTTTGGTGTCACGGCCGACGACGACTCTGTGCAGCAGGGCCGCAACTATGAGCCAGGCAATAAGTACGCAGCGGCCTCAACCCTCGCCGCGATCAATGTGGGTTCAGGCGGCCGTTACCGCGTCGCGATGCGAACGGCCGGACGTCCCGGTGCCGACGTCCTTGCCGAGGCTGCTCGCGAAGCCCGCGAGAGGAATCTCCGCCTCTTCGGCTTTTTCGGCACCGCCGAAGGCAACCTCCCCTTCCGTACGGCCGACGGCGATTTTGACCCCGGCCAGGCCAACCCCGAGGCTCCGGATGATCCGGAAGGCCATCGGCTCCGCAAAAAGTACGGCTCGCACATCCACTATTCGAAGGCCGACGTCGAGGAGAATCCGACGCTTGCCGACATGACCCGCGCGGCCCTCGACGTGCTCGGGAGCCGGGAACGGTTCTGGCTCATGGTCGAAGCTGGCGACGTCGATTGGGCCAGCCATGCCAACAACATCGACACCGCCATCGGCGCCGTGCAGAGTGGCGACGCAGCCTTTCAGGCGGTCGTCGAGTGGATCGAAAAGCACGACGCCTGGGGCGACGCCGCCGTCATCGTGACAAGCGACCACGGCCACCTGTTTGTGCTCACGGATCCTACGGTCCTCGCACCGCCGAAGGCTCCGCAGCCCTCACCCTGAATCGCCGCCGATCCTTTCCCGGAGCCTCAACCGGTGTTGTACGTGCGCAGCCGACCTGCGGTCGCTTCGCGTGTGAACTTGTAGAAGTGCCAATGGGTCACGCAGCGGTTCATGTACTGGGCGAACCCGACGATGTCACGACGGTACTTCAGGTTTCGTGTGAAGAAGTACTTCACATAGACCGCGCCGACTGTCGAGAGCGATCCATCTCTGCCGAGCGCTCGGAACAGCGACCACAGCAGGGCGAGACCGTAGAGCAGGGTTGGGATGCGGCGACCTTCGCCGGCCTTCTTGCATATGAGCGCACGTCGCCGGAGGTATTCCGGTGACTCGTAGACCTTGAAATACCGCTCAAAGAACGCTTCCGGGGTATAGAGCCGCTTGACCAGGTTCCAGTAGCCGTCCCGCAATTCATCGCGGGTCATCTGCTTCGGGATAAAATTGCAGTTGGCGTCTTCCTCGAAGAGCCGGCCCTCGTCCTTGAGCCGCTTGTACAAGGGCGTCGTGGGGATCGCCTGGAGCATCCCCACCATCGCCAGCGTAATCCCGTTCTGCTGGATGAACTGGTACTGGTCCTCGAAGATCTGCAGGTCATCGCTGTCAAAGCCAACGATAAAACCTGCATTGATGTCGAGGCCGGCATTCTGGATCCGGGCCAGCTTGGCCTCCATAGAGTCGCCACGCACGTTCTGAAACTTCTTCGTCTCCTTGAGCGACTCGATCCGCGGCGTCTCGATTCCGATGAACACGCTGCGGAAGTTGGCCCGATACATCAGGTCTAAAAGCTCTTCATCGTCGGCGAGATCGATGCTGGCCTCGGTCGTCAGCCGCAGCGGGTAGTTGTGTTCCTCCATCCAGACGACGAGCTTTTCGAGGAGAACCTTGGCCTTCTTCTTATTGCCGATGAAGTTGTCGTCAACGATGAACACGGAGTGGAATCCGGCCCGTCGCATGTCCTCGAGCTCGAGCACGAACTGATCCGCGTCCTTGACACGGGGTTTGCGTCCGAAGATCACGATGATGTCGCAGAACTCGCACTGGAAAGGACAGCCTCGCGAGTACTGCAACGCTCCCGTCGCGTAGCGGCTGACTTTGAGATGGTCGTAGCGGGGCCGAGGCACGGTGGTCATGTCGGTCGGCTGCGCCTGCTTATACCATGCTTCGGTGGGCTCGCCGCGGGCAAAGGCCTCCAGAAACACGGGCCACGTCGTTTCCGCCTCGCCCACGAAGACGGCGTCGCAGAGGCCCTCGAAGAAGGATTCGTTGACCGAAGCCAGCGGGCCGCCCGCGACAGTGAACACGTCCATGTCTTTCAGGCGGGTCAGGATCTGGCGGATGCGCTCCTTCTGGACCGTCATCCCCGTGACGCCAACGATGTCGAAGGTAGCGACGAACTCCCAATCGATCTCCTCGACATTTTCGTCGAGGAGGTAGACGTTGTGCTCACCACAGAGCCCTGCCACCGAGGACAGCGCCCCGGAAATCATGGTGCTGCGTTTGCCGCCCGGATAGAGCGGGAGAGCGTATTCAAAGCCCCAGTAGGACGGTTCGAAACGCGGGTTGATCAGGCAAATGGACAGCGTTCGGGTGGGGGCTCTGCTGGTGGCAGCATCCTCCAAGATCGATAAGGTCACCATGCTGGCGATGAGCTCCGTGTACGGACGAACAAAGTGACGCGGTTGCCTCGGCCGACGCCTGTTGGGGGGAGGATACGGGATACGCCCAAGTTTCTGTAGATCAAATCCCTGGGCCTGACGCCGCATGCCTCGAGGCACGCCCTGGCCGGGGCAGGTGTCTTTGACCGTCTGCTAGGATGCCGCCCTCACCAAGGAGCCCCTTATGACCGGTCAGAACGCCCACCGTACGCCGATTGTCGCTGGCAACTGGAAGATGAATCTGGACCGCACCAAGGGCGTGACCTTGGCAGCCGCCGTGGCGGCCCGGCGCGGCGAGGCTGCGGGGGCCGACATCGTCCTTTGCCCGCCGGCGGTCTATCTCGTGCCGGTGATCGACGTGGTGGCGGGGGCCGGCGGGAGCGTGGGGGTTGGTGGCCAGAACGCATTCGACAAGGCGAGCGGGGCCTTCACGGGCGAAGTTGCCCCTGGCATGCTCGTCGATATCGGCTGCCAGTATGTGATCCTCGGCCACTCCGAACGACGGACGCTTTTTGGTGAGACCGATGCCTCCGTGAACGCCAAGACGAAGGCGTCGCTCGCGGCCGGGCTCACCCCGATCGTGTGCGTCGGTGAGACGCTCGCCGAGCGGGAAGCGGGCCGCACCGAGGCGGTCGTGGCTGAGCAGGTAAACGGCTCACTGGCCGGCATCGACGCGGCGGGCCTCGAGAAACTGGTCGTCGCGTACGAGCCCGTGTGGGCAATCGGAACCGGGAAAGTGGCCACGCCCGAGCAGGCCCAGGAAGTACATGCCACGATCCGTCGACTGCTCGCTGGGCTTTCCTCGTCAACGACCGCCGCGAAAGTTCGCATTCAATATGGTGGCAGCGTGAAGGCGGATAATGCCTCCGAGCTGGCCGCCTGCCCGGACATCGACGGGGCCCTGGTGGGTGGCGCGAGCCTCGAGGCCGACGGCTTCCTGGCGATCGCCCGTGCCTTCGCGGCCCGCGGCTGACGGCCCAGGAACCACCTGGGATTCACGCCAGCCCTCGCGGGCGGCTATGATCTTTCCTCCCCGCACCGGATTCAGGAGCACCCGTCTCGATGGATTTTTTCATTCGATTTCTGCTCGGCTTTCTCCTCGTCTTCATGTCGCTATTCATGATCGCCCTGGTCCTCATTCAACGGGGCAGGGGAGGCGGCCTTGCCGGGGCGTTCGGCGGAGCAGGCGGGCAAAGCGCGTTTGGCACGAAGGCGGGCGATGTCTTCACGCGGGTCACGGTGATCGTGGCTGCCATTTGGATCATCCTCTGCATCGTCGCCATCAACGTCCTCGGGACATCAACGTCTCGGTTCTCGTCAACCCTCGGCGGCGCGGCGCAGCAAGCGGTGCCGTCGGATATTCCGGTGCAGAAGCCAGCAGGCGATGCCCCAGCTGATTCCGCCAAAGCCACGAAGCCAGATGACAAGGCTCCTGAGGCCGAGACCAAGGCTCAGCCCGCTACGCCTGCTGAATCTGCTGAATCTGCTGAAAAGGCCCCGGAGGCGAAGCCTGATGAGAAGGCCGATGCTTCCGGAGCGTCCGACGCGCCCAAGACCGAAGCACCGGCAACCGCGGAACCCGCTCCACCCACGCCCGCGCCGGTGAGCGAGAAGCCTGCCGCTGAGCCTGCCGCCCCGGCAGCCGAGTGACCATGCCGAGGAGCATGACCGGGTGCGGCGCGGGAAGTGCCGCCGCTGACGGCAGCACATGCCGCGTCGAGGTTCGCACCGTCAACAACCGCGGCTTCAAGCTGTCGGTCCGCGCCCGCGAGAGCCTTTTCGGATTTGAACCGCGGATCGAAGCGGTGGTGCGTGAGCGGATGCACCGCGGCACGATCTCCGTCGTTCTCGAGGTTCGGGGGGGGGCGGTGGCAGCCACACGTCGGCTCGACCACGATCAGCTCGCGGCCTATCTCGACGACCTCGAGGGTTTTTCGGTTGCTCGAAATCTGCCTCTCCCACAGCAGATCGACGGCCTGTTGGGCCTTCCTGGGGTCGTGGCCGACGCGAGCCACGCGAGCGATGTCGTCGAGAAGACCTGGCCGCTGGCGGCTGAAGCTCTTGGCAAGGCCCTCGATGCGTGCGATGCGATGCGGCTGGCCGAGGGTGCGGCCCTGGCAGCCGACATGCGGGGCATCATCGCCGACATCCGACGGCGCGTGGTGACCATCCGCGGCCGAGGACCCGCCGCTGTCGAGCGACAACGCGAGCGGCTTATGGAACGAATCGGGAGCGTCCTCGCCGAGCGAGGTGTCAAGCTTGCTGAGGCCGACATCACCCGCGAAATCGTGCTCCTCGCAGACCGGTCCGACATCGCCGAAGAAATCGTGCGACTCGAAAGCCACCTCGACCAGTTCGAGCGGCTCCTGGGTGAGGATTCACCTGGGCGTCAGCTCGATTTTCTGGCGCAGGAGCTTGCCCGCGAGGCCAACACCGTGGCATCCAAAAGCTCCGACGTGGAGATCGCCCACGCCGTCGTCGAGACCAAGACGCTCATTGAGCGGCTCCGCGAACAGGTCCAGAACTTGGAGTGAGGAAACGGTACAACAGCGTGATGGCAGCCAGCCCCGGCAAACTCGTCGTCATCTCCGGCCCCTCAGGTGTGGGCAAGACCACGCTTCTGCGGCGGCTGCTCGCGCGGTTTCCCGCACTCGTGCCGAGCGTCTCGGCCACAACCCGTCCCCCCCGTGCCGGGGAGCGAGATGGCCTCGACTACCACTTTATCGCCCTCGAGGAATTCGAACGGCGGCGGGCGGCAGGGGAGTTTTTGGAGTGCTGCCAGGTTTACGGCCGGCAGCACTGGTACGGCACCCTTGTGGCCGAAGTGGCCCCCCGAATGGCCTCTGGGCAGTGGGTCGTGCTGGAGATCGACGTGGAGGGTACACTCTCGGTGCTCGAGAAGTACCCCCAAGCAATCACGATTTTCGTCGAGCCATCGCATCCCGACCAGTTGCTTGAGCGGCTTCGCGGCCGTGGCACTGAGTCGCCGGAGGCGATGGCGCGTCGGCTCGAGGTGGCTCGCCGGGAGCTTCTGGAGGCCCATCGCTACCGATACCGCGTCGTCAATGAGGACGTTGCCGAGGCGCTCGAGAGCGTGCGGCGAGTCTTCGAAGCAGAAGGCTTCGCACCGGCGGCCAGCTCTGTGGCAGGCCAGCCGAGTCATACTGAAAGTACCCCGTCCACCCCTGGAGTCAGCGCATGATCGACGACCTGAGAGAAGAAGAGATCGTCAACAAGGTGGGAGGGCGGTTCAAGCTCTCCACGCTCATCCAGAAGCGGATGGTCGCACTCAATGCGGGCAGCCGTCCCCTGGTCGATTCCCCAAGCCCCGACAAGATGCAGATCGTCATCGACGAGATCAAGCAAGACAAGATCTATCTCGACACGTCGATGAACCTCCGCATCACGGGCGAGTCACGCGAAGCCGGTGGCCCGCTCGATTTCGACCCGACGATATTGTGACAGGGTCGTTGCGGCGAGTAGCACGATTGATCCGTTATTCTCGATCGCATGGGCTGCTCGTCGGCCCGCTCCTGGTTCTCGGATGCTGAGGAGCCGATCGGGGGCACGCGCAAGAGCCAAGGACTTTTGCGCGGCCAAGAACCGTGCCATCATCCCTGAGAACAAACTCGCAAAATCCGAAGGCGATGAGCATGTCACCGTCGGCGAACCAGTGCGGTCTCCATTCTGGAAGTACCGTTTGGATAGCACATCATGAGCATCGCTGGGCGTGAAATCGTGCTGGGGGTGAGCGGCGGGGTCGCGGCCTACAAGGCGGCGGCGCTGGCGAGCCTGCTTGTGCAGCGCGGGGCTGGCGTGACGGCCGTGCTCACGCGAAACGCGCGGCGGTTTGTCGGCGAGGCCACGTTTGCCGCGCTGACGGGGCGGCCCGTGGCGATGCGGAGTTTCGATGCGGGTCATTTTCCGCTCGGAGCCCACATCGAACTGGCCGGACGGGCCGATCTCGTGGTCGTGGCTCCGGCGACGGCCGACTTTCTCGCGAAGGCCGCGACCGGCACGGCTGATGATCTCCTCACGACGCTCATTCTGTGCGCCGAGTGCCCACTTCTCGTCGCGCCGGCCATGAACGCGGCAATGTGGGCGAAGCCAGCCGTGCAGCGGAATGTCGAGCGGCTGGCCGCCGATGGAGCACACATCATTCCGCCCGGAACAGGGTGGCTCTCCTGTCGTCAGCAGGGGGCCGGGCGAATGGCCGAGCCAGACGCGATCGCGGCAATCATTGAGGCCACGCTTGCCAGCACGCCACCGCGGCCGATCGCCTAGTCACGACCAGGAGCGTTTCAGCACGACGATGGCCCGCATTCTTCTCACGGCCGGTCCCACGCGGGCCCATCTTGATGACGTGCGGTATCTCACGAATGCGTCGAGCGGCCGGATGGCTGCGGCACTGGCCTCTGCGGCGCTCGCTCGGGGCCACGACGTGACGATCGTGAGTGGCCCGGTGCAGGTCCGCTATCCCCGGCGGGCGCGTGTCGTGCCGGTCGTCACCACGTCCGAAATGCTTGCGGCATCGCTCGCCGAGCTGCCACGCTGCGATGGCGTCATCGCCGCCGCGGCGCCTTGCGATTTTGAGCCCGTGAAGCGGGTGCGGGGCAAGATTCCACGAGTCGGCGACGGCCTCACGCTCGAGCTCCGGCCCACGCCCGATGTCATTGCCACGCTGGCCCGCAAGGCCCCGCGCGACCGATGGTTTGTCGCGTTTGCCCTCGAGCCGGGGGGCGACCCACGGCGGGCCTTCGAGAAGATCGAGGCCAAGCGGTGCGACCTCATCGTGGTCAACGATCTCACCGCGATGGAAGGCACCGAGACAGCGGTAACCGTCTACGACCGACAGCACGAGGCCGTTGGCAGCCGTGCCGGCTCGAAGCGGGCTGTGGCAGGATGGCTCATCAAGCTGTTTGAGGCCACGCTCGTTACCGCGAAGACGACGCCACAACGATCGGCACGTCGTTCGTCGTGACCTTCGCCGTTCCACCAAACATCGTCCGGCGGGCCACGGACCACCAGCTCGGTTGATCGAGCCCGTGGTAGGGCGAATCGGGCGGCAGCGCGCAAGCGAGATGGGCGTGGGCCGCCTTCAGGTTGTGATACGGCAGCGACGGAAACAGATGGTGCAGCGCGTGAAAGCGGATCGAGAACGGGAAGAATAGGAGCGTCAGCGGATCGTGGCCCGTGTAGTTACAGGAATCGAGGATGTGGGCCTCCACGCTGCTCACCGCGCCGTCGCCTGTGAAATGGTGGTCGGCGAGCTGCCGCATCTGATTCATGACGAGCGTTGTGAGCCCTAGCAGATAGAGCAGGGGGATTCGGCTCATCGGCGCGGCCGCCAGGATGACCGCGGCAGGGATCGCCGCCGCCCGCACGAAACACAAAAGCTCCATGGCCGTGATCGCTCTTCGGTCAAACGGCGTGATCTTTCTCGTGTAGAGAGGGTTGAACGTGAGTGAGCTGGCGTGTTCCAAAACCCACTGCCGCAGCCGCGGATGGAGGAAGGAGAGCGGCGCGAGCAGGAACCTGAGGAACACGATGATCGGGTACGCGAGAATGAGCACAGAGTAGCCCAGGGCGCTTCGCCAGTTGCCCCCCTCGAGCACGTTGGCGACGTACTCGGGGTCTTCCGGCGTGCCATACATCCGCTGGCTGTGATGATCGCGATGGTGCCGCGTGAAGAACGGCGAGGGGGTGAGCGTGAAGAGGCCGACCAAGAGATTCCAGGCGACCTTAAACGCCCGCATTTCGTGGTGGCCCAGGTGGCAGACCTCGTGAATGAGCGAGCCGAGCCGATAGAGCCAGAAGACGGCAAGGGGAAACGCTGCAATCTGCCACCAACTCCCCAGTGGGGCCATCAGATAGACGCCGGCCGAGCTGTAGGCACAGGCGAGGCTCATCAGAAAATCAAGCCAGTATCGCAAGGGCGACACCCTGAAGAAGTCGGCATCGGCCGACCGTATCGCAAGCCGAGCGTCACGGACCCATCCGGGGGCCGTCTCGCAAGCAGCCTCGTCGTCCTGATGGTCCGTCGCGATCATGACCCCTCCTTGGGCGTCGGATGGCCAGCGAGCCTCCGTGCAAGGCATAAGAGACCAGATTGGAGGTGCGAGGAAAAGGGCGAAGTCGCACGGCCCTCCGAGGCCACGGTTGGTGATGGAAAACCAGACGCGATAACCTTTGGAGCTGGACGTCTATCTGCATCGGCGCCAGCGGTTCGCTCATTTCGATTCTGAGGCCTGTCACATGATCACCGTCGCCATCCTCGGGGCCACCGGCTACACCGCCCTCGAGACCATCAAGATTCTCCTGCGGCATCCCGCTGCCAAGATCGTCGCGGTGACGAGTCGCCAGGAAGGGCGGCCGCCCGTGTCGACCGTCCATCCGAGCCTCGTGGGCCGGCTCGACCTCGAGCTCGAGGACCTTGAGCCGGAGGAGATTGGCCGGCGGGCCGACTGCGTGTTTGGGTGTCTGCCGCACGCCGCGAGTGCCGACATCCTCCCGAAGGTTCTGGCCGGTGGCGCGAAGGTGGTCGATCTCAGTGCCGATTACCGGCTCGATGACGCGGCCACCTACCTCGAATGGTATGGCCACGAGCATCCTGATGCCGGTCGGCTCGGCACGACTGTCTACGGCCTGCCCGAGCTGTTTCGAGATCGGATCGTCGGCCAGCAGCTTGTCGCCAATCCCGGCTGCTACGCCACCTCAGCGATCCTGCCTCTGGCGCCCCTCGTGAAAGCTGGCCTGATCGAGATGACGGACATCATCATCGACTCCAAAAGCGGCGTGAGCGGTGCGGGCCGTCAGCCTAAGCTCATGACGCATTTTCCGGAGTGCAACGAGAGTATGTCGGCCTACAACGTAGGGCGGCACCGGCACACGCCGGAGATCGAACAGATCATTTGCAGGCACGCAGGGATGCGGCCGGAGGTGATCTTCACCCCCCATCTCGCCCCGATGGACCGTGGCATCCTCTCGACGATCTATGCCAAGCCCGTAAAGAGCGTGACGGAGGCCGACGTGATGGCCGTGCTCCGTGAGGCCTATGCCAGTGAACGCTTCGTGCGGGTGGTGGATCACCTTCCCGGCACAAAAGACACCGTCGATACAAACTTCTGCGACATCACTGCCCGCGTCGTCCGCGGTCGGATCCTCCTCATCAGTTGCCTCGACAACCTCGTGAAGGGGGCCGCCGGCGCGGCCGTCCAGAATTTCAACGTCCTCTTCGGCCAGCCCGAAACCGCGGGGCTGCTGTAAATCTCCATGCTGCCTTCCGAAACCCCGATTCGACTCCCGATCCCTGCGATCCCTCGTGGCTTCCGGATGGCTGGCGTACGCGCCGGCATCAAGCGGGACCGCACCCGTGAAGACGTCACGGTTGTGGCGAGCGATCTGCCCGCGACAGCCGCCGGCGTCTACACGACCAACCTCGTCTATGCCGCGCCCGTTGCCTACGACCGCTGCCTGACGCCTGGGCGTGGATTTCGCGGCATCGTGATCAACTCTGGAAACGCCAACGCCTGCACGGGCACGCGAGGGTTCGACGACGCCCGCGGGATGGCGGCCGCGGCTGGCCGAATGCTCGGGGCCGAGGCGAACGAGGTGCTGGTGCTCTCCACGGGAATCATTGGCGAGTTTTTGCCGATGGCCATCGTGACCGCGGGGATCGAGTTGGCTGCCGCGAAGCTCGGCGTCGACGCTGACGCCGCGGTATCGGCTGCCCGCGGCATGATGACAACCGACACACGGCCCAAGCTCGCGGGCGGCACGTTCTCGGCGGCGGGCAACGGCTACACGCTCTTCGGCATGGCGAAGGGGGCCGCAATGATTGGCCCGCGGCTGGCAACCATGCTCGGGATCGTGCTGGTCGATGCTCCTCTCGAGCCCGCCGACGCCCAGCGTCTCCTCGCCGAGGCAGCCGAGGAGACGTTTAATTGTGTGAGCGTCGATGGGCACATGAGCACCAACGACACGGTCTTGCTGCTGGCGAACGGAGCCGCCGGTGGTCCGCCGCTCCAGGGCAACGGGCTTGCTGCGTTCGCGACATCCCTCCACGACGTGTGTGGCACGTTGGCCCGTGAAATGGCCGACGACGGCGAGGGAGCCACGCATGTCATGCGGATCGAGGTGACGGGCTGCGGGAGCCGTGATGCGGCCCGCCAGATTGCCCGCACGATCGCCGACAGCCCGCTTGTGAAGACGGCGGTGCATGGGGCCGATCCCAACTGGGGCCGGATTGTGTCTGCGGCCGGCTACGCGGGGGTGCCGTTCGACCCTGCCGCCGTGGAGTTGCGGCTCAATGGCACGCTCCTGTTTCGCGGCGGGTCGCCACTGCCTTTTGACGCCGACGCCGTTTCCGAGTCGATCAAGACGGCGCGGGAAACGAGGATCGACCTCGTGATCGGAAGTGGCCCCGGCAAGATCGTCTTCTACTCGAGCGATCTCACGGCCGACTACGTCCACCTCAACGCCGATTACCACACCTAGCAGTTGGCCGGTGCACTCGTGCTGGTGGGACCGTCGAGGGCTCACCGTGCCAGGCGCTCCCGGCGGGTTTTTCGACAACGTTGCGACGGGCACACGCGATTCCTGGCGGACTCGCTCAGTGCGGGCGTCTATGCCCAACTCCTCTCGAGCGGCTCCTCCAAGGCCTCGGAAGTGTCGCGAACCGACTGGGGGGCCGACGGCTATCCTCGTATCCAAGAAGCCGACTACAAAGGAGGCCGGGCCGTCATTTGGCCGTTCGCTGGAGGCCTGACCATCCCCTCGCCTTGACTCGGGGACTGGAAAAAGGTTTTATCCAGGGAGGTTTTCCGTGTCCCCCGAGCGCTTTCCGTGACCGCCACAGCCCCCTCCGTCGCCTTTCCGTTCGACCCCCTGCTGCCGGCCTTCGGCAGCATGATTCCGATGGCGATGCCCTGGGCGCCGACCGGTGGTGCGGCCGACATCGTGGCGGCGGTCAACCCTGAGGAAGAGGAAGAGCCTGGCGATGAGGAAGACTTGGTCGTCGCGCAGCCGGCTGAGGAAGAGTCAACCTTCGACGATTTCGATGACGAATTCGACGATGACTTTGAAGAGGATGCCAACGACCCCGACTGGGATCATCCGGGCGAGGGTGATGCGGAGCCGCCGCCCGGCAAGGGTGCCGGCAAGAAGAAGTAGGGGTGGGCCGCCCGCGGTGGCCGACGCCAGGAGCTTGAACGATGGCCGGGCTCGACACACACGAATTCACTCCCGATGACCCAAACGCTGGGGCGGGTGGCGGTCCGCGTGGCGGCGCGAGGCGTGACCGTCGCAAGACCGCCCCGTGGTTCGGCGACCTCGGCCAGCTTGATTTCGACATCGATTTCTATGAGCGGCTCCTTGCCCGCAAGACAGACTCGATTGAGGTGCTCAGGATCCTTGCCGAGCTGGTCTCGCGAAAGGGTGATGTGCGGCGAGCCGTCGAGCTCGACCGGCGTCTGGTTGAGCTCATGCCCGACGACTTTCTCGCTCGCTACAACCTCGCCTGTTCCCTCGCGCGGGCCGGACGGCCCGACGACGCGATTGACGCCCTCTCCCGTGCCATCCTGCTGGGCTATGACGACATCAGCCACATGGAGGCCGACCCCGATCTCGAAAGTCTGCACGACCACCCCGATTTCCAGGCGCTGCTGGGCGACTGACATCGACGGCTGGTAGGATTCCGGCCCCGCGAGGCCGTCGCTGTGCCGCCGCGGTCCCATGCAACCGCGGGAGCCGGCATGCTCGACCAATACGACAAGATCACTGAGGCTGTCGCCTTCATCCACACGCGGTGGAGCCTCGAGCCGAAGGTGGCGATCATCCTCGGCAGTGGGCTCGGGGGAATCTCGGGAAGCCTCACCGAATCGGTCACGATCCCCTACGACGACATCCCCCACTTCGCCCGCTCCACGGCCCACGGCCACGCGGGGCAGCTTGTGTGCGGGCGGCTCGACGGTGTGCCGGTGGTCGTGATGGAAGGACGGATGCACGCCTACGAGGGGTATCCGCTCCAGCAGATCACGTTTCCCGTGCGGGTCATGCAGCGGCTTGGCGCCGGGTTGCTCGTTGTCACGAACGCCTGCGGCGGCCTCAACCCGCAGTTCCGCACAGGCGATCTCATGGTGATCGATGACCACATCAATCTCATCGGTGACAACCCGCTGATCGGGATCAACGACGAGCGGCTCGGCTCGAGGTTTCCCGACATGTCGGCGCCCTACACTCCCGAGCTCGTCGATACGGCGCTCGCCGTCGCCCGCCGGGAAGATTTTGTCGCTCACCGCGGGGTGTACGTCGCCGTGACTGGACCAAACCTCGAGACCCGCGCCGAGTACCGATTCCTGCGGATTATCGGGTCCGACGTCGTGGGTATGTCGACCGTGCCCGAGGTGATCGTGGCGGTGCATGGCGGCATGAAGGTGCTCGGCATTTCGGTCATCACCGACATGTGCCTGCCCGACGCGCTCGAAGTGGCCACGGTCGAGAAGATTCTTGGCGTCGCACGGTCGGCCGAACCAAAACTTCGGGCGATCATCCGTGCGGCCGTGCAGTCGGCCAGCTGAGCCGCGAGCACCGCTCTTTCGCACCGCTCTCGAGAGGAACCCCATGCCAAGTGCTCCGATTCGTGTCCTCGTCGCGGGCTGTGGCCACATGGGCTTATCGCACGCCAAGGCCTACCAGGCGCTCGACGATTTTGAGATCGTCGGCGTCGTGTCGCGCGGCGAGGCATCGCGGCGGGCGCTGCTCGATGCCCTGGGGGCTGAGTATCCCCAGTTCGCGGACTACCACGCGGCCCTCGCCGCCACGAAGCCCGATGCCGTCTCGATCAACACCTACCCCGACACCCACGCTGAGTACGCCGTCGCTGCCTTTGCTGCCGGCTGTCATGTGTTCCTCGAGAAGCCGGTGGCCGTGACCGTCGCCGAGGCAGAGAAGGTCATCGCCGCCGCCCGGGCCGCCCGCCGCAAACTCGTTGTGGGCTACATTCTGCGCGTCCATCCCACGTGGACGCGGTTCATTGAGACGGCTCACACCCTCGGCAAGCCGCTCGTCATGCGGATGAACCTCAACCAGCAGTCGTCGGGCGACAAGTGGAAGACGCACCAGGCCCTCATGCAGTCGATGTCGCCCATCGTGGATTGCGGCGTGCATTACGTGGACGTGATGTGCCAGATGGCACGCTCGAAGCCTGTGCGAGTGTCGGCGATCGGGGCGCGGCTCACCGATGATCTCGTGCCCGGTATGTACAACTACGGCTGTCTCCAGGTGACGTTTGCCGACGGCTCTGTCGGCTGGTACGAGGCCGGCTGGGGGCCGATGATGAGCGAGACGGCGTTCTTCGTGAAGGATGTCGTCGGCCCGAAGGGCTGCGTGAGCATCGTCGGCGTGAAGGAGGGTGAGGCGGGCAGCGACGACGTTGAAGGGCACACGAAGGCTGCGGTCTTGAAGCTTCATCATGCGGCGCTCGGCCCCGACGGCTCGTTCGCCCGCTCCGACGAGCTTCTCGACTGCTCCGGCGAGCCCGACCACGACGGCCTCTGCCTCCTCGAACAGAAGCTCTTTCTCGACGCGATTCAAAATGATCGCGATCTCACCGCCCACATGGACGACGCGATCAACAGCCTGCGGATCGTGCTCGCGGCTGACGAATCCTTCCGCACGGGCAAGACGGTCGAGCTCGATCGCATTTGATATCCGTAGAATGACGCCTCGACGGAGTGATGATAAAAGCCCCTCGCGCTAGCGCGGGGACGGCGGGCCATTGGGCGAGCCCGCTCAGGTTGGACGGCGGGATGGCCTTCCACGCGCAGTCCCCCGGCTATCGCCAGGGGCTTCTATGATGGGCCGTGTTGTTGCCTTGAATCACGATGTCCTCGAACCTGAGTCGATGAAGCCGCCTCCCGTTGTGCTCACCATTGCTGGCTCCGACAACTCCTGCGGGGCGGGGGCCCAGGCCGATCTCAAGGTGATCACCGCGCTCGGAGGTTACGCCCAGACCGCAATCACCTGCGTGGTCGCAGAAGTGCCGGGCCGCGTGGACGCGATCCAGCCCATGAAGCCGGCGATCGTTGCGGCCCAGATTCGGCTGTCGCTCGAAGCGTTTCCCGTCGCTGCCATCAAAACAGGCATGCTCTTCTCGCGGGGCATTATTCGAGCGGTGGCCGAGGCGCTCGAGGCCGTGCCCGATCTCCCGCTCGTGGTTGATCCCGTGATGGTGGCATCGAGTGGCGATCCGCTCCTCGAGCCGGCCGCCATCGCGGCCTACTGCCGGGATCTCTTCCCGCGGGCCACGCTCGTGACGCCCAACCTCGATGAGCTGCGGATTCTGTCGGGCTTGCCGTGCCGAAACCTCGACGAAATGGAAGCGGCTGGGCGAGAGCTTGTCGAGCGGCACGGATGTGCGTTTCTCCTGAAGGGTGGCCATCTCGGAAGCCGCATCGCGACCGACATCCTCGTAACGTCGTTCGGTACCGAGCGGTTCTCGGCGCCGTTCCGCCGTGGCTTCGCCACGCACGGCACGGGCTGCACCTACTCGGCCGCGATTGCCACCGGGCTCGCGCACGACATGTCGCTGTCGGCAGCCGTAGGGCTTGCGAAGCGCTATATCACTGCGGCGATCGAGGCGGGGCTCCGCTGGGGCAAGACCGCAGCGCTCGACCACCGGGTCGATGTGCGGGGCGGCCGGCGTGGGAAGGGTTCATCGTCGGGGGGCTGACGCTGCCCCTGTGGCGGGCAGGGCCGTCACGGTACGATTCGCTTCCCTGCGATTCTTCGTTTTCACACGCCTTGAACTATGTTCCAACCCGTCCGCGGCAAACCCGATTTCCCAGCTCTTGAAGCCGAGATCGCCGCCTGGTGGCAGTCTGCGGGCATCTATGAGAAGTCGCTCGAATCCCGCCGCGGCAAGCCCCGGTTCGTGTTCTTCGAAGGGCCGCCGACCGCGAACGGCATGCCACACCCAGGGCACTGCCTGACCCGCACGATCAAGGATCTCTATCCCCGGTATCGCACCATGCGGGGAGAGTTCTGCGAGCGGAAGGCCGGCTGGGACACGCACGGTCTGCCCGTCGAGGTGGAGGTCTGCAAGGAGTTGGGCATCCACTCGAAGGCCGAGATCGAGGCGTATGGTGTGGAGCCATTCATTCACAGATGCCAGGAGAGCGTCTGGCGGTACACCAAGGAATGGGAAGCGCTCACCGAGCGGATCGGCTTCTGGATTGATCTGTCGAAGGCCTATGTCACCTACCACAAGTCGTACGTCGAGAGCGTCTGGTGGGCGCTTGCCACGCTGTTCGAGCGAGGGCTTCTCTACAAGGGACACAAGATCGTCTGGTGGTGGGCCCAGGGAGGTACGGCGCTTTCGAGCGGCGAAGTCGGTCAGGGGTATCGTGAGGTGGCCGACCCAAGCGTTTATGTGAGCTTCCCGTTGCTCGACGCATTCGGTCAGCCCACCCATCAAAATCTCATTGCCTGGACGACGACGCCCTGGACGCTCCCGTCGAATCAGTTTGCGGCAGTAAAGGCCGACCTCGAGTATGTCGTGCTCCGCGAAGCCGGGGCAGCGGCCGGAAACCCCGAGTTCATCGTGGCCGAACCGCTCGCCGTATCGCTCGGCGAGAAGCTCAAAAAGCAGTTCGACATCGTTGAGCGGATGCCTGGCACGTCTCTCGTGGGCCGTTCCTACCTCCCGCCGTTCGATACCTATCGGCCCGACGGTCCGCCGAAGCCAGCTCCGCTTGTCGCCGGTGGAGCCGAGCCGGCCGCGTGGCGGGTGATCGCGGCCGACTTTGTCACGACCGACTCAGGCACGGGCGTGGTCCATATCGCGCCAGCTTTTGGTGAAGTGGACTATGGCGTCCTCGTCGCCGAGCAGGCCCGTTTTGCTCCTGGCGCTGGCCCCACGCTTCTCAATGCGGTCGCGTCTGACGGCACTTTTACCGACGCCTTTCCGCTCGGCAGCGGCCGGTTTGTGAAAGACTGCGATCGCGACATCACCCGCGATATCAAGAGCCGTGGCCTGCTCGTCCACCAAGAACAGTATGTCCACGACTACCCGTTCTGCTGGCGAGCTGAAAAAGACCCGCTCATCCAGTACCCACGCGAAAGCTGGTTCATCCGCACGAGCCAGTTCCGCGACGCGATGCTGGCCAACAACGAGCAGATCAAATGGTTGCCCGACCACATCAAGCACGGCAGGTTCGGCAACTTCCTCGAGTCGAACGTCGACTGGGCCCTCTCCCGCGAGCGGTACTGGGGCACGCCGCTGCCGATTTGGGTGTGCGAGAACACAGGCAGGTCCGAGGCCGTGCCGTCGTACGATGTGCTCCTGGCCAAGCCTGGTGTCATTGGCACCGAGGTCTTTGATGCGGCCAAGCGAGCCAAGCCCGATCTGTCCGACGACCTTCGCGTTCATAAACCGTACATCGACGCCGTCACCTACGACTCGCCGTTCTCGCCAGGGGCGCGGATGCAGCGGGTGTCGGAGGTGATCGACTGCTGGTTCGACTCGGGCTGCATGCCGTTTGCTCAATGGGGCTGGCCACACCAAGGCCACGAGGATTTTGCGGCCCAGTTTCCCGCCGATTTTATTTCAGAAGCCATCGATCAGACGCGCGGCTGGTTCTACAGCCAGCTTGCCATCAGCACGCTGCTATTTGGTGCTGGGAGCAAGACGAATGCGTTACCAGGTTCACCAGCGTCACCGTTGGAAAACCCGCATCCGTTCAAGACCTGCATCGTGCTTGGTCACATGCTTGGCGAGGATGGGCTGAAGATGAGCAAGAGCCGGCGAAACTACCGCGAGCCGGCGGAGATTTTTGATGCGTACGGCGCCGATGCCCTGCGGTGGTTCTTCCTCGCGGGCCAGCCGCCGTGGACGAGCATCCGCTACAGCGAACGGGCGATCCGCGAGAGCGTGCCCGAGTTTTTGCTGCGACTCTGGAATGTCTACTCGTTCTTCGTGATCTACGCCCGGATCGATGGGTTTGATCCCGCGGCCGTGCTTGATACACCAGGCCAGCTCGACCATGCGGACTTCGCGCGTGCCCGTGGCTGGCGGGCTGTTTCAGAGCGCAGTGAACTTGACCGATGGATGCTGTCGGAGCTCTACGCGACCGCCGCCACGATGGTCGAGCGGCTCGATGCCTACGATCATTTTGCTGCTGCCGGGGCACTCTCCCGGCTCGTGGACGCCGTGAGCAACTGGTTCGTCCGCCGTAGTCGCGATCGCTTTTGGGCATCGGGACGGGCCGACAATGGCCCCGACGCCAACCTGGAAAAACTCGACGCGTACTGGACGCTCTACGAAACGCTTCTTGTGGTCACGCGGCTCGCAGCCCCCTTCGTGCCCTTTGTTTCCGAGGCCATCTGGCGAAACCTCGCCACCACTGTCTTCGGAACTGACAAAGTGCCGGAGAGTGTCCACCTGACCGATTTTCCTGGTGGCGAGGCGTCGCTGGTGGATGCGGACCTGGTCCGACGGATGGCGCTCGTACGGGATGTGGCCTCGCTCGGTCGGGCAGCGCGGGCCACTGAAAAACTCAAAGTGCGTCAGCCACTTTCCAAGGTGGAAGTAATTCTGGCCGACGCGACCCCCGGCGACGACGACTGGCTCGCCGCGCATGCCGACCTTGTCTGCGATGAGCTCAACGTCAAGCAGTTTGAGATCTGCCGCGAGCCCGACCGCTATATCGAGCGGAGTATTCTGCCCGACCTCAAGAAGCTTGGTCCTCGGCTCGGGAAAAATCTACCGAAGGTGCGGCAGGCTCTCGGCGCCGCGGACGCCTCCGCGATCCTGGCCTCGATCCATCGGACGGGCAGTGCCACGCTGCCGCTGCCCGGTGGTGGCGAAGTGATGCTCGAGGAAGGGGACGTGATCGTTCGGACTACTGCAAAACCTGGGTGGGCCGCTGCCGAGGGGCCGCGTGCCGTCGTGGTGGTGTCGAGCGAGCTGACGCCCGAGCTGGTGGCCGAGGGGCGCGTCCGCGAAGCGGTGCATGCCATCCAAACCATTCGCAAGGATCTCGACTTGGAGTTCACCGACCAGATCGATCTCATCTTCTCGAGTCCGTCGGCCGAGCTCCGCGGGGCGCTCGAGGCGCACCTGGAATTCGTGGCTGCCCAGACGCTCGCTGCCTCGGTCTCGGTGTCCGTCGATGGCGCGGCGGGCGAGGCAATCGACCTCGACGGTCACCCACTCACGATCGACGTGAAGCCAGTGAAGCCGAAGAAGGCCACACATGGCTGAGCCTCGGCATCTTCGGTTGGCGGTGCTCCTCTCGGGATCGGGTCGGACGCTCGAGAACCTGATTGAGCGGATTGATGCCGGCACGCTTCCTGCGTCGATCGACGTCGTGGTGGCCAGCCGCGGCGACGTGCGTGGCATACGGATCGCCGAGCGGGCGGGGATTGCCGTGCGAGTTCTTCTGCTGGGCAGTCAGTCGCTCGACCAGTGGAGCGAATCCATCTTCAAGGCCTGCCGTGAGACCCATGCCGACCTCGTCGTGATGGCCGGGTTCCTCCACCTCGTGCGGATCCCGGCCGACTTCTCGGGCCGGGTGATCAACATCCACCCGTCACTTTTGCCGGCCTTTGGCGGCAAGGGTTTTCACGGCATGTCGGTCCATCGTGCCGTCTTGGACCGTGGCTGCACCGTCTCGGGCTGCACAGTGCATCTCGTGGATGACGAGTACGACCACGGTCGTGTGCTCGTCCAGCGCGTCGTGCCAGTCCTCCCCGACGACAGCCCCGAGTCTCTCGCCGCACGAGTCTTTGCCGCGGAGTGCGAAGCCCTCCCCGAAGCCATCGCCCGCATCGCCGCAGGGCTCCTGCCCTAGCTAGGCGGCCTATCTGCCCCGCCTGTGAACGTCGGTCCCATCGAAACGCCGGCCCGAGCCGCTTGGCATCTATACGGCATGGCAGTATAGTATTTCTGAAGGAGGGGGCGGCACAATTTCGATGATGGACCGAGGGATGATGGCACCCCAGGTGACGATCATGGCGAACCCCAAAGGGGCGCCGATCATCAAGACCGAGATTGCACGAATAGACAAGTGGCTCGATTCCAGGAACGATTGACCATGAAAAAGACCCCGGCCAAGAAAGCCAAGAAGCCTCTGGACGTCGGGCAAGAACTGGTCCGACGGCTCAGGCATTTCAACGAGATCCTCGACACCACCGACAACCTGCCCGACCAGTTCACGTGCCGTACGATCCGGCTGAACCTCCAGCCGAAGGGATACCACGGGGCGGACGTGAAGAAGGTCCGCACGATCCTGGGAGTGAGCCAGGCTCTCTTTGCCCAGTTCGCAGGTGTGTCAGCGGCAGCAGTGAAGGACTGGGAGCAGGACATCAAGCCGCCCAGCGGCGCCGTGTGCCGGTTGATGGATGAAATCATCCACAACCCAGCATATTTCCAGAGTCGAATCCGAGAGCTGGCAACGCCCGTCGGAAAAGACTGACCGCCCCGCGCTGCACTTTTCAACCGGCGTTCACATTCGCCCGGGCCTCGGGCCTGATAGCCCCGGTTGATGATACGAATGCGGATAGAAACGGAGTTTCTGCCAAGAGACTGACACCTCGGCGTGGACGTCCGCCGGCCGACTGTCGCGAGTAGCCAGCACTTTGCTTGATTTCTCAGCAAAAGGCCTCCTCAGCAGAATCTGTGGGTACATTCTGGCTCCGGCAAGTGACCGAGCGTGTGAAACAGCGCGATTTCGATGCCTTCCTTCGAGCGAAAGCCGTACGCTTTTCTGGTGGTCAGTTTCGCGTTGCCGTTGAGACCCTCGACAGTTCCCGACGATATCAAGCCCTTTGCGCGGAACCAGTTGAGGATGAGGTGCCGATGGCGCCGCAGCATCTTGGCCACCTTCTTCATCGGATTCAGTTGGCTCCGCATCGTCCGAGTGCACCACGAGTCGAGGAACTTCCCGGCCCACGCCGCATGGGCGTACTCCCAGAACCGCTGGAACTCCTCCCGAAGAAGCTGGGCCCGCACACTCTTGAGGTTGTAGGTCATGAGATCCGCCAGCCGCGTGGCCTGATGGTCCGTGAGGTGTCATTCGGCGCGCCAAAACCAGCCACGCATCGGGCCAGAGCGACCAGAGAACTACGCCAGCCCTCTTGGGGAAACATGGTGGGCAGGACGGGCAACGTCCAAACCTCGATGAAAAACCGAAGCGGCGAAAGTTGTCGAGTCTGGAGCGCCTGAAGGCGTCCCTGATATCACGAGAAGGGTTTCGAGACGAGCCCAGGAAACGACGAGCCCAGGATGGCCAAACACCACCCCCGGAGGGCATGCAATGAGCGAGAATCAAAATGAGAGTCTTGGCGGGGAACCCCAGACGGGCCGAGCGAGAATCCTGAATATCTCTGGAGTGCCCTTCCATATCTGGCAGAGGGCAAGGACCAACGCCCTTGTGTCGGACATGCCCTTTCGGGACTACGTCATCAAGCTCTTGGAGGAGTGTCGCCCTATCGAGCATCCGAAAGGAATGGAGTAGCAGGCCATGCCGATCCCACCCTGTGTGCAGTCGCGTCCGCCACATCTTCAGCCCTTGGGTACCGATGTCAGAGCGACACCCTCGAAGGCGTCCCCACTTTCATCTCGCCCCCAGGTCGCAGCTCCACTTTGGAGGCGAGGACAACGGTTCGCCCTGCTCGCTGACCTGCCAGCACTGCTTGGTGTGGATGTCCATCGCGGTCAGAACCCCGCCAAGACCGCAGCCGGTGTCGATGCAGCGGCAAAAGCCGTAGTCACGGACCGGGCCCGGGGTGTGCCCGAGAACAACGGTTTTGCCGCTGATGTGGGCTTTCGGCGCGCACTCCTCAATGGAAATCCAACGGAGATCTCCCGAGGATTGCCGGTCGAGCGGCGAATGCCAAGAGTAGTTGGCGTGAACAAAGAGATGGTCTGCCGTTTCAAAACTAGGGTGGCACGCCTGCAAAAACTCCCAGTGTGCGGCGGGGATGTTGTCCAGCGACAGGTCGTCCCCGTACGAGGCGAGTGTTGCGTCGCCCCCATCATGCCGCCAGCGGTTTTCTGCATGCACGTCGTGGCGGCTGTCCAGCATCATTTCCTCATGGTTTCCCAGCAGCGGCACCAGGCAGCATCGCTTCTGAAGCTGGAGCAGAATCTCGATGACACCACGGCTGTCCGGACCGCGGTTGATGTAATCGCCCAGCATGACGACGGTGTCCCGATCCGTCGGCTCAATAACCTCCACGAGCCGACCCAAGGCCAGCGAGTGGCCATGAACGTCTCCAATCGCAAGGAGGCGGCCGGAAGTCGTCACTCTTGTGTTCCCTTCCATCGTTGATATCCGTCCGTCATGCTCAACCCAATGCTCGACCATTGCGGTGCTTCATTCACTGCCGCGGTCGAATCGGAGAGTCCCACCAAATGATACGGGTGGAAGCTTCTGACGGAAGAATACGTCGAGCCTCTGCCATCTCTGGGTCAGACCAACCGGCATCATCAGGGAATGCCACTGACGGCGGTCGAAAATATCGACGCGGGGCGGTCGAGAACGACAGCGCCCGGCAGTGTTGATCCCCCATCGTTCTTGGGGATGTCGAACCGGACGTGCTTTTGCGGGACTACGTCATCAAGCTCCTGAAAGATTGCCGCCCGTTTGAGCCTCGCAAGGCATGCGAATGACAGGGCGATGTGGTCAGGCGTTCGGGTCCGCCACCTCTTCGTCCCTTGGGTACAGATGTCATAGAGACACCTACTCAACGGGAGAAGATCCGTGGCACACAACCTTTCAACTACCAACGGCAAGACAGCAATGGCCTATGCGGGCGAAGTCCCGTGGCACCGCCTTGGAACCCGCCTCGAACAGCCGTTCACGGCACGCGAAGCGATCGATGCAGCGGGCTTGGGATACGAAGTCGAGCTCAAACCGCTCCAGACCATAGATGGCACCGCAGTGCCCATGAGAAAAGCGGTGATCCGAACAGATTCGGGAATAGCCTTGGGCGCGGTGGGCAACGCCTATGTTCCCGTTCAGAACCGCCAGGCGTTTGGATTCTTGGACGCAGTCGTCGCCGATGGCGGCCTTCGCTACCACACCGCCGGAGCCTTGGGTCACGGGGAACGAATCTGGCTCTTGGCCAAACTGCCCGAAACCATCCGGGTGCGAAACACCGACGACATCGTCGAAAAGTTCTTGCTGCTCAGCAACACGCATGACGGCAGCACGGCGTTGCGGGTGTATTTCACACCGATTCGGGTGGTGTGTCAGAACACACTGAACGTCGCTGAACGCCGAAGCGTGGACCAGGGCATCGCCATCATGCACAAGGGAGACCTGTGCACAAAGATCGCAGAAGCTCAGCGGGTTCTTGGTCTGGCGTCTCGCTTCTTCGATGACGCTGCCACGAAGATCGATTTTCTAGCGGGTCATTCACCGACTCCGGCTCAGCTCGAAACCTTCTTCCAGACGGTGTATCCGAATCCAGAGAATGCAGATCCAACACGGGCTCAGAACGTCCGCGAAACGTTTCATCGGATCTTCGAGACGGGTATTGGTCTCGATATGCCTGGCGTGAAGAGCACAGCATGGGCGGCCTACAACGCCATCACGGAATGGGTCGACCATCATCGGCCGACCCGGGCCAAGACCCCGGAGGCCAGAACCAGCCGACGTTTGCAATCATCCTGGTTTGGCTCCGGGGCTTCCCTGAAATCTCGTGCCTGGAATCTGGCCGTCGACATGGCCCTCACGAACTGACGAGTCATCCGGGTACTCAAGTCATCAAACGTTTCTTTCCCCCTCAAATAGGAGCACATTTCTCATGCTACGCGCCAATGTCGGAGTTTCTCGCAAGGTCTCGAAGGATTACCAATCCACCGGCTACACGGTGAACCTGGACGGTGAAATCCCCTTCAACCCGGATGATGCCGAGGGAGTCCTGGAAAAGATCCGGGAGCTGTTTGATCTCGCCCAGGAGGCCGTTCGCCAAGAGATCGATCGAGATCATGGCCCAACCACGATCGAGCACCAGCCTGCCCCAACTCGGCCTCAGCCTCCGATCGAAAAGTCTCGAACGAACGCTCGAATCCAAACTCCGCCAACGGTGATCGACGGATCTGTTTCGCCGGCCCCATCCCGGATGAACGGCAACGGTTGCACCAACGGCCATGGAAACGGCACCGCGGAACAGGCGACGAACAAGCAGATTCAGTTTCTGCTGACGATTGGCAAGCGGCTCAAGCTGACGCCAATCCAGATCGGAGAAGAGATCAAAAAGATCGTCGGCCGGGAGTGTGTGGTCTACGACCTCACCAAGAAGGAAGCCGGGCAGATTCTGGATTTCTGGACCACTCAGGTGACGGCCTGAAGGCTTCGTCCAGGAAGGTGGTCATCCATTCCGAGGGAGTTGAAGCGACCGCTGCCTCTGGTGACGGTGCTGAAGTTCTGGAGAGAGGTCCGAGGTTTGGGAGACAACGAGAACAGCATTCGAGGGTGAACCCGCTTGGTCTCCTGTGTGGAGACGTTTCATACGGAGTGCTGGACGTGACCAACCCCTTCTACGCAGTGGCACAGGTGAGGCATGACGATCGGGGTTGGCGAAATGGCATCACCGACTCTCCGACCCACATATGGCAGCGGGCCAGCCGAAGCTACTTCCGTCGCGACTCCCGACAATCACCTACGAGGAACACATCCATGAGCACGTCACTCCGCCACCGCAACTCCCCGATCAATCCGGTGCCCACGATCGAAGCATACGCTTTGACGAACGTGGTCTTTATTCAGGCGGCTGACCCCAAGTCGTCTCGAACGGGGCACGACGCGTTTCAGACAACTCCCCTCGCTGTCGCCAATGGGGTGAACCTGCTGCTGCTCTCACAGATGATCACGGAGCCGCTTCCCGACACGGCGATGACAGTCGCAGCGTGCGGGTGTGCCGTGAGCATACCGCTGCTGATGTTGAGCTGGTTTGTGAACAAGTCCAGGTGGAACTGGCCGATGAGGGACGTCCCTCTCACGCTCGGATACCTTGGCATGGTGGTGGGAATCGCCGCGTGCGTATTTCACGTTTCACTTGGAGCGGGCATCGCTTTTGTGATCATGACAGTGGCCGTGCTGACGACGGTCGCAGTGCTCGAGCACAGAGTGAGCGGATACCAGGAGCCGTCCACGCCCGCCGTGAGGGCACTCTCGTGAGCAGTCATTCGTTTGCTGGACGTGGGCCGTGGTGTTCAGCGAGTTGTGCATTCAGTTGAACGTGAAGCACTCTCCTGGGAACGCTTGGGCAGGCACGTCCTGGTGGCGTCCGAGTGCGTGGAGGCAGGGCACCGATGAGCCTGGACAAGTCACCACAGGCGCCGTCCTTGCAGCAGCCGGTTGTTGCCTTGGAGCCATCTGCAGATCTGGTGCCGGAGCCTTGGGATTCTGATGCCCGCCACGGCAGTGGCGAGCGGTAGGGGCGTCCTGAACCATCGACCCTTGGAGCCGCCAGGCCCCACACGTAGACTCAAAACCAGACCCCGCGGTGCAACTTGTCGGGCGCCCCGCGCTGCACTTTTCAACCGGCGTTCACATTCTCCGTTTCTGGTTGAACCAGGGCAGAAAACCAAGATTAGAGCGCCCAGAACCATAAGGAGTAATCCAAATGCAGTCCTTCGATCCAGCCAAGTACACCGCACCGACAGCAAAACCCCTGCCAGTGGTTCTCCTTCTAGATGTCAGCGGCAGTATGGACGGCGAGAAAATCCAAAACCTTAACGAGTCCGTCAAGGACATGTTGGAAACATTCCGCGGCACGGAGAACAGTGAGATTGAAATCCATGTCGCGATCATTACCTTTGGCGCGGAAGTAAAACTGCATCAAACGCTCGCCAGTGCCGGCGACATCAAGTGGCACGACCTGTCCGCATCCGGCGGGACGCCGCTCGGCACGGCATTCAAAATGGCGAAGGCCATGATTGAGGACAAGGATGTCGTGCCCTCACGTGCCTATCGTCCAACGGTGGTGTTGGTTTCGGACGGACAACCAAACGACAGTTGGAAAAACCCGTTGCAAGCGTTCATCTGCGATGGCCGTTCCGGGAAATGCGACCGCATGGCAATGGCCATTGGCGCGGATGCGGATGAAGTCGTGCTCGGCAAGTTCATCGAAGGCACAAAGAATTCGCTGTTCTATGCTGAGAACGCCAAACAGTTACGGGAGTTTTTTAAGTTCGTCACCATGTCCGTGACCATCCGTACAAAGTCGCAAACGCCGAATATTGTGCCGGAGGCGAGCGCCATTGATGTCAAGCCCACCACAATCGAGGCGCGGCCAGAGAAGCCGAATACTGCGACGCACAAATCTTCTGACGTGACTGAAAACAACGAGCAACCCAGCGAGGAGGGATACTGGTGATGTTCGACCCAAGCAAATTCACGGCACCGAAGGCCAAGCCGCTTCCGGTATTTCTTTTGCTGGATGTTAGCGGCTCAATGAACGGGGTCGTTGATCCCGAGTCTGTCGACCGTCGGACCGGACAGACATTTGAGAATGACGGGCAGACGTGGGAGGTAGTCGAAGGCGGAACATCGAAAATTCAAATCTTGAACGATGCCGTCCGGCGGATGGTTGAATCGTTTGCTGCCGAGGAACGGATGGAGACTGAATTTCTGGTTTCGATCATCACTTTTGGCGACCGGGTCGTGCAGCATCTTACGCCTGGAGCCGCTTCTTCCGTGAACTGGACGGATATGGAGGCGGATGGTTGCACGGCAATGGGGGCGGCGTTCTCATTGGCGAAAAGGCTGATTGAGGACAAAGGTGTCATTCCATCACGCGCCTACCGCCCAACAGTGGTGTTGGTTTCGGACGGACAACCTACGGACGACTGGGTACATCATTTGGAAGAACTCATCACCGACGGGCGTTCGTCGAAGTGCTTTTTTATGGCGATGGGAATAGGCGACAATCCCGGAACACAGGTTCTTGAGGGCTTCATCTCGCGAACACCCGTATTGGCGGAAGTGAACGACACGCCGGTTCGCAACACCGTATTCCACGCGACCGACGCGGACAAGATTCACGCGTTTTTCCGCAAGGTCACAATGTCGGTGACCATCCGCAGCAAGTCGCAGAACCCCAATGCCGTTCCGACATCGGTAAAACCTAACTTGGAAGAGGAAGGAGGATATTGGTAATGGCACAGGCAATCGGAGATCCGGAAGAACTGGAACGCTTCGCGCATTCATTGCAACAGTTCGTAGATTCGCTCAGCGAAGCAGTGAGAAACCTGAACAGCGCGTTCGCATCGGTTGGCGACACCTGGCAGGACGAGAAGCGGGCATGCTTCGAGGAGAAATACAACGCCCTCGTCCAACAGTTGCATGACTTCAACACCAACGCGGAGGAGCAGGTTCCGTATCTGACCGCGCTCGCAACGAGCCTGCGCGATTATTTGCAAAGTTAGGAACCGAGGAATCGCAATGGCGCAGGTCTCAATCGGACAAGTGGAGAATCTGGAAGAACTCGCGCGTGGGCTGTTGTCCATGCGTGAGTCGCTGGAATCCGCGTGCCGAGAGCAGATCGCCCTTGTGGAAAATGAACATGAAGAGGCTCGCGTTGAAGCGCACAACAGCGCAGGGATGCTGGAAACGGCCAGACAAGAGGAGATAGAGGCGCAACAAGCATTGTGCGAAGCTCAAGAGGCGACTGATTGCGCGCGAGACGCATTGGATTCCGCAGAGCTGAAGCATGCTGAAATAGAGAATCACCATGAGTGACGATGACAATCACATTGGTGTGAATGAGGCCGGGGCACAAACTGATGCCGCCGTTGGGGAAGCGCGAGCCGGACTCGAACATGCCCAGGCCGAACTCGACAAAGCGCAGGAAGCACTCGAAGACGCCACGGAGAACCGTCGAGCGATGGAGCAACGTGTCGATTGTGCGAAGCAGGCTTTGGCGATGGCAGAGAGGACCCTAGAGCAGGCGCGGACTGAATGCGCGCCGCGGTTTGCTGCGGTGTCTCAATCCGTGGATGTAGCGACCGGAAGGCTGACCGCCGCACAACAGGCACTGAATGCCTATCTCGCGACCAATTCGCCCGCTGCGCAGTTCCACTCATGGCTGAACTGGAACCCCGCGCAACATGGCGCTCCCATCACGCCGGACACCCTGCGCGACCGGATGAACCTTTCCGCCGAACAACGGAGTTTGCTTCAGGAGTATCTCTATGACCGAAAGCCGTCATGGCGCGGACTGGTTGACAAGTATCGCGGCGAATGGACGGCGGCGAAAGGCGACGCCGAGCGCAACATCGTCACGCGTAAAACACGCATACACATCAGTGGCGAGTTTGCGGAGCAAATAGCGAGGCACGCGCTCGCGCCGCTGGGCGGACGGGTCGAGACTCAGGGGCGGACTTTCGTTGGCGACAACGGACGATACACAAAGACGGATCTACTTGTGATGGATTTGCGCGTGCCGGTTATTGTGGGGCGTGGCGAGGGCATGGGCGCTCCGGTGGGCGGTTCGATGGCGTTCGAGATGAAATGCGGCAAGGCGGACTACCTCTATTCACAGAAGGATCACATGGTGTTTCAGGCTGAAGGGCACAAGCAGGCAGATGCGCATTGCACGCTTTGCTCGCGTGACATCCACGATTTGCCGCCGGAGAAAGAGAAGGAGCTGCGCGACACCTTGCGCGAAGCGGGGTCACCGCTGGTGGGAATGCTGCCGTGCAAGAACGAAATAGACCAATCGTGCCTTGGCTTCATCCGCCAAGGCGAGCAAGAGAAACTATGAAAATACGGTTTGCTATTGTCAGTCCTGATATCCTCGCGCAAGTCCGCGCCGAAGTTGACATGCTTCGGAGCGCGGTCAACGCCGGGGATATGGATGGCGTGGATGCCGCCACGGCGAAACTCCTAGCGTTGACGACTGATTGCCGCTCGGTTGACCTATCCGAAGAGCAATGGCGAGTGTTTCTGGAGGGATTCAGGAGCAGGAATCCTGCGTTCCAATCCAACTATCTGTTGCCGGGCGAACTTTGCGCTGGCATTGTGCCGACAGTCGCAGCCAACGATTTTGTTCTTGAACTTCCGATTGATGCAGATTCGGAAAAGGAGGGCACCGGTGTTTGATGATGTTTTTGGAATGGCGACGCGGTGCGCCGAAAACTTTCGCGACGGAGTGCACGATTCGTTCGGCGCGTCCATGATTGCCGATGTGCTTGACCCGATCCTTAAGGAAATCGATTCGCTCCGCGATTTCAACGAGGAGTTCCAGCGACAAGCACTCAACATTGATCGGGTCTTGGAAGAGGCAAGGAAAATCCAGTTCAAAGATTGTGGATGCACATGATGAGCGAGACTTCCGCATATTTCCAGAAGTCGATTGTCAAGATTGGCGAAACCGTCGCGGATTATCGCGAAGGTTTCGCGCGCATTGACCGCGAATTCGACGCCGCCTGTGACCGGATAGAACAATCCATCGGCGGCTTGCATGGAGATGCGGCAAAACACGGCAAAGGTTCGTCGAATGCGCAACAACAAGAGAACAATCTTCGCCGGCAGTCGGACAGCATCGAATACGAGATTGCGAAGACAGACGTCAAAAGCGCTGCAGCGAACCAGGGAATTGCCGCCGTGGAATCGGACATTCGAGCGCTGGGCGACGAGAAATCCAGTCTTGAACGGCAAATCAGCGACCGTTGGCTGATTGTAAAGCTTTACTATCACTTCGCCGAGGAAAACGACGAGGCAAAAAAGCGGTGTCGAGCCCTTCAAACGCAACTTGATTCAGCCGCAAGCCGGAAATCCGCGCTGGAACAGACAAAGCGCGACTTTGAGGCAGTGCGGCAGCAGGCGGAAGCCAGGAAAACGGAACTCCAAAAAACTTTGGAGGAAATCCGTCGCAAAATCGCAGTACTCGAAAAGACGAAAGGATTGAACGAGGAACAGGCGCGGCGTCTCGCGGACGAAAGGCAGCAGGCAAACGCCAACAGGGAGAAGAGGAAAGAGAATTGGCTGTCGGTCTTTGCCAATAAATGGGAAAAGACCACGGCTGAAATCGAGCAGGCGAGTTCGAGGCTTCGCCGTCAGCAACCCGCTTTCGTGGATTTCGGCATGGACCCGCCGTTGGCATCAAAAATGCCAACAGGTCTTTTATTTGGTTCGCAGCAAGTTTCTTTCGAGAAGTTTTCCTGCCTTGTCCCGCATGCCATCTCGTTCCCGTTCGCCCGCGCCCTTGTTTTACCAGAAGACAACGCGGCGCAAAGGCGTCTGTCGCATCATCTCCTGTTGCGGTTGCTGTCCGCCCTGCCGCCAGGGCAGTTGGAACTAACACTCATTGACCCGCTGAAACTCGGGCAATCGGCCGAACCGTTCCTGTCACTTTTGAAAGTGGAACAATTGGTGCCGCAACAACGCGTGCTCACCCGCTCAGACGAAATCGAGGCCGCGCTCAAAACACTGACGGACGAGGTCGAGGAACTCATTCAACTCAGGTTCAGTGTTAAGGCCTCCAACTGGTCGGAATACAACGCGAACAATGCCGACAACTCTCTGCGTTACAAGGTGGCGCTGCTTTTTGATGTTCCGGAGCAACTTTCGGACAAGAGTCTCTGGTTTCTTGAGCGCCTTTGCGAGAACGGCCCACGTTGTGGTGTCCTGCCCATCCTCGCGATTGACGGGAAACCCATGGAAGACAGGCGATACGAGAAGTTTCGCGCCGCGATGGGAACCTCGACCATGCGCCTTGACGCGCTGTTGCGCGGCACGGACGCCGGATGCGACGGCCTGTCATTCGCATACCATCCGGAGCAATGGCCACGGCAGGACTCGCTGAACGGGTTCATCTCCACGCTTGCCGAGCGTTGCGCCGCGAAGGCGCGCTTCAGCAAATCAATGCCCGACCTCTGGACGAATGTTGCAAAGGGCGCAACGACCATAGGCGGCTTTGATATTCCAATCGGATGGACTCCCGCCGGCGAGACCGTGTCGCTGACCTTGGGCGCAACTGCCTCCGAGCATCACGCGCTGCTTGCAGGCAAGACCGGCTCCGGCAAGTCCAACCTGCTCCATATGATAATCCACACGCTCTGCGAGAAATACGCGCCCGGTGAGGTTGATCTTTACCTGCTGGACTACAAGGAATCGGCGGAGTTCACGGTCTATGCGAC
>Ga0163153_10000805_pt1 | contig 52404 bp, 50 predicted proteins | sample OliLakLV19MP6IB1_FD_148629 | JGI IMG/M metagenome (GOLD analysis project Ga0163153, IMG submission 148629) | Freshwater microbial mat bacterial communities from Lake Vanda, McMurdo Dry Valleys, Antarctica - Oligotrophic Lake LV.19.MP6.IB-1 | ecosystem: Environmental > Aquatic > Freshwater >... | reverse complement strand
TTACGAAATTTCTGTAAGGAGTTTTACGGAATAGATGTAATAATAGGGGGTTTGATTTACCTAATTCTGGTAACGTCCTCGGAAGTCGTTGATTTCCAGATGGCGCGTCATTTTTGAAAATAGTCATCCATTACAGAAATCGTATAAAACAACCCCTTTTACGTCCCCCCGCCGCCGGGACGAGGGGGGAGGTTGAAGGATGAAAAAAGGCCGGACAAGATGTCCCACTTCAACATTCATCCTTCTCCTCCGTGCCCGTCTGGAACTTGCTGGCCACAATGAGGAACCGGTATTCATCACCCTCGAAGCGATCTCCCGTCGCGGCCTCGGGGAAGCCCTTCATCTTGGCTCCCGTGTATTCCTGGCCGTCCTTGGCGTCCTTCACCACGTCGGTGAAAGCCACCAGCGCCTTGTAGGGGGCTGCCCATCGCGTTCAAAGAGGCATCCACCGCCAGCTTGCGGCGCACCGCATGGAGTCGGGAGGGAGCATCAAATGTAATCGCCAAACACCGTCCGCGTGTTGACGTCGGTATTGTCAATGGGCGTGCCGGTGAAGCCGATGAACGACGCATTCGGCAATGCATCACGCAGGTTGCTGGCGAAGCCGTCGGACATCTCGCCCTTTTTTTGTTCACCCGTCCGCCGAAGCTGTATTGCGAACGGTGCGCTTCATCCGCAATCAGGCTTTGATCGCGAATCGAATACCCAATGGTCCGTGGTAACGAAGGCCATCTTTCACTTTCAGGAACAACGCAGCCACTTCACGCCTTTCTTTGACGCTCGTGTACTGCCTCACGTAGGCGACAGCATTCTTGGTGATCCACAGCCGAAGGTAATCAACAGCCTCATCCAAGCTCGCTCGCCCTGTGAAGAACCGCTCCAGAGCCGCGGTGATGGCCGGAGCAATCAGTTTCTCCTGGCAGTGCTTCTCCAAGACGTGGCTGCCAATTGGCTCTTCGGCGTCGTTGAAACGGTTGAACGGAATCTTGTCGAATCCGACAAAACCTATCGCTCCAGCATCAAGGCTGGCTTGGGCCAACTCGTTGGAGTCGCAGCTCATGCAGAACACAACCTTGCCGCTGAACGCGTCCAGGTCATCGCGAGTGAGGAACTTCTCGATTTCAATATACTCTCCTGATGCCCTGCTGCGATACTCACCACCCCGGAGATAATCGCCGCTGCCGTGGGCGAAAATCACAACAAAGCCTTCGACTGCTTGCCTCAGTGCGAGCATGGCATCGGCATGTGAGGCACGGTCGGCCAACTCGAAGGCTCTCAACTGCGATCCGAGGAGCTTCACCATCCGGTTCCTCACGCCGATGAGCGACGCATTCGGCAGGGCGTCGCGGAGGTTGCTGGCGAAGCCACTTAAACCAGAGCTTCCAGAGCCAAGAGGTTATCCAAGTGCTTGCGGACATTTTTCCGTATCGCGACACACTGGTCTGGAGTGATGATGATTTCCTTGGCCTCCTTATTCTTGGTCTTGATCTTCTTGTGGCCTGTCTCGGAAATCTCGGCCATCTGATGGGCGAGAGCATTCCTGACCTCAATGATTTCCTTGGGAAAGGCGTCGAGAATCTTTTTGCAGGCTTGCATCTGCGGTAGCACCTGACTCTTCGGCTGGTCTTTGTTCAGAATCGCAATTTGATCCTTTAGAATCCCGTTCAGGACCTTGTGTTTCTTCCCGAAATCAAACATACCCTCTTCGACAAGCACGCGATCCCTGAACAAGACCTCCATGTCTTTGAAGCACCTGGCGAGAACGCGGCCCATTATTGCTTCAAGTTCGATTGCATCCGCCACAATCCACCCACGAAGGGTCGCGAGGTCAGAAGCACGCCGGATCTTCACTCCGATCAAATCCTTGATACGATCCTTGGCGTCGCCACGAGCCACGAAAAAGACTCCGTCAGGTGGCACTTCAAACATGTTGTTCGGAATCGCGTCGGTTGTGTAGAAGATGATATCTTCGAAAAAACCCTTCGCGCGAATTTCCGAGATAATGGCATCACCCTTTTTCCCACCCTTCAGCTTGTAATCGAGAACGATCAATTCGACCTCGTATTTGGTGAGATCAGCGTAAACGCCTGCTTCACCGGGGTGCCAATGAATCGTCAAACCAAGCCCGTGGTCGTCCATCCATTTGTTTAATTGTGGCCGGAGGGATTCGACGAAATCCTTATTGTCGTCGACCCAGAGAATGGAGAAATCGATTTTCATCGTTTTTGGAATGTTAGGATGAACTCTGCACCTTGTTTTCGCCCCGTAACCGCTTTGATCTCACCGCCCATCTCGGTCATGAGTTCCTTAATGTGGTGCAGCCCAAGCCCCGAACCGTCAGTCGTGGAAAACCCAATCGCAAAAAGTTGCCCAATGTTCCGTTTCGGAATGCCGACTCCGTCGTCACAAAAGGAAACCACCAACCTCTCAGGAGTAGATTCAACAACGGTTACGTCGATCTCAGTCACTTTGTGTTGAGTCTTCCGTGCATTACTAATCAGGTTATCGAATATGATACTTACACTGATGGGCGCAAACGTCGTCGGAAAGGCAGCTTTGGGCGGTTGATGGAACCGGATCGGGATTGTCTTCTTTTGAGGCCCGAGGATGAATCCGTGATAGATGTTCAAGAGGTATTCACGAACGAATTCAACGAGATCACCCGGAACCTCCTCTTGCGCGGCGAGGTGATTTGCCTGAGTGGCAAAGCGGGTAATCGCCGATATCCGCTTTGCCAAGTAGCTGATCCGTTCCAAGAACACCTTCGTTTTCTCAGGGTGCGGAGTTGCATCCTCTTTCAGCAGGTCAAGCAAGTCAAAGACATATTGTTCGATTGTCTGGGCGTCCTGGCCAATGCTGTGATGCAGGGAGACAACATGGTCCAGATCCTTCGAGAGCACTGCCTTCAGAAAGACATTCTGTGTGTCTAATTGAACCTTCTTGTATTTCGCATCCTGTGCCTCAAGAATCGCTTTTCGCGCGGTTTCTTCCGCCTCTTGAGCCTTGGCCTGGGATTCTCGCGCCTCGCTCTCAGCCTTTTTCGCCCGTTCACGTTCCCTGGCCTCGCCAACTTCGGCTTCCTCCTTTGCTTTCGACAGTCGCTTGAGTTGCTTCTCGGCTTTTGAAACCTCCTTGGCAAGGGCCGGTGAATTCTGTTGGGCGGCGATTCGCTTCAGATTGCCGAGGAGAGCAGAAACGCTCTCTGCCGACCGGTTCTCAAGGATGTTCAAAAAATCTGCGTCGTAATCAACACTCAATACGTCTGTCGAGTGAGTCAGTTTGGTGATGATTTCAAAGATTGCCAGTTTGACCTCACCCTTTGACATCGTAGCAGCATCTGGGAGTTCTCCCCGCTCGGTGCCAAACTTTGCAAGGTCGATCACGAAAGTCTCCAGCCGCTTCAAGGCTGCGTGAATCATTAACTCCTTGAGGTCGGAAAACGCCTTGTTCTGGATCAATCCGCCATCACGGCTGGAGGTTTCCTGAAACTCTGGGTTCGCCCCGTTGATTTCGATGCGCCCCGAAAGGTCACGGGTTCCAAGGGTTCTCATGAACCCTTGTTGATGCCGATGGTCAATTCCGAGATGATCGTCCCCTGGATCGCCAAATGGGTGAATCCTGAATCCATTCTTGTAGAGAAATACTGATCCGTAGTTATACACGCGCATTCCCATGCGCCGCGTGAACGCGTTCTTCGCGGCTTGGTTCAATGCAAAGAGAGTGATTTTGACGCCATCCAGATCTGTAGAATATGGATTCTTTTCAATTAGGTCATAAACTCGCCTCCCCCTGTCAGTTAGACGCGTCCGAATTTCCGTCCCATCTGAGATTACTTCCACAAAAATTTGGGCTGTGCGCAGTTCAAGGCTCTCAAACACGAAGTTCTTTACAGGTCCATTGACGAGTTGCCACGCCTGCACATCCTCCTGTGCCTCTTCTGTGGCTTCTTGAATTCGAGCATCTTCTGCTCTCTCTTCTGGACAGAGTAGTTGAATCTGAAAATTTTCCGCGTCATTTTCTTGGTTGGGATTGACTAATCGCTCCAAAGAACGGCGGAGCCGAAGAAGCTTTTCACGCCCCCAATCGTGGCCGCGCAATTGGGTTATTTCCAAAACTGTGCCGTGCCGGATGTCGTATGGAATTGTGTCTTCGGTGGAATATTGGGCTGAGATATTTTGGAATTCCTTCTCAGCGTCCGCCTCAAACTTGCTCCAATCGACCTTTAGGACATGCCAAGCTCCTTTCTGGCCCTTCTTCTTTGAATACATTTTTAGGCCCTCACCAAGCCTGTCACAGGAGAAACGCCCAATACCTTTCGCTCCGGCAAAAATCCGTCCTCCTGCAATCTTGTCTCGATAGTCTTGCTGCTTCTTCTTCGCCGAGTAGGCGACAAATAACCATTTCCCAACAATGTCATCTTTGTCCATTCCATCACCGTTGTCTTCAATGACAATCTTCGCACCCTTAGATCCGAGTGATTCAAGGGTGATGTCGACTCTCTTGGCGTTCGCATCAAAGGAGTTTTTGACGAGCTCAAACATCGCGATGAAATCATCAGTGATGAGTTCTTTGCCGATGATGGTTTTCAGCGCGGAGCTAATTTTGAATTGGACGTTAGACATGGCTCAAAACCTCCTTGAGTGCGAGTCCAGCCATCTCCGCGAACAGCGGCGGGACGGCATTCCCGACTTGCGTGTAGCGGGGCGTCTGCAACACGCGCTGCTTGCCGCCCGTGGTGTATGGCCCCTTGAATTCGAACCAGTCGGGGAACGTTTGGAGCCGGGCACATTCGCGCACGGTCATCACGCGCGGTTCGGAGTAGTGAACAAAGTCGTCAGGGATGGTGGTGACCGTTGGTGCCGCTTGATCGCCATCGAGCACGGTCACACTGCGCTTCTTCAGTCCGAACGGTTCGCGCTCCGCACCGAGAATGCAGCGGTTGCGGGGCGCGTCAGCGAGGAGTCGTGAGAAGACGGCTTCGACATCGTCGGTGTGGTTGACGAATCGGTGGCTGTCTGGCGTATGCGCCGTGAAATCGGTCCGCAAATGTTTCTGAAGGCCCGTCGTCGGACGTGAGGTGATGCCAGACTGGAATCCACTTGAGTCTGGGCAGGGTGTGGTGCCGTGGCGGCGCTGCAAGTCAGACAAGGCGGATTTCACGCCGTTCTTTCGGGGGATTCCCCGGTCTGACAAGTGGACCGCGCACCGGCTTTCGAGCGCCTCGAAGGCGGCATTGGCCAAGCCTTCACGGGTGGCGATGACGATGAATCTCTGTCGGCGCTGGGGAACTCCGTAGTGTGACATGTCGATGAGTTCGCCACGGGCATCCTCATAGCCAAGCTCGCGGAGTTGTTGAATCACCAGTTGCGAGTAGGCGACGCCCGCTTGTGCGTTCGCCTTGAACTTCATGGTGAAGCCCCGGACGTTTTCAAAAAGGATGGCCCGAGGCTGCACAAGCTCGACCAGGCTCAAGTAGGAGTGGACGAGGTTGTTCCGTTCATCGCCCTCGCGGCGTCTGCCCGCTGTGGAGAAGCCCTGGCAGGGCGGCCCGCCAACGACCAAATCAACGGTTCCTTTTAGCCTGGAGAGTTCACCCCCCTTTTGCACGAGGAGTTCCTTGATGTCCCAATTCGTGGTGGCGAGCCACGTAGGCCAGTCGAAGTGCTTTCGCTTTTCAACCAAGTTGGCCTTGAGCGTGGAGAATGCTGACGCGTTCTTTTCGACGGCAAACAAGCCTTTCCAGCCGGCCAGGTGCAGCCCGGTGCTCAGGCCGCCGCAGCCTGCGAACAAGTCGATGTAGTTGAGAGAAGGTTTCATGCTCGACGGTTAGTTTGCACGGAATCTAGCACATCGTCCAGGACAAAGTTTGTGGAAGATACGGTGAATGTCGCCTTCGCGGGACTGGTTGGAGGACATGGTGACGTTGGCGAGGACGGGAAAAGTGAGAAGGATAAAGGAAGCAGTGGCGGCAGGGTTTCCGGTTTGATGCCGCGCTGGCCGAGCCTGTGGCGGACGCTGGGGTTGTTTTGCCTGTGCCTGCGGGTGGTGACGGCGTCGTAGTCCTTGCTCCACTCGTAGCCGTAGGGCGGAGTGACGAACGGGAAGTCGAAGCGTTTGTCCGCCAACGGGTCGTTGGAAAGGGTGCTGCCGAGCTTGGCCTCGAAGCCGAGGTTAGCGGATGATTTTTTTTCTGGGACAGGTTTAGCTGGCATATTGAGACTCGGGGGATTATGGCTAGATTTTATTTTTGGGAAAGTCTTTTCGATCAGCATTTGTCACATTTTACATGAGTACGGAGGTCGTTTTATACCACCGTCTTATAGACGGTGGTAGTTGAATTCTCCGATTAATGGTTGTTGTTATTGCGAAGGATGATTTTCTTCTGATAACGAACGAAGATACTCATCGACCCCTCGGGCTTTGACCTCCAGCATCCCCCGGGCGTGATCCCCGACAAAGGCCTCGATCCAACGGTAGTTATGCCGGGTCTTCTCCGCATCAATCGCCAATATCTCAAGCTCCCCTGCGGCGGGTTTCTCCATGAGCACCTCCGCCCAGAAGCTTTTTAAGAAACGCGTGAAGTCGTCACGGGTGAGGTTCCCCGTAAAGATCACATTCCGGTTAAACCGGTAGAGTAACTCCTCGGGGATTGATGTTTGATCATCGAGCACATCGGTTTTGTCCTTCTGCTTGAATTCCTCCTGCCACGTCCCGGCCCCCACCATAAACACCCTTTGTAACAGGATCGCATCCTCCGCCCCCCACGCGGAGAGATGATCGAGTCTGCCGTCGAGAATCGCGTAGAGCTCCTGTTGCACCGCCCTGCTCCAGTCACTATTCAGACAGGAGTATTTGTCGAGTTCATCAAAGAAGATGACCCCGTGACCGTCAGAGGTTCTCACAAATTCCTGCACGGTAGATAGGGTGAATTGGCCGCTGCGTGAGCCTGTCACATTCCAACACCCCGGATTCAGGTGCAGGAGGGGTAAGTCCTTTGACCGGACCCAGTGTCTTACCGCATGGGTTTTACCGACACCGGAAGGCCCCACAATCAAGGGAATCGGGCGGAGGTTAACTCCCGCTAGTCCTTCATTAAAATGAGCCTTTACCCCATAGAACCCTTCCAGCTCCTCGCGGATCATGGTATGACAATCCAGCTCTGTGACTCGGGCCGGGGGTTGCCCAGTTTGTTTCTTTTTACGGAAGGAATCTTTTAACCCAGAAGCATTCATGCGGAGGATAACTCGGTTCAGTCGTGTGTCTTCCCAGTCATAATGATCTCCGTCCTTGGAAGAGCTGCAATAGTCATCATGAAACATCACCATAAAGCTTTCCATCACGTCAAAGGGCAGGGTTTTGAGTTCACGACTCAGATTCAGGAATTCCTCCCTGTCCTGAGGGAGAAAAGGGTCTTTGACCAAAAGCTGTGTCCACTCACAGAACTTCGCGATATGGATCAAGAGTTCTTCCTGCCTGAGGCTTCCTTCCTGGACTAGCTGCTGGATCTTGTTGATCGGTCGGAAGATCAGGGAATATTTATCACGGAGGACTGACTCCCGCGCTTCGAATTCCTTGAGGGGATGAGCACTAGGCGCATCAAAGTCCATGATTCCCAAGGGGGGCATATTCTCCGAGTTCCACAGGAATATCCATGACTTGAGGGTCGAGCAATAGGAGTTGATTTGTTGGATGAGAGCTTCCTTTTGCCTACGGGAGAGCCCGTTCGCATAAAGGAACCGTTTTAATGATGTAGAGGATGTTTCCATAAGACAGAGAGATACGGAGAGGGTTTATTCGGCGGGTTCCTGACTCTCTGCCAGAAACTCGGGCAGACCGTGGAGGGCGGACATCGCCATAAGATGGGCATTATCCGTGACAAAAGCCTCGATCCACCGGAAGTTCCGGTCGGATTGGGCAGCTTTGGCTGATGACTCCGCTAACTTAGCCTCGGAGAAGGGATTCTCTATGGTTAATAGTATAGTTGGTTAGTTGTTTTGAAAGCAAGAAGCTTTCACTTTATCCCCCATGGGGGATAAAAACTTTTCCTCAAAGTCCATGGGGCATTTGTATCCCAAGGCAGAGTGTTTCCTGTATCGATTGTAAAAGACTTCGATATATTCAAAGACATTGGCCCGGACCTCATCCTCATTTTTAAAGATATGATCCCGGACGGTACTGGTTTTGTATCGCCCATAGAATGATTCCATGGCCGCATTGTCCTAACAGTTACCTTTGGCACTCATGCTCGATTTCATTTTCTTTTCCATCAGCAGACCTTGGTATTGGTCGCTTGCATAGGTGCTCCCCCGGTCACTGTGGTGGATGATTTCCCTGCGCAAATCTCCCCGTGTGCCCACCGCATTCCTTAAGGCCCGGCAAGTCAAGTCTGCGTCATTACTCCGCCCCACACTCCATCCTACAATTCGACGGCTGTACAGATCCATCACTGTCGCCAGGTAACGCCATCCCTAGTCTATGCGTAAATAAGTCGTATCCGCCACCCATACTTGATTCAACCGTGTCGGAGTGCCCGACTTCTTGAGCAGGTTAGGACTGTACCCAAAGAGGTGATTGCTCTGTGTTCCTAAGGGTTTGAAGCGTTTGGCTTGGCCCCCTTTGAATCCCAGCTCATTCATTAGTCTTAATGTCCGATCCCTCCCACAAGAAAGCTGACCATCCTTTAAATGATGATAGATCGGGCGATGTCCGTAACGGCCCCGGGCATACTGGTGAATCTCCTGGATCTTCCCCTTGATGGCTAAATCCCCCACCATCCGTTCGGAGGGGCTGCGTGTCTTCCATCTGTAATAGCTGCTGGGACAAACCTCCAAGGCCTCACAGAGTTCTTTGACCTCAAAATCTGAGCCGTTATTCTTGATGAACTCTAGCTTCATAGTTCGTCCTTGCTGAAGTAGGTCACCGTTTTTTTTAATATCTCGTTAATCCGCTTCCCTTTGGCGAGAGCCTTCTGTAACCGATTAATCTCATCGGCCATCTGCATCGGGGTTAAACTATTAACCTCCGCCTTCCGCCCTTGCGTCTGACTGAGAAACTCCTTTTTCCATCGATATAATGTTCCCGTATCGACTCCCAGCTTTTGACTCACCTCGAGGGCTATCAATTCCTCCATGATCAACATCCGTGCCGCTCCCCGTTTAAACTCAAGATTATATTGTCTTTTCTTCATCTTCTCATTCTCGCTCTTAAGAGAATCTCGTGTCTACTTTTTTCAGTACAGATCAAACTCGTCCTGCACTACGCACTTGTCGGCTCAGAACTCGCAGAAAAATCCCTGCAAAGTGTCACTCCCACTTCATAGGGGTCAGGAGTTCTGATCTTAGCCTGCGGCAGTCTATCTCGGAGCTTCCCAAGCGCCTCGGTTCCTTTTCTCCGGGCCTTGACTGCCGCCGAACACTTTGTTCGGGCCGGGGGGCGGAGCGTTCGCCGCCACTTGGTTATAATTGGCAGGCGAAGCTGGAGCATTCGTCAACAAGCGGCGATCCAACGGCTACGGCGTTCGCTGCTACCGAAGGATTGACGGTTCTGGAACTTCGTTGAGTTCAAAATATCTTTGATCTGTCACCTTCTGAGTGCCATTCAGCACGGCAGTTAAAAACGCCTGGAACTCCGAATTATTTGGCAACAGAGCCTGCGCTCTTTGGATAACAGCCTGGACCTGAGCATTCTGATAATTGTAGGATAAATATCCTTTTCCTATCGGTGTGGCTCTAAAAGCAAATTCAAAAACATCATTTTCAATCCCGCCTGATTGCTTGAGATCACAGACCTTGTCCAAGGTTGCTAAATAATCCGTCACTGTCGCAAATTCCATCGCAGCAAGCAAAAGTTTCTGTTGATCTGGATTAGCGGTGACTGTTGGAAAATTATTCAAAATTTGAACCCTATTTACGACAACATACTCAACAAATGTTTTTCCTTCAGTTTCAAGAAGCGGCAAAGACTCTTCCTCGGTTAATCTCTTCGATTCGAGATAACTTGATATATTTTGAGGTAGTTCCATAGCATTTGCTCCAATAGATGATATGCACAAGACCATAATGAGAGCACCGCGCTTAAAGATGTATGTTTTCATAATTTAATTCTTCTTTCTCATGCGTGCGGGTTGATATTCACCACCTGGTGGGGTTAGGTGTGGAAATTTGTTGACCGTCTTGGGTCCAGCGTTTATCCATGCACCATCATAATCGAGGATGCCGACATGGCCCGCCATGATGAAGTCACGGCCTGAAATTGTCACATGTGCTCCCGGACGCGATACCACGTAACGCGCCACACCACATCCAAGGAAAGGATGGACCTCACACTCATTACTCGCAAGGTTGATCGCCGTTTGGCCCAGTTCTTCGAGGTGCTCTTCCACTGGGAGAATCCTATTCCTAAAGAAACTACGGTGGATACTGGCATGACTTAAGAGCCAGCCGTCCACCAAACTCCATAACCGGAAATGTTGCCAGTGCGGATCCAGTACCGAACTAATGGCTTCCCTGTAACTCTCATCCAGACCGGCGCAGTTAAGGTCTCTGAGATTGAACCAGTATTGGACATCGTGATTACCTAAAAGACAAGTGAACCGTGGGTCATGAAGTTTGTTCTCCACCCAACGGGCGGTGGCCAAGGTCGATTCTAATGTAGCCTCCTCAGAGTCGAAATAATCCCCCAACAAAACGATTCTCTCACAAGAGTCACCATACCGAGTGATACATTCATCGGCAAAACCAATATCCAAATGAATGTCAGGAATGATTAAAACTTTCATAAGTTCTCTTTGAATTAAAGTTTAACCGTCCTTCTCCCCCTGTCCAGAAAGAGAAGGGACAGTTGTTACGGGGATTAGACTCCGTAGTAAACCATTCGTGAGCACATTTTGGTGTCTTCCTTCTGACAGAGGGCTTTCACCAGATAGACTGAGTTAAGGGTCGTAAAGTAATTCTCCACGATCGCAACCACCGCAGAGGAAGAGAACCTCCCGTTGATTCTTACCCCATTCCGGATTATCCGGAAAAGTTTAACGGGTTTACCAATGGTCACCTTATCCCGGAGGATACCCACCATCTCATACTCTACCGGCAGGGAGACCAGATTAGATTCCCCAAAGAGGTAGGTATCCAATGCCCCACCCGGAAATAGGGGGTCTAAGGCGAGGGAGGTTTTTTGAATGACGACTAACTGAGCGCGTTGTGGCATTTCCATAATATTCCTTTTGTTTCGAGTTTTTGATTGAACTGCCACTCCAGAGATACTTGCAGGGTTTTCGGGAACACACCAGCCCTCCTCGAAAAACAAAAACCCCGGATGCTAGAGGCATCCGAGGTGCGTGGGTCAGGTTGATAGATGTCAGTTAAAAAGTCATCCCGTCGTAAGCATCTTCATCAGACTGCATCTTGCAGTCAATATTGACCCCGGCTTCATCGATATGAACCGATTCAGCTTCGAGTTCGACGATGATGTTTCCCCGGCTCTTATCCTCGGTAAGGATATGGATAAGGGCATCAGGATTGACTTGTTTCAGTGCATCTACCAGTTGTTTCACACTCATTTTGTTTCCTTTGTTTTATTATTGTTTAACTAACAGGAGAAGATACTTGCCGGGAAAAACGCTTCCCCGTAGCGGAGACATTGCAGAATGGCTTTGTGGAAATAGGCGTCTTCATTCTCGTGTGGCCAATAGGATTTGAGATAATGATCGATAGAAGACACAGGATAAATAAACGGCCCATGATAAAGAATGGACTTCGGCCATTTAAGTAACGCCAGATGTCGTTTAACATTAATCCCCGTATCCTCAAAACGGTGGGTGCGGGCAATAATCTCCCTGTGAATCCAAATCGCCGCCTGGGGACGAGGGATATGTTTGAGAGGAATCAGAGGGGTAAACTCTTTGAGTGCCAAAACGCGGGCTTTATCGATTTGGTCCGGGGATGCCCCCAGCTGACTTGCCTCTAGAATCCACCCGGCGAGGGCATTCCTCGCAAATGCCTCGTAGGGAGTCTGGAGCAGGGAGAATTTAACCATCCAAAGATCGAACTCCAGACTCTCTTGAATTCTGATCTGGCGTATGTACTCATCAAAAGCCACTTTTGCGTCAGGGGCTTGAGTCGCTGAGTAGTAGACATATTTACCGAGTTGACCCACGGGGTAGATGCGGGGAACCGGGGACTTGCGGAGACGGGCAGCCCTGATGAGCTGGCGGCTTAAAGTCATCAAGGACTGGGGTTGGAGGTCGGGGAATTCCTTGAAGTACATTCCTAGATCCCGCGAACAAACCGCCCGTTGGAGTTTACCTTCCAAGAACCGGAGAGCATCGATTAACTTATAGACTTGCCGGTTCTTGCAGTAATTGATCTTGAGTGAGATCATTGGATGTCCTCGTGAAGCATTTTGGCGAAGACCGCATTGATGGACTCCATATTCACCTCCATATCCTTGAAATGAAGAAAGTAGAGTTGGCAGAAGAATTTGAGTTTACGCAGATTTCCCCCGCAACCCTTATGAATGAGACGGATAAGTTTCTGGGAGTCTTTATCCCCGCTGGCCACTCTCTCGGACAGACGGGCGAAAGCCGGAAGCCATTCCTGCATGACTGAAAGACAGCGGAGGATGGGTTGCGGGGCAAAGACCTCCCATTGAACCGTGCGGGAAGTGCTGCTGGTATTTTGACCCAGCCACTTATCAATATCAGCCACCCCAGTGAGAATAACCCCCATCGGATGGCGTTTAAGTTTGAGGGTATCGAGCATACTGATTGTTCCCGCCAGGGAGGCTTCATCGAGTTGCTCCGCCTCGTCGAGTAAGAGGAGACGGTAATCCTCCGCAGGCATGAGTCGACAAGCCATCCGGATGGCCAGATCCAAGGATATGCCCCGGACATTCATCGCCTCCTTCATCCCGAGGGAAACAAGGATTTGTTTAACCCCTGTGGCGGTGCCCTCGGCTTTGCAACAGCGGACAAAGGCACATTTGCCCGGGAGTTCCAAAGTGGGGTATTTGTTTTGGATGGTTAAAAGGGCTTCTGTTTTACCCGTGCCCGGAGGCCCCGTAATCACCCCGATACAACTCAGGGTGACAACGTGTTTGGCCAGTTCTAAAGCCCGTTCGATTTCTGGGGTAATGAGAATGCGTTCGCATTGTGACATATAATTATTCCTCCTCGTCAGTGGGTTTAAGTTTCTCGACAGGTCCAAGGGGTTCCTCGGGTGTCGTAGGTGAAGATACTTGCGAGGTTGGCAGCATGCCGTGTTTGACGGCTCCTTGGGGATGGATGATTTGTTCGGCAACAGATTTCATATCCTTACGCAGTTGGCGGATTTCTTCGACGCGTTCGAGCCTGGCATTACTGATTTCCTCGGCGAGCTTGAGTCCTCCTTGGGGTTTAAGGAGATCAATCAATGCCCCTTCGTAATAACATTCAGGAGCAGGGTCATGCCCCTCGGGCAGGAGACGTAAGGTGACTTTCTTGCCGACCAATCCGGCAAGTTTGCCTGAGGAATATTTGACTAACTCACCGGTATTGACTCCGTCACGCTCAACGGTGGAATCTTTACGGACCTTGCAGGCATTGATGACTTGGGTGGGATCAAAGACGAGGTTGGTCGCATCCATGATATGATGATGCCACTTCTCCCATGGGGTGGTGGCCAGTTCGGAATGCTCCCGGGTGTGGTACTCAAGCCGAAACTGGTCGATAAGCTTTTGGAGCACGGGAAAAGGAATGGCAGTGTTCTTCGCCTTTTCCAAGCCCCGGAATTGGGAAGAGTAACCATGAAGTTTCTTACATAACCCGTCCTCAAAGGTGCGGAACATCCTCTCGACTTTCCCGTTGGATGCCGGGGAATTGTTGGGAATGTCCCTATGCATGATATTCAACCGCAGCAAGGCATCCATGAAGTCGGCACTTTTTGAATAAACAGAACCATTATCGGTGCTGATGTGCTCCGGGATTCCATAGAATGGTTCCGTATCGATATCTTTAGGCAAAATGGCCTTACGCATCACTAAAAGGGTATCAGCAGCAGTGGGACATTTGCGGTGAATAACGGTGGCCACGCAAATGCGCGTAAATCCATCAATGATATTCGTGACATAGGGCCGAAAGAGCTCGCCGGTGACAATATCAAGGCTCCAGAGTTTCATCTCACTAAAATCAATCTGCCACTCTTGGTTGATGTGTTGTTGATTATTGCGGGGGACTAGTCCCCATTCCTGGAAGTGAACACGGGAATTCTCAAAGAGCATTGTACGCATATCACCAGGTAATGTACGGAAAAGCCTTGTTACCTGTGCGTAGGAAGGAATTGGCCAGTTCATTTTCTTGCCCATGACGACTAATTGTTGGTATGTTGTCGTGAGGGGGCAACGCGGGAAGAGAGTTTGGTGACTGATGAGGAATTCAATGCAGTCGTTTGTTATGTGTGTGCCGGATTTCTTTTTCGTCGTGCGCCCGTCAACAAGAGCACTGAGGCCTAGCTTCTCCTTCTGAATCAAATAATGAAGTGTGCCGACAGCGACGCCGTTATTGCGTGCAAACTGATTTATGGAAACCCCGGCATTCTTGAATTGGTCTATCAGGGAACGTTTGCGAAGAACTTTTTCGACCTCTTTTTCCTTCAAAATTACATTTGTATTAATGTTCACGTATCTACTCCTTTGTTAATGTTGGGAGAAGATACGAATGAAGTTTTGAGAGGGATTTATCCGAACTTGGGCTCTGGAAAAGTAATCAGATTGAGTCCTGTTCCAACATACGAATTGACTGTGGTATCGAAGTTGCCATGCCCTAATTGATCGGCCTCACAGGCCAATGCCGGATGAAAGTTACCGTTCCAGTAATGTAAATCGACACATTCCTGCAACCGGTAAAATGCATTGAGATGACGGAGCGAATAAATTGAAAAACTGTTTTTGTCGGGTGCGGTAAATTGAGGAAACGATTCGACTGCTTCAGTCAGATTGCGATTCATATACTCGCGGGTGTTTTTCGTAAGGTTACCTTGGTGAGCCTTCCGCAGGGCCGTGAAAGGTTCGTGTGATTTGACTTTGGAGCCGCGTAAATAATCATTCAAACGTTGGTAGTTATCCTCAAATCCCATGAGCGGGCGGAGGATGATGACGCGTTTGGCATTGTCTGTCTTTCCTTTCACTATAAATAAGCCAATGCTACCAGCCGAGATGTCAATGTGTGATAGTCGGAGGGAAAGAATCTCATCTGGGCGGGCTCCGGTGAGGAGGGCTAAATCATAAAATGTAATGAGTTCTTGTTTTAACGCTAGGTTTGTCAATTTAGATGTGATTCTTTCAAAAAGTAATTCCTCGATCTGTTTCATTTCGATTTTTGAAAATAATCGTACCGGCTTGGAGAGGGTGCACCAACCATCGGTATACATTCGTGCATAAACTCGCCGTGCCTCCGCCCATAATATACGATCTACTGTTGAATTGATGAGATTCAAATCTTTCAGCACTCCTTCTATTTCGGATTCTGAGGGGGAGGCAATAAATGAAGCGAAGTATTTAGCTTTTTCGCTGATGGTCATCTTTTGATACTCGACGGATGTCACCTTCGCCTTGGAGGGACTTGTTACTGGAATAAGTGATTTGCGACCCGTAATGACATCTGGCCAAAATGCATCGACAAATCTTTGCGGAACTTTGGTAGTGGATAATTTGTGGATTTGCTCTTTTGTTACCATGCGAAGCGCGTCTGGCTTGGTAATGTATGAATAATGTTTCACAAAAAATGTGATCATTTGCTGGTTGCTCCAGGTGGATGGGTCGCCGAATATGCCCGTCCTAAAAGCCAGCCCCCGAAAGCTGTAATTAAGGTTGCGACGAGGCGTGGATTGTGTCCTTGGTTTTGATTTGTTTGCTCTTGTTGCTGCAGGAGATAGTGTGTTGGCCCATTTATCACCATTGATGTTGACTAGATTGACCTCTCCCTTTAGTTGAAAACGCAAAATATCCTCAATCGAAACATAATTGAGTGACGTTCGATAATTTAAACCCGCCAACGTGGAGGCAAAATATCCGTTGTAAGAGCGGAAACAGCGGCGAAGTGTAACGCGCAAAAATACCCGATATAATTCAGACGGTAGTAGTGTACTCTGTGGCAGCAGTTCTTGCAGGTGTTCGATGGTTGTTGATGCTGTTAATCTGTCTGCCTTACCACATAGCTTCCACTCCAGATGGTGTTTATGATAGGTTTTAACTCGGAGGATCAGGGGATAGAGTTTTAGCTGGGGAATTGTCAGTGGATAAACCCCTATTCCTCCCTTGTCGTATTGCCGAAATGCAACGGTGAAATAAGTGTCTGGAGATTGATTAACTGTAATAAATGATAGGAGTGAATAATAAGCCTGATTCCTCATCAAATTACGCCATGGCAAATTAAGGTGCCAGCTTAAATTAAATAGGAGATTAATACGGGGAGACTTGAATGAATGTTTTTTAAGCGCATCTTCGATCTGTTTTTCAAATATAACCTCAGTTGGTGTTAATTCATTTGAAATAAATGATAATCGATCAGAGTCACGCAGCCCTTCATAATCGTCAGCGTTGTCAGAGGTTTTACCGTCGGGTAATGTGCGTGAAAGATCTACTGACTGGCAAACCGATTTAGCAATATCAGGCAGATTATATTTAGTCTCTAAATCGGCCAATCCCACTGCCAGCATTCCTTGTAGTCGATCAGGAGGCTGAATTGTTCTGATTCCAAAAGGTTTTAGTAGTAAGGGGCCTTGACCCGTAAGTGTTCCGCGAGGAAAATCTCCGACGTGATTATTCACGAGCATCGTGATGAATGATCTTCTTTGGTTATTGAGGTGTTGCCCCGACAAGAGTGATCTGTAATGAGGATTCTGATTCACAAACTCATTCCATGGCATTCCATCATAAGCAAGCTGATGTGTTTTATCATTAGCCGATAATTGAGCGAACTCTCCGTAAACACTGGCAAAGGCAGGATATCGTGCGATATATTTGCCATTTACTTGTTTATCATTTAAACGCAGTGAATTGAGCTCTTGGGAGCAATAATGAGAGGGACAATAATGAGTCAGGCGATTTCTGTTCCCCAAGGCTTGGATGAATTTAGTAAAGGATAACTGCTTTACTACAGGATCTGGATTTTGGCTCATGTCCGTAATACTCAACATAATGCTCTCATAATCCTCGCTCGCCGAGCCGATGAGATTGGAGGATGATGAAAGGGCAGCGTTGTGGGTGCGGAGACCGGATACCCTGCGAAAACTGTTTTGAAAATCTGCAAGTAAATGGGCAATGCTCTGGGTTTGGATAGAGTAATAACTGCTGATTGCCCTTGCGCCAAAAAAGAAATTCTGGGACAGAAGGTTGATCTGTGCGGATTGTGCAATTGGCTTCATAATTGCACAATGATATATGAGCGCCTCACTGAGTGCTCCCGTGCGCCAGATAATTTCATTCCTCGGGCAGTCGAGCCATTCCGACAAGCATGCGCGATACTGATCGACTGGATTTCCCGAAAAAAAGTCCTCGATTAGTCTGATCTTTGGCTGTCTTATGAGTGACTCATGTATAAATGGAATTACTTCCGGGATTAATTCTGTGGGTAAAAATCCGCTGTCAAAAATCTTTTCGCCCATTCTAGTGAATGATGACCCGATCACCCGCGTCAGCATTCCTTGATTTAGTTGCACGTAGCCAACGAGTGATGGATTATTGCCGATGGCGATTTTACAAATTTGTTCGAATCCTAGCATCTCGTAAACCTGTAAATATACGACAATTACACTAGCCAATTGGTCATTTGTCATTGTGGCGGGTATTAATTTTTCAAAAACATTAATTAGCCGCTGCGCCGGAACATATGAGCGGGCATCAGCGAGTAAAAAATTATTCACTGCCGTGAGTCCTGATTGTTTGGATGCCTGTTTACCTGTTATTATGGCGCCATCAACAGTAATCACCGATTGGTTAATAATTGTTTCTTTTCCCGTCGCCGTATATTCTACACTGCAGGTAACCCCTCTGGCACTTGCGCGGTCACGGTTGAGGCGATTACGTTTATATCTTTCCGATTGTGTTGACCAACTTTCCGACTCCCAGAAATGTGCATATTGTCTCCAAAATTGATTAATGCGAGTCCTAGAAGTGTTTTTCCAGCTTGCCGTTTTAATCGTGCAATATCCGCCTCGGGCAGGAGGCAATTGATGGTTGAATTGCTTGCGTAATACGTTGACTGCCGCCATAGAACTGGGATCGATATCGTGTTTTGCCGATAGATTAATAGCTCTTCGTGCACAGAGCGACTGTTCGAGTGTTTCTCTTCCGTTATGGGGTTGTTGCAACCAATAATTGAAGCGGACTAATGTCTCACTAATCCGTGCAGCTAAAATGCTATCATGGTTCAGTGCATTAATCCAGTCGGTCGAAGAAATCTCCTCAATTATGCTCGCAATTCCTGCTTTAAATAGGAATACTCTCCCTGGATTTGATAGTAATGTGCGTATATGATCTAGTTGCTTCTCATCGATTAAATGCTCCTGGTGTGTAGAATATCTTTGTAATATTGCGCGTGCCTCATCAAATAAACTGATTTTGTTCAAAATGTCCTTCCTTGCGCCGGACATGACATACGGTGCGATTATATTTCTATAAATAGGTTATTTTCCTTAAATCGTCAATTTTTGGGCTTTTTTTAGTTGGAAGAAGTAAATGAGGGGCATCCCCCCCTCTAAAACATCCGTAAGAAGGGACAACCTGCCCAAAGGTAACGATATAATTACAATTTATGCCGTTGGCTGACTTGGCGGCTATATAACGGCAACTCTCCACAATCGACCAGCTCCGGTGCGCTTTACCGTCCTTCCGACGTGTGCTGCATTACAAATACATCAGCCCATATTAACCCGACTTCCGCAACTGGGGTAAAAAGGGAGGGGTGGGAGGTTGTAAGTTATTGATTTTAAATGAGAGGTTATGAAAAGGTCGCCACTACATGAGGTGAAGGGATTTGAGTGATTTGCGGCGGAGGTTGAGGGGGAAGGCTGAGTTTGAGTTGATCTAAAAGCAAGGCCACATCGCGGGAGGGTAGCGTATGGCGCACCAGTAACAATTCCCGTCCGTCGGTCGTGGGAATCCGCACATCAATCATTTGGACGGTGGCAAATTTTTCATAGAGGGTGCGGGGCATAAGCCCCCCGGCAATTCCGCGGAGCTGTTGGCGCAGGGTGGTGGTCAGGCAGTAGGCCAGAAAAGCGACGAATAAATGAGCCTCGATGCGTTCGGGTTTTTGATGATAGATCGGGCGCAGCCCTAAATCACCTTTGAGCGTCCGGAAAGCCTCTTCGACATGGCAGAGCTGCATGTAACTCTGCCAAATGAGTTCCGGTTGGTTTTCATCCAGATTGGTTCGTAGGAGGTAAGAGCCTTCCCGTCGGAAGGCTTTCCTGAGTTTGTCACGATCGAGCCGCAAAGACAGTTTTCCTTCCGCTGACACCAACACCTCCACCAGTCCCGAAGCGATTCTTCCGGCCTTTTGTTTGGCCGCACCGAGTTTTTCCAGAAGGAGATCCCGTTTGAGATCCCTCCCGGCCAATTCACCCAGTCTCTTCCAATAAGCTTTTAAACAACGGCGGCGCATACCCCTTTCTTTACCGGCACGGGCTTGGCTTTGGGCCAGAACATAAACCTCTCCTTCCTGTGGCAGCAGTTTGACCCGTAATTGCGGGCGCACTTGTTTCCATGGCAACCCCGCCAATTCTTTTTCATAACGGGTCAGTCGCCCTTTGGGCGTACCCACTAAATACCGCACTTGGCCTTCTCTCATTTCTGCCAGGACTTCCTCCGTGGGAATCCCCCGGTCCATCACCCAAATCCGATCTGTTTTTCCGTAGCGATTCTGGATAGTTTCCAACATCCCTTTGAGCGTGGTCTTGTCCGAGGTGTTCCCCGGAAACATTTCATAGGCCAGGGGCAATCCTTCCGGGGTGACCACCAACGCCACCACCACCTGCACGCACTCACTGCGTTTGTCGCGGCTGTAACCAAACTTTCTCGGATCCTTCTCGTCGTCGGGTTCGTCACATTCAAAATACGTGCTCGTCAGATCGTAGAGGAGAATTTCATAACGCGCCCCAAACAAATCACTCCACTTGTCCCGCAGGTGAACAAATAACTCTTCCTTGTGCGCCAAGATCAAATCCAGACAACGGTAAAGGGTATCATCCTGCACCGCCCGTGCGTCCACTCCCAGAATATCCCCCAACGCTGTCGTTTCAAACCATTGCCGGTGTAAACGCCATTCCGATCCCGGACTCAACAGTCGGTAGATACTCAATATCCTCAAGACTTTCTCCCAATCCGTGCCTTCACGGCTCTGTCCAAGCCTCTCTTGGAAAAAGTCCTCCAATCCCAATTTCTTCCACAGCCCATCGGCCAACCAACACGCTCCCCACATCCGCGGACGCTCCAAACTCAAACGGCTCAAATCCACTTGGATCGATTCCACCCCTTGACTGCAAGGTCTGCGGTCACTGGGAAATAAGGCCATCGGCTCGCTTGTGCCCCTGTGTTCGTCAAAGACCTCAATACTCTTTTGCCATGACAATAATTCACTGTCATTGAGTTCCCCCAAATACAGCACATGCCGTTGGCTGACTTTGCGGCCATAACGGCAACTCTCCACAATCGACCAGCTCCGGTGCGCTTTACCGTCCTTCCGACGTGTGCTGCATTTCAAATACATCAGCCCATATTAACGGCTTTTATCCGCATTGAATAGGGGGTAGGTCGCCACTACACGCCCTTTTCAAAAATGCCTCCCCTCAACATCAACCACTTACAAAATATTATCCCCAAAATTCACCCCAAAAAAACCGTTTTTCACCGCCAGTAGCGGAAGTCGGGCTAAAATCATTCCTGCAAAAAGCATCCAATTATGGAGGATTCCCCCTTGGGGCTTTTGGAGGTGGTCAAAGGTAATATGGGGAACCCCGAAAATCAAAAGGACAATAATGAGCACGACTGTCGGGAAAGCCAAATAAATGGCGAGATTCCCGGTAAATTTCGGCCCATAGGCATTCATGATCCCGATGATTATAATGGCAAAGATGGCAATTCGCCGGGCATCTTCGGAGGGAAAACCAAAGTAGTGGAATGCCTCCAAGCAACTCAATGAAGCAGTGACCACAAAATCAGCCGTCAGTAGCAAGGCCCCTAAGACGGCTAGTTTCTGTGAATGCACCCGTGCGGCGGAATAAACCCCTCCCCCGTTGGGAAAACATTTACAGACCCATATATAATTAATGCCCACGATGGCTGTCAGCAGGACTACCGCCAAAAGATGGGGTAAAGCCGCATATCCAGCCAAAGCAAACCCGATACCGATAACATAGGCCTTACTGGTACCCCAATCACCATAAAGCAAGGCCGCTGCACGTACCCAGCCGACATTCCTTGGACGCTTGATTGAGGTGAATTCCATAATAATGGGCCCGGTACACCGTGAGTCCTAAAAAATCACGCGCCAATGGGAGAGTTAATCAATAGCAAATTGCGCGCGAGCGACAAACCTGATTTTTATCGCATGAGACTAGTCTAGGCATTACTCAAAACCTGAATCTTTGGGCGGATGGTGGAAAGGCGGGATTTGATCGACCTTGATGACTTGCAGGGGAATGCGGGCAATGATATGTTTATCCATACTGACATCGACGGAATATTGTCCCGCTTGGTCGATCTTGAATTGCTGGAGATTCAGCACAAAATTCTGGCTCAGGAAAAATACATTTTCGGGTAGTTGAATATTGATCTCACCCTCGATAGGAGGGACAAGATTACGTCCATCATCATCGATCATCTGGATCTTCATATTATGTTTGCCCGCATCGACATCACGGAAGACAACCCTGATGGCTACTGAACAAAATGGATGGACTGCGGGGAATTGCCGAGCCCAAATCGTGTCGAAAGCCCCTAAAACACAAAGTTTCCCGCCATAATCGGCAGCACTATCACATAATACAGCGGTTTGAACATCCATAAATCTCCCGGAAGGTTATCATGCCAGATCAGAAACCGCAACCTCTACAAAGATATTTTCCGTGGGGACCCGGTATTCGACACTTTTAACTTTTGTCTCAATAATCTTGAATCCGACCCCACGATCCTGAAAACGAAGGAAATAAGAGCGGCTTTTGTCAGGAATATCATTCCATGCTTTTTTAATTTCCGCAGCGTCTTCCATAATCCGGGCGACCCCTTTGAAATAAACGACGTGGAATAATTGTTCATCCGCGACCATCCACTCCACTTGTGGATTTTGCTCGATATATTTGACCTTGCGGCCTTCGGGTGAGGAAATAGCGACGATTGTCTGGTAATCTTCGGCATAAACGGTGCCCATCCAGGATGAATGAGGGCGGCCAAAGGGATCAACACAACTGAGTACCCCCAAATGATGTCCACTTGTGAGTTTTCGAACCACTTTCCTGATTTCGCTCAAACTATGTGCTTGGATATTATTCAAAGAAAAATCTCTCCTATCATTTAGTTTTATCATCTCACATTTTACAGAAATACGTCCAGACTATTTTCTAGGAACGAGGTATTGTAAAAGAGAAAGCAGCTCCTTTACCGTATGTACTCTCCACCCAGATACGTCCTTTGTGGTTTTCGATAATATGTTTGGCAATACTTAACCCCAGGCCTGTCCCCCCCGAGTCGTTAGAACGGGATTTGTCCACTCGGTAAAAGCGCTCAAAAAGGTGCTCCATACTTTCTTTGGGAATGCCGGGCCCGTTATCGGAGATGGAAAATAGGAAATCCCGGTCATTAACCGTTGTTTCAATCCTGATTTCCCCGCCATCAGGGGAATATTTAATCGCATTATCCACGAGGTTAAAAATCACCCTTTCAATCAAATTTGAATCCACTTTCCATTCGATATTCCCGGGATTAGCCTTTGAAAAGATATTGATTTTTTTGCGGTCTGTCAGGGAATGAAAAGATTGGATCACCCGCAGGAGTATGGGCTGTACCTTGACCATTTCTAGACGGATATCCAAACGGCCTGATTCGATTCGCGAAAGCTCGAGCATGTCTTCAATTAGTACGGCAAGGCGTTCGGTGTGTTTTTGCATGATCCCGATGAATTTCCGGGCGGTTTTAGGTTCATCGATAGCCCCGTCTGCGAGGGTTTCGACATAACCTTTGATAATTGATAACGGGGTCCGTAACTCGTGGGAGGCATTGGTCACAAATTCTTTCCGGACATTCTCTAACCGCCGAATCTTGGTGATATCGTGGAAGACAAAGACGACGCCTTTAAACTGGTCACCCTCCCCTTGGAGCTTGAGGGCATTAAGCTCGAAAAATAATTCCTGCCCGTGGCCCATAGTGATTTCCTCGCCCAAAACCTTTCCGACTTTTGAAGCTTTCTGGAAGACATCATAGATCGCGTGGTTACGCAAGGCCTCCATGAGGCTTTGTCCCTTGGGGTCATTGCCGAGCCCAAACAGGCGGACTAATTGCTCATTGGCCAACCGGATTTTCCCGAATGAATCAACGACCATGACACCTTCAGTCATGGAGTCGAGGATACCCCGTAAATTAGAAACCTCTACAGAACATTGGTTCCGGAGCCGGATGAGTTGACCCTTGATTTCATCGACATAACCGGCCGCTTCGAGGTGTATTTTACTATCCGGGCGTGGTACGGAAATATTCATATTTCCAAGGGAAAGATCCTTGATAGCACTGAGCAAATTTATCCATCGGGCTTGTTTACGGCTGTAATACCAATAAAACGCCGCCCACATTAGAAGAACCAAGATGATAAAAGTAATCCAACTCATGGCCGTACTATACAGGATCCAGGATCCGATAGCCAACACCTCTTGTCGTCTCGATTAATTTTGCGTTTTTGCCGAGTTTTTTGCGTAAACGCCTGACATGGGTGTCCACTGTCCGTGTATCGATCGCTGAGGAGTAATCCCAAACGTCTTGCAGGAGGCGGTCCCGGCTCTGAACTCGGCCTTTTCTCTCGATTAAAAGGCTCAAGAGCTTGAATTCCGTAGCGGTTAAAACAATGGCTTTCCCCTTGATAAAAACCTCGTGCCTCGCGCGATCTAGGGTGATTTCACCGACAATGAGGGTGTCTTCTATCTTTTCTGATCCCCTTCTCTTAAGAATGGATTTCGCCCGCAAAACCAATTCCCTCGGACTAAAAGGTTTCGTAATATAATCGTCCGCACCCAGTTCCAATCCCAGGATTTTATCCACCGTCTCGCCTTTAGCCGTGAGCATGACCACAGGGATCGAGGAGGTTAATGGGTCTTTTTTAAGGAACTTGCAAACTTCCGTCCCGTCCATACCGGGCATCATCACATCGAGAATAATCAGGGATGGAACATGCTCTTTGGCCATTTGCAGGGCGGAATTTCCATCACCAGCAGTGACCACAGAAAATCCTGCCCCTTTTAAATTAAACGATACAAGATCTACAACATCCGGCTCATCATCAACAATCAATATCTTCTGTGACATAATGAGCATCTATACACTCCGACCCTCCAACCAGCAAGAACTACGCACGTTACGATTCCGTGACTTTCTGCCACTCATGCAATATTTTGGAGTACTTTGAATAAGCGGGGTAACCATGAAGTTCTTGTGTCGGGCGGAATTTCCAGCGTTTGTAACTCCATAACCAACGGTGGGGAGCTTGACGGATAAACTCTTCAAAAATCGATATATAAGTTTCCGTAATCACACGGATGGTCTGGTCTTTTGTTTCCTGTTCTGTCCATTGGATTTCCGGACCGAAAACCGTGAGATATTTTCCCCTCTCCTCACACCAATATGTCCGGGAAACTAATAATGCCGCCCCCGTCCGGAGAGCCAGTAATGCAGGCAATGGATTTGCATGGACCAGCTTCCCGAAAAGCTCGGCCGCAATCGGTCCTTCCCATTCATTCAGGTTCAGATCAACGAGTAACCCGAGGGGTTCGCCCCGTTTCAGTGCCTTAAAAATTTTTACCGCCGCATTTTTGCGGTAGACCAAGCGGTGTCCGCAACGCACACGCACTTCGTTAAAGAGTTCATTGACTTTGAGATTACGGAGTTCCTGCACGACAACATGGGATGGGTATCCATAAAAACCAAATCCCAAGCTCATCCACTCATAATTACCGTAGTGCATCCCGAGGAAAATCACCCCTTTGCCACGTGCGGCGAGTTTTTCATAAAGCTCCAGGCTGCCTTCCTCATAGTCCATGTATTTCCGGATATTTGATGCCTTGAGATTCCGGCACCATAACGAGTCGATAATGACCTGGGCAAATTGCTCGAATCCTTTCCGGGCAATTTGCTCACGCTGGGCAGGCGTCATGGATGGCCCGAATGCCAGCTCCAGATTCGTCAATGCGATTTTCCTGTCTTTATGATCAACGAGATAAGCCAAGCTCCCCAGCAGGCGGGAAAGGGGATAAACCGCAAAACGAGGAATCAGCGGCACCAGCAAAAAAGCAATGCGGAATCCTGCCACTTCGAGCTGCCGCCTGAATGTCAACCATTGACTCATTACGATAGACTAGGAACAATTCGAAAAAAAGAAAAACTATTTCGCCGCCCAGAGCAATCCACGACGGACGATTTCTTTAGCTTCAACCCCTTCAAAATCTTTCGGGTCATGACCCCAGGAAGCGTAGAAGACACGCCCCTGGCCGTACATCCTTTTCCACACTGTCGGCATCACGAGCTGGCCTCCACCGGGGACCTCGTGTCCGGCAAATGTTAATGTCGCCAAAACCACATTACTCGGATCGACATGCATGTAGTAACGTTCAGTCTCCAGCCTAAAGTCATTCATCCCCGCAGTGATCGGATCTGTGCGATCGGTAATATGAACGATATGGCTGACGACATTACCCGGGTGACCGACAAATTGCCCACCCACCATCATTTGGTAATCGGAATTATTCCTGAAAGAGTCCCCCATACCGCCATGCACGCCTCCTAAGCCGACCCCAGAATTTACCGCGGCACTCAAGCCCGCAAATTGCTCTCCAGTAATCTCGCCCATCGTCCACATCGGAACGATCAGACTTAATCCCGCTAATTTATCTTTATCCAGAAAAGAATCTAGTGAGTCGGAGACCTCCACTGAAAACCCTTCCGCCTTCAGCAGGGTTTCAAAAAGTCGTGCACATTCTTTGGGTTTGTGCCCATCCCAACCGCCCCAGACAATCAAAGCTTTTTTGCTCATATTCCATTCAACAAAAACATTTACGGTACCACTGTCCACCCTAATCAAATGATGCTCACCTGATGGCGTAGGATTCTAACCCTTTTTGCCGATGAATTTGAAGATTTGCCCTTCGGACAAGGCTTGGTCATAAATCCTGACTTCATCGATTCTTTTGCTGATTAGTCGAGAACTATCGTCACCATGGAGACGTGTGGATTAACGTGACTAAACCATCCCGAGTTTTTTGCGGCCGTCAGCTGTGATCATGGACTGATTCCAAGCAGGATCCCAGACGATGTCGATTTCGCAGGATTCTACCCCCTCGACAGCCATCACCTTAGATTGCGCGTCATTGGAGATGGAAGGGCCCATGTGACAACCGGGAGTCGTCAGGGACATTTTTACCCGGACATCATTACCTTCCAAGACCACATCATAAACCAATCCCAGATCGACAATATTAACCGGGATCTCCGGATCAAAACAATTTTTGAGGGCGGTGTAAATTTGTTCCACAGTGATTTTTGATTCTTTTTTAGTCATATTCTTTTGCTCCGGTTAAATTCTTAGCTTACTGATTAATTTTATTTTTTCACCTGCTCCAAATCGGTCCACACATTCCGCGCAATTTGCATAAAACAATTTGCGTGTTCACTCTCGGGTTGTCCAAAGACAACGGGGATTCCTTTATCCCCGCCTTCACGGATCGCGATGTCCAGGGGGACTTCCCCGAGGAAGGGGACATTCATTTTAGCGGCCTGCAATTTGCCCCCGCCATGGGAGAAAATTTCTTCCCGGTTCCCGCATTTTGGACAATGGTAGTAGCTCATATTCTCCACGATCCCGAGAATCGGTACATTTGTTTTATGAAACATAGCCACACCTTTTTTCGCATCCAGCAAGGCAATATCCTGTGGGGTCGTGACAATCACCGCTCCACTCAGGGCGACCGTCTGGACGATCGTCAGCTGGATATCCCCGGTGCCGGGAGGAAAATCGAGGACCAATACATCGAGATCACCCCAGCGGGTTTGTTTCAAAAGCTGCTGGGTGTACCGTGTCACGATGGGGCCGCGCAAAATCGCCGGGGCATCCGCTTCTAAAAGGAACCCCATCGACATGAGGCGTATCCCGAATTGAACCACCGGTTCGATCGTCTGGTCTTCATTTGCATGGGGACGTTCAGCCGTCCCGAACATCAGGCCCATGCTCGGGCCGTAGATATCACAGTCGAGCAAACCCGTTTTCAGATTCATCTTCCGGAAGGCCGATGCCAAGTTCGCGGCGACGGTGGATTTACCCACCCCTCCTTTTCCACTCGCGACAGCGATAATATATTTTATCCCGGGAATACTCTGGGAATGGCCCGCGACCGGTTGAGCCGGTGCTTGGGCCGCATTTTTCTGTGAAATACGGATTTCAAATTTCGGTCCGAGCTTTGAAAGGGCTTCACCAGCACCTTTGACGATTTGTCCGATTAAATCCTGGTCTGTCGTCGTGACCTCCAGCAAAACGCCGTAGGGTTCCTGCTCCACCGAGACACCTTTGAGCAGGCCAAATGATACAATGTCCCGGCTGAATCCGGGATACTTAACCTGCGAAAGGACTTCGCGGATTTTTTCGAGGGTGATTTCTGGTGATGACATAAGCCTCCAAAATAGACGCTCACGGGGGATTATGCAACTTCACTTCGCCGGAAATTCTCCAACGCGGGGAAAGTGAACGGACCCGTTCCACCGCCTTGGCAAAGACCGCCGCCGCCGGGGCAATTTGCGCGGGTGTATTGGTGATTCCAAAACTCATTAATACCGTTCCACGTGCAGAATCCTCGGATAACCCGATCTCTTGGAGAGTGTGCGGGATTTTTTCGGTCCGGCTCACACAGGCGCTGCCCCCCGCGATTTGGAGTCCGAAACGGTCACAAACCAGTATTAACTCCTCCGCATCCACTCCAGCCACCGATAGACTCAGCGAATTACCCGCGCGCAAATCGTCCCCAATCGGTGGCCCGTTTAACTTGATTCCCGGGATCGGGGCGATCTGCTCCAGAAAAAGCTTTTGGAGTTCCCGAGGGTTACGGATAAATTTTTCAGGATGATCTCGGATGAATCCCGCCGCTAGGCCCGCCCCGTGGATTGCCGGAATATTCTCGTGCCCGGCACGGAGTTCATGCTCTTGATTCCCCCCGTGAATAAGAGGGGTCAAAGGGATATGCCTCTTTTTGACGAGGACCCCGACACCTTTTGGCCCGTGGAAACGATGCGGGCTCAGTGTGACAAAATCGGCCGGACATCCGGCCAGATTCAAATCCCTCCATCCCCCGCCATAAGTCGCATCGATTAAAACTGGCACATGAGCACTATGCGCCATCTGCACAAGCTCATCGACCGGTTGGAGTGTGCCTAGGTCGTGGTTAACCAAATGCGTCACCACCAGCACGGTGTCCGCGCAAATCATCCGGCGCAATTCAACCGGATCAACAAAACCTTGGGGATCCACGGGCAATTTGCGTGTCCGGAATCCGAGACTTTCAAGAAAACGCATGGATTGGATAATCGAAGGATGGTCTGTGGCGGTGTAAACGAGGCACGCATCCTTTTTCGAAGAAGAAAATGCGCGGCCCTTTATCACGAGGTTATTAGCTTCTGAACCGTTACCGGTAAAAATCACCTCATAAGAATCATCTGCACCGACTAATGCGCAAAATTGTTTACGGGCTTCTTCCAAAGCTTCCCGGGCGGCATTCCCCCCTGTGTGGGGACTCCACGGGCTGGAGAATGCGGGAGAAAAAAAACGCCCCATACTGGTGAGGATCTGGGGCAAAATTTCTGTGGACGATAAATGATCAAAATAAATCGGTGCAGGGGTCATTGATCACTCTTCCTCCTGCACAAATGCGGCTTTAGAATTAACGCTGGATCGAATAAATGTCATTGCCATAAGGAGTACGTTGCTGGATAAGATCAGCAAGAGTCCTGCGGTTAAAGACATCGACGACAGCAGCCTGAGCCTCGGCCAAGACACCCGACAGGGCGCAAGACTCGAATTTCTGACAGTCAGGAAAATCTTCGAGACAACGTTGGAGGGCTATTTTGCCTTCGATCGCCTCGATAACATTCAAGACTGATACATCATCAGGTTTACGTGTGAGTGCAAAACCACCACCTGCTCCCTGCCGGGAACGAATGATGCCGGACTTTGTCAGACTCTGGAATATTTTTGCAAGGAAGCTTTTTGGGACTCCTTCGCTTTCACAGATTTCGTCGATCATGACCAATCGCCCTTCGGGTTGACGGGCGAGATAGATGACTCCGAGTATACCGTATTCTACGGCTTGTGTTATTTTCATAGGGTTGACTCCGAAATGAGGTTACACCCCTCTATTAACCATGTCAATCTAAACGGGGTAAATGGTGGTATATTTACCGTTAAAGATTCGAAATCATCGCTTCAGCGCTATTATAATTAAAAATTTTTTATAGACGATTGATTATTCGTTATCATTTCCACCCCCTGAGCCTACTGGTGAGGCTTCTTTTTTTGATCTCTCTAATTTTTCTCGGGGCCTTGTTCCCTTGATATCTTCTGTCAGCCCATGACTATACTCATTCTGTCACTCCTCTACCCTGATGGCCAATTACAATAAATCTTCACGCACCTGTTTGGGGTGTTTCTCGATCTGAGTGAGTTCCGCAACGTCTTCGCCGTCCTTGGTAATGCCGAGTTCCTTAAACTTGCGGACGCTGGGGTAATAGCTGCGTTCGAGAGAACCCACCGCGTCGTTGTACTTGCCGACAGCTTGGCCGAGCTCCTTGCCCACGTCGGCAAAATGTTTTGTGAGGGTGCCGATGCGGGAGTAAAGCTCTTTGCCCAGCTCGGAAATGTGGCGGGCATTTTCGGCGATTTTCTCTTGGCGCCAACCGTAATGGACCGCTTTCAAGAGGGCGATCAAAGTCGTGGGTGTGGCAAGGATGACTTTACTCTCCAAGGCTCCGGACTCCAGTAACTGGGGGTCTTGCTCGAGGGCGGCACTGAAAAACGACTCCCCGGGTAAGAAAAGCACGACGAATTCCGGAGTCGGTGCAAATTGCTCATAATAGGATTTACTCCCGAGTTGGCGCATGTGTGTGCGGATTTGGGCGACATGCTCGCGCAGTTTGAGCAAACGGGTGGGTTCATCCTTGGCTTCGACAGCCTCTAGATAAGCGGCCAACGGGGTTTTGGCATCCACAATGATATTGCGGCCATTGGGCAAGCGCACAATCATATCGGGCCGGAGTCGGCCCTCCTCGGTATTCACATTTTCCTGGGTCTGGAAATCGCAGTATTCGACCATGCCCGCGACCTCGACGACACGTTTAAGCTGGAGCTCGCCCCAGCGCCCGCGCACATCGGGTTTCCGCAAAGCGGTCACGAGATTGCCCGTTTGCTCATGGAGCTTGGTCTGTGTATCAGCTAATTGGGCGACCTGCTGGCGCAGTCCTTCGTAAGCCCCGACACGGTCTTTTTCGAGGGATTGGATTTTTTCATCAAATTTCGATAAGGTCTCCCGCACAGGGGTAATCATCTGGACAATGGCTTCCTGCCGTTTTTCGAGGTCGCCCTTGGCGGATTCTCGGAAGGACTCCATCGTCTGCTTGGCAAGGTCGAGAAATGACTGGTTGTTTTTCTGGAGGGCCTCCGAGGAAAGCGCCTTAAATGCATCGGATAATTTCGTCTGGGCCTCATTAAGCAGGGCGATTTGGCCGGTGGAACGTTGCCGTTCATTTTCGAGCTGGATCGTGAGCTGTCCTATTTCCACTTGGGTTTGAGCAAGTCGCGCAGCTGTCCGGGAATGAGCTTGTTTCTCCCCGGCAAATTGCTCTTGATCCCGGGCGATTTGTGCGGCGCGTTCCTGGAGCTGGGCGGCCAGTGTAGCGATTTGCGCCTGTAAAGCCGACGAGGCCTCGGCCAGTGCGGTTTGTGTGCGTCCCCGCAGGATCAGCCACGTCATGACCACCCCTATCACTAACCCGATAATGCCGACAATAATTTCCATTGCCCCCGATTAAACCACACCGCCTGCAACTTGCCAGTGGGAATTTTCAAGAATCCTCGACAAGCTCCCAGCCTGTCCGCCCAAGACATGCCGCCTCATCCAAACATTCCTCCGCGCAATTTGCGCGGTTGAACCAGTTGACACGGAATCTACTGGTCTTTGATGGGCTGTGTTGATAAATGATAGTCACGTCTGACCACAGGGATTCATCTTGGGTAAAAGCACTCATTGCCGGACGTATCATCATACGAAAGCGGCTGGGCCATGTCCTGACAGCACGGGACAAACGCCTTGCCCGTGACCTGTCTAACGACATTGCGCTGACCCCACGTTTATTAGGACAGGCCGTTGCCTCTCTCGCCGTTCAAAAAGGAGTTTACGGGAAAATCATGGGCGAAAACCCGCTAGAGGCAACGGTGCCCCAGTCACTGCGTTGGAATTGACTCATCTCGCTTTTTTACTCACTCCATCCTACTCGGGCAAAAAATTTACCTGCCCTGTCCGCTTCGACGATGAACCCGAAATATTTCCTGATTCATAAGCCATCACGATCCTCCGGTGATGCATCGACCGGATAATTGAAACGTAACACCAAAATAAATTGACATCAAAAAACTCCTCGGCGATCATCAAATACAAATTCCGTCCGAATCACATTAAAATCAATCTAACTAACCCTATTCCAAAGGCCTTCTTTATGCCCCTCATATCCTCCGATGCTCTTGTCTTCTTCGGTGCCACTGGTGACTTGGCTTATAAAAAAATATTCCCCTCTCTCCAAGCCATGGTCAAACGGGGACACCTGAATATCCCGGTCATCGGTGTCGCCAAGGCCGGATGGGATCTCGACCAGCTCAAAGCTCGGGCAAAAGACAGCCTCGAAAAACACGGGGGCCTCGACCCGGCAGCCTTTGCAAAACTCTCCTCCCTCCTGGGTTATGTGGACGGGGACTATAATGATCCCGCTACATTCCAGACTTTACGCGCTGCGCTGGGTAAATCATCCCGGCCCGCGCATTACCTCGCTATTCCCCCGGTACTTTTCGCAACGGTCGTCGAGCAGCTGGGTAAATCGGGCTGTGCCCCAAAAGGAGCCCGTGTGATTGTCGAAAAACCTTTCGGCACTGATCTCGCCTCGGCGCGTGAACTCAATAAAACTCTCTTGGGTAATTTTGAGGAACAAGACATCTTCCGCATCGACCATTACCTCGGCAAGGGGCCCGTCCAGAATATGGTCTTCTGCCGTTTTGCTAATACCTTGATGGAATCTTTCTGGAACCGCGAACATATCAAGAGTGTCCAAATCACCATGGCCGAGGATTTCGGCGTGCAAGGCCGGGGCGCTTTCTACGACCGGACCGGCACGATCAAGGACGTGATCCAAAACCACATGTTCCAGCTCATGGCCAATATCGCGATGGAACCCCCAGTACGCGACGACAGTGAGTCCATCCGTGATGAAAAAGTCAAAGTCCTAAAAGCCATTAAATCCCTCGGCCCCCAAGACATCCTCCGTGGCCAATTTAACGGTTACCTCCAAGAGCCCGGGGTCGCCGCCGACTCGACAACGGAAACATTTGGCGCGATGCGGCTGAATATCGATTCTTGGCGTTGGCACGGGGTTCCTTTTTATATCCGGGCCGGGAAATGTCTTCCTGTGACCTGCACGGAAATCGTCGTCACCCTCCACCAAGCCCCCAGTATGTACCATGGCTTTAACCTCAAACCCAATATCGTACGTTTCCGTATCAGCCCGGATGTGATTATCGCTTTCGGGATGAATATCCTGAATCCCCTGAAAGACAAAGCCAGTGAATACACCGAAATCATCCAAAACCACCACCCGACAGCCGAAGAAGAAGATGCTTATGAGCGTGTCTTGGGAGAGGCCATCGCAGGGGACGCGACCCTTTTTGCTCGTGAAGATTATGTCGAGGAGGCCTGGCGCATTGTGGACCCGGCATTAAAAGCAAACACCGCGGTTCATCCTTATGAACCCGGCACATGGGGCCCTACGGAAGGCGGGCATATCATGCCCCCGGGCGGTTGGGATAACCCTGCCAAACCCGCTTGTTAGTAGGCAAATCGTGTGTATGGGCACATTCTGGAAGGGGGGGGGGCCAAAAGTCCCTCGTTATTTTTTACTATCCTGATCCAGCAGGCGGATACCTTGGTTTTCAAAAATAATGATGCGCTCCTTGTAAAGGGCACCGAGGGCTTGTTTGAAAGTTTTTTTACTGACACCGAAACGTTCCCGGATGTCTTCCGGTGGGGTTTTATCATCCAGCTCCAAACGCCCGCGGTTCCTCTTGAGGGCGAGGAGGATCAAATCACGCAGGGGCATGACTTTCTGGTAGCCGGATTCATCGAGCCGGAGATCGACTTTCCCGTCAGGCCGCACGGACTGGATAAATCCTTTGAGTTTCTGCCCGACTTTGAGAGGGCCGGACAAATGGTCGTTAAAAAGTAACCCCGTGTATTGATTCTCGATAATCGCACTGTATCCAAGCGGGGTCGGGTTCGTCACCAAGAGGTTAACCGCCTGGCCTTGTGTATAAGGGGGCGGGGTCTGGCTGAGATGCTTTTTTAGGCGCATCGTCCCGACCAAGCGGGAGGATTGGATATCTTGATAGATATAGACGACGACGGTCTGCCCTTCACGGAGCGGGCCGAGCTGTTCGCGAAAGGGTAAGAGCAAATCCTTGGGCAAACCCCATTCCAAAAACGCACCGATATTGCGGTTAATCCCCGCCACTCGCAGGGCGGCAAATTCCCCGACTGTGGCAAATGGTTTCTCGGTGGTCGCGACCAGGCGATCCTCTGAGTCGAGATAAACAAAGACATCGATGTCATCACCTTCACGCAAATCGCGCGGGATATATTTTCCGGGCAGCAGGATATCCCCGCCATGACCGTCATCTAAATACATACCGGGAGAAGTGTCACGGAGCACTCTGAGTTTATTCCATTTTCCAATGATCGCCATAAGCCCCAGATCATAGGCGTAAAAACGGTTTAAATACCATTGAAATCATTCCTTCCCACGATAAAGTCGAGTCTTGAGGGAAACTATTTTTTTAGGGGGCATCATGATTACGACACTCATCTACGATTATGACGGGACATTGATGGATTCCCTACCCACCGTCGTCCACGGGACAAATGTGGTCCTGCACAAATACGGGGTCCTCCCGCAGACTCCCGCACAGATCGTGGAGCAAATGAGATGGCCCACTGCACAGCGCATGGGTATGGCCGCCGGGATCAATGACGGTGATACCTCGGAGCAGATGGCTACTGAGTTTTATCAAACCATCGACCTCATGGTGGAAAATGAACCCGGCCTCTTCCGACCCTACGCAGGAGTGACACCCCTGCTGCGGGAAATGAACTCCCTTAAATTCCGACAATGTATCCTGAGTAATAACAAAGGCTCTCTGATCCGCAAAGTCATCCATCACCTCGGTCTGGGCCCGTATTTCGAGACGATTACCGGGGAAGAAGATATGCCCGCCCCGAAACCCGATCCCCGGGGACTCACCAAGGCCGCCTCACCCGGCACTACTGAATCCGTCTATATCGGGGACAGTCCTGTCGATGCATTAACCGCCAAAAATGCCGGGATGCGCAGTATCGGGGTGACTTGGGGTATTCATTCCCGCAAGGAACTGGAAACAAACTGTATTCCCACCTTTGACCTCCTCGTCGATAGCCCCACAGAAATACTCGCCGTGATCCGGGATTGGGAAAAATAGGAGAGCAACTTGCCCTTGGGTCGTGTGTTAAAATCCGTTCCTCTATGCATTTACGCAATCTCATCACCTGCTTCAGCCTTTTACTGGCCGCCACGGCCTGTTCCCCCCAGAAAAATACCACCCCAAAACCGCCTATGATCCCGCTTAAAGATTTTTTCCGTAACCCCGAAAAAGCCGCTTTCCAAATCTCCCCAAGCGGTCAATACATCTCTTATCTCGCACCTTGGGAAAACCGGATGAATGTTTTTGTCCGGAAAACCTCCGGGGGCGAGGCGACCCGTGTCACCGACCTCAAAGACCGGGATATATCCTCCTATTTCTGGAAAGGGGATCGGATCATTTATTCCCGCGATTTCGGCGGTGACGAGAATTTCCATCTTTTTTCGGCGAATCCTGACGGCTCAGGGGCCAAAGACCTCACTCCTTTCGATAAAGTCCGCGCTGGCATGGTGGATAACCTCGAGGATATTAGTGACACCGATGTCTTGATCGGGATGAATAAACGTAACCCCGAAGTCTTCGACGTTTACCGGCTGGATATCCAGTCGGGCAAGATGAATATGGTCGCGGAAAATCCGGGTAATATCGGCAATTGGATCACCGACCATGAAGGAAAAATCCGGATGGCGACCACCACCGACGGGGTCAATACCAGTTTACTCTACCGCCCTAATGAAAAGGCACCTTTCAAAACCGTCCTGACGACGAATTTCCGCGAGGGCATTTCCCCCCAGTTTTTCACCTTTGATAACCAATTCGTTTATGCGGCCTCAAATCTCGGGCGTGATAAATCCGCCATAGTCAAAATCGATCCGGCCACCGGTAAAGAGCTCGAAGTCCTTTATGAAGACCCCGACGTGGATGTCGAGAGCCTGCATTATTCCCGTAAACGCAAGGTACTCACGACGATCACCTTCGAAAAAGAAAAGGTGAACCGCAAATTCCTCGACCCAGTCATTGAGAAAATCTTTACCCGCCTACAAACCCTCCTCCCCGGTGTCGAAGTCCAGATTACCGGCACCGATGATGCTGAAAACCTTTTTATCGTCCGGGCCACCAGTGACACACTGCGCGGCATTTATTACCTCTATAACGTCCAGACCGATAAACTCGAGGAGCTCGCTAATGCCTGTCCTTGGCTGAACCCCGCCGACCTCACCGAGATGAAACCCGTCTCTTACAAATCCCGCGACGGCCTCACGATCCATGGTTATTTAACCCTGCCCAAAGGCCGCCCGGCAAAAAATCTCCCTGTCGTGATAAATCCCCACGGGGGCCCTTGGCACCGGGATAGCTGGGGATACAATCCCGAAGTCCAATTCCTCGCCAACCGGGGTTACGCCATTTTTCAGGTTAATTTCCGGGGCTCGACAGGTTATGGCCGGAAATTCTGGGAAGCCTCATTCAAACAATGGGGCCTAAAAATGCAGGACGACGTCACTGACGGCGTGCATTGGCTCATCGATCAAGGTATCGCTGACCCTAAAAGAGTCGGTATTTACGGGGGTAGCTACGGCGGATATGCGGTTCTCGCCGGACTGGCTTTCACCCCTGATCTTTATGCCTGCGGTGTCGATTATGTGGGTGTCTCGAATCTCCTCACCTTCATGAAAACTATCCCCCCCTACTGGAAACCTTATCTGGAAATGATGTATGAACAAGTCGGCCATCCCGAGAAGGAAACCGATATGCTAAAGGCCGCCTCCCCGGTTTTCCACGCGGATAAAATCAAAGCCCCCCTCCTCGTTGTCCAAGGTGCCAAAGATCCCCGTGTAAATATCGCGGAATCAAACCAGATCGTCGAGGCCCTCCGCAAACGGGGCGTCGAAGTCGAGTACCTCGTGAAGGACGATGAAGGACACGGTTTCCATAATGAAGAAAATCGTATGGAGTTCTACGCCACGATGGAGAGATTCCTCGCCAAACACCTCCATCCCGACAAGTAGAAAAAGCCTATTTTTCCCCACCCCCGCATGAGCCATTGTTTAATGGGTGAATCGGTGGGTGCTTGGACGGTTGTAAGCTTTCATCCATAGGCGGAATCCGCCTAGAAAAGCATTTTCATTCCCGCCCAACCGGGCTCCATCGGGGATTTTTTCCACCAGCCTCGCATTACCTCCCCCGAGGACGATGTAATCAGCTTGGAATGCATTTTTCAGAATAGTCACGATTTCGGCAAGGTGTTTGAGCCATTTCTTTTTGCCATCCTTCTCTAGGGCAGGCACACCCAAAAACTCCTCGTATGTCCTGTCATTGCGGTAGGGCAAATGGGCTAACTCCATCGGTTCAAGAACCCCTTCCACAATCAAAGCCGACCCCAGCCCGGTGCCTAACCCTAAGAAAAGCATCCGTCCACCCTGGTAACTGCCGAGGGCTTGCATGGCCGCATCATTAATGATTTTGACCGGGCGCCCAAAAGCACTTTTATAGTTAAACCCGACCCAGCCTTTGGCGAGGTTATGCGGCTCCTTCAGCGGTAACCCCTGCACCACCGGGCCCGGGTAACCGATCGAGACAACATCATATTTCCAGTCAGCGGTGGCATTCATGATTTCAGTGACCATTTTTTGGGCAGTCATTTTAGGGCCGGAAGGTATCTTAATCGGCCCCCTCCTCCCAGTTGCAAGCGCTTTGACATGAGTACCACCGACATCGATTACGAGGGTTTTCATAAGGATAAGAAAGTTAAGGTTAGTTTACTCCGGGAAATTGTGATTCACACTTGTATGACTCGAAACAATTTGCCCCGAAAACATTTCGAAATCAACCCGGAATTATCTTTTCCTTCCAGAAAAAAAGCAATTTGCTTAACCCCGCGGGCCGGGACGCCCTCCGCCTGTTTCGGATTATCCTCCAATAAATCTAGCCCCGGATTTTTGAGGAGATTGACTTCCCCCGCACATAAAACCGAAGTAAAACAGGTCACCAGTATAAGAATAAAAAAGTTTTTCATGAGTTTACACCTTCCCTCTTTCACCCCTCAAATCTCCCCTCCCCCCTGTTAAACGATTATGTTTACCAACAACAAAATTGTTAAGGACGTGTAAAAGGGCTTTGGAAGAAAATCGCATTGGAAAGCCCCGAGCAAATTCCTTTCCGAGGGAGGATAAGTTCTTTTAAATCACCCGAGGATGTTGAGATTAGACAAACACTTATCCTCTTTCAGGAAATATCTGACCACAGTGATATTGTGGACGGGGATGGTGATGCCTTTTTTGCAAGCGCAGGTTTTACCGACGGGACCACAGGTCATCCACTGGTCACTTTTAATTGTCGTCAGTGCTCACTTTTAATCGTCGTTGACCAGACGTGCAAGATCCTTGCGGGGTTCGGCCTGAAAGGTTTACCATAGCATCCATCTGGACAATATTGATGGTATGAGCCGTCTCACCATTGAAATCGACCCAGAGCAGCGCCGGAAAATCAAGACTTTGGCCACTTTTTCCGGGATGACATTAAAAGAGTTTATCTTGGAGAAAACCCTGCCGCCCAAACCAGCCGCTCAGGACACCACCGAAAAACTGATAAGTTCCCCAAGGAACGCTGCCCGCCTTCGGAAGGCACTGACTACCCCTGATTCAAAAAATCGGGCATTTGAATCCATCGAAGATCTCAAGAATGCACTTGGAATTTAAGCCCCAAGCCAGAGGACATTATGACGATTGACCTACGATTTATTACGGGATAGGAGCAGGCAGCGATTTGAGATATCTTTCCAGAAAATTTCTCCGGCAGGCAAGCAGGGCCGCTCGCCTTACACGCGGAAACCGGAAAAACTTTGCGTCCTTTGCGGACTTCCCGAGAAACTTATTTTTTCTGGAGTTTAGTCCCTGCGTGTTGCAGGCGGGCGCCCGTGCCACCGTTTTTTGACAAATGCCCCGAGGGCCGTTCGTGGCCTGCATGGCCCCATCGGGCGGGGACGCCCTCGGGGGATGCACGCGGGGACGCATGAGCTCCCCGACCCTCGGCAAGCAGGGCCGCTTGCCCTACAGAATTAGTTTGGCCGACACGTCCCCCCATCTTTTGTGCCTTTCGTGATCTTCGTGGTGAATAGCTTTGGCGAGTCATGAAGAAGGTGGGGGAAACTTGTATCCGCTCCGGTATCAAAACTGATGAGTCGACCCGGGTGGGCGAATTCCCCTGAAAAAACGCCTTGTTTTTGAGATTTGTCTCATTATGATGATGTATTATTGAGACTGGTCAAGGTTTTCTTGAAGCCTATTGAGATTAAGTCTCTTATTAAGACTAAAATAGTCTTGTTTGACAAGACCCTGTGAGTGAGTATATTCGGAATAGGATTAATTTTATCCGCTTTAAACGGGCGGCCTAACCATAAGCTAGATTTTATGAGCGATTCCAGCAGTACAATTGAGCAATTTGTTTCCCAAGAGTATAAGTACGGGTTTGAAACCCTGATCGATGCCGATACCCTGCCGCCGGGGATCAATGAGGATGTCGTCATCGCCATTTCGAAAAAGAAGAATGAACCCGATTGGCTGACGCAATGGCGTTTGAAGGCTTACCGCCACTGGCTCACGATGGAGCCACCCGCATGGCCAAATGTTACTTACCCCCCGATCAATTATCAGGACATCATCTATTATTCCGCGCCGAAACAAGCCAAGGACGCGCCCAAAAGCCTGGATGAAGTCGATCCGAAACTCCTCGAAACTTATAAGAAACTCGGGATTCCCCTCAAGGAACAGGAGCGCCTCGCCGGGGTCGCCGTGGATGTGGTATTCGATAGTGTCTCGGTGCATACGACCTTTAAAAAACAACTGGCCGACAAAGGCGTGATCTTTTCCTCATTCTCCGAGGCGTGTCATGAGCATCCCGACCTGATTAAAAAATATCTGGGAACCGTGGTGCCCTATACGGATAACTACTATGCCGCGCTGAACTCCGCGGTTTATTCCGACGGTTCATTTGTCTTTATCCCCAAAGGGGTTCGTTGTCCGATGGAGTTATCGACCTATTTCCGGATCAATGCCAAAAATACCGGGCAATTTGAACGGACCCTGATCGTGGCGGAAGAAGGGGCTTATGTCAGTTATCTCGAGGGCTGTACCGCCCCGATGCGCGACGAGAACCAGCTCCATGCGGCCGTCGTCGAGCTCATCGCCATGGATAATGCGGAGATAAAATATAGCACAGTGCAGAACTGGTACCCGGGCGACGAGCAAGGTAAGGGAGGCATTTATAATTTCGTGACCAAACGCGGAAAATGCATGAGGAACTCCAAAATCTCCTGGACCCAAGTCGAGACGGGTTCCTCCATCACCTGGAAATATCCGAGTGTCATCTTGCAAGGGGACAATGCCATTGGCGAATTTTACTCCGTCGCATTGACGAATAATATGCAGCAAGCCGATACCGGCACAAAAATGATTCATATCGGAAAAAACACACGGAGTACGATCATCTCCAAAGGAATCTCCGCAGGCCGTGGACAGAATAGCTACCGTGGGCAGGTCAAAGTGCTCAAGGGAGCAGACGGCGCACGGAATTTCTCCCAGTGTGACTCCCTCCTGATCGGTGACCGTTGCGGTGCCCATACCTTTCCATACATCGACGTACAAAATCCCACCGCACAGGTCGAGCATGAGGCGACCACCTCCAAAATCGGTGAAGACCAGATTTTTTACCTGAACCAACGCGGACTCACGACTCAAGACGCGGTGAATATGATCGTGAATGGTTATTGTAAGGAAGTCTTCCGGCAGCTCCCGATGGAATTCGCCGTCGAAGCCCAAAAACTCCTCGGCATCAGCCTCGAGGGCAGTGTGGGATAAGGCGGACAATCCCCGGAATTTTTTAAATTTAAAAAGGAAAACAATCTATTATGGCACTCTTGGAAATACGCAATTTGCACGCCTCAATCGAAGGCAAAGAAATCCTCAAAGGGATCAACCTCATCGTCAACGAGGGCGAAGTCCACGCCATCATGGGACCCAATGGCAGCGGCAAAAGCACACTCTCCCAAGTCCTCGCCGGACATCCCTCTTTTGAGGTCACCCAGGGCGAAGTCATTTACCGCGGCAAAAACCTCCTCGACCTCCCACCGGAAGGACGCGCCTGCGAAGGGCTCTTCCTCGCATTCCAATACCCGATCGAGATTCCAGGGGTAAATAACATTTATTTCCTCCGCTCTGCCTATAATGAAATCCGTAAGTACCGGGGTGAACCCGAGATGGATGCCGGTCCTTTCCTCGCCTACGTCCGCGAGAAAATGAAACTCGTCGATCTCGACCCTGACCTGCTCAAACGTTCCGTCAATGAAGGTTTCTCCGGGGGCCAAAAGAAACGGAATGAAATTTTCCAAATGGCCGTGCTGGAGCCGAAACTTGCGATCCTTGATGAGACAGACTCCGGCCTCGATATCGATGCCCTGCGAGTCGTCTCAGAAGGGGTCAATAAACTCCACCGCCCGGATAATGCCACAGTCGTCATTACCCACTACCAACGCTTGCTTGATTATATCATCCCCGACTTTGTCCATGTCCTTTCCGCCGGTAAAATCATCTCGACCGGGGACAAATCCCTCGCCCTCAAGCTCGAGAAAGATGGCTATGACTGGATTATCGAGTCCGCCGCCCAACCCGCCGGAGTCTAACCCGCCATGAACCCATCCATAGAAAATATTTTCCTCGGGGCTAACCACCAGATTGCGCAATTCATCGAGGAACACGAGAAATTCGAGAACTCTCAGGATAACTCTACCCCAAAATGGTTAAAGTCCCTGCGCAGCTCCGGCATCGCGCACTTTAGCGAGCTGGGATTCCCCACGGTGAAACACGAGGAATGGCGTTACACAAATACCGCCCCAGTCGCAGATATGCCATTCAAACCCCAGACCGCCAAGGCCCAGAGCAATTTGCGCGGCGAGGATTTCGCCCGTTATTCCCTCACTGCCATGGGCGCGCATGAGATCGTTTTTATCGACGGACAATATTCTCCCCGCTTGTCAAAGCCCGGCCATTTACCCACCGGTGCCATTGTTTGTTCTTTTGCCGAGGCTCTCAGGGAACATTCCTCCCTCCTCGAAAAGTATGTCGGCAAAAGTGTCGCGGCCGCGGATAATGGATTCGTCGCGCTGAATACCGCATTCATCCAGGACGGCATCGTGATCCATATCCCGCGCAATTTGCACGTGGAAAACCCCATTCATCTCCTCTTTATCACGACGACTGAAACCGGGACAGCTATCCAGCCGCGCAATTTGTTTGTAGCCGAAAGCGGCAGTGATGCGACCATTGTCGAAAGCCATATTTGCTGTGGCTGCAACATGCCCACGCTGAAAAACTCTGTCACTGAGGTATTTGTGGAATCCAACGCACGGCTCGAACACATTAAGCTCCAAGATGAATGTATGGAGAGTTACCACATCGCGACGATCCAAGCCGAGCTCGCCTCCGACAGCCGCTTTATGAACCACTCGGTCGCCATCGGGGCCAAGCTCTCCCGGCACAATATCCATTTGCACCTGAACGGGAAAAATATCGACGCCCTGCTTTTCGGTATCTACGCCATGGAAAATGATCAACTCTGCGACCATCATACCTTGGTCGATCACCGTAAACCCCATTGTGGTAGCCATGAATATTACCACGGTATCCTCGCTGGAAAATCACGCGGGGTCTTTAACGGCAAAATCTTTGTCCGGCAAGAAGCCCAAAAAACGGATGCCAAACAGACTAACCGCGCTATCCTCTTGGGGCGGGACGCCACGGTCAATACGAAACCGCAGCTTGAGATTTATGCCGATGATGTCAAATGCACCCACGGGGCTACCGTCGGTGAAATGAATGAAGAAGCCATCCAGTATTTGCGTTGCCGGGGCATCGCCGAGCAAAAAGCGCGGGTCATGCTCACGCAGGCATTTGCCCAAGAGATCCTCGATCGTATCGAGAATGAACCTCTCCGTGCGCATGCCAGCAAGCTTGTCGAAGGCAAATTAACCGGTATGATTTGACCAGATGATTTTTTTGGAGGGACTAACCCGCCGTAAGTGATTAATTTTGTCAGGAAACAAAAAAAAATATGAATGAACATGAGACAGTGACTTTAACGAGGGATGTATTAGCCGTCGCCATCCCCATGGGCGACAAAATCACGCTGACCTCGGGTGAAACAGTAACCATTACCCAGCGCCTCGGCGGGAATTTCACCGTCATGTCCCGTAGTTGCCTCGCCCGGATCGATGCGCGAGATGCTGATGCACTCGGCAAAGAAATCTCCGCCGCAGCTCTCGCTGCACAAAATGCGCAGGACACTGATTTTAATGAAGAGATGATCTGGCGCCAGCTCAAGACTTGTTACGATCCCGAAATCCCGGTCAATATCGTCGACCTCGGACTGGTTTACAGTTGTAACGCCCAGATCAGTCCCGATGGCAAACGCAATGTCGATGTCAAAATGACCCTGACCGCCCCCGGTTGCGGCATGGGCCCGGTCATCGCCGAAGATGCTAAAAGCAAAGTCGAAAGCATTCCCGGTGTCGAAAGCTGTAATGTCGAGGTCGTCTGGGATCCACCCTGGAACCAAGGCATGATGAGCGAAGCCGCCAAACTCCAGATGGGCCTGCTGTAGGGATTTTTAAGTGGGTAAACTTTACCTAATCAAGTTCTTGGCCTATATTACAGCCATGATGATGCAACCCAATAATGGGGAAACTCAAAGCCCCGCACACTGAAAGCATCTCCTGAAATTATATGTCCACTCTCACTACTAATCCCCTCGATGTAATAACCCTCCGGAAAGATTTCCCGGTTCTTGACCAAAAGGTCAATGGACAGCCCTTGATTTATTTCGATAACGCCGCCACCAGCCAGAAGCCGGTCTCCGTCATCCAGGCCATCAGCGACTTTTACTTGAAGGACAATAGCAATGTCCACCGGGGCATCCATGACCTCAGCAACCGCGCCACGACCGCTTTCGAGCAAGCACGCCTCAAGGTCACAAAATTCATCAATGCTACCTCGGAGGAGGAGATTATTTTCACCCGCGGTACGACTGAGGGCATTAACCTGCTGGCGGAGGCATGGGGCCGCACATTCCTCAAACCCGGGGACACCATCCTACTGACCCAGATGGAGCACCACAGTAATATGGTGCCGTGGCAAATTGTTTCGCAACACACCGGAGCCACTCTTGATTACCTCACGGTCAATGGCGACGAAGGTCTCCTCGACATGGGAGAACTCGAAAACAAATTATCCAGCGGGAAAGTCAAGTTACTGGCATTCACCCATATTTCCAATACCCTGGGCACCATTAATCCCGCGAAACAAATGTGCACCCTCGCCCGCCATTACGGTGCGGTGTCAATGATCGACGCTGCCCAGTCCATCGGGCATTGTCCGGTGGATGTGCAGGATCTCGACTGCGATTTCCTCGTCTTTAGTGGGCATAAAATGTGCGGTCCCACAGGCATCGGTGTCCTCTGGGGACGCAAGGCCCTCCTCGATTCGATGCCCCCTTATCAAAGTGGCGGGAATATGATCGACCGGGTGGAGTACATCCATAGCACTTATAAATCAGCACCGGCCAGGTTTGAAGCGGGGACCCCCGATATCGCGGGAGCTATCGGGCTGGGCGCTGCTGTGGATTATATCGAGGCTATCGGGAGGGAAACGATTTTTACCCACGATCTGGAATTAACCGCCTATGCCCTAGATCAAATGCGCGGCATCGAAAATATCCGTATTCTGGGCCCGGCACAAAACCATGCAGGATCAATTTGTTTCGTATTCCCCAAAGCCCATGCCAGTGATATCGTGACTTTGGCTGATGCACACGGGATTGCCCTGCGCGGCGGGCACCATTGTAACCAAGCCCTCATGCACCATTTCGGACTCGAAGCCACCGCCCGGGCGAGCTTCTACCTCTATAACACCACAACCGAGGTCGATATCTTTGTTAGAACGCTCAAACAAATTGCAAAGATGCTCTAAAGGGGACACGGGGACACTATTTTAAATTCACCGCGATAATCGTCATGTCATCGGACTGGTCGGCACCGGCGACGAAGGTAGCGACATCTGCTTTGAGCTTTGAAACAATTTGCTCGGGGGTATCTCCGACGCAAGTAGCGATGAACTCCGCCATTTTTTCTTCGGTATAAAATTCTTGAGCCGCATTCTCTGCCTCTACAATCCCGTCCGAGTAACCCAGTAGGGTTTGGCCCGGTTGGAGCCGAGTCCGTCCGGTTTCAAAAGTCTGTCCGGGGAAAATCCCCAATAGTCCCCCTTTACCCATTACTAAGGATTTTGAGACAAGGCCGGGGCCCAAGAGATACGTGGGGTTATGCCCGGCATTCGCAAAAACGAGTTCACCGGTTTTCACATTGAGGATCGCACAAAAAAGGCTAATAAACATATTCGTGTCATTCGAGTCGGCCAACGCATCATTGACCCTAGCTAAAGCCCTGCCCGGATCATCATCACTGCGGATAAAAGCACGTAGGTAAGCCTGAGTGACCGCCACAAAAAGGGAGGCCGGTATTCCTTTTCCGGAGGCGTCCCCGACGGCAAAGAAAAATCTGTCGGAATCCAAGAAAAAGAAATCGAAGAAATCCCCGCCCACCTCGCGGGCGGGCTGGAGATCAGCCGCCACACTCACTCGATGCGAATAAGTAGTAAGGTCGAAATTTCGGGGCACGAGGCTAGCCTGAATATCATGAGCGACCTTGAGGTCTGTCTCGATTTTTGCGCGTTGAGACGCCTCATCTTCCAGCCGGGAAATATAACTTTTCAGGTCCCCCTGCATTTTTGAAAAACTGCGCGAGAGAGTGGCGACCTCGTCTTTACCCGGTAAAACCGGTATCGGAGTGTCAAGATTCCCGGAAGCAAGTCCTTCTGCCGCTGTCTCAAGATCGGTCAACGGGCGGGTGATTGAACGGGCGATTCTCCAGACGACAATAATCAAGCCGAGCCCTCCAGCCAGACACATGATCAATCTCACTTTGCCAAGCTCATAAAGCCGCGCCATCACCTGTCGTTGCGGAAAAAAAGCACCCAATGACCAGCCCATGTCTAAGACAGGCGTATACGCGATCCAGAATTCATCACCATCATCATTGGTCAGATCTACAGGCTCGAAACCTTTCTCCCCCCGGATCATCTTTTGACCTAATGCCCTTATTCCTGTCCAACCCTTTTCCTCGGCGAGACTAAAAATGGTTTGTGTCATAATATCATTTTTATCCGGATACGTCACAAACGTCCCGCTCCGCGAAATAATAAAAGCCTTTCCCCCTTCACCCAGATCCATCCCCTCGACCAGAGTGCGCAACCACTCAAGAGAGACATCCCCCGTAACCACGCCGATAAATTTACCCGTTTTGGAATCACGGAGCGGCACAGAATAAGTCACCATGATAATATTCCCGCCACCCTCATCAAAATAAGGCTCGGTCCAAGCCGGTTTCCTGAGTTGATAAGGCAAAAAATACCAGTCTGCCTCCTTGATATGATATCCGTCGACGTGGAGATTCACCCTTTTGTTACCTTCCAAGGTCCGGTGGACATAAGGCACAATAGGTTTATTTTTACCATCCAGCGCAGGTGTATCTAAGGCAATGGCCGCCCCGTAAAGCTCATGATGCCGTTCTAAAGTCCTTTCCAAAAGACGGTAACTTTGCTCGGTTGAAAGCTTATTATCCTCGAGGACGACTGCGACTTCTTGGACGACTTTTTCGACGGCCCGTTTGACCACCTCCATTTCCCCGGCTGTGGCAGCGGCAAGATTCTCGACACGCCCGTGTAATTCCTCACTGAACATTTTACGCCCCATGACATAATCAAAATAGGTCGCAATGCCCGTAACCGTCCCTACTCCCAGGATGATTAATATCGCCAGGCGTGGTGCGATCTTGAGTTTATGGAGCATAACGGGCCCCCGGGTAAACCATCTGCTCATACACAGGTAATGCATTGAGTAATGAGGCATCTTTCATTTGTTTCGCACAACTCTCAAAATCCTCCATTGAAAGTTTTCCCGCGTGTTTACCGTTTTTTCCCTCTGGAAATATGGAAGCCAATATCTCCTCTAACATCATTTTCATATGAGTGATATTGGTCGGCAAATGGTCTTCATTCACCCGCTTCATCACTGAGGCTAAGGCGAGTTCAGGTTTATTGCGGGAAAATTCCCAACCTTCCTTGGTGGCGGCGACAAGTTTTCGAGTCATCTCAGGATTTTCGGACAGTGTCTTGTCTAAGGTATATATCCCGTCTTCGGGGAAAACAAAACCCAGGTCGGACAGGCGGATCAGGGTGAGCTCGGAAGCATCCACACCTGAAAGATAAAGCATATTGTATTCATTATAAGTCATCACCGAAGCAACATCCACCCCACGCCTCAGGAAAAGATCCATCGTGAAATATTGCGGGACTAATTCCACATCCAGATTCTGTGCCCGCAGGAATGCATACATTGACGGCCTCGGCCATCCTTGAAAAAGACTCACCCGCCGGCCTTGTAAATCATTCAGGCAACGAATCCCTCTCTCTTTCCACCCGACGAGCGCAAGATTCGAGCGTTCCATCACTTGTCCCACGAGCACCATGGGAATGCCCTTCTCACGGTTAACCATGGCAGGGGCGAGCCAGCTAATGGCAAAATCCGTCTTCCCCGTCTGAAGGTAAATACCTTGATCCTTGTCCGGTCCGCCGGAAATAATCTCCACATCCAAACCGTACTTTTTATAAATACCCTGGTCGACCGCCACATAATATCCCGCAAATTGCGACTGAGGAAACCAGGCCGTCATCAGGCGCACTTTTTGGAGCGGGATCGGTTTTTCTCCGGCATGAGAAAATCCGCCGGAAAAAGCCAGACAGAGCAGTAATCCGGACATTCGCCAATTTCGTAAGAAGTCCATGATCGCCCTTTGGATAAAATTACAATTTCGGGTCAAGTTCCCCTTTTTGCATCCGGTCAAAATAATCATCAGCTTCGGCTTCGCTGGCGAAAATTTCCAATGTAGGAAAGGCATTGGCGATATCAAAAATCTTTTTTACTTGGGGCTGGAGGTTAATCACACTACAGACACCCCCCTTGCCTTTGAGTTTCTTGTAGGTGCCTAAAACCGCCCTGAGTCCCGCAGAGCTGACATAATCAAGCTGGGACATCTCAAAAGAAATGGATTTCGCTTCATTTTCCAGGAGGTAATTAATTTTTTGCTCGAGCTGGGGAGAGGTAACCGTATCGAGCCTTCCAATAACGCTTAAAATAAAAAAACCGGGCCGTTTTTCTGTTTGTTTTATTTGCAAACTCATCATCTTATTCCTTGGTTGTGGGGGGGGTATCTTATAAAAAAGCACTTTGACTTTATTGCTTCCGTTTTCGCGTGTATACTCCATTGATTTGGAGAGTTCCTTAATCAAATGCAAGCCCAGTCCACCGATTGGACGGTCTTTTAATGCCAAGTCAAAAGCCGGGGGAGGGCCTTTAATGGGATCAAACTCATGCCCATCATCCTCGATTAGCAAAAGGATTTCCGTCCCGAGGTCATCGATTTGAATCAATATCCAATGTTCACTCTCATCATCATATCCATACTTGATGATATTTGTCACCAGCTCTTCGATCGCCAAGGTAAGCGCATACTCCACCTCCATCACCCATTCATTTTGGGCGGAGCACGTCTCGATGGCGGCATTCACATCAGCCAAAGCGTCCAACCGATTTGCTATGGTTAAGCGTAACATGATATGTTCAATATTCATTTAAAGGCTACGGATCCTTTTGCAAAAATTCAAGCTGTTAGCTTCATAATATTGTTTTTTCGGCACTTCCCGCATTGACAGTCTAGACTTTCGGAGGAATTCTCTGTATCCATGAAAATAAACACCCTCCCCCGTTTTTACAAAACTAGTGTTTTTTTGGCCCTCGCCCTTTATTGCACAATCTTTTCGGCCTCCGCCCATACAGGCCACGAGCACTCATTGGGCTTCACCAGCGGATTTGCACACCCGTGGAGTGGGCTCGACCACATGCTGGCCATGTTCGCCGTTGGCCTGTGGGCATATCAAACCGGTAAAAAGGCCGTCTGGATTATTCCCTCTAGTTTTATAGGATTAATGAGCATTGGTTTTTTGACTGGAATGAATGGGCATACACTTTCCATAACAGAACCCATGATCCTTGCTTCTGTCATGGTGATCGGCATCGCCCTTTTTACTGCACGCAAATTGCCCCTCGCCCTTTGCTCCATCATCGTCGGGGTATTCGCCTTCTTCCACGGGTACGCCCACGGCAATGAAATGACTACAGGCACAAACTCCCTCCTCTACGCGAGCGGCTTTTTGACCAGCACCTTTGCCCTGCACCTTGCCGGAATCGCAACGGGTATCCTCTCGGGGAGGTTACTCCACCCCCTTGCCATGCGGTATGCCGGACTAGCCATCGCTGTTACCGGATTATTTCTAGGGTTCGAATAAAATCCGGGCAATAAAAAGCCCGTGCGGATGGGTACCATCACAAACACGGGCTTCGAGATTGTATCAGACGATTAATTATTTTACTTCTTCGACGGTGGCCTGATAAGTTTTGTCATTAATCTTTATCGAGATGGATTTTCCCGCACCTTCAACGGCTGTAGAGGCTATTGACGTAGTGATTGCCGGGGCCGGGGCGGCAGCGGCTTTAGGTTGTTCCGCCGGTTTTTTGTAATATTGGGTGATCTGTTGGGGGAACATCGCATAAAGAACAGCTGTCTCGTCATCGACAGGCAGGTCATTTTTCTTGAGTTCCTCGCGGAGTTTATCCATCCCGGGGGGTAATTCACTGGCAGGCCGGTCGGTCATGACCTTCTGGCCCGTTTTTTGTTCAGCAAGTTTGATAATTTCTGGATCCACCGGGGCCGGGGTTTTTCCGAAACGTCCCAGGGCAAGGTCTAAGGTTTGTTGCGGCATACTTTTCCAACGTCCCATCTTCACATTCATCATCGCCTGGGTACCGACAATTTGTGATGTCGGGGTGACCAAGGGGATAAACCCGAGTTTTTCCCGGACATAAACCACCTCTTCGAGCACCTCATTCCAACGGTCGATCATGTTATGCTGTTTAAGCTGGGAAACAAAGTTACTCAGCATTCCTCCCGGAATCTGGTAAATCAGCACGTCTTCCTGGACTTTTTCATTCATCGGATCGGTGAATGCGATTAATTCCTTATAGATTTCTTTGAAATAAACACTGAGTTCACGCAAGGTCTTCTCATCGTAATGAGGTGCCCGTGGATGACCGTGGAGCATTTCTTGCATGAGTAAGGTGTCGGGCTGGGCTGAACCATTAGCAAATGGCGCGATCGAACAATCAATCGCATCGGCCCCGGCCTCGGTCACTTGGTAATACGTGACGGGCGCAAAACCAGTCGTGGAGTGACTGTGGACGACGACAGGGATTTTTAACTTCGCCTTTAATCCCTTGACCAATGTCACTCCATCACCGGGGGAAAGAATACCGGCCATATCCTTCACACAAATCGATTGGCAGCCAAGAGCCTCCATATCCAGGCCAAACTTGATATACCCGTCGATCGTATGGACAGGACTGGTCGTATAACTAATGGTTCCCTGTGCATGTTTCCCATTTTTTAAAACAGCTTTGATCGATGTCTCGATATTACGGATATCATTGAGCGCATCAAAGATACGGAACATGTCCATGCCCGCTTTGGCTGCACAATCTACAAATGCTTCCACGACATCATCGGCGTACTGGGTGTAACCGACAATATTCTGGCCGCGTAAGAGCATGCTGTGGGGGGTCTTTGTGATTTTGGTCTTGAGTTTGCGCAGACGCTCAAAAGGATTTTCATTTAAGAAACGTAAACATGCGTCAATCGTCGCTCCACCCCATGTTTCGAGCATGCCGAAACCTAAGCCGTCGAGTTTCTCGGCCACGGGTAACATTTGCTCGACTTTCATGCGGGTCGCCGCGAGGGACTGGTGCCCGTCGCGGAGTACTGTATTATTAAAAACGATTTTTTCCATAGGGGGCATTTTCCTTTTTATTGTCTGGTAAACTTGTTTCTAGCTCCACTGTACTTTTCTCATGTCGCCGGTCTTTGCAAACTCTTCATGCATGCGGAAGGCCATGGACAATGTATGGTTTGTGTGGGTTTGTTTCGAATGGTTCAGATAGGCACTCAGGATCGGGTGGTACTCGGGATGGACACACTTATTTAGGATTTCCTCGGCGCGTTCATGTGGAGATTTTCCGCGCAAATCGGCGATCCCCCGATCCGTAATAACGATTTGTACCGAGTGCTCATTATGATCGATATGGCTGACCATAGGAACGATTGTGCTGATCTTGCCATCTTTGACGATCGACGGGCAAGTAAAGATCGAGATATAGGAATTCCGGGTAAAATCCCCTGACCCCCCAATTCCATTCATCATCTGGGCCCCTAATACATGCGTGCTATTCACATTACCAAAGAGATCGACTTCGATGGCTGTATTTATCGAGACAATCCCGATACGTCGGACGATTTCCGGGTTATTCGAGATTTCCTGCGGACGCAAAACGAGTTTGGGTTTAAAGAAATCCATATTCCCGTATATTTGTTTCAGCACGGGGTTACTCACAGTCAACGAGCATCCACTGGCGAATTTAATCCTGTTCTCGCTCATCAGTTTAATCACCGAGTCCTGGATGACTTCCGTATACATTTCAAAAGCGGGAATATCCGGATTTGATCCCATGGCAAATAAAACCGCATTAGCCACATCACCCACACCACTTTGGATCGGGAGGAATTCTTTCGGGATCCGTCCGGCTTTCATTTCAGCGGCCAGGAAAGCGGCCACATTTTTGCCGATTTTGATCGTGACATCATTCGGCTCGGGAAATGTATTAGTTTCATCAGGCAGATTCGTTTCCACAATGCCCGCAATTTTAGACGGGTCCACTTTGATGACTGGTGAACCGATACGGTCGGAAACCTTGTAGATCGGGATCTCACGGCGGTGCGGGGGATCCAATGGCTGGTAGTTATCGTGGATCCCTTTTAATTCCTTCGGATGATAGGCATTTAACTCCACAAAAATCTTCTCGGCCACTTGGCAATACGTGGGTGAAGTCCCGACTGATGTGCTCAATACAATCGTCCCGTCTTCTTCGACGGCACAAGCCTCAACAATCGCCCATTTCACTTTACCCAAAAAGCCATAACGCACATTCTGCGCAATTTGCGACAGGTGCATGTCAAAAAACTTCACTTCACCGGCGTTGATTTTCTTGCGTAACTCACCATCGGACTGGTATGGGGTCCGGAATAAGACGGCATCGGCCGCCGCCAAGGCTCCGTCGAGGGAACGGCCAGTCGAAGCACCCGTTAATACCCCGATTTTAAAGGG
>Ga0163153_10000801_pt1 | contig 52522 bp, 41 predicted proteins | sample OliLakLV19MP6IB1_FD_148629 | JGI IMG/M metagenome (GOLD analysis project Ga0163153, IMG submission 148629) | Freshwater microbial mat bacterial communities from Lake Vanda, McMurdo Dry Valleys, Antarctica - Oligotrophic Lake LV.19.MP6.IB-1 | ecosystem: Environmental > Aquatic > Freshwater >... | reverse complement strand
GCCCAGCCCGGCCCCACTCCGCCACCTGCCCCAGCGTCAGCTGGCCCTTGTGCGGTGAGTCGCGCAGCGCCAGGCCGAAGCCGGCGACCGCCGTGGCAAACTTGAAATCGGGACTGGCGGCCTCAAACCGCGCGCCCGCATCCACCAGCGGAAACTCCAGCTTGCTGCTCACGTCGCCGACCGGCTCCTTGTAGCGGATCTTCACGGTGAGCAGCTCCGCCCGGTCGTTCATGACCAGGGCGGACGGCTTCTGGTATTTGAGTTCATCGACCGAGCTGGTTGCATCCGGCATCTCCGCGCCTACCGGCACAATCTCATACAACGCGGTGACGGTATGGCCGGCGCCGATCTCGCCCGCGTCCACGGCGTCGTTGTTGAAATCCTCCTTGGCGAGCAGCCGGTTCTCGTAGCCGATGAGCCGGTAGGCCGACACCTGGGCAGGGTTGAACTCCACCTGGATCTTCACGTCCTTGGCGATGGTCATGAGCGTGCCGCCGGCCTGCTCGACAAGCGCCTTCCGCGCCTCGGCGAGCGAATCGATGTAGGCGTAATTGCCGTTACCCTTGTCGGCGAGCGCCTCGAGCGTGCTGTCCTTCAAGTTGCCCCGACCGAAGCCGAGCACGCTGAGGAACACGCCGCTCTGCGCCTTCTCCTCGATCAGGCGGACGAGTTCGCCCTCGCTGGTCGTGCCGACGTTGAAGTCGCCGTCGGTCGCGAGGATCACGCGGTTCACGCCGCCGGGGATGAAATTGGCCTTGGCGATGTCGTAGGCCAGGTGGATGCCCATCGCGCCGTTGGTCGAGCCGCCGGCGCGCAGGTTTTCGAGCGCGTCGATGATCTGGGTTTGCTGCGCCGCGCTGGTCGAGGGCAACACCAGGCCGGATGAGCCGGCATAAACCGCGATGGCCACGCGGTCGTCGGGGCGAAGCTTGGTGACGAGCAGCCGCAACGACTGCTTGAGCAGCGGCAGCTTGTTGGGCTGGTTCATCGAGCCCGACACATCGAGCAGGAAGACGAGATTGGCGGCCGGACGCTGGGCGTCGGCGACCTCGCGGCCCTTCAGCCCGATGCGCACAAGGCGGTGCCCGGGCGCCCACGGCGCGCTGGCGACCTCGAGGCTGGCGGCAAAGGGCCCGCTGCCCGTGGGCGGCGCGTAGTCGTAGGGGAAATAATTCACGAGCTCCTCGATGCGCACGGCGGCGGCGGGCGGCCGCTGCTGCTGGTTGAGGAAGCGCCGCACGTTGGCGTAGGCGGCGGTGTCGACATCGATGGAGAAGGTGGACAGCGGGTGGTCGGCCACGCGGAGGTAGGCATTGTCCTGCCGGTAACCGTAGGCCTCCGTGTTGGATTCCGGATCAGCCAGCGCCAGCTTGGGCACGGCGGCCGGCGGCGGCGGCGACAGCTTGGCTTTCTGCATGGTTGCGGCCGCCGGCCGCTCCAGTTCGCTCTTGCGGGTGGAATAATCCGCCTCGCGGGACCGGCCCGCGTTGGCGGCGCCGGTCGCCAGCTGCCCGGCATCAACCTCGGCGCGTGCCACCTTGGACGCGCTGCGGTAGGAATCTTCCAGCGGCAGCGCTCGGGGCATCGGGCTGGTCTCGGCCAGGCCCATGGTTACCACGGGCGCAGACGCCGTCGGCTCGATCTCCGCCACCGCACCGGCCGCGGCCGCCTTGTCATCCTTGGCCTCCTTGCCGGCGGTCAGGGGAATCTCGACGAGGGGCGTCGGCTGCTTGAACTGCTGCTCGTTCTGCCAGAGCACAAAGAACACCGCAAAGCAGGCCGCGGCCAGGCCGCTGATCGCGAAATAAGCCTGCGGAAAGCGCAGCACCTTGCCGGCCGGTTGCCGGGCCGTTTCGACGGGTTCCTGCTCCAGCGCGGCGGTGACGGTGGCGGCCGTGGCGCGGATCTCCGCCACCATCTGCTGCGCCGCGGCGTCCTGTTCCAGCAGCTTTTCAAAGCCGGCCTGCTCGTGCGCCTCCATCTCGCCCAGGGCGTAGAGGGTCAGGCGGGGATCGTCGGGGGAAATCTGGTTCGGATTCATCGGGTGTTTTCCTTATTCGGGTTGCGCGGACATCTCCGAGCGCAGCGCCTTGAGCGCGGTGTGCAGGATAAAGCCGACGTTGCCGACCGACAGCGACGTGATGCGGCTGATCTCCTGGTAGCTGAATCCGTTCTGGAACTTCAGCCGGACGACCTCCTGTTGGTTGTGGGGCAGCCGGCCGATGAGTTTCAGCACGGCGGCGTATTGTTCGGCCCGCTCCAGGGTGCGGCCGGGCCGGGGATCCGGGGCGGTCAGGCGCTCGGCCTGGCCTTCCTCGAAGCGTTTCATGCGACCCTCCTTGCGCAGCACGTCGAGCGTGCGGTTGCGGCAGACGGTGAAGAGCCATTCCGCGACATGCCCATCGACCTCGGCCGGCGGCTGGGCCATGAGCTTGACGAAGGTGTCCTGCACGACGTCGCGCGCCCGGTCGCCGTCCCCGCCGAGGAGACGGGTGGCGTAGCGCAGCAGCGGCGCCTGATGGCGTTCGACTGCCGCCCGCACGAAGGAGCTGGCATCGGGGCTGGCATGGGTTGTTTCGGGTTCGATATTCACGAGACCTTGCTCCTTCGACGCAGCATGGGCGGGTTTATTAGGGCATGGACACAGAAATATGCCGTCGCCTCCTTGCTCACCGTAAATTTGCCGTTTAACTCCCCGCATGCTCCTCGGCCCAAGGTCTCAGGTTTCAGGTCTCAGGTTTCCGCTCTCCTGCTTGGTCCTCTGTCTTCTGGTCACCGCCTGCAGCCGCCGCGAGACCCCGGTCGACGCCGGGGTGCGCACCGGCACCCTCCACGTCGGCAATGGCGCCGAGCCCGGCACCCTCGACCCGCACCTGGTGGACGCTTACTCGGACATGCGGGTCATCACCGCCCTGCTGGAGGGATTGTGCGCGGCTGACGAGCGGACCGCCCAGGCCGTGCCCGCTGCGGCCGAGCGCTGGGAAAACTCGCCCGACGGCCTGACGTGGACCTTCCATCTGCGTGCGGGCCTGCACTGGTCCAACGGCGAGGCGCTCACGGCGGACGACTTCGTGCAATCCTGGCGTCGCGCCCTTTCGCCAAAACTGGCCTCCTCCTACGCCTACTTTCTTTTCCCCATCAAGAATGCCGAGGCCTTCAATGCCGGCCGGCTCGCCGACCCCGGCGCGCTCGGTCTCACCGCACCTGACGACCGCACGATCATCATCACCTTGGAGCGACCGACTCCTTACCTGCCCCTGTTGATCGCCAACGTCGCGTGGTATCCAATCAACCCCCGGGTCCTCACCCGGCTCGGCGGTCTCGACGACCGCAACACCCCTTGGCTCAAGCCCGCCAATTTCGTCGGCAACGGCCCGTTTGTCCTCACGGAATGGACTTCGAACTTGCGCATCGTCGTCACGAAAAACCCGCGCTACTGGGCTGCCGCCGCCGTGCGGCTCAACGGCATCGTTTTCTATCCCATCGAGAATCCCGACGTGGAGGAGCGGAACTTCCGCGCCGGCCAGCTCCATACCACCTTCACCCTGCCGCTCTCCAAGATCGCGCGCTACCGCGCCGGGGAGGCCAGCCTGCTCCGGGTCGATCCGTTCATCCAGTCGATCTTCATCCGCTTCAACGTCACCCGACCGCCGTTCGACAACCCCAAGCTGCGCCGCGCGCTCTCCCTAGCCATCGACCGAGAAACCATTGCGCGCACCTTTCTGCACGGTTCGCGCCCCCCGGCCGCGCAGTTGGTCCCGCCCGGCATGGCCGGTTATGAGTCCAGCGCGCACGTCCCGCACGATCTCACCACCGCCCGCCGGCTGCTCGCCGAGGCCGGCTACCCGGAGGGCCGGGGCCTGCCGCCCTTCGAGCTCCAGGTCCGCAACGAAGAGGTGCAGCCCCTCATCATTGAGGCCGTGCAGGCCATGTGGAAACGCGATCTGGGCGTCCACGCCAGCATCGCCCAGCTCGAGTTAAAGACGGCCATCCAGAACCAGCGCCAGCTGGACTACGCCGTCGGCGCCAATGGCTGGGTCGCCGACTTCGCCGACCCGGTCGCCTTCCTTGATCTTTTCGTCACCAGCGGCGGCAGCAACTGGACCGGCTGGGGCGACCCGACCTACGACGGGCTCGTCGCCCAGGCCGCGCAGACCGCCGATCCCCGGGCGCGCTTCGAGTGCTTCCAGCAGGCCGAGGCCATCCTGCTGGAACAGGCCCCCATCGCCCCGCTGGTCTTCGGCGCCCGCACCTACCTGCTCCACCCGGCGGTTAAAGGGCTGGAACCATCCATCATCGGCATCAACCAATACAAAAAGGTTTACCTCCAGGGCCCCTGACCGCACTTTTCTCCCGTGTTTCCCCGCCTCGTCCTGCTTCTCGTTCTGTCCGCCGTCTCCACTCTCGGTGCCGAGCTAACCATCGTCCGTACCTTCACCGGCTGGCGCGACGCCGCGTCCTTCAAGCGCATTTCCGAATACTTCGATGGCAAGGAAAACCCTGGCAAGGAGACCGTGCTGCGCACCCACCCGGAACAGCGCACCGGCTATTACTTTCTGGTCCGCCTGGCCAATCCCGGCACCGCCCAGCAGGTGCAGTTCCAGCTGCAGCTCTTCGCGCAGGGCGCCTCCGCGCCACGCACCATCGTTTTCCCCGCCGAGCTGAAGTCCGGTTCCGGTGTGTTCCAGCTCGGCCTGACCGGCCCGGAGTGGCAGGACGCCAAGTCCCAGCCGGTGGCCTGGCACCTGCAGGTCCTGGCCGACGACGGCCGCGTGCTGGCCTCCGAGAAAAGCTACCTCTGGGAAAAACCCGCGGGCCAGTGAACCATGAGCAAGCCGGCGTGGTCTGACTGGCAACCGCTCGCGCTCCGGCTGGCTCCCGACGTCCTCGCCGAGACGCTCGATGGCGGACAAAGTTTTCGCTGGCAACAAGTCGACGGACTCTGGACCGGCACTTGGGACCAGTGCCTCGTCCAACTACGACGAAACGGCGGTTCGCTGGAATGGCGTGCTCCCCCTCCGCTCCGCGCCGCCGTCGCCATCGCCCTGCCCCGCTACCTCGGTCTGGATCGCGACTGGGCCGCGCTCACCGACTCGCTGCCTTGGCGCAGCGACGCGCACCTCGCCCAATGCCTCGCCGCCTTCCCGGGCCTGCGCCTCCTGCGCCAGCCCTTCGGCGAGACCCTGCTCGGCTTCCTCTGCAGCGCGACCAAGCAGATCGTGCAGATCAAGCAGATGGTCGCGCTGCTGGCGGCGCGGCATGGTTTGCCGATTTGCAGGGCGGGGTCGCCGACCCCGCCTCAAGGCGGCATCAGCGATGCCGCCATACAGTTCCACCAATTGCCCACCTGGACCGAACTGGCCACCATCCCGGAAAAAGAACTGCGCCAGTGTCTCCTCGGTTTTCGCGCCAAATACATCCACGGCACCGCCCAGTTTCTTGCCGCCCGTCCCGCCTGGCTCGAGGAGACCGAGCATTTGCCCTATGCCGCCGCGAAGGCGCGGCTCCTCGAACTACCCGGCGTCGGCGAAAAGGTCGCCGACTGCGTCCTGCTTTTCGGCGCCGGCAAACTCGAAGCCTTCCCGGTCGACACGTGGGTGCTCAAGTCCCTCGCCCGCCGCTACGGGCTCGACGGCTGGAAACCCGCGCCGGTCGCGCATTTCGGCCGCACCCACTTCGGCCCGCTCGCCGGCCTCGCGCAGCAATATCTGTTTTCATGGGAAAGAAGATTCGGCCATCGGTAGGGGCCGTTGCCCCCACCGGCCTTCCGAAGGGCGCTTGGGGGCAAGCGCCCCTACCTGCCTTGGTCAGGTCACTTCGCCCGCTGGATCAGCTCCACCTCGTAGCCCTCGGGCGCGTCGATGAAGGCGATCATCGAGCCGGTGCCGGTCTTGGTCGGGCCGTCGCTCAGCGCGAAGCCCTTTTTCGTCAGCTCGGCGGCAAACTGCTCAAGGTCGTCCACCTCAAAGGCCAGATGCATCAGGTCAGGCTGCACTATCACCGGCTCCGCGCCCGGCGGCATCTGGCAGAGTTCGATCTCCTCCTCGCTGTTCGGTGTGGCAATGAAAGCCAGCTGCGCGCCGCGAGGCGACGTGTGCCGGCGGGTGACCTTCAGCCCAAGGGCCTGCTCGTAGAATTTCACGGAGCGCTCGAGGTCGTTTAATCGCATGCGGGTGTGGAGAAGCTTTTTGACGGTCATCGTGCGGCCAACCTACGAGGATCCGCCTCAAACCCAAGGCCGTTTTTGAGCATGATCACGGATCAAGACAGAGGCAGAGTTTTCACCACTAATGGTCACTTATACCTCACTAATCATTAGTGCCCGATTAGTGGAGATTAGGGAGGGTGTTCAAACCCCGGAAGGAGACCACTAAAAGGATTCCGCCAACGGCGGAATCTCCTTACACCGCTTCGGCTGATCGCCTCCGCCGACAGGCTAAGGGGGCGGCTGATCGCAGCCCATTCAGCCCGCGATCAGCGGGCCCCCGAAAGCCATCGCGCCGGCGATCAGCCGGAGCCGCACCGCCAAAATTTCGCCGTTGCGAAATCCCATTAGGGGTAGCCCGGCCTCGGTTTGGTCGGCTTGGCGTGACTCCCGCCTCTCGGCTCCAGGGTTTGAAGACACGCCCTAATGGTTAAGACTGTCTTGGCCCGATCCGTGTCATCCGTGTTATGTGGTCAAATAGTCCGCTGCTTTTTATGTCTTTTCGTGGCACTCTTGTCGCGCCGAAGCTTTACGCGAAGGCGGATTGTGGCCAAATTGACTCCGGCATGTCCCTCGATCTCGCCGCCATCCGCGCCGCCCACGCACGCATCCGCCCCTACATCAAGCGGACGCCCGTGCTCACCAACGACGCGCTGGACGCCGCCCGCGGCGCGAAGCTGAGCTTTAAGTGCGAGAACCTCCAGGCCGCCGGCGCTTTCAAGTCGCGCGGGGCCTGCAATGCCGTCTTCTCCCTGACCGACGGCGAGGCGGCCCGGGGCGTGGTCACCCACTCCTCCGGCAACCACGCCGCCGCACTCGCCCGCGCCGCCCGGCTGCGTGGTATCGCGGCCCACATTGTCATGCCGAAAGGCTCGCCTCAATCCAAAGTCCGTAATGTCGAGAGCTTCGGCGGCCTGATCACCTTTTGCGAACCCGGCCTCAACGCCCGCGAAGCTGCCTGCGCCAGGATCGCGACTGAAACCGGTGCCGCCTTGGTCCATCCCTTCGACGACCTGCGGGTCATCGCCGGCCAGGGCACGGCCACTGTCGAGTTGTTGGAGGAAGTCCCCGGCCTGGACATCATCCTCTGCCCCGTCGGTGGCGGTGGACTGCTCTGCGGTACCGCGGTCGCGGCCAAGGGCCTCAAGCCCGGGATCAGGGTCATTGGCGTCGAGCCGGCGCTGGCCGACGACGTCGCCCAGTCCTTCCGCGCCGGACGGCGCATCTCCATCCCCACCCCGGCCACCATCGCCGACGGTCTGCGCACCAACAGCACCGGCGAACTGAACCTCCCGCTCATCCGGCAATACGTGGACGACGTCGTCACCGTGACCGAGGCGGGCATCATCGCCGCGATGCGCGAACTCTGGGAAAAGCTCCACCTCGTCATCGAGCCGTCCGCCGCCGTGCCCTACGCTGCGCTGCTGGAGCACAAGCTGACCTTCTCCGGCCAAAACGTCGGCGTCATCCTCTCCGGCGGCAACGTCGACCTTGAGTCGCTGCCGTGGCTGAAGCGATAGGGCGGGTATTCAAATCCGGCTCTGCGCTCCTTCGAAAGCCCGGACTTGGTTTTTCCACTAATGGGGATTCATCAACGATGAATCCTACAAGCACAGGCTCCGACTTATCGTCTCCGCCACTGAGTTTCGGGGACCGGCTTCGTGTTGCTGCCGGCTGGCAGCCCGGGAGCAGTCGCGCAGCCTGCGCTGCGGCTGAATTCGCCGGTTGATTCCCCCAGTCTGCGATCAGCAGACCCCCCGGAACCCAAACCGGAGACGATCAGTCGGAGGGGTGTTGCAAAGTTTCGCCCTTGGCGAAACTCATTAGTGGTTCCTCAACTGCCCGGGTTGGAGGCGGGGGCAACCCACTGCAACAGCGAGGAACCTCAATTCCTTCCCATTACGCGAAACCTGAAAGCAACGGCGTTGTGCTGTGGCTGCTGATGAGGAATTCCTCCTCTGCGTTCTCCGCGAACTCCGCGTTTCAATTGCGTTTTTCGCCTCAGCCGACCGTCTCGTCACCGATCGAGCCGGTGGCGCAGTTGGCGGCGGCTTCCTGGACCTTTTCAATATCCTCCGGCGTGACCGGCTGGCGGGTCACGTAGGACGTGCCGTTATCACCGTCGCGCGCAAAGAAATCGGGCGCCTCGGTGCGACACTGGTCGCAATCGATGCAGCTGGAATCGACAAAGAAACGTCCGGCGATGTTGAGGGGGAGGCGGTCGGAGAGGCTGGCCATGGTGGAATGGGGTTGTGGGTTGAAGCCCGAGGGTAGCAGGCGGCCGGGCGGGTCGCTCGCCATCGGTTGACCGTCGCTGGTCGTTTTTTGGCGTGGGCGGCCGGCGGGAAAATCACCCCCGGCGCCCGCACCGCAAGAGATGCCCAGTTTCCGCCAAGGAACACGGCACGTTCACCGTTGAATCTGGCCCACATTCCTTTGATGCTCATGGCCTCAGTAGGAAATATGAGCGATCACCCCCACGCATTCCTGGCCCTTTTTCTCGGCGTCGCCCTTGCGTTTCCCCTTCTGATGCTCGCCGTCGCCTGGCTCTGGGTGCGGTTTTTCCAGCCCGCCAAGCCGGGCCCCCGCAAGAACGCCACCTATGAATGCGGCCTCGAGTCCAGCGGCGACCCGTGGATCCAGTTCAAGGCCCACTATTACCTTTATGCGATCCTGTTCCTGATCTTCGACGTCGAGGTGCTGTTCCTCCTGCCCTTCGCCGTCGCCTTCACCGGGCTGCCCACGGGGGCCATGCTCACCATGCTGGTCTTCATCCTCCTGCTGACCGAGGGCCTCGTCTGGGCCTGGGCCCGCGGCCACCTCGAATGGAAATGACATGAGCGACGCCCCCCCCAGTCCCGGCCACACCCCCTTCCCCGCCGCGGGCAACATCTCCGACGCCGAGCGCGAGGACCTGCGCCGCCATGGCATCCTGCTCACCAGCCTTGAGGAGCTCTACGGCTGGGGCCGCAGCAATTCCATCTGGCCCCTCCAGTTCGGTCTGGCCTGCTGCGCCATCGAGATGATCGCCGCCGCCACCGCGCGCTTCGACATCGCCCGCTTCGGCGCCGAGATCTTCCGCCCCTCCCCCCGCCAGGCCGACCTCATGATCGTCTCCGGCACTGTCACCAAGAAGATGGCCCCGCAGGTCGTCCGCCTCTGGAACCAGATGCCCGAGCCGAAATACTGCATCGCCATGGGCGCCTGCGCGATTTCCGGCGGCCCCTTCAAGCAGGGTTACAACGTTCTCAAGGGCATCGACCGTTTCATCCCCGTCGACATCTATATACCCGGCTGCCCGCCGCGCCCCGAGGCCCTGCTCCATGGCCTGACCCAACTGCAGGAAAAGATCCGCGCCGAGCGCGTCTCCGGCCCGCAGGCCGCCCGCCACCTCCAGCCCGACGCAGCCAGCGAGTTCCCCGTGCCGGACTACGGCGCGCACGACCTGCAGCCACCGAGCAACCCCACGCTGTTCAAGCCGCCCGTTAACCCAAGGTCTGAAGGACTGAAGGACTGAAAATGACCGGCCCAGCCTCACCAGATCCAGCCAAGCCTGCTCCCTCCGCCCAACCTGCGGCGGACGGCCCTTTCCCTTCAGCTATTCAGCCTTTCAGCCCTTCAGCCCTTCTCCCCCTCCTTCTCGCCCGTTTCCCCGCAGCAAAGGTCGAGCTCGTGCCGAACCCCGGCACCGCGGCCGAACACTCGCTCCTGCTCGACGCCGTCTTCGCGCCCGAGATCGCCCGCTTCCTGCGCGACGACCCCGCCCTCCGTCTCGATTACTGCTCCAACGTCACCGGCGTCGACTGGCTGGAAAAGGAGATCACCGACACGGTGAAGAAGTCCGTGCCCGCTTCAGCCCCTGTAGCCGGGGTCGCTGACCCCGGACCGGCCTCACCGAGACCGGCTACCATGATCGAGGAAAAGACCAAGCGCCTCCAGCCGGGTTATCTCGAAGCCGTGTATCATCTCTACTCGATGACCCTGAAGCACGGCCCGGTCATCCTCCGCCTGCGCACGGGCAACCGCACCGACCAGGTCACCTTGCCCTCGCTCACCCCCGTCTGGCGCTCGGCCGACTTCCAGGAACGCGAGATCTTCGACCTCTACGGCATCATCTTCTCCGGCCACCCCGATCTCCGCCGCCTGCTCATGTGGGACGAGTTCAAGGACCACCCGATGCGCAAGGACTACGTCTCCCCGGACGACTTCGAATGGGAGCCGACCCCCCACGGCGACGTCCACGAGCGGGCCAAGGCGCATTACCCGGCCCCTGCTCCTGTAGCCGGGGTCGCCGACCCCGGTCTGCCAGCCGGACCGGGCTCACCGAGCCCGGCTACAAAACCCCCGGAGGCCAAGCCATGAGCTGCTCCGACCAGTCCGGCCTCGACGCCGAACTCTCCGCCTTCGGCCGCCCCGGCGGTCCGACGGTGCGCCCCGTACACGACGAGTTCCACGGCGACCTCCTCGAGGTCTCGATGGGGCCCCAGCACCCGTCCACCCACGGCGTGTTCCGCATGGTCGTCACCCTCGACGGCGAGCAGATCGTGAAGCTGAAGCCCGTCTTCGGCTACCTACACCGCAACCACGAGAAGATCGCCGAGAACACGAGCTACCTCGGGTCGATGCCCTACACCGACCGCCTCGATTACCTTTGTTCGATGTCCACCAACTGGGCCTACGCCCTCGCGGTGGAAAAACTTTCCGGTCAGGCAGTGCCCGACCGCGCCCAGTATCTGCGCATCATCATGGCGGAGCTCACGCGGCTGGTTAATCATTCATGCCTGGTCGGATTCCTTTTCAACGACCTCGGCACCTCGTTCACGCCGCTGCTCTACGCCTTCCGCGAACGCGAGAAGATCCTCGACCTCTTCGAGTCCCTCTCCGGCTCCCGCATGATGTGCAACTACCAGCGTTTCGGCGGCTGCCGCGTCGACCCCTCCCCGGAGTGGCTCGCCGCCGCGTCGGCGCTTGTGGACAATTTTCCGCGCTTCCTCGACGAATACGAGACGATGCTCACGGGCAATGAGATCCTCCTCGTCCGCACCCAGGGTGTCGGCCGCCTCGACCCGCAGCACGCCATCAACGCCGGCATCACCGGCCCCGTCCTCCGCGCCAGCGGCGTGGACTACGACATCCGCAAGGTCGACGGCACCGGTTTCTATTCGCGCTTCGACTTCCGCGTGCCGCTCGGCGCGCACGGCGACACCTACGACCGCTACATGATGCGCATTCTCGAGATGCGCGAATCCGTGAAGATCCTCCAGCAGGCCTTCAAGGACCTCCCGGCCGGCCCGGTCATGGACCCCAAGGCCAAGCTCCGCGGCTTCCGCCCGAAGGCCGGCGAGGCCTACGGCCGCCTCGAGAGCCCCAAGGGCGAACTCGGCTTCTACCTCATCAGTGACGGTTCGCCCAACCCGTGGCGTTACCGCGTCCGCCCCCCCTCCCTCATCAACCTCACCCTCCTCGAGGAAATGTGTCTGGGCCACACGATCGCCGACTCCGTCGTCATCCTCGGCTCCATCGACATCGTCCTCGGCGAGGTCGACCGCTGAATTTTTTAACCACAGATTACACTGATGAACACGGATAAAGGCCCAATCCACTCCTCCTGCCATTCTGAGCGCAGCGAAGAATCCAGCAGGATGACCGCGGGCGTGGTTCATTTTGGATGCTTCGCTGCGCTCAGAATAACAGACTGAGCCCCTTTCCCCTCTCACTCTCACTTTCACCCTCCCTTCCACCATGCTCGGCTCCGGCATCCTCAAAGGCCTCGGCGTCACCGCGAAAAACTTCGTGGGGAGCTACCATGACCCCGCGCGGATGGTCACACAGGAGTATCCCGACACGCCCGCGCAGCTGCCGGAGGCCTACCGCAATTTCCCCTTCCTCGTCACGGAAAACGCCATCGACCCGATGGGTACGTTGCGCTGCGTGGCCTGCCAGATCTGTGAGAAGGAATGCCCGCCGCAGTGCATCTACATCGTGAAGAGCAAGGACAAGAAGCCCGACGCCACCGGCAAGCCCCAGCTCTACCCCGTCGTCTTCGCTATCGACACCGCCGTGTGCATGAGCTGCCAGCTCTGCGTCGAGGTCTGCCCGTTCGACGCCATCAAGATGGACCACGTCTTCGAGGTCGCCGCCACGAACCGCTTCGAGGGCCTCCTGCTCAACCGCGAGCAGCTCGCCAAGCCCAACGAGTATTTCCACCAGATCTGCCCGACCGAGGCCGCCGAGGTCGACGGCCGGCTCACCGCCGAGCGCAAGGTCGCCGAGGAAAAGGCCAAGGCCGCCGCCGCCGCGAAGGCCGCCGCACCCGCCAAGCCCGCAGCTCCGGCCGCTCCACCCGCTGCGACGCCCGTCGTCGAGGCTCCCAAACCGCCGCCGGCTGTATGAGCGACCCACCCCGCCCTGTCGGGCATCATCCTTCGCCGAGCCTGCGGACGACAGGCCCCTCTTTATCTGGAACCATGCAGTCCGAAGAGCACCCAAGAATGAAGAAGGTTCGCACCGAATGGGGTGTAGGGCCGGCGCTTGTCGCCGGGCCGTTGTTCGCTCGCGTTACGGTCCGCCGACAAGCGGCGACCCTACATTCCTATTGCATCGTTCCAGCTCAAGAGGGGATCTCCGATCAGCATCTCCCCTGTTTTGCGTCCCCTCTAGAGAGGGGTGACGCGCAGCGCCGGGGTGTGTTTACGCCCACCGCATGAGCCCTGCATCAACCAGTTCCTTCCTCGAGCGCGCGCCCCTGCTGCTGCGCGACTGGATCGTGGATCTCTTCCCCGCCGCGCTGCAGTGGTTCGTCCACCACCTGCTGTCGATCACGGCGATTCTCACCGTCTTCGGCCTCTTCTTCGCCTTCACCACCATCGCCGAGCGCAAGCTGCTGGCCCGCCTGCAAAACCGCCTCGGCCCGAACCGCAGCGGCCTGCCCTGGTTCCGCAGCCTCAAGCTCTGGGGCCTCACCCAGCCCTTCGCCGACGCCATCAAGGCGATCACCAAGGAGGACGTTGTCCCAGCCGCCGCCGACAAGGTCCTGCACTTCCTCGCCCCGGTCGTCATCGTCGCGTTCTCGCTGCTTGGCTTCGCGGTCCTGCCGTTCGGCCGTCACCTGATCCCCGTGGAGCTCGACGCGGCCATCCTCTACTTCTTCGCCGCCGGCACCGCCACCGAGCTCGCCATCTTTATGGCCGGCTGGGGCAGCCGGAACAAATACTCGCTCCTCGCCGCGATGCGCGCGCTCGCCCAGCTCATCAGCTACGAGCTGCCGCTGATCCTCTCCGTTGTCCCGGTCGTCCTCGTGGTCGGCACGCTCTCGACGCAGGAAATCGCCCTCGCCCAGGGCAGCTGGACCTGGGGCGTGCTCCCGCACTGGCACGTGTTCACGCCGTGGGGCTTCGCGGGTTTCCTCATCTTCCTCGTCGCGGCGCTGGCCGAGTCCAACCGTTCGCCCTTCGACCTGCCCGAGGCCGAAAGCGAGCTCATCGCCGGCCACCTCACCGAATACTCGGGCTTCAAATACGCCCTCTTTTTCATGGCCGAGTATTTCGGCCTCACCGCCCTGAGCGGCTTGGGCGTCACGCTCTTCCTCGGCGGCTGGCAGGCGCCGTTCGCCTTCCTGGAATTTATCCCGTCCTGGCTCTGGTTCATGGGCAAGCTGGCCGGCATGATTGTGTTCTTTATCTGGATCCGCGGCACCCTGCTCCGCCTGCGCATCGACCAGCTTACGCGCCTGGCCTGGAAGTTCCTCGTGCCGCTCGCCCTGCTCAACCTCGGCAACGCCGCCTTCTGGGCGCTGACCGCCGGCTGGACCGGCCCGCTCGTCCTCGTCCGCTGGGCCGTCTCGGCCGCCATCGTCATCGTGCCCTTCGTGATCCTCGGCCGCCGGCTCAGCGCCGGTTTCGCCCCACGCACCTACCGCTACGCCACATGACCCTCGCGCTCCTTCTCATCGCCCTCGTGCTCCTCGGCTCCGCCGCAGCGGCGATGCTGTCGCGCAACCTGATCCACAGCGCCCTGCTGCTGGTCGGCGCCTGGGCCGGCCTCGCGGCCTTTTACCTGTGGGCCGGAGCCGAGTTCGTCGCCTTCGCCCAAGTCCTCGTCTACGTCGGCGCCGTCTCGATGGTCGTACTTTTCGCCGTGCTGCTGACGCGCCAGGGCGCGACCGCCGCGCCGGTCGAGTTTGATTCCTACAAGCGGATGGTCGGCGGCCTCGTCACCGCCGGCGGCGTCGCGGGCGTCCTGCTCGGCGCCATTCTCGGCACCCCCCTCGCCATCTCCGCCCACCCCGCCCCGGCCGCCATCTCCGTCAAGCAGCTCGGGCTCCAGCTCATGGGCCCGCACGCCGCCGCCCTGCTCATCGTCGGCGTCCTCCTCACCGTCGCCCTGCTCGGGGCGGTCATCATCGCCGCGATCGACCGGCCGGAGGATCCCGCGCCATGAACCCGCTGCAGCTCTGCCTCATCCTCTCGAGCCTGCTCTTCTGTGTCGGGCTGGCCGGCGCGCTGGCCCGCAGCAACACCATCCTCGTCCTGCTCGGCATCGAGCTGATGCTGAACGCCGCCAACCTTAACTTCATCGCCTTCTGGCGCTACGGCCCGCACGCCGCCACCGGCACCGGGGTCGTGTTCGCCCTCTTCGCCATCGCCATCGCCGCGGCCGAGGCCGCCGTCGGCCTCGCCCTCGTCATCGCCGTCCACCGCCACCGCAAGTCCGTCCGGCTACAGGACGCGAACACCCTCAAAGGCTGAACCAATGAATTGCCCCAAAGAACACGAAAAGCCAGGCGGCACGCGTGACTCTCAAGGCGGCTATAGCCGCGCGGCCATCATGCACGCATCGGTATTGGGCTCTTTGTGTTTTTCGTGGCCAATAATTCCGGATTCCTCCGATTAATGACTTTCTCCGTCCAACATCTCTGGCTCATCCCCGCGCTGCCTCTGGCGGCCGCGGTGATCGGGGCGCTGGTGCCGCGAAGCGGCCGGACGCTTGCCGCCGGCGCCGCGATCGGCGCCATGGCCGGGGCCTGCCTCCTCGCCTGCCTGGCCCTCGCGGGCGCGCTGGCCGACCCCGCCGCCCACCAGATCTTCAATTTCAACTGGTTCGACCTCGGCGACGGCGCGCTGCGCCTCGGTTTCCTGCTCGATCCGCTCACGGCTTTCATGAGCGTGATGGTCACCTTCGTCAGCCTGCTGATCTTCATCTTCAGCACCGGCTACATGAAGGAGGATGCCAATGCCAAGCAGTTCTTCTGCTTCCTCAGCCTCTTCGCCGCCGCGATGCTCGGTCTGCTCGTCGCGAACAGCCTCCTCCTCCTCTTCGTGTGCTGGGAGCTCGTCGGCCTCGCCTCGTATCTGCTCATCGGCTTCTGGTTCCACAAGCCCGCCGCCGCGGCCGCCGCCAAGAAGGCCTTCATCACGACGCGCATCGGCGACCTCGGCTTCCTCCTCGGCCTGCTCTGGCTGCAGGACGCGCAGGGCACGCTGCTCTTCTATGACGGCGGCGCCGGTTTTCTCGAGCCTGCGGCGCTGGCGAACCTCTCCACCCTGCTGCCCTGCGGCCTGGCCGCCTCCACCGCCATCGGCCTCCTGATCTTCTGTGGCGCCATCGGCAAGTCCGGCCAGTTCCCGCTGCACGTCTGGCTGCCGGACGCGATGGAGGGCCCGACGCCCGTCTCCGCCCTGATCCACGCGGCCACCATGGTCGCCGCCGGCGTCTTCCTCATCGCCCGCGTCTACCCGCTCATGGCCGCCGACCAGGCCCTCACCCACGTGCCGGTCCACGCGCTGACCGTCGTCGCCTTCATCGGCGCCATCACCGCCCTGCTGGGCGCGCTGATCGCCACGGCGCAGAACGACATCAAGCGCATCCTCGCCTTCTCCACCGTCTCCCAGCTGGGCTACATGATGCTCGCCCTCGGCGTCGGCTCGTGGGTCGCGGCCATCTTCCACCTGCTGACGCACGCCTTCTTCAAGGCTCTGCTCTTCCTCGGCGCCGGCTCCGTCATCCACGCCGCGCACCACGAGCAGGACATCCGCCGGCTCGGCGGGCTCTCGGGGAAGATGAAGGTCACCTTCATCACCTTCACCATCGGCACCATGGCGCTCGTCGGCGTGCCGCTCTTCTTCTCGGGTTTCTGGTCCAAGGAAGCCATCCTCCACGCCGCGCACGGCTGGGAGGTCTCGCACCTGCCCTTCTACGCCGCGGTGCTGGGCGTCGTCCTCACCGCCTTCTACAACACCCGCCTGATGGCCGAGACCTTCTTCGGCGCGCCCCGCTCGGAGCACGCCGCCCACGCCCACGAGAACGGCCCGGCCATGACGATCCCGCTCGTGATCCTCGCCGCGGGCGCCGTCCTGCTCAGCCTCGTCAACCTGCCCTCTTACCCTTGGCTGCAGGCGAAGCTGCTTGGCGAGCATGAGGTGCATGGCCACCCGATCCTCGAGGGCGCCGGCCTGATGGGACTCTCCGTCCTGCTCGTCGCGCTTGGGGTCGGTATCGGCTGGGCCCTCTACGGGCGCAACCCGCGCGCCAAGGCCGAGTCGCCCGACCCGCTCGCCGCCCGCGCCCCCGGCCCGATGGCCGCGCTGGCGAACCGCCTCGGCTTCGACGAGCTCTACGCCGCCACCGTGGGCCGCCTCAACGACGCCCTCGCCACGCTCTCCGACTTGCTCGACCGTTTCGTGTGGGGCGGCGCCGTCCGTTTCCTCGCCGGCCTCAGCCAATATACCGGGCTGGCGGGCCGCGAGACCGATGAGCGCACGCTCAACGGCGGATTCGACTCCACGAGCGAAGGCCTGCGTGGTGCCGGCCAAGCCTACTCCCGGGCGCAAACCGGCGAGGCCCACGGCTACCTGCGGACACTCGCCCTCGGTTTTGTGATCCTCCTGATCCTCGTCGTACTCGGAGGTACCCGATGAACTCCTGGCCGCTCCTCTCCTGGCTGGTCTTCACCCCGTGGGCCGGCGCCCTGCTGGTCTTCGTGCTGCGGAGCCGCCTGCCGGACAACCTCGCCCGCGCGCTCGTCGTGCTGCTCAGCCTGTCCACGATCGCCCTCGGCGCCTGCGCCGTCGCCCATTTCGACCCGGCGGTCACCGGCATGCAGCTGACCGAGAAACGTGCGTGGATCTCGGCGCTGAACGTCAACTACCACCTCGGCCTCGACGGCCTGAGCCTCGTGCTCATTCTGCTGACCGGCATCATCTCGCCCGTCGCGCTTTACGGCACGCTGCGCCACGTGCGCTGCCCGGCGATCTACGGCGCTCTGTTCCTCGTGCTGCAGGGTAGCGCCCTCGGAGTGTTCGTCGCGCTCGATTTTTTCCCGTGGTTTGTCTTCTGGGAGCTGAGCCTCATCCCGGCCTTCTTCCTCATGAAGCTCTGGGGCGGCCCCGGCGCCTCGCGCGCGGCCTACCAGTTCGTCATCTATACCATCGGCGGCAGCGCCTTTATGCTGCTGGGCTTCGCCGCCCTCTACGCCGCGGTCGGCACGTTTGACTTCATCGAGCTGGCCGCCCTCGCCCGCGACGGCACGCTGGCCGCCAAACTCGGCGCCGCCGGGACGTTCTGGCCGCAGGCGGTGTTCCTCGGCGTGCTGCTCGGCCTCGCCGTCAAGGTGCCGCTCTTCCCCTTCCACACCTGGCTGCCACCGGCGTATGCCGAGGCGCCGACGGGCGCGTCGATGTTTCTCACGGGCGTCATGTCCAAGATGGGTTTCTACGGTTTCCTTCGCATTCTGTGGCCGATCTTCCCCGCGCCGCTGCAGGCGGCCGCGACGCCCCTGCTCTGGCTCGCGCTGGGCGGCGTGGTGCTCGGGGCCTTCGCCGCGCTGAAGCAAACCGACCTCAAGCGGATGGTCGCCTACTCCTCGATCAACCATCTGAGCTACTGCCTGCTGGCGCTCTTCGCCGTCGCCGCGGCGGGCCGCACCAATCCCGCGGCCAGCGCGGCCGCCTTGAGCGGCACGATCCTCCAACTCTTCAACCACGGCCTGTCCGCCGCCGCGCTCTTCTATTGCGTCGGTATCCTGGAACAGCGCGCGGGCGGACGGCGCGGCCTTGCTGACTTTGGCGGCGTGCGCACCGCGGCACCGCTCTTCGCCGGGCTCTGCGGTATCGCGATGTTCTCCTCCATCGGCCTGCCGGGTCTCAACGGCTTCGTCGGCGAGTTCCTGATCTTCCGCGGCGTCTTCGGCCTCGCGCCGTGGGCCGCGGCCGTCGCCACCCTCGGGCTCCTGGTAACCGCGCTCTTCCTGCTGACTTTCTGGCAGCGCGTCTTCCACGGTCCGGCCGCCGGCGCCGGCATCGGCTTCCGCGACCTCGACCGCAACGAACTGCTCACGCTCCTGCCGCTCATCACCCTCATGTTCCTCCTCGGCCTCGTCCCGCAGCTGCTGGCCGGCCTCATCAACCCGCTCGTGACGACTTGGGCGGCCACCCTGCCATGAAGACCGAAATGCCATTTTCAACGCGGAGAACGCGGAGGGCGCTGAGTTCCGAAACTGGCTTAACTGTTTTAACCCTCCGCGTTCTCTGCGCCCACCGCGTTAAACTGCCTGGGTTCGTCCATCCATGAACGCCCTGCCCTGCACCATCTACGTGGCCTTCACCGGCGCCCTGCTGGCGCTGGTCGCCGGCGCGCGCTCGGCGCAGGCGGCGCGGCTCGTGGCCCTGTTCACCGCCCTGACCATCTGGGGCCTCACCCTTTATGCCGCTTCGGACTTCGTCCCGGCGGCGGGCCTGCAGGACCTCGTCAATATTCCCTGGATCCCCGAGCTCGGCATCCGCTACCACCTCGCGGCCGACGGCATCAGCCTGACGCTGATGGTGCTCACCGGGCTGGCGGCAACGACCGGGATACTGTTCTCCTGGAACATCGAGGAGCGCACCGGCGAGTTCTTCGCGCTTTATCTGGCCCTGATCGGCGGCGTCTGCGGCGTGTTCCTGAGCGCCGATGTCTTCGTGCTCTTTGTGTTCTACGAGATTGCGATCGTGCCGAAATATTTCCTCATCGCGAAGTGGGGCTCCACCAACCGCGAATATGGCGCGATGAAGCTCGTGCTCTACTCCTTCGCCGGCAGCGCACTGGTGCTGGCGGGCATGCTCTGGGCCTACGCCGCGTCCGGCGGCCAGGGCTTCGGACTCTCCCAGCTGGCCATGGCGGCGGCGGATTTCACGCGGACGCAGCAGCTCGGCATGTTCGCCCTCGTCTTCACCGGCTTCGCCGTGCTGGCGGGCATGTTCCCCTTCCACACCTGGGCGCCGACCGGCCACGTGGCCGCGCCGACGGGCGCATCGATGCTGCTGGCGGGCGTCGTCATGAAGCTCGGCGCCTACGGCTGCCTGCGCGTGGCCATGCCGCTCTTCCCGGTGGGCTTCGAGTTCTTCCAGCCCGTCATCGCCTGGCTGGCCATCACCGGCATCCTCTACGCCGGCTTCATCGCGCTGGTGCAGGAGGACTTCAAGTTCGTCATCGGCTACTCGAGCGTCAGCCACATGGGCTTCGTGCTGCTCGGGCTCGCCGCGGCCAACGCCACCGCCGTCAGCGGCGCGGTGCTGCAGATGTTCTCCCACGGCGTCATCGCCGGCCTGCTCTTCGCCGTGGTCGGCCGCATGGTCTATGACCGCACCCACACCCGCCACCTGGCGGACCTGATGGCTCTGCCGCTGCACCGGCTGATCCCGTTCGCCGCCGTTGTCTTCGTCCTCGCCGGCCTTGCCTCCATGGGCCTGCCGGGCTTCAGCGGCTTCCCCGCCGAGCTGACCATTCTCATCGGCACGTGGCAGACCAAGCCGCTCTGGGCGCTGGCCGCCGCGGGCGGCGTGCTGATCGCCGCCGCGTTCACGCTTCGCGCGATCCAGGTCTCGTTCTTCGGCAAGGTGGCGCCGGTTGCCCCCAACCGGCTTGAGCGCGTTGAGGGCAACACGCTCCACCTCCCGCCCATCACGTGGCCGGAGAAGCTCGGCGCCCTCCTCCTGCTGGGCGCCACGATCTACCTCGGACTCTGTCCGGACACGCTGCTGGACTGGATCCGGCCGGCGCTGCACTCCCCCGTCTTCCAGGCGCTGCTCTCGGGAGGTCCCTCATGAAACTGGACTACGCCGGACTCTTCCATGCCCTGCAGCCCGAGGCGCACCTCGTGCTCGGCGCTCTGCTGGTCCTCACCTTCGACCTGGTCTGGGCGCGTCACCGACCCGCCAACCGCCATCACGTGGCCCTCGCCATTGGCCTGCTTTCGCTCGCCCTCGCCGGCTGGAAAGCCGTCACCACGGGCGGGACCGGCCCCGTCTTCGGCGGTGTCCTGATGCTCGACACCCTCGCCACGGCCACTCGCGTCGGCGTCGTGACCCTCGCGGCGCTCGCCGTGGCCCTGCTGCCGTCGCCCGCACGCCTGCGGCACCCGGCCGAGTTTGTCGCCATTTTGCTTTGCGCCACCACGGGCTTCACCCTGATGGCCGCGGCCAACCAGCTGCTCATCGTCTTCCTCGCGGTGGAACTGGCCAGCTTGTCGCTCTACGTGCTGGCCGGGTTCGACAAGACCCGCCCCGAGTCGGCCGAGGCCGCGCTGAAATACTACCTGTTCGGCGGCATGGCGGCGGCCTTCCTGCTCTTCGGCTTCAGCCTGCTCTACGGCCTGACCGGCTCGCTCGACCTCGACATGATTGCGGCGCAGCTCTCGATGCAGGGCCCGTCGCCGCTCCTGCTGGTGGCGCTCGGCATGGTGCTCGTCGCCTTCGGCTTCAAGGCGGCCGCCGCGCCGTTTCACCTGTGGGCGCCCGACGTCTATCAGGGGGCGCCGGCCCCCGCCGCCGCGCTCATCGCCTCGGCCTCGAAGCTCGCCGGGCTTGTCGTGTTCACCCGCCTGCTCTGGCCCGGGCTCGGCACCGCCGCCGGCACCATCGCCCATGTGCCCACCACCGTCGGCTGGGCCCCGATCGTGGCGCTCATCGCCGCCGCCTCGCTCCTGCTCGGCAACATCGGCGCGCTCGCGCAGACCAACGTCCGTCGCCTGCTGGCTTACTCCGCCATCGCCCATGCCGGCGCCCTGTTGCTGGGCGTGATCGCGGCCGGCCGCGTCGGTCCGGGGCCGCTGTTCTATTACGCCGCCACCTACGGGCTCGCGGCCGTGGGCGCGTTCGGCGTGCTCTCCGTGCTCGAGGCGAGCGGTCCGGCGCAGAAGCTGACCGACCTGGCCGGCCTGCACAAACGCTCGCCGTTGCTCGCCGGCTGTCTGGCGATCTTCGTGCTCTCGCTGGCAGGCATCCCGCCGCTGGCCGGCTTCTTCGGCAAGTTCGTCGTGTTCGCCGCGGTGCTCCGCCTCGGTGGCCTGGGCGGCCCCATGGGCTGGCTGGCCCTCGCCGCCATCGCCCTGAGCGCTGTGGCGCTCTACTATTACCTCCTGATCCTGAAGCAGGCCTTGGTCGCGCCCCCGGCCGAGGACACCCCCGCTGTGCAGGTGCCGGTGCCGGCTGCGTTCGCGCTGCTCACCGCCGCCGCGCTGCTGGTGCTCCTCGGGGTGATGCCCTCGCTGGTGCTGCGGATCTTCTAGGGGGGGGCCAGCGAGCTTGCTCGCGCCATACCCGCGCCTGCAAGCCGGCGGCCTGACCGAGCCGCCGTAAAGACGTCGAGCCGCCGTAAAGACGTCATGTCTTGACTTTTGACAAGAGCCGCCGTAAAGACGTCATGTCTTGACTTTTGACAAGATGGCTTGGGTTTGCTTGGCGCCCGACTTCGTCAACTCCCACCGGCTACAGTATTACTGAAACCTCCCTAGCCGCGCGCAATCCGACTTTTTATATCCGCCAGCTCTGCAGTATCCGGATGTAGTTTGCGCGCTCGTGAGCGGCCGGGTCCGGGCAGCGCTTCAGGTTCAGGGCGCCGCGCAATTCCGCGACATCATGGTATTCATGCTCCGCCATCCAGTGCCGGAGGCCGTCGCGCAGGAGGGCCATCATCCGGGGGCCGTGCTTTAGCAGCACCGACACCAGCTGGACCGTGTCCGCCCCGGCGAGCAGGGCCTTGATCACGTCCTCCTTGGTGTGGACGCCGCCCGTGCAGGAAAGCGAACCCTTCACATGCGGCGAGAGCACCGCGAGCCAGCGCAGGCGCAACAGCAGTTCGGACGAGTCCGACAGCTTCAGCTGCGGCTGCACGTCGAGCTCGTCGAGATTGAAATCCGGCTGGTAGAAGCGGTTGAACAGCACCACGCCCTTGGCGCCGGCGTGCTCGAGCGCGAGGGCGAACTGCGCGGGCGCCGTGTGGAAGGCCGAGAGTTTCACCGCGACCGGGATCTTCACCGAGCCGGAAACCTCGCGGACCGTCTGCAGCATGTCGGCCTCGATCTCGTCACCGCTCTGGCGCGGGTCCGTGATCAGCTGGTAGAGGTTCAGCTCGATCGCGTCGGCGCCGGCCTGCTCCATCTTCACCGCGTAATCGGTCCAGCCGCCCGGCCGGTGGCCGTTGAGCGAGGCGATGACGGGGATGGGCAGCGTGCTCTTCAACCGGCCGATCTGCTTCAGGTAATGGTCGGGCGTCAGCTGGTATTCAGAGTAGCCGGGAAAATACGACGTGGCCTCCGCGAAGCTCTCCGCCGGCGTCTCGAGCAGGAAGGACAGTGCCTTCTGCTCGTAGTCGATCTGTTCCTCGAAGAGCGAGCGCATGATGATCGCGCTGGCGCCGGCATCCGCCAGCCGGCTGGCGGCGTCGATGTTGTCGCAGAACGGCGAGGCGCCGACGATCAGCGGGCTGCTGAGCTTCAGGCCGAGGTAGTTGGTGGTGAGTTTCGGGGCATGCATGGCGTGGAGGGCGTGGAGGAGTCAGTTTTTCTCGGCCGGGGGCGTGCCGTTCGCGGTGACGGACACCGTTGCGGGCTGCTGCCCGCCCGGTGTTTGTCCGGCGGACTGCTTCGCATCCGCCGGCAAAGGCGCGGCCAGCTGCTGGTAGTAGGCGTAATGCGAGTGCACCTGGCTCTGGGCCTGCGCGGCGAGCTCGGTGGCGCGCTCGGGGGCGACGTTTTTGAGGATGCCGAAGCGCGTCTCGTTGGCCATGAACCGGGCGAGGTCGCCCTTCGGCGCGCCCGAGTCCAGCTTGAGACCGGGCTCGCCGCGGGCGGCGACCGCCGGGTTGTAGCGGAAGAGCGGCCAGTAGCCGGTCTCGACCGCGAGCTTCTGCTGCTCAAGGCCCAGGTGCAGGGGGAAGCCGTGGGCGATGCAGTGCGAGTAGGCGATGATCAGCGCCGGGCCCTGGTGCGCCTCGGCCTCGCGGAAGGCCGTGAGCGTCTGGCTGTCCTTGGCGCCGAAGGCCACCTTGGCGACATAGACGTGGCCGTATTGCATGGCCATGAGGGCGAGGTCCTTCTTGGCGGTCGACTTGCCGCCCGAGGCGAACTTGGCCACGGCCGCCATCGGCGTGGACTTGGACGACTGGCCGCCGGTGTTAGAGTAAACCTCGGTGTCCAGCACCAGCACCTTCACGTTGGCGCCGGAGGCGAGCACGTGGTCGAGGCCGCCGTAGCCGATGTCGTAGGCCCAACCGTCGCCGCCGATGATCCAGACGGACTTTTTGACGAGATCGTCGGCGTGCACCTCGAGCAGGCGGGCGGTCTCGCCGGTCAGCCCGGCGAGCGCGGTGCGGAGTTCGGCGATGCGCTTGCGCTGCGCGGCGATGCCCGTCTCGTCGCCTTGGTCGCCATTGCGCAGCAGCTTGGCGAGGTCGAAGCCGACCTGCGGGGCGAGGTCGGCGAGCAGGCGCCGCGCGGTGCGGGTGCGCTGCTCGGTGGCAAGCAGCAGGCCGAGGCCGAATTCGGCGTTGTCCTCGAAGAGCGAGTTGGCCCAGGCCGGGCCGCGACCCTCCTGGTTGGAACAGTAGGGTGTGGTCGGCAGGTTGCCGCCGTAGATGGAGGAACAGCCGGTGGCGTTGGCGATGACCAGGCGGTCGCCGACGAGCTGCGTGAGCAGCTTGATGTAGGGCGTCTCGCCGCAACCGGCGCAGGCGCCGGAAAACTCGATGAGCGGCGGCAGGAACTGCGAGCCCTTGACCGTCGTGGTGTCGACCTTGGTGCGGTCGGGATCGGGCAACTGCAGGAAGAAGTCCCAGTTGACCTTCTCCTTCTCCAGCAGCGGCGGCTGCGCGACCATGTCGATGGCCTTGTGGCGGGGGTTGCTCTTGTCCTTGGCCGGGCAGACCTGAACGCAGAGCGAGCAGCCCGTGCAATCCTCGGGCGCGACCTGGATGGTGTAGCGCTGGCCGGGCAGCTCGGGCGAGCGGAACGGCACCGACCGGAAGCCCTCAGGCGCCGTCGTGAGCTCGCGCGGGTCGTAGAACTTGGCGCGGATCGCCGCGTGCGGGCACACCAGCGCGCACTTGTTGCACTGGATGCAGATGGACGAGTCCCACGACGGGATCTCCAGGGCGATGTTGCGCTTCTCGAAGCGGGCCGTGCCGGTGGGCCAGCAGCCGTCGAGCGGGAGGGCGCTGACCGGCATGAGGTCGCCCTGATTGGCGAGCAGCTTGGCGGTCACTTTCTGGATGAACTCCGGTGCGTCGTCGAACGACGGCGGCACGGTGGTGACTGCACCCTGGTCCGGCGCGGCGGGCAGTTTCACCTCGTGCAGGCCCGCGAGCGCGGCGTCGACGGCGGCGTAGTTCATCTTCACGACCTGCTCGCCCTTCTTGCCGTAGGTCTTCTCGATGGCCTTCTTGATCTGCCTGATCGCCTCCGCCTGCGGCAGCACGCCGGACAGGAAGAAGAAACAGGTCTGCAGCACGGTGTTGGTGCGGCGGCCCATGCCGCTCGCCTGCGACACCTGCGTGGCGTCGATGACGTAAAACTTGATCTGCTTCTCGATGAGCTGCTCCTGCCACTCGCGCGGCAGCATGCGCCAGGTGTCCTCCGGCGGGTAAGGCGAATTGAGCAGCACCGTGGCGCCGGGCGCCGCGTAACCCAGCACATTGGTGCGGCCGACGAAGTTGAACTGGCTGCAGGCCACGAAACTGGCCTGCCGGATGAGGTAGGGCGCGCGGATCGGCTGCGGCCCGAACCGCAGGTGCGAGATCGTCATCGAGCCGGACTTCTTCGAGTCGTAGACGAAGTAGCCCTGGGCAAAGTTGTCGGTCTGCTCGCCAATGATCTTGATCGAGTTCTTGTTGGCGCCGACGGTGCCGTCGGCCCCGAGGCCGACGAAGACGCAGCGGCGCACGTCGGCCGTCTCGAGGTCGAAGTCGGCGTCGAACGGCAGCGAGAGGCCGCTCACATCGTCAAAGATGCCGACCGTGAAGCGGGCTTTCGGCGCCGGGGCGGCCAGGTTGTCGAACACGGCCCGGACCATGCCGGGGGTGAATTCCTTCGAGCCGAGCCCGTAACGGCCGCCCACCACGCGGGGCATCACGGCGCCGGCCATGGCCGCCTCGGCGAGCACGCCGACGACGTTCTGGAAGAGCGGTTCGCCCGCCGAGCCGGGCTCCTTGGTCCGGTCGAGCACGGCGAGCGCGCGGACGGACTTCGGCAGCGCCGCGCGGAAAGCCGCGGCGTCAAAGGGCAGGAACAGCCGCACGGCGATGACGCCGACCTTGCCGCCGCGGGCGATCAGCCAGTCCACTGTCTCGCTGATCGTCTCGATGGCGCTGCCCATGGCGACAACGACATGCTCGGCCTGGGCATGGCCATGGTAGTCAAAGAGCCGGTATTGCCGGCCGGTGACCGCGGCGAATTTATCCATCACCGCCTGCACAGTCTTGGGCAAGGCGGCGTAGAAGGGGTTCACGGCCTCGCGGCCCTGGAAATAGACGTCGGGGTTCTGCGCCGTGCCGCGCAGCGTGGGCTTGTCGGGCGTCAGCGCCCGGCCGCGGAAGGCCGCGATGTCGGCCTCGTCGATGACGGCGCGCAGGTCGTCGTCGGACAGCGTGGCGAGTTTGGAAACCTCGTGCGAAGTGCGGAAGCCGTCGAAGAAATGGATGAAGGGCACGCGCGCCCGGTAGCTCGCGGCGTGGGCGATCAGGGCGAGGTCCTGCGCCTCCTGGCCGTTGTTGCTGCACAGCAGGGTGCAGCCGGTGGCGCGGCAGGCCATGACGTCCTGGTGGTCGCCGAAGATCGACAGGCCCTGCGCGGCCAGCGCGCGGGCGCTGACGTGCATGGTGAACGGCAGCAGCTCGCCGGCGATCTTGTAGAGGTTGGGAATCATCAGCAGAAGGCCCTGCGAAGCGGTGAAGGTCGTCGTCAGCGCGCCCCCGAGCAGGCCGCCGTGCACGGCGCCGGCCACGCCGCCCTCGGACTGCATCTCGACCACGCGCGGCACTTCGCCCCAGAGGTTGGGCTTGCCGGCCGCGGCCCACTCATCGCACACCTCGGCCATGGTCGAGGAGGGCGTGATGGGATAGATGGCGATCAACTCGTTGAGCCGGTAGGCGACGGAGGCGACGGCCTCGTTGGCGTCACAAGTAACAAACCGCGGAGCAATAGGCGTGGTGGACATGGAAGGGGGCGGGAGGGCTGGTCCGGGTTATCACCGGTTATGCTCCATCATCGCAGAGCCGGCCCAAGCCCGCTCCGCAGATATTGCCTTAAGCGCCGCCGGTATTGCCGGACCCGCTTTTACCAGCCCTCATCCGTGGGCCAGCGCGCTCGCTCGCGCCGTGGGTCACTAGCACCACTTCGTTGCCTCCCAACACACGCCGGCGCTTCAGCCTTCGCCGGGCCTATGGCTGACAGGGCGCGCCCCCCTCCTCCAGCCGGAACGATGCAGTTCGATGTGGGCCAGCGAGCTTGCTCGCGCTCCGGGAAGCGCCCGCGAGCGGGCTGCCCACCCCGGCCACTTCTCAGTTTCGTTTGTCCAGAGCAGCTGAGGGTTCGACTGCATCGTTCCGGCTCCAGAGGGGATCTTCGACTACGATAGCTTGGATCCCCTCTGGAAAGGGGCATGGGAGCCGTAGCCTTGGCGAAGGCTGCTGCCCGCAGGGCGGGGGGTGTCGCTTGGACCGCAAGCCACGTAACGGAGTGATTCAGCGCGCTGCGGACCGCCGGACCTCGACCTCCGGCAGGAAAGCCGTGAGCAGGCCGAGCAGCGGGCAATAAGCGCAGACCTCGAACACGACCAGCAACCACCGTCCGCGCCCGTGCGGCGGCTGATATCATCAGGCGATCGAGTCGGCTTCCTTCAGTTCCTCCGCCCTCTGCTCCGACAGCTGGAGCGCGGCGTTCAGCGTTTCCATGAACTCGGCGATTTTGATCGGCTTCGTGAGGTAGCGGAAAAAACCGGCCCGCAGCCCCTTCTGGATGTCGAAGGGCATGGCATTGGCACTCAAGGCGATCACCGGGATGCGCGCCGTGACGCTGTCCTTCGCCAAAATGCTCAGGACGTCGAATCCGTTGATGTCGGGCAGATTGATGTCCATCAGCACCACCTCCGGCTGGTAGGCGTGCGCCATCCGGAGGCCGAGGTTCCCGGTCTCCGCCGACAGTAGTCGCAGATCCGGGCGGGTCATCATGAGTTGCTCGACCAGCTTCAGGTTGGCGAGGTTGTCTTCCACGTAGAGCACGTTGCGCACCCGACCGCCGGTGGCCGCGGGCCGGGGCTCGGCCGGAGCTTCCTTGGCAACGCTGTCCTCCGCAAACTGGGGCTTGGCCGAGGCCATCAATTCGAACCAGAAAACGCTGCCGACGCCGATGGTGCTTTCCACGCCAATGGCACCCCGCATCAGCTCGATCAGCTGCTTGGCCACCACGAGGCCGATGCCGGTGCCTTCCTCCGCGCTGGACTCCTGGCCAAGGCGGTTGAACGGCTGGAACAGCTGCGTCAGCTTTTCCGGGGGCAGGCCCGCGCCGGTGTCGGTGATGCTGATGCGGACGCGCCCCGGCGTGACCACCGAGTAGGTCACCTCAACCTTGCCCTGCTCGCGGTTGTATTTGATGGCATTGGAAAGGAAGTTGATGAGGATCTGCTTCAGCCGGGTTCGGTCGGCATGCAGAAAGCACGGGACGTCGAACGCGGGGTAGCTAATTTGGATGCCGCGCTTTTTCGCCGAGCCCTCGAGATAACCCTGGCATTCGGTCATGACCTCGGCGAGCGACACGGATTCCGGCGACATGGAAAGCTTGCCTGACTCGATTTTCGCGAGGTCGAGGATCTCGTTGATGAGTTTCAGCAGGTGCCAGCCGGCCTGCAGGATGTGGTTGATGCATTTCAGCTGGGCGGGCGAAGGCGCGGGTTTGGCGACCTCCATCACCTGGGCGAAGCCAAGGATGGCGTTGAGCGGGGAGCGCAGCTCGTGGCTCATGCTGGACAGGAAGTCCGACTTGGCGCGATTGGCCTTGTCCGCCAGCGCCTTGGCGCATTGCAGCTCGACGTTCTTTTCCTGCAGCACGAGGTCGAGGCGCTTGCGCTCCGTGACATCGCGCGCTGCGGCGAACACGCCCTGCAGGCTCCGCGCCCGGTCGTAGAAGGTGGTCGCGTTGTAGGACACCACCGTTTCCTTCCCGTCGCGAGCCCGGGCCGTGAGTTCGTAGTTGGTGACCTTCTTTTCGCTGAGCACGAGGTTGATCCCTGCCTTGGCCCGCTCCGGGTCGGTGAAGTAATTCTTGAACGGTGCGCCGATCAGCTCGTCGCGGGTGCAGCCCGTCAGCGCCTCCATCTGCTTGTTGACGTCGGTGATGATGCCCGCGGGGTCGGTGGTCATCAGCGCATCAATGTTCGATTCGATGAGGGAACGCGTGTAGAATTGCTGGTCGCGCAGGCGTTGATCGAGTTTTTTCTGCTCGGCCTCGACCTGCTTGCGCGCGGTGTTGTCCGTGCCGATCAGCAGGTAGCCGATGATGACCCCCTGCGCGTCGCGGAGCGCCGTGACCGACACCACCGCGGGGAAGCGGCTGCCGTCCTTGCGGATGTAGGTCAGCTCGTAGATGTCCTCGATGCCCCGCGAGGCCTTGAACACCAGGGCTTCGAATCCGGGCGTGATCGGCGTGCCGAGTTCAACGCTGAGCGCCTTGGCGCGGGCGATGACCTCCTGCGGGTCGGAGATGTCGGCCGGCGTGATCCTGTTCATCACGTCCGCGGCGGCGTAACCCAACATGCGCTCGGCGCCGACGTTGAAGATCTGGATGACACCTTTCGCATCCGTCGCGATGCTCGAGAAGTTGGCGCTGTTGAAGATCGCGCTCTGCAAGGCGCCCGCCTTCAGCAGCGTCGCCTCCGTCTGTCGGAAGGTGCGGGCCTCGGCCTCGAGCGCGTGGTTCCGGGCCCGCAACACATCGGCTTCCGCCTTTCGCGCGAGGTGGGTCCGGACACGCGCGAGCACGATGACTGCGCTGATCGGCTTGAAGATATAGTCCACCGCCCCCAGTTCGAGACCCAGTTTCTCGTCCTCCGTCTCGGCCTTGGCGGTGAGGAAGATCACGGGGATGTCCCGCAGCTTCGGATCGGCCTTCAACTCCCGGCAGACTTCAAAGCCGCTCATGCCCGGCATCATGATGTCGAGCAGGATCAGGTCGGGTGGAAAGGCAGCGGCAATGATAAGGGCCTTCTCGCCGTTGGCCGCGACCTTCACCCGATAGTCGCCCTTGAGCAGTTCGCTCAGCAGCGTGAGATTGTCCGGCGTGTCGTCCACCACCAGCACGCTGGCCTTCGTATTCCCAGCCCCTGCATTCATGGAGAGAGATCGACCGGGGTTAGTCGATGAATCGATGGGAGATACGGACGTCCCTTGTGGAAAGGACGGATGTGCTGTCATGGCCCCATTGAACACCCGCGCGCCCCGGGCCGCTATAAGGCGAAACCCTACCCTTCCCCGCTGCAGGACGCCGGCCGGACGCTCCGCCGCCCGCCTTGGCGGCACGGTGGACCTGGGGGCCCGGCTCTGGCTCGATCTCCCCGGGTATGAAAACGAGGGCGGGGCGCGACCGGATCACGAAACATTCTTTCTGCTCAACGCAACCCGGCTCTCCGCTCCGCCTCCACCTCCGGCAGGAACGCTGTGAGCAGGCCGAGCAGCGGAAAATACGCGCTGACTGTAAACACCATCCCGATACTGGTGTGGTCGGCGAGGTGGCCGAGCAGTGCCGAACCGATGCCCGCGGCGCCAAACGCCAGGCCGAAAAAGAGGCCGGCCACCAGGCCGACGTTCCCGGGCAGCAATTCCTGAGCATACACCAGGATGGCCGAGAAGGCCGAGGCCAGGATGACGCCGATGAAGACCGTGATCACCACGGTGCCCGTCAGCCCCAAGTGCGGCAGCAGCAGCGAGAACGGCGCCACGCCGAGGATGGAGATCCAGATGACCCGCTTGCGTCCGATGCGGTCGCCCACCGGCCCACCGATGATCGTGCCCGCCGCCACCGCGAACAGGAACACGAACAGGTAGATCTGCGAGGCCTGCACCGACACCCCAAACTTGTCCATCAGGTAGAACGTGTAGTAATTCGTCAGGCTGATCAGGTAGAAGTATTTCGAGAAGATCAGGACGACGAGAATGGTGAGCGCGAGGATGACCTGGTTGCGCGCCAGTTTCACCGGCACAAAGTCGCCATGCGCCGCCGCCTTGATTTTCAGCCGGTGCAGGTTCCGCTGATACCAGCCGCTGATCTTCGTCAGCAGCAGGATGCCCGCGAGCGCCAGCGCCGTGAACCAGAGGATGTGCGCCTGCCCGCGCGGGATGATGATCGCCGCCGCCAGCAGCGGCCCCAGCGACGTGCCGAAGTTGCCGCCCACCTGAAACAGCGACTGGGCGAAACCATGCCGGCCGCCCGAGGCCATCCGGGCCACCCGCGAGGACTCCGGGTGAAACACCGCCGAGCCCACGCCCATCAGGCCGGCCGCCGCGGCCATCATCGGGAAAGTGTGCGCCTGCGACAGCAACACCATGCCGGACATCGTCACCGTCATGCCCACCGGGAGTGAATACGGCTGCGGCCACCGGTCCGTCAGGAACCCCACGAGCGGCTGCAGCAGCGAGCCCGTCAGCTGGTAGGTCAGCGAAATGAGCCCGATCTGGGTGAAGGTCAGGTGATACGAGTCCTTCAGCAGCGGATAGATCGCCGGCAGCATCGCCTGGAAGATGTCGTTGAGCATGTGCGCCGTGCTCAGCGCCAGCAGCACGTTCAGCACGGCATCCTGCCCCAACGGTTTGTCGGCCCCATGACTCATTTCCTCCATCTCATGGCCCCCGGACCACGGGGTCAAGGGATGGTCCCGCCGGCCATGACTCATCACCCCTGCTTAAATCCCGCCAACTGTGCGCTGTTAGCTCGGTAGGAGCGATTGCCCTCAATCGCCCTTTCCTAAGATGCCATTGGAGGCTACAGCCCCCTACTGCCTGCAAAGATTGCTCGGGACAGGACTCGAACCTGCACGCCTTACGGCACGGGCTTCTAAGACCCGCATGTCTGCCATTCCATCACCCGAGCGGAACGCACACTGGATTGCCGATTTCCCGGGGTGCCGCAAGCGGAGAAACCGCCACCAAGGGCATGTTTGCAAAGTGCATTCCTGCTCTCCGATCGCGGTGGGCAGCCTGCTTGCAGGCGCGGATTCGGCGCGAGCAAGCTCGCTGGCCCACGCAACACCGGATTTGCAATCAAACCCTATTTCAGCGGCGCCGTGGGCAAAAAACGGGGCTCGCGCCGCGCCTGCGTCACCGCCTCGAAATCCGCCGCCAGGGCCAGCAGCTTCGCGTCGCTCCACGCGCGGCCGACGAACGACAGGCCGACGGGCAGGCCAAAGAACTGCACGGCCGGCACCGTCACGCTCGGATAGCCCGCGACCGCGGCCAGGGTCGAGCTGCCGCCACTGCTGCCTTCGCCATTGAGCGGGTCGATCAGTGTCGCCACGCCGCGCGTGAACATCACCAGCGCATCCAGCTGGTCCGCGTCCAGCGCGGCATCCAGCCCCTCGGTGCGTGATAGTTTCAGGCACGCGGCCTTGGCGTCGAGGTAGGCCTGGTCGGTAAGCGGGCCGCGGGCCTGCGCGGCAATGAAATCCTCCTGCCCGAAGAACGCCATCTCCTGCTCCCGGTTCGCCTCATTGAAGGCGATCAGGTCCGCGAGCGTCTTCCTCGGCGTCACCCGGCCGGGCTCGGCGAGGTAACGGTTCAGGCCATCCTTGAATTCATACGACAGCAGGTCGCCCGTGGCGGAGCCGAACTTGCCGAGCGAACTGATCTTAACCGGATCAACGACCTCCGCGCCGGCGGCCCGCAGCGCCGCGACGAGTGTGTCCAGCACCGGCGTCATCCGGGAATGAAAACCGAAGGGCCCCCGCACGACCCCGATGCGGGCGCCGCGCAACGCGCCGGGCTTGAGCGGGGCCGCCAGCGTCGCCGTCAGGCCGGCGGGAATGGCGTTCGTCGCCGGGTCGCGCTCGTCCGTCCCGGCGATGGCCGCCAGCACGAGGGCCGCGTCGCGCACGGTGCGCGTCATCGGCCCGGCCGTGTCCTGCGACGCGGCGATGGGGATGATGCCGTCGCGGCTGACGAGGCCGACCGTCGGCTTGACGCCGACGATGCCGTTGGCCGACGCGGGCGACACGATCGAGCCGTTGGTCTCGGTGCCGATGGCGACAACGCACAGGCTGGCCGAGACCGCCACGCCCGAGCCCGAGCTGGAACCCGAGGGCGTGCGGTCGAGGGCATAGGGGTTGCGGGTCTGCCCGCCGCGGCCGCTCCAGCCGCTGCTGGAGTTGTTGCCGCGGAAATTGGCCCACTCGGTGCAATTCGTCTTGCCGAGGATCACCGCGCCGGCCGCCCGCAGCCGGGCGGCGACGGCCGCATCGCGTGGCACCTTTTGTCCGACGAGGGCCAGCGAGCCGGCGGTCGTCTGCATCCGGTCGGCCGTGTCGATGTTGTCCTTGAGCAGCACCGGGATGCCGTGCAGCGGCCCGCGCACCTTGCCGGCCTGGCGCTCGGCGTCGAGCTGGTCCGCGATGGCCAGGGCGTCGGGGTTGAGCTCGATGACCGCATTGAGCTTCGGTCCGGCCCGGTCGAGCTCGGCGATGCGTTGCAGGTAGGCGGCGGTGAGCGCGCGGGACGTCAGCTGCCCGGCTTGCATCTGATGCTGCAGCGTGGCGATGTCCGCCGCCGGATCAGGCGATGCGGCCCGGGCGAGGACCGCCAGCGTGGCGAACAGCAGCAGGTAGCGTTTTTTCATGGGAAAATCGGTCCGGTGCGCCCGGGCCCGGCGGTTCGGCTCCGGCGCTTACTCCAGCCGGCGGGCCACCGCGGGGAGTTTCTCGCGGATCAGGCGGGCGCTCGCGGCCGGCAATACGCCGATCTGCATGGGCACGTTCTTGGTATCCTCGACGGTGAACTGTCCCGGGTTGCGCCCGTATTTGTAGGCCGGATCGAGGCCGCCCGCGGCGTCGAGCCGGACGTCCGGGCTCGCGGGATTGGCCACGGAAATATAAAAGGTATCGCGCCCGAGCGTAGCGGTGGCGCCGGGACGGAGCAGCTGCCGGGTCTCAACCAGCCGCTGGTAGAGTTCCTTCGCCGTCAGCTCGGCGGGATTGACGAAATCCAGGTGCTCCGCAATCAGCGGCCGGTAGCGGTCGTCGCCTTGCCGCAGGTCGGCGAAGGCGCGGGCGATCTCGTCCTGCACGAGCGGATAATGCGTGCAGCCGAGCACGATGCTGCCGATGGGGGCGGTGGCGCCGCTTTGCCGGTGGGCCTCGACGAGGGCGGCAATCTCCTGGCGCACGATCTTGCTCACCGATTCGCGCGCCGTCAGGCCGGGCAGCAGGCTGGCGGGGTCGCCCTCGATGGCCCCGGCGAGCACCGGGGAACCCTGCTGGATGACCGGGGCGGCGGGCTGGCCGCTCTCGCGGAGGTGCGCCTCGATGGCCCGCGGATAAGCCTGGCTCACACAGGTGCCGACGGTGGCGAAGACGGCAACGGCCGCCGTCGGCCGGCCGGGAGCGGGGGCCGCGACCCCGCGGGCGCCGGCCTCCACCACCCCGACGACAAAAACGGGCACGCCCCAGCGTTGGATCGCGGCGCGAATGTCGGTCAGCCCGTAGGCGGTGGCGGTGTTGCACGCGATGACGATGGCCTTGACCGCCGGCTTCGCGAAATGCGGCGCGGCCGCGCCCGCGGCCCAGGCGCGCTGGCCGAGGAGGAAGATGGCGTCCTTGATGGCCAGCTCGCGCAGGTATTCCGTTTTGCCGGAGGCGGGATAGTTGCCGTAGGGCATGTTCGCCTGGTCGCCGAGATAGATGAACCGCTCGCGCGCGAAATCCGGTTTGCCGTCGGCGCCGGGCACGTGGGTCTCGTTGTTGTAGGCATCGAGCTGGTAGATCGCCTCCAACACCGTGAGCCCGCCGATGCCGGAATCAAACACGCCGATGGGCAGCGAGCTCAAGTCGCCCTGGTAGGCGGCGGCATTGAAAGTGAAGGCCGCGCGCCCGTCGGCCTGCTGCGCGGCATAGTCGACGACGGCCGGCGAGGTGGCCGCGGTCGCGGGCAGCGTGAAGGAAGCGGCGAGGAGCAAAGCCGGTCCGAGACGGGGCAATTTCATCCCCGCATCATTGCGGTCCACGGGCGAAAATAGCAATTCGCTCTTGGCCGGAGCGGCGGCGTGTTTTCAATTCCCGGAAAGGGACCACTAAAAGGATTCCGCCAACGGCGGAATCTACTTACACCGCTCCAGCTGATCGCCTCCGCCGTCAGGTTTAGGGGCTGCTGATCGCCGCCCATTCTGCCCGCGATTAGCGGGCCCCCGAACTCCAGCGCGCAGGCGATCAGCCGGAGCCGCACCGAGAAAATTTCGCCGTTGGCGAAAATCTCATTAGTGGTAGCCCTGTCTCGGTTTGGTCGGCTTGGCGTGACCTCCGCGTCTCGATTCCAGAGTTTGAAGACACTCCCTAGTACTACTACGTTAGGTATCGGTTCTTCCGAGCGACACACCCCGCCCTGCGGGCAGCATCCTTCGCCAAGGCTACGGCTCCCAAGCCCCTCTTGATAGAGGAGATCTTCGGTGCCGGGCTTTGGATCCCCTCTGGAGCCGGAACCATGCAATCGAAATTCATTACGGATTTCACAGATGACACGGATTTAGAGCCAAACAGACGTAGGAGTTTCGTTGAATTCAGAGTCATCATTCGGTGAGTCCGTTTGCGAGTGATTTCCCGGGCTGTTCCCACTCTGCCTTAATCCGGATTGATCCGTGAAATCCGTGGTTAAACTGCATTGTTCCGGCTGGAGAGGGATGGCGCAACTTGTCAGCCATAGCCTTGGCGACGGCTGAAGCGCCGGGGGGTGTTGGAACGTGACGGAGCAGTGCTAGCCCGCCACGCCCAGCGACTCACCCATGCGGGCATAGACCTCGAGGCCGGCGGCGCTGTGCTGCACCAGATCGGCATCCAGCTTGATCCGGCCGGACTGGAAAATGGTCACGACACACGAGCCGCCGAACTTGAACAGGCCCTTCTCCTCGCCCTTGGGCACCGCGCGGCCGGGCACGTGCGTCTGCACAATGGTCCCGACCATCGTCGCGCCGATCTCGCAGACCGCGACCTTCCCGAACAACGGCGACTCCACGATCGTCACGACACGCTTGTTCTCCCACAGGTAGGCCAGGTTCTGCCGCAGCGCGATGGGCGACACGGAATACAGGAAGCCGTTGATCAGCCGCGGCTCGCCGGGCGTGCCAGCCACGGGAAAATGGAAGCGGTGGTAATCCACCGGGCACAGCCGCGAGATGAGCAGGGAACCGCCGGCGAACTCCCGACCCAATTCCTCGCTGCCCAGGAACGATTTCAAGTCGAAGCTCTGGCCCTTCGCATAAAAGCCCTCCGCCGCGTCCACATTCTGGAACGCCAGATGCCGGCCGTCCGCCGGCAGCACCGCCACGCGATCGTCGGCCGCGACAGGCCGCGCGCCGGGCTTCAACGCGCGGGAGAAGAAGTCGTTGAAGCTCTTGAAAGAATACGGCTTCTTCGCGAACTCATCCACGTCGAGGTTGTAGTCCACGACGAACGGCAGCACGCGGTAGGCGCTGGACCGCTGCGACATCTTCCAGCCGTAATAACGCGAGACGATGGCGCGCTTCACCAGCGCGTTGAGCGCGAACCGGCCCAGGCCGGTCCCGTAGGTCCAGCGCAACCAGTCGCCGCCGTAGACCTGCTCGGTCTCGACGACCTGCTTGGCGCGATGAAAATAGCGGATGGGTTCGGCGGACATGTTTGCTGGAGGAGCCTGCTTACAGGCGATTGGCTTGCAAGCCAGCTCCTGCCCTTGACTAGCCCAACCCAAGACTGGCCCGCAAAGTCCGGGCTATCGCCCGCTGGCGGGCGGGGGTGACGGGACCGCATCGCGCCACCGCCCTGATCTTGGGGAGTTCATGCACGTGGGATCACTTCACTACCGTGTCCCAATCAAGCCCATCGGCCATGTCGAGCCGCACCTCGTGTGATTTCAAGGCCCGGCCTGCTGGACGCAGCGTGGTGCAAAGCAGGCCGTTGATCACCGGGTTGTTCGGATTCTCACACCACACCGACGTGGAGAGGACAACAAACCAGTGCGGCCGGTCATCCGAAGGATAGGGAAACTTCCAGATTTCCCACTGCTTCATCGGCCGAGGTCGTGCGCCACCGCCGCCGAAATGGCGGCGTGCAGCGCGATCTCCTCCGCATCGAGGTCAAGCTTCACCGCGCGCGCCGGAGTCGCCCGCGACTTGGCGGAACGAACGCGCGGCAGCAGCAGCCAGCGTTCGTTGACGCCTTTCAACGTGCCGCAGATCTTGCAGGCCTGTCTGCCGTCCTTAAGCTTGCGCCAACCCGCACGGTGTTGGCACTGGAGGGCCAAGAATTCCCATGCTTGGCCCAATTGCTGGTAAACCTTCGCGAGGCTGCGCCCTTCTTTTCCCGGTTTATCCAGGGCTGGATGCCGCGAAATAAAATCCATGCTGCGCATGAGCTGCCGCATTTCACGTGCAAGTTGTTGGGTGTTCATGAGCAGAGCCGCGATAAAAGAGTCAGAGCCTTCAGGGCAGCGCCCGCATCCGCACCGTGCGGTCGTCCACCACGCTGAAATGCCCGCTCCAGTCACTGCGAGATGCGAGGATGCGTATGACAGTTGCGGCCACCGCCGTGGCCGAGGGCTGGCTGATGCGGAACAGCACGACTCCGGTTGACGCCGCCTTGCCACGTTTGAACACCAGCGCGCCAAAATCCTTGTCGAAGGTCAGGAGCAACCGCCCATCCGCCAGTGCCCGGGCCAGCACGACATCATCGGTCGCTCCCGGCATTGACTCGCGAATCCACAGGACCTCGTGTCCGGCTGTCCGCAACGCGGCAACGCAATCCCCCGGCAGGTTCTCATTGGCGCACAGGCGCATGACGGCGCCCGTTCAGCCGGCGGTGGCGAAGATCTTTTCCTCGCTCAGACGGGCCTGGGCATAGGCCACACAGGCGAGGATTTGCTCGTGGGTCAGGCCGGGGTAATTCCGCATGATTGCCGCCTCGCTCCAGCCCTGCGCCAGCAGCCCGAGCACGAACTCGACGGCCAGCCGCGTGCCCTTGACCACCGGTTTGCCGGTGAGGATAGAAGGATCCACGGCAATATGCCGCCGCCAGTGCTTGCCCGCCTTTACCGGCCTCTTGGCGGCGTAGGGGGCTGCGGCTTCCTCGACTTTGATGGACTTCTTTTTCACGTCGCCAAGCTGCCCCGGCAGCCGCCCCCTGTCAACAGGCCCTAAAGCCCTGAAATGAGGTGGAGCGTGATGCCTGTGTTCACATCCCGCTTGAGTAAGACGCAGAGTCAGCGATCCCGGCCACATTACCCCAGCACCAGCTCGCCGCCCTTCACCTTGAAGGTGACGGCCGTATCCTCGGCGACCTCGCCGCTGATGAGCGCGCGGGCGAGCCGCGTCTCGAGATGGCGTTGCAGAAAGCGCTTGAGCGGGCGGGCCCCGAAGACCGGGTCGTAACCCTTTTCCGCCACCCACTCCTTCGCCTTGGTGTCGAGCGAGACGGTGACGCGCTTGTCCGCGAGCCGCTTGTTCACGTCCGCGATCAACAGATCCACGATCTGCTCAATCTCCTCAAGCGAGAGCGGCTTGAAGAGCACGGTCTCGTCGATGCGGTTGAGGAACTCCGGCCGGAATGTCGCGCGCAGGTCGGCCATGACGGCCTCGCGCACGCTTTCGGGAATCTCGTTGCCGGTCACACCCTCGAGCAGGTGGCGGCTGCCGATGTTCGACGTCATGATGATGACGGTGTTCTTGAAATCGATGGTCCGGCCTTGGCTGTCCGTGATGCGGCCGTCGTCGAGCACCTGGAGCAGGACATTGAACACGTCCGGGTGCGCCTTCTCGATCTCATCGAAGAGCACGACCGAATACGGCTTGCGCCGCACGGCCTCGGTGAGCTGGCCACCCTCGTCGTAACCGACATAGCCCGGCGGGGCGCCGATCATGCGGGCGACGGAGTGCTTCTCCATGTATTCGGACATGTCGAGGCGGATGATGTTGGCCTCGGTGTCAAAGAGCTGCTCGGCGAGCGTCTTCGCCAGCTCGGTCTTGCCGACGCCGGTCGGGCCGAGGAACAGGAAGCTGCCGATGGGTCGGCGCGGGTCCTTGATGCCGGCGCGGGCGCGCAGGATGGCCTCGCTGACGAGGCGCACGCCCTCGTTCTGCCCGATGACGCGCCGGTGCAGCTCATCCTCGAGGCGGAGCAGCTTCTCCTTGTCGCCCTCCATCAGCTTGGTTACGGGGATGTGGGTCCACTTGGAAATGATCTCGGCGATCTCCTCGGCGGACACCTCCTCCTTGATGAGCGACGTCTTGGCCGGGCCGGATTTCTCGACCTTGGCCAGTTCCTTTTCCAATTGCGGGATGAGGCCGTGCCTGAGCTCGGCGATCTTGTTCAGGTCGTAATTCCGCTCGGCCTTGGCCATCTCCAGGCGCGCGGCCTCGAGCTCCTCGCGGACCTTCTGCACGCGGCCGAGGGAATCCTTCTCCTTCTGCCAGACGGCGCGGAGGGCGGTGGATTTCTCCTTCGCGTCGGCCAGCTCCTTGCGCAGGGTTTCCAGCCGGCGCTTGGAGGCGTCGTCCTTCTCCTTGCGCAGTGCGGTCTCCTCGATCTCGAGCTGCATGACACGGCGCTGGAGCTCGTCCAGCTCGGTCGGCAGCGAGTCGATGTCGGTGCGGATCATGGCGCAGGCCTCGTCCACGAGGTCGATGGCCTTGTCCGGCAGGAAACGGTCGGAAATGTAGCGGTGCGACAGCACGGCCGCGGCCACGAGGGCGTTGTCCTGGATGCGCACGCCGTGGTGCAGCTCGTAGCGCTCGCGCAGGCCGCGAAGGATGGAGATGGCGTCCTCGACGGTCGGCTCCTCGACCATGACCGGCTGGAAGCGGCGCTCCAGCGCCGGGTCCTTCTCGATGTGCAGGCGGTATTCGTCGAGCGTGGTGGCGCCGATGCAGTGGAGCTCGCCGCGGGCGAGCATGGGCTTGAGCAGGTTGCCCGCGTCCATCGCGCCCTCGGACTTGCCGGCGCCGACGATGGTGTGGAGCTCGTCGATGAAGAGGATGATGCGGCCCTCGGCCGTCTTGACCTCGTTGAGGACGGCCTTGAGGCGTTCCTCGAACTCGCCGCGGTATTTGGCGCCCGCGACCAGCGCGCCCATGTCGAGCGAGAACACGGTCTTGTCCTTCAGGCCCTCGGGCACGTCGCCGCGCAGGATGCGCTGGGCGAGGCCCTCGACGATGGCGGTCTTGCCGACGCCGGGTTCGCCGATGAGCACGGGGTTGTTCTTGGTCTTGCGGGAAAGGATGCGGATGGCGCGGCGGATCTCGGCGTCGCGGCCGATGACCGGGTCGAGCTTGCCCTTGCGGGCCTGCGCCACGAGATCGATGCCGTATTTTTCCAGCGCGTTGTAGGTCGTCTCGGGATTGTCCGAGGTCACCCGCTGGTTGCCGCGCATCTGCTTCAGTTCCTTGAGGACCTTGCCGCGGTCGAGGTTGAAGCTGTCGAAGAACTTCTTCAGCGCCGCCGGCTTGCCCGTGGCGATCAGCGCGAGGAACAGGTGCTCCACGCTCATGAACTCGTCCTTCAGCGCCTCGGCCTCGGCTTCCGCCTTGGTCAGCACCTCGTTGAGGGACTGGGTGACGTAGATCTTGGAGACATCCACCGCGCCGGAGACCTTCGGCAGGCGCTCGAGCTCGCGATTGGCGGCCAGCTGCAGCGCGCTGACGGTCACGCCGAGCTTCTCGACGAGCGAGGGCACGATGCCGCCCTCTTGCGCGAGCAGGGCGACGAGCAGGTGCCAGGTGTCGACCTCGTTGTGCGAGCGGCGACGGGCCTCGTTCTGGGCTTCCTGCACGGCGGTGCGGGACATGACGGTCATTTTCTCGGAATTCATATTTGAAAGGGAGCACCTCCTTGCATGGTGCGTTCCAATCCTGACCCGTCATTTCCCGTTGGGTAACGCCGCTTTAACCCGTGACTTCCGGCCCGGCCTGGGCGCCTTGGCACACCAGCGGCGACATTCTGGCCATAACGTGACACGGCAAAATGTCTTGAGGCGGAATCCGGCCTCCGGACGGGTTTCTGCAATTCGCGAATCCTGAAAACCCGTCCGGAGGCCGGGTTCCGCCTTGGATACACCGTTGCTGGCTGCTACCAGCCCGGTGCATGTCCGGGCCAGTCGCCCGGCATGAAATTAATGCCCGCGAGAGCAGCCACGGAAAAAGCGAGTTACATCCCCTATGCTTCTGCAACTTTTCCAACGTGACCACCCTCGCGGGCAAAGTGGGGTTTGTTCAAATTATCTGAACCAACGCCCGCAGTTTGCGCGGCACCCCCGATCGTGTCCAGTCCGCAACCGGCGCCGAGTGTGTCATGCGCGCCAAGGCGAATTCTCATGGGTGCGGTTGACTACCCCCGGCACCCGGCTACTGAGAGGTTGACCCATGTCCAATTTCCTCGACCCGAAAAGACCCACCACCCGAGCCCTGCTGGTCGGCGTGCAGACCCCCGACATGAAGCCGGGCGAAGGGGCGGAGCTGCTCACCGAGCTCAACGAGCTCGTCGAGAACCTCGGCCTGGAAATCAGCCACTCCACCCTCATCACCCTGCGCGACCGCCACCAGCCGAAGTTCCTCATCGGCACCGGCAAGGCCGCCGAGCTCATCGCCCGCGCCAAGGAGGACGGCGCCGACGTCATCGTGATCGACGAGGAGCTCTCCCCCGCCCAGCAGCGCAACTGGGAGGAGGAATCCGGCCTCGCCGTCATCGACCGTCAGGAGGTCATCCTCGAGATCTTCGCCGACCGCGCGCAGACGCGCGAGGCCGTGCTGCAGGTCGCGCTGGCCCGCATGGAATATTCCCTGCCCCGCCTGACCCGCGCCTGGTCTCACCTTTCCCGCCAGCGCGGCAAGGGCAAGATGGGTGGCGAGGGTGAGACCCAGCTTGAGCAGGACCGCCGCCTCGTCCGCAACCGCATCACCAAGCTCAAGTCCGAGCTGGCCCAGGTCATCTCCCAGCGCGCCACCCAGCGCATCAAACGTCAGCGCACCCCCGTCCCGGGCGCCGCCATCGTCGGCTACACCAACTCCGGCAAGTCCACCCTCCTCAACAAGCTCACCGGCGCGCAGGTCCTCGCCGCCGACAAGCTCTTCGCCACGCTCGACCCGACCACGCGCCAGCTCGTCCTGCCCGACGGCCGCACGCTGCTGCTGACCGACACCGTCGGTTTCATCCGCCGCCTGCCCCACCGCCTCGTCGAGGCCTTCAAGGCCACGCTCGAGGAGGTCGTCGTCGCCGACTTCCTCATCCACCTGCTCGACGCCGCCAACCCCAACGTCGACCAGCACCACGCCACCACCCTGGCCGTGCTCGGCGAGCTCGGCGCCGCCGACCGCCCCACCCTCACCGTCTTCAACAAGACCGATCTGCTCGACGCCACCGCTCTCGCCCACCTCCGCGCGCAGCATCCCGACGCCCTCTTCATCAGCGTCCACACCGGCGCGGGGCTCGACACGTTGCTGCGCCACTGCGAGGAGCTGGCCAAGGACGACACCGAGGCGGCCGACCTGCTCATCCCGCACAGCCGCTACGACGTCGTCGCGAAGCTGCACAGCGTCGGCCACGTGCGGCAGCAGGAGTCGCTCGACGAGGGCACGCATCTCACCGGCCGCTTCCCGCGGAAGTTCGCCGCGCTTTACACGCCGTTCATGATGACGCCGCCGGCCCAATCCACGCCGGCCAGGAAGCCGGCCAAGAAAGCGGCGCGGAAGACGAAGTAAAGGCGCCTGTAGGGCGGGATCGCTGATCCCGCCTTTTGCGGTGTTTACCTGCCGGATTCGAAGCGGAATCAGCGATCCCGTCCTAAAGCACGTCTTCAAAATCTATGGACTTGGCATCCCTCGAGGTGGGAGGGGCTTTACGCCCCGACTGTTTCGACTTTGGGGATCATTGGTCGGGGCATAAAGCCCCTCCCACTCGATTTTTCAAGGCGTGCCCTACAATGGCAGCTCACCGGAAAATCCGGTAGAACAACCGCCCGTAGCACTCGCGCAGCGCCGTCTCGGTCTGCTGCCAGGCTTCGCCCCGCGGCACGAAGTCGATCGCCCCGAGGGCCCGCGCCCGGTCGAAGCGGAAATCCACCGGGAAAAGGATGCCATCCACGCCGGCCTTCCTGAATTGCTCGGCCGAGCGCGGCATGTGCCAGCCGGTGGTGACGAGGACGACGCGCTTCCAGCCGCTGGCCTTCATCAGTTCCGCCACGGCTGCGGCCTCGTCCGCCGTGTTCTTGACCTGGCGCGTGACCAGGATCCGGTCCGCCGGCACACCGCCGGTCACCGCGATGCGTTTCAGTTCATCGCCCTCGGTCGCCACCGTGTTCCGCCAGGACATCCGCGCCCCGGTGAAGACGAGCGTGCGCGCCTTGCCGGCCTGGAACAGCAACACCCCCGCGTCGAAACGCTCGGAGGTCTCCAGAAAATTGGGTACGAAGCCGTCCCCGACGCGCGGGCCCAGGATGCCGCCGAGTACCACGATCGCATCGGCTGGCTCAACTAGTGCGACCGGCACCGCCGGGTGCCCCGACTCCACCCAACCGAGCAGCCGCCCACCCACCGCGGGGATGCTGCCGATATAAAGCACGAGCAGCGCCGCCACCAGCGGCCAGCGCTGCTTTTTCCACAGCCCGAAAAGCACGAGCAGGACCACCCAGCCGATCGGCAGGACGAAGACGGGCAGAAGTTTGTTCAGGAAAAGCATGCGAGGGAGTCAGCGCGGCCGTTGGACGACCAGCCGGCCCCGGATGAGCGCCTGTTTTTGCGGACGCGTCAATTGCTTCAGCTGGTATTCGCGCTGCAGGGCCCGGGTCAGGCTCAACGGCCCCTCCTGCCAGACCACGCGGACCGGCAGCCGGGGCCGGGTGTATTTGGCGCCCTTGCCGCGGTTGTGCACGACCAGCCGCGCCGCCACGTCCTTCGCGATGCCAATGTAGAAGGTCCGGTCGGCGCACCGGACGATATAAACATAAGCTCGCTTGGCTGGCATTTAGTGGGAGGGACGCCCGGAACGGCGCGCCGAATGGCTGCCCTTGACGGATAAACAGGTGAACCGACGGGAATGCCCGAGTAAAAGACATTATCGTTCAAAACGGCTTTGGCCGATGGCAATTTTATCGGCTTCAGGATCAGATTTGCGTTTCATACATTTCACCCACCGTGGCGTGGCGGCTCTCTTCGAAACGGCGGGCTGCTTAGTTAGGAGGAAAATGGCGAGAGGAAAGCAGGCGATCTATGGCGAAGCGATTGTGCAGGCACTGTCTGCACAATTGACCGCCAGGTTCTTAAAGCCATTTCGGAGCGGCTCGCATGAAGTTTGTCAGTAGTAACCGGGGGATTCCTGGGCGGCGGGTGCTTCGGCGCACGCCACTTTTTTGCGCCCGCTATCGTCGTGGCGTTGGAAGTTAGCCAGCCTGCAAAGGTTCGTGCGCCAAAACCAATAATGCCTTCGCGATGTCGGCAGCCGGGAGTAGATAATCAATATGCCCGGTCTCGACCGCGGTGCGAGGCATGCTGGGATAGGCTGCGTCGGATTGCGCGAACGTGAACCCGCCACCGGCTTTGATCGCCTTTAGTGCAGCGCTGCCGTCGCCATCCAAGCCGGAGAGAATGACGGCAACCGCGCGTTGCCCGGTCACCTTTGCCAGCGAATAGAGGAAGATGTTGATCGTCTTGGGCCAACCTGGGGGTCTTGCGGTTGTCCGCAATTGAAAGACATCGCCCGCCATGGTCATGTCCTTTCGCGGCGGCATGACAAATACGTGGTCTGGTTCAAGCGGCATGCCTTGCTCGACCTCCACGACCGGCATTTTTGTAACGGTGGAGAGAAGCTGCGGCAGCAAATGGGCGTTCTCCAGCGCCCGGTGCGGCGCGATCACAAAGGCCATGCCCGTATCGGCCGGCAGGTTGCGGAGAATATCCATGTAGGCTTGGAGCCCTCCGGCGGAGCCACCGAGACAAACCACACGAAATTCGTCGTTACGGCGCAGGGTTTGACGGGTGCGGCGCGGACGGCGGCTGGATCGCGGGGCAGTTTGCGACGGAGGGAAGGCCTTGCCGCTGGCACTGCTAGTGAGCATGGGCGGCGACCGGGTCCAGATTCTTGTTGGCGGGTCCGCTGATCACCTGACCGAATGCGTCGAAGCGCGAACCGTGACACGGGCAATCCCAAGTTTTTTCCGCGTGATTCCATCTCACGATACCACCCAGATGCGGGCAAATCGCAGAGCACTTGTGCAAGGCGCCCTTGGGATCGCAATAAAGCGCAACCTTGGTCATTCCGTGCCGCACCACGGCCCCAGTGCCGGGCAACACGTCCTCGTCCCGTTTGACGTCGCCCTCGGTCAACCAGTCGGCATATTGGGCCGCCATGTTGCCAGTTTCTTCCGCAAAAGTTTTTACTGCGGCCAACGTTACGCGCGAGGGATCGTAGAGCGCTGCCCAAGGATTCTCCTGGCCTTGGATCAGATCGGTCAACAGCCGGCCGGCGATCGTCCCGTAAGTCATGCCGTTGCCCGAATGGCCCGTAACCACATAGATGTTGTCATGGTCGAGTGGATTTCGGCCGATGAACGCGAGTCCGTCGTGCGGCTCCATGACTTGGCCGGACCAGCGAAACTGGATCTCTCCCATCATCGGAAAACGTGCGCGCGACCATTCCTCCAATCGCGCGTAATGCGTCTCCGTATCATCGGCCTGCCCGGTTTTGTGATCCTCCCCACCCACGATCAAAACATCGTTGAGCGCCGGGGATGCTCCCGGGGTGGCGCCCTGGAGCCGCACATAGTGATACGGATCGGCCGTATCCCAACAGAGCACCTTCGGCACGGTGCCCGGTGGCACCGCGGCGCCGATGACGAAACTCCGATAGGCCGCTTGTTTCGTGTGAATGGCGAGGAGGTCATTCACCGGGGTATTGGTTGCGACGACGATCGCCTCGCAATCAACGACGAACCCTGCTTCGGTTTTAACCTGCGCGGATTTGCCACCCGTGATTTCAGTCGCATGGGTGTTCGTGAAAATTCTGCCGCCGTCTCGGACAATCGCGGAGGCGAGTGCGGACAGATATTTCAGCGGGTGAAACTGAGCCTGACGGGGAAAATGCAAAGCGCGACCGGTGTCGCAGGAACCGAGCGGCGCGCCCGCCACGATTTCGAGATCGCTCAGCCCCGAAGAGCGGCCCGCGGCGAGTTCGCGATCCAACACATCTGGTTCGGATTTACCGGGTGGGTTGAACAAATAACCGTCCACGCGTTCAAAGTCGCAGTCGATATTCTCGGTCCGAACAATTCGCTCGATTTCATCGATAGCCGCCGCGTGGCTCTCGGCCGCGAGTTGCGCGCCGCGCTCACCGTGCAGTCGCGCCAGCTCAAAGTAGCGCATGTCCAAAGCAGTGACGAGGTGCGCGGTAGTTCGTTCGGTTTCCCCCGAAACAATCCGACCGTCGTCGAGCATCACGACGGATTTGCCCGCCTGGCCCAAAAGGTAGGCGGTGGTGAAGCCGGCTATGCCTGCGCCCACAATGCAAACATCAGCATGCTGGTTGGCAGTCAGAGTGGGGAGCGACGGCAGTGCGGTCGTGGCCGTCCAGACCGAGGTTGATCCCTTTTCTGCAGGAGTAAGCGGGACATTCATTTTTCGGGGAGGCAGGGTTTTGTTTTCCTAGCGAAGGGCTCGGGGGTGAAAGAACGACCGGAACCGGCCGAAATGAGCGTCAATCTATCGGACAGGACCGAGCATCATGCGCTCCTTATTGCAGGGAGGAAATGGGCGGTTAGTTCTTTGTTTTGAAGCTGCCCATGAAAAACATGACGAGGCAGATCAACAAGATCGGCCCCACGCCGCCGCCGCCAATTGCGGGACCTCCAAAGTAAAACCGCCGCCGCCGAACAAAAGGAGCAAAACAACAATCAAGAGCAGAGAGTTCATCATATAAATTACCGCAGCTTGGGAGCCCCGTCTATGGGGTCATCAGCCCGGTCCTGTCTGACTTTCTTGATGGACGAACCCCAAGGCAAAAGAAAGTTGTCGGTTATGGAGTCGATCTTGAGCTGTGGGAACGCGCTGATCGTCCGCTGCGGGAGATCGATACGCTGATCGACTTTAACTTTGGGCGCGCCGCCGTGGCGCACGCTCACTTAGTTCTTCGGCGGGGATGGTCCAGATTTCGCTCAGCGTGGGGTGATAATGCGGCAGGGCGGCGATCGTCTGGACGGAGCCCCCGAAATGCAGGACGGCGACCATCTCGTGAATCAGTTCGTCGGCGCTGGGACCGATGAGGGCCGCGCCGAGCAATTTCCCCGACTTGGCCTGGCAGATCAGCTTGGAGAAACCCTCGGTTTTCCCCTCGATCTGAGCGTGTCCTTCCTCGCTGAAATCATAGGAGGCGGCGCGGATCGCGATTTTGTCCTCATGGGCTTTTCTCTCGGTTAATCCGAGGACTGCCACCTGAGGTTCGGTAAACAACGCCGAGAGCTTCATGCGGTAATCCATTGACTCACTGCGACCGCGCAAACGCCCCAGCTGCCGGGCGGCGATTCTACCCTGCTGCGCCGCGAAGTGCAGGATTTCGAACGGGCCGCAAACATCGCCGGCGGAAAAGATGTGCCGGCCCCGGGTGCGTTGTTGTTCGTTGGCGACGATATTTGACCTATCGCACCCTTGAATTCGGATCGGTATGATCTCGGGCGAAGTTAAGGCCGGCAAACCACATCACTAAGTATTCAACGCCCTAGGTGTTGAACACCACTTTGCCGCATTTTGGACGCTGGCTGTTCAACGGATACAAAAACCACCGGCTCGCGTTGAACACCGCCTTCATTCGACCGTTGATTTCCTGAGTGTTGCGCGGTGTTCAACACTGGCATGTCGAGTTGTATTACAAAACTCGATGGCTGCCCGTTCCGATTCGTTCCAAGAGATCTTGGAACGAGTCAAAAGGCGCCAAAGGGGAATTAGCCCGGGACATCCTAAAATGACAAGCTGCGTGACGCAAATCGACCGGTCGAATCGGCCACAACCGTCCAGTCGATTCGTTCCATTCGTTCCACCCCGGTCGGTGTTGCCATCACGAACTTCTGAAATGAATGAGCGACCCGGCCCAGACATCTAGACGGGATCCATCAAGCGTGAATCAAATTTATCCTCTGGAGTTAAAAGCAATGTCCCTTTGCCTGCCCTTATGTGGTCAAAGATCTGGGCCTTGCTCGCACCGTTAAGACAGAATACGGACTGCGTTGCGAACTGCTTGGTCAGGTCAAAGTCTTGAATCAAATCATCCGGCAATAAGACAACTTGGCCCAACTTTGATTTGCCTCATTTGCCTCACTCAAGCGCGACCCGGGGGGGAGCCCACCCAGCACGAGAAAAGCCAGTTTCGCCATCGTGAAGAGGGTGCTCAACGAGCGATGGAGCGGGGGACTGGGTAAAAGGGAACGCAAACTTCGAGTACTTTGGTTTGCCTCGTTTGAACGCGGGCTTCAGCGCGATGATTTTCGATTGAGGTTTTTTGGGGCGTCGACTGGCACGGGCGATGGGCGGCGGCCCGCGCGTGTTTTTGGCAAGGTCTTTGGCCGCCGCAATTCCGTCGGCACCGGCCAGCGCTGTCCGGGTAAGAGCAGTCCCTGAGTGGACTCGGGGCCCCAGCTGCCGGCGGCGTAGTTGGGAAAATCGCCCGGAGGCGTGGCCGCCCAGACGTCCAGCACCGGCGTGAGCAACCGCCACGCCGCCTCCACCTGATCGGCACGCATGAACAGGGTTGCGTCGTTCTTCATCACATCCCACAGCAGCGTTTCGTAGGCATCGGGCGAAGGCGCGTCGAAGCTCTCGCGATAGTTGAATCGCATGTCCACCGGGCGCAGCTGCATTTTCGGTCCCGGGTATTTGGCCTGAAAACCCAGCACGATCCCTTCGTCGGGCTGGATCGACATGACGAGCCGCGAGGGTTGCCAGCCGAGGGAGGCGTCCGGGGGGAACGACTGATGCGGCACGGCGCGAAATTGAATTGCGACTTCCGATACCTGCCGGGGCAGGCGCTTGCCGGTGCGCAGGTAAAACGGCACCCCCTGCCACCGCCAGTTGTCGATCATCAACCGGAGCGCCACAAACGTCTCCGTCGGGGAGTCGGGCGCCACGTTGTCCTCCTCGCGATAACCGGTCATCTTCGTCCCGCCGTCGCGACCCGGGCCATACTGCCCGCGCACGGCACACTCGTGGACCGCATCATGGTGGATCGGACGGACCGCATGGAGCACATCCACTTTCTTGTTGCGAATCTCGTCGGCCTCGAAGGAGACCATCGGCTCCATCGCCACGAGGCACAGCAACTGGAATAGGTGGTTCTGCACCATGTCGCGGAGCGCGCCCGCGTGATCGTAGTTTTCGCCGCGTTGCTCCACGCCCACGGCTTCGGCGACGGTGATGGTCACATAGTCTACATAGCGCCGGTTCCAGATGGGTTCGAAGAGCGGATTGGCAAAACGAAACGCCAGAATGTTCTGCACCGTTTCCTTGCCGAGATAATGATCGATGCGGAAGATCTGGGATTCCTCGAAACTGGCCCGGAGAACGGCGTTGAGGGCGAGCGCCGAATTCAGGTCGTGGCCGATCGGTTTTTCGACCACGATCCGCGACCATTCCCGGTCGCGCGCCAGTCCGGCTTTGCCCAGATACCGCGGAATGACTCCGAACAGGGAGGGCGGTGTGGCCAGGTAGAAGATCCGGCGGGCCTTGGTCCCCCACGCCCTTTCCAGTGCGTCGCACCGGGCGCCCAGTGCCGCATAGGTTCCTGGCTTCCGATAGTCGCCCTGTTGGTAGTGGATGTGCGGTGCGAACTTATTCCAAGCCGCCGTTTTCAGCTTCCCAAAACGGGAGAACCGGTTGACGCCGTCGCGCAGCCGTTGTCGCAGCTGGCTGTCGCCAAGCTTGGTGCGGCCCACTGCGATGATGGCAAATTGCACGGGCAGGCTGCGATCCTGCGCAAGGTCAAACAGGGCCGGGACCAGTTTCCGCGAAGTCAAGTCGCCCGAGCCGCCGAAAATGGCGAACACGGTGGGCTCGAGTTGATCGCTATTTTTCATCGGCTCAGTTTCCGTCCCATTTCGTTTGAGCCCTCGCCGATGCGCTCCGAGACTACCGGTCTGGGTATTGCGGATCGGCCTGCCGGTTGGACATCATTTGAATTCATCAGTGTTCCCAGTATCCGGGCTACGGTGTCGCGGGCAAAGCAGTTTTCAGCGTGCCCGGCTCTTTCCTGCCGGGAGCCGTTTTGGCTGCGGGGATCAAATCTGCTGGGCTTCACCATCAGCAACACGACCCACCGACGGGCGCGAGCGCTCCGATGTCAGGCGGGATATAGTGGTCGACGGTGGTCTCAGTGTGCAGGCCAAGGAAATCGACCGGCTTTCCAAGGGCCGTGAAGGTGATGCCCGAATAGGCGAGCACCACAATACCGGGGGTGACCAGTATGACTGCAACGGTGGTTTTTGAATTGATAGAGAGTCTCCAGTTTATTTTTTCGGCCGGCTGTCGATGCCGGCATCGCTTCGCGGAACGAACATGAATGTGTCACGACCGGCGTGTCGCATCCATGGGTTGTTACCCCACTCAGGCCCCGGAGGCATCTTTGGGCGACGCTCCAAAAATGAACGATTGGGCAAGAAGCCCGCAAGCGATGCCATGCTTCGCGATCAAGGCAGCGCAAATTTCTCAAAATCCCGGCCAGTCATACACGGCAGAGACGGTGGAAGCGATTTCCACGGTCGCCGACGCGGCCACGATTCGCGTCATTCGTACAGACGGAAAACTGACGACCCTGCGCCCGATATGCCGTTTGAGAAAGCCCTGCCTGAGCGCCTCAAAACCTATCGCAGTTGCATCCGGATGGGTAAAGGCGGTGGTCCCATGATCCGCCGTAGGGTTGTGCCCCATATCAACGCGGCAGCCAATTGCATAGCATGGACCTCCATCCCAATCGCGGGAACACGTTGGCCGTCACGTTGACGGCAAAAAACAGAATGATTATGAATACACTCGAAATCAAGGGGGACTGGAACATCATCAAGGGGAAGCTGAAGCAGAAGTGGGCCAGCCTTACCGACGACGATCTCCAATGCATCGAAGGCAAGCAGGACGAACTATTGGGGCGCATCCAGAAGCGCACCGGTGAAAGCCGCGAAGCGGTGGAGAAGGTTATTAAAGAAACCTCCGCTCAGTGCGACTGCAAGTAGGCGAATATGCCCGGGATCGCGGAGACGCGAATCTCGGGCACACCAATCAAGAAGGTCTCCGCCTCCATTCCTGAATTGGCTCTGAGCCTGCAGGCAACCAGCAGGATCTCGCCGATGGCCACCACACTCAAGAATCATCTGCCCTCGCACCCGTCCAGCGCTTGAGCAAAGGACCGTCAACGCTCACGAGATCGTTCGCTCGCGCCTTGCCTCGACTCCCCAGTCAACGACAGGATTCCAACCCATGGCGAATCCACTCCGCCAGAGCAGCACAACGATGATGAAGCACCCGGACGGATGGAGCGAGGGATGGAAGTGTTTGTCGCCAGTCATTCTGGCCGTCGTGCTGACCGGGTGCATCAACACCAAATATTCTATGGAACCCCCTTCGGCAAAGCTGCGCCTTGGTGAAGAATTCATCCCGGCGGGCGAGGAGGCACAGATTGACCAGATTGTGGAGATCCACCGCCATGTTCAGGAACAGGCAGATCGGAAGCTATCGCCGGTGCCCCGTGGTCAGCATCAAAAACAGCACGGCTGTGTCGAAGCCGAGTTCGTCGTGGAATCCAACCTCCCTCAACCCCTGCGGCACGGGCTGTTTCGGGAGCCACGAACCTATCGGGCCCTGATCCGTTTCTCAAACGGACGGGCGTGGGATGATCGCAAGCCCGATGCCCATGGCATGGCGATCAAGCTGCTGGATGTGGAGGGAGCAAAGGTTTTTGCGACCGATCCCGAGGCCCAAACGCAGGACTTCGTGATGATCGATAGCCCGGTCTTTTTTGTGAAGAACAATGCAGATTATATCCCGCTCATGAAAGATTTCAGCCGGCTCGCGACCGGCAACATCCTGACCAAGATCCTTACCGGAGTGAAAGGTTTGGTTTCGCCGGACTACAGATTTGCTCTCCTGCGCGAGATCGGAAGCAAGCGCCCCGACAGTCCGCTGGCAATTCAGTATTGGAGCACCACTCCCTCCAAACTTGACCTCGGGGCCATGAAATTTTCCGCGCGGCCCGCCTTGGACGGAATCCCGGACCCTCCGCCAGCAAACTCCAAGGACAAGCTTCGCCTGGCCATGTCGGCCCATTTGAAGGAGCGAGAGGCGCGATTCGATTTTCTCGTCCAAATTCAGACTGATCCGCTCGCGATGCCGGTTGAAGATCCGACGGTTCCTTGGGACGAGACCGCCTCCCCCTACGTCAAGGTGGCCACCATTCGCATTCCGATCCAATCATTCGAGTCGGACGAACAGATGCAATTCGGTGAAAATCTTTCGTTCACCCCGTGGCACGCGCTGGCCGAGCACCGCCCGCTGGGCGGAATCAACCGGGCGCGCAAGAAGGTTTACGAGGCGATCTCAGCGCGGCGGCACGAGTTGAATGGCGTTTCACATCGCGAACCCACGGCCGGCCGGAATGAGAAAGAACCTTGAGACCCACCCGGCCGAGGACGAGTCTGCCTCTACAGAGGGTTAACCCAAGTTCCGCAGTTCGGTCTTAGGTGAAAAATAGTTTCAGAGGAGAACCTCGGTTCCCTGGGTTTGGCTTCCGAGGGGAACTGAGCGGAAAAGCCATGTAGTGCCGAACACCCCATTGTTTGACG